>Ga0075418_10006519_pt1 | contig 13158 bp, 10 predicted proteins | sample SoiMetdeltSBSDD2_FD_81776 | JGI IMG/M metagenome (GOLD analysis project Ga0075418, IMG submission 81776) | Bulk soil microbial communities from a Populus tree surrounding site in Tennessee, USA - Soil MetaG P. deltoides SBSDD2 | ecosystem: Environmental > Terrestrial > Soil > Tree plantation...
CCGGTCGACGTGTTCCTGCCGCGCTACCGCGGGCTCGAGATCCCGGCGGGGACGCCGCCGGGACGGCCGCTTCGGGTGCCGGATCCGTATGCGCTCGGCGGTTCGACGGACGTCGAGATCATCGACGTGGCGGCGGACGGCTACCGGCTCCGGCTCGTCGACCATGCCCCCGCATTCGACCGGTCGGGCTACTACGGCGAGGCGGGCGCAGACTTCGAGGACAACGCCTGGCGCTTCGGGCTGCTGTGCCGGGCTGCGGCCGCCGTGCTCCTCGAGGAAGGCCGCGAGCCGGACGTCCTCCATCTCCACGATTGGCACGCAGCGCCGGCGACGCTCCTCCGCGATGGCGCATTCGACGAGCCGGGGCTCGAAACCGCCGCTGTCCTGCTGACTGTCCACAACCTTGCCTACCACGGCTGGACGCCACGCGACCGTGTGGCCCAGCTGGGCGTCGTGCCCGGTGAGGTTGGCATCGCGCGGGACGCCGACGGCGTCGATCTGCTGGCGACAGCGATCGAGCGGGCCGACCTCGTGAACACCGTCAGCCCGGGCTTCGCGACCGAGGCGCTCACACCGGCGTTCGGGATGGGCCTGGACGGCCGGTTGAGGGCCAAGGGCGATCGCTTCTTCGGCATCCTGAACGGGCTCGACACCGACGGCTGGAATCCCGCGACCGACGCAACGCTCGCGGCGACCTATTCGCGCGAGGATCGAGGGGGCAAGGCAGCCTGCCGCGCCGACCTGCTGAAACGGATCGGATTCGACCCGAAGGACGGCGGGACGGTGTTCGGGATGATCGGCCGGCTCGACCCGCAGAAGGGCTTCGACCTGCTCGCGGAGGCGGCCGAGGGCCTCCTCGCCGACGGCGCACGGCTCGTCGTCCAGGGCAGCGGCGACCATGCGAATGTCGCCGACCTGCGGCGCCTCGCGAAGCGCCTGCCAAAGCGGGTCGCGATGATCGAGCGCTTCGACCGCGACATGGCCCGCCGCATCTACGCGGGTGCGGACGGGTTCCTCATGCCGTCACGGTTCGAACCCTGCGGGACGGGCCAGATGATCGGCCTCCGCTATGGCACGCCGCCGATCGTCCATGCGACGGGCGGGCTGCGGGACACCGTGATTGACGTCACCGCCCACCCGAAAACGGGCACCGGGTTCACGTTCGAAGATGCGACTCCTGACGCGCTGCGCGAGGCGTGCGACCGGGCCATCGCGCTCCATCAGGCGGGGGGCAGGGGCTGGGCGGCGCTCCTCGACCGAGGAATGGCCGTCGACTTCGACTGGCGGACCGGCTCCGCGCCGCGCTACGTCGAGGCGTACCGGCGGGCAGTCGAGGTTCGCCGGACGCGGCTTCAGCCGTCGAGCGCGCGCAAGAGCGCGACGAGGGTCGCCTCGGGCCGCATCCGCTGAGGCGAATGCGCGCCGCCGCCGACCGTCAGGACGTGGTCCCAGCCAACGCGAGCGGCAAGCCCCGGCAGCCAGGCATCAGGGATGAGCGAGCCCGACGCGGCCTCGCCCTTCACGTACCAGACCTGGACATCGCGTGCGGCCGGGTCAGCGAGCGCCGCGAGCCCTGAATCCCAGTCGCCGTTCTCGAGCACGATGGACCTCGCCGCGGCCTCGCTGAACTCGGTCAGGCCCTCGGCCTTGGCGTGGACATCACGGTCGTCCCAGGCCGGATAGGTGGCTCGCATCGCGGCCGTCGCCGCCGCGAGATCGTCGAAATGACGCTCTCCGGGATCGAGCACGTAGGCCCGGAAGTCCGCCTCGGTCCAGCGTGGCGGGTCGAGGAGGACGAGCCGCTCGGGTCGCAGCCCCGCGGCCGGCAGCGCCGCGCAGACCATCCCGCCCCAGGAATGACCGATGACCTGGAGATCCGGCTGCTCGAGTCCGGCCCCGCGGATGAAGCCCAGCAAATCTTCGGCGGTTTCGGCGAAGTGGTGCCGCCCCCGCCAGGGTCCGGTCTGGCCGTGGCCGGGCAGGTCCGGTGAGACAACGTGGCGCCCGCTCGCAGCGAGCGCGGGCCCGACTCGCCACCACGTGGCTGCGGACGCGGTGACGCCATGGATGAGGAGGAGCGGCCTCGCCGCTGGGTCACCCCACGAGCGGACCCCGAACGTGTACCCGGCCGCCGGCAGGCTCGAACGCCGCGGCGGGCCTGGATTCGCGAGGGCCTCGGCGACCGCCGCGGGCAGGTCCGCCAGGGTCGCGGCGATGGGGTCGGGCAAGCGCCCCTCGATGCCGTCAGCCAATGAGGCGAACGTACCATAGGCTCCCCGCACCTCCCTGGCCTACGGTCGTTTGGTGACCGCCGCGGGCCTTCCGGTGCGTCGCCATCCCGATCGATCCGCGTACGATGGCCGGGAAGCGAGGAGGGGTTCCCGATGGCCAACCAGTTCGTCGTCCAGCTGAAGAACGAGCCGGGCGCGATGGCGAACCTCGCCGAGAAGCTCGCTGCGCGGGGCGTCGACCTGCGGGCCATCGGCGGCGGGGGCATCGGCGGCGTCGGCCACGTGATCATGACGACCGCCGACGACGACACGACCCGGCACATCCTCGAGGAGGACGCGTACACGTTCGTCGAGGGCGAGTCGATCATCGCCGAGGTCGACGATCGGCCCGGCGGGATGGCCCGGATCGCGCGTCAGCTCGCGGATGCCGGGGTGAACATCCTCGGCCACCTCTTCCTCGGGCGCTGGGGCGATCGAGCGATGTTCGCGTTCGTCGTCGACAAGCCAGAGGTCGCGCGCCCGATCCTCGAACGCAAGGGCTGAGCCGCTCAGTCCTCCGGGATCGCCTCGCGCAGGGCGTCGATCGCGTCCAGCAGTCGAGCTTTCTGGTCGTCGCCGAGGTCCTTCGAGAACTTCTCGGCACGATCCTTGAGCGACGCTGCCGCCTCCCGAGCCTCCTCGAAGTCGCCGGCCTGAAGGGCCGAGCGGACGCGAGTCGCAAGGTTCGTGAGCTCGTTCGCCTCGCTGCCCTTGAGGCCGTTGGATCCGCCTCGTGCGGCGTCGATCGCCGCGAGAACATCGTTGACCGCTTCGAGCGCCGGGTTCGACGCGGCTGCCGTCGGGGTCGGGCTGGGCGCAGCGCTCTCGGAGGCGCCGGGCGAGCGATCAAAGGCACCGACGTCGAAGAAGCCGGACGTGTCGAGCGTGCGGCTCAGGATTGCGGCAATCACGACAAACGCCGCCAGCCCGACGATGCCGCCGGCCACCGCGAGCAGCCGCCGCTGGAGCTGAGGGTCGATCCGGAAGCCGGGCATGGGTCGTGGCGGGCGGGCGGGTGCCCTTGGCGCTACGGGGGCGACCTGGGGCTCGGGCTCCGGCTCCTGCTCCGCGACGGGCAGCAGGACGGTCTCCGTCTGCGCTGTGACGGGTGCCGGCGACGGGACCGTCGCGATCGCGATGGCGGCGGTCTTCGCGGCATCGGCGGGCTCCTCGGCGGGGGGGTCCGCCGACCCCGCCGGTGCCGAAAGCCAGTCCTCGAGCGCCAGCCCGAGCCGGCCGGCGAAGTCGGTGGGCGATGGCCGTGCGGCAGGGTCGACCGCCAACCCCTCGGCCAGGACGGGGTCGAACGGGCGCAGCTCCGGGATGACCGAAGATGCCGGAGCTGGCATCTTGCCGCGGTCGTCGATCATGTCCTTGAGCGACCCGAGCGGTCGAGGCAGCTGGCCCGTGAGTGCCTGGTAGGCCGTGGCGCCGAGCCCGTAAACGTCGCTCGCCTGCGTCGGCGCGGCTCCGGCAAGCAGCTCCGGCGCGAGGTAGGGGAGCGTCCCGACGGTCGTCCCGTCCGCGGTCAGCCGCGCCAGCTCGGCTCGATGCTCGCTGCGGGCCAGCCCAAAGTCGCCGAGCTTCGGACGGCCGCCGCAGAACAGGATGTTGTGCGGCTTGACGTCGCGATGGAGAAGGCCCTGGGCATGCATCGCGTCGAGGCCCTCGGCGATCGCGGCAATGGTCGGAATGACGTCCGGCGGCGTGAGACTGCCGGCCTCCTCGAGGCGGTCGGCGAGCGAGCCCCCGTCGCACAGCTCCATGACGTAGAACGGCTCGCGGCCGGTGGCCTGGTCACCGGCCTCCACGTCGAAGACGGCGACGATGCCGTGATGCGCCGCTCCCGCGAGCGAGCGCGCCTCGCGTTCGAAGCGCGCCGCGACGGCCGAATCCGCGGCCAGGCCCGGCAGGAGCACCTTGACCGCGACCTCGCGCTGGAGTCGCAGGTCGATCGCCTGGTACACGGTTGCCATCCCGCCCGCACCGAGGATGCCCTCGATCTCGTAGCGGTCGGCGAGCACGTCACCAACCATCGGCATGGGCGCGAGCGTACTGCGCGACCGTCGAAACGGTGGCGATCCGCGACGCAACGACGTTGCAGATGAGCGACGACGCGGACCGCTCGAACGGGGACGCTACGATGTCGTCGCCGGGCGGGAGTAGCTCAGCTGGTAGAGCGGCAGCCTTCCAAGCTGCATGTCGCGGGTTCGAGCCCCGTCTCCCGCTCCATTCCACCTAGCGACATTCCAGCGAGGTTCCGATGGGCGGCCGATTCGGCGGACTTGGTCCGGGGATGCCGGAGGCGTGGGCGGAGCCTGCCAAGCCATCCTGCAGCCATCGCGACCAGATCGGCGAGTTCGAGCGCCCGGAGCGGTTCGAGTGTCCGACCTGCATCGAAGTCGGCAGCGGCTGGGTCCACCTCCGGCAATGCCTCGGCTGCGGCCAGGTCGGTTGTTGCGACAACTCCCCGAACCAGCACGCGCGGCGGCACTGGGAGGACGCCGGGCATCCGATCATGCGCTCGCTCGAGCGGGGCGAATCGTGGCGCTGGTGCTTCGCTGACGTCACTGACGTCTGACACCGTCCCGCGCCGCCGTACCATCGGCGGCCGTGGAACGTCCTGCGGAGGCTGACGACCGAAGCCTCAACCTGATTGCGCTCGCCGGCCTCGCCGCGACCGCCATCGGCGTGGCCTGGCTCGAACCGACCGACGCGCTCGGTTTCGGCCGCAGCCTGGGATTCCTGAGCCAGCTCGCGACCACCGGACCCGCAGCCCTCCTCGTCCTGGCCGCGTTCGGGGCGAATGTCGCGGCCGGCGCCATCCTCGTCCGGCTCGCGCTGCGACGACCATTCGCAAGCATCACCGAGGCGGCGCTGACCGGCCTGGCGGGCGCCGTGACCCTGGATGCCGTTTTGCTGTTCGCGCTCGGCGCGCTTGGCTGGTTCCGGATGCCGCTGCTGCTCGCGATTCACGTCGTCATCCTGGGAGCCGGCTGGTGGCGCCGCCCGGTGATCGAGCGCGCGCGCCTTGCGCTGCCGCGCCCCGGCACGCTCGCGTGGCTGGTCTTCGTGCCGTTCGCCGGCGCGGTGCTGCTCCAGCTGGCATCACCGGTCGTGCCGTTCCTCGACGTGCTCCCGAACCATGTGGCGCCGGTCGAGCACCTGCGGACGTTCGGTGCCTACGCGACCCTGGACGTGATGCCCTCGCCGATCTACGGCCCATCGCGGGCGTTTCTCGGCTACACGAGCGTTCTTGGCGTCGTCGCGACGATGACGGGCCTGCCGGCGGCGCTCGCGGTCGCGGCCTCGATCCTGCCGCAGGCCCTGCTCGTGGCGCTCGGAGTCCGGCGGCTTGCACGCAGCCTGGTTGGCGTAGACGCCGAGATCTGGGCCCTCCTCGCGTTCCTCCTCACGGCGTCGTTCGGCCGGCTGACCGACGCGCGGGCGAACATCCTCGTCCTGCCGCTCCTGTTCTGGGCGCTCGCCCGGTTCCACGACCGCTGGGCCGACGCACCGGCTGATGGCGATGACGACGCTGAGGCGGCAGTGGCGCCCGATCGGTTGACAGACGGCCGTCTCATCGGTCTCGGCCTCGGAGCGGCGTTGCTCGTCCATCCGCTGCTCGCCCTGTTCGGCGCCGCCGTGATCGCGCTCGTCAGCGTCATCGAGGCCCGGCGCGCGGCAGACGTGGGCATCTCGGCGTTGGCCCTTGCCGCCGCGATCGCCATCCCGCAGGCGGCCACGACGCTCGGCACCTCCCTCCCGGCGTGGGCCGGCATCATCGCAATCCCGGCCGTCGTCCTCGCCGACGTCGCGGTCCGCCGTCTCGGGTTCGTCCGCGATAGCGTCGTGTGGGCCGGCTGGATCGCGCTGCTCGCGGCCGTTCCGGCGTCGATCGTCTTCATCGACCCGCTGTTCCGCGGCCTGGTCGGCGGTCTCGGCCCGGTGCTCACGACGATGCCGCTCCTGCTCGTCGCCGCGACGGCTGGCGTGGTCCTGGCGCGAGCGAGTGCGCTCTCGCCGGTCATCCTCGCCGGGTTTGGCGTCGGCGCGGCCGTCGCGGCGCTCGCGCAGCTCGCACCCGACGGCGACCTGCTCGGCCAGACGATCCACTTCGAGCTGCCGAAGGAGCTCGACTACTGGCTGCCGGCACTCATGGTCTTCCCGGCGGCGGCAGGGCTGGCGGCCCTCGCTCGCGGGACGTCAACGGCCGGTGATCGATCTCGCGCCGCGCTGCTGGCGGTCTTCGTCGTCACGGCGGCGCTGCCTGTCCGTTCGACCGCGATCGACGACCACCACCGCGGCGAGCACCGCTTCAGCGAGGCCGTCGCGATCGACCTTCGCTGGGCCGACCGCGGCTACTGGCACAACTACCCGAACTCGCGGCAGATCGTGGATCCGCCGCGCCAGGCGCTGCTCGACGCGGTCCGGGCGGAGATCGCGGCGGGTCGGATCGGGCCAACGACGTCCGTCCTTCACGTCGCCTCGAGCTTCCAGCAGTGGGTCGCGACGCCGCTGGGGGTCTTCACCGGCGTCATCGAGACCGACGTCACGCCGGACGCCGTGGTCGAGATCCACACGATCGGCGGCCGCCTTCGGCCGCTCTCGGACCTGAGCGGCCTCCTCGCCGACCGACGCTATTCGTACGTCCTCTTCGAGCCCGCCGGCCTGGAGGGCCCGGGCGTGCGTGAGTCAATCGCGAGCGCTGGCTATGCGTCGATCTTCGGCAATTCCCAGGGCGAGCTGTTCAGTCGGCACTAGTACCTCCCGCTCATCGCCGCGACGTGACAAGGTGTGGATAATCGCCAGGCATTGCACGGGCGTCTGCCCGCCACCGGGGGTGCAACCGCACATGAACCTGCGCCGCAACCTGCTTCTCGCCTGCGCGTGCCTGCTCGCTGCGTGCGGCGGAACGACGAGCACCGCGCCGAGCGCGACGCCGAATGGCCCAACGCCGACACCCATCAACGTCGAGCGTGCGTTCCTCGATACGGTGACCGACAGCGGATTCAGCGGCGGCGGAACGATCTCGGGGACGGTTGCGATCGGCGAGGCCGCCGGAACGATCGACGGCACATTCAAGGGCGACGCCGACACGTTCGAACAGGTCTGGAACCTGAAGAGTGGCACCACGATGGTCGCGACCGACCGGATTTCGACGGCGGACGGTGGCTGGGAGCGGGTCGGCGCCGGGCCGTGGCTCGCACTGCCGCCGCCCACCGAGCCGCCACTCGTCGCCACGTCCCTGCCAGGCTGGCTGAGGACCCTGACGACGCTCGCGCCGTCCAGTGCCGACGACCGTGGCGGAACGCCCGTGACGCATCTCAAGCCCCCCGCTGACGCGCCGGCGATCCCACCCGAGGTCGTCGGGTTCGACACGAACGAGGTCACGACTCCCTCGATCAGGATCGACCTCTATGCCGCGACGGCAACCGGAGCCCCCGTCGCCGCCGACGTCCAGGCAACGTGGACCCAACTGGTGCTGGGCGTCCCGACCGCCGCGACATACACCTTCACGTACACGTTCACAGACGTCGGGTCGGATGTAACGATCGAGCCCCCGACAGACGTCTGGACGTTGACCGCGAACGCCGCCCTGGGCTACCAGATCGCGATGCCGTCCGGATGGAAGGTCGCGGCCGACGGCGACCGAGACGTGTTCAGCACAGGCGGTGTTCCGACCGTCTTCGTTCGAGCGAACGGCAACGCGACAGGGCTGACGCTCGACGAGTTTCGAGCCGCGATCACTGCGACGTACCACGCGACATTCGGGGAGCCACAGTCGATGACCGTGTCGACGCTCGACGGCGCCAAGGCGAACTACCTCAAGTACGGCGTCAGCGCTGGCAGCGGGACGCCCCAGGCCCTCCTTGACCGGATCACGATGCACGGCGCCGGCTGGGAAGTCTCGATGGTCACGCCGGCCGGGCCGACTGCCGCCGACGAGGACCTGTTCGACATCTTCTGCGCCTCGTTCGCCTTCACGAAGTAAGGCTCGCGCCGCGGCGTCGCGGCGATCCGTTCCGGGCCGTCGACCGTACGAGTTGACGGCTGCGTCCTGCGAGCCGATGCTATCGCAACATCTTGCATTTGCGGAGGGACGCGTGTTCGAGGAGCTGGTCCGAGGCCACGAACCCGCCGTCCTGGCGGCGGCCGCCGGCGGCGTCGGCTTGCTGTCGACCGCGCTCGTCCTCGGGATCCGGCACGGCTTCGACTGGGACCACATCGCGGCGATCGCCGACATCACGTCCACGTCGGCCGCGGCCGACGTCGCGGAAAGCGCGCACGCGAGTGACCACCGGGCGACACCGCACGAGCACGGTCACGGTGGCGCATCGGAGCTGCATGCCCACGCCACGGTCGCCACGCGACCGGCAGGCGGGGAGTGGGCGGTGGCGCTGCGCCGCGAGCGCTACGCGGCTGAGCAGCGCCGGGCGATCCTCCTCGGCACCCTCTACGCGCTCGGGCACGCCGTCGTCGTCGCGCTCCTCGGGCTGGCCGCGCTCGCGTTCGGGCGCCTGCTGCCGAGCTGGATCGACCCGATCATGGCCCGGATCGTCGGCCTGACGCTCGTGATCCTCGGCGCGTGGGTCTTCGTGTCGCTCTTCCAGTACGCCCGCCACGGGACGGAGTTCCGGCTCCGGAGTCGTTGGCTGCTCGTGTTCGACGGCGCTCGCATGCTGCGACGCCGGTTCGGTGCGTGGTGGCACGGCCACGAGCACGTCGAGCCGCTCGAGATGAGCTCGTACGGTCCGCGAACCGCGTTCGCGGTCGGGATGGTCCACGGCATCGGCGCCGAGACCGGCACGCAGGTCCTGCTGATCGCGGCGATCGGCGGCGCGGCGGGCCAGGGCCTCGGGGTCCCGATGCTCTTCGCGTTCGTCGCCGGGCTCCTCGTATCGAACACGCTCGTCGTCGTCGTGAGCGCGACCGGATTCATCGCCAGCCAGGCGCGCCAGCGGATCTACATCGCCATCGGCGTCGTCGCCGGGACATTCAGCCTGGTCATCGGGCTGCTGTTCCTCTTCCAGCTCCAGGACCGGTTGCCGGATCTCGGCAGCGCCCTCGGGATCCTCGGAGCGTGAGCACATCGTCGCGGCCGCCGCTCGACGTCGAGGTCGTGCGGGCTCGCCTGCGCGACCGCGGCCTGCGCTGGACACCCCAGCGCCGTTCGCTCATCGAGGTCCTGCGCACGGCCGACGGCCACGTGACCGGCGCCGAGCTCGTCGACCGGCTTCGCGACCTCGACCCCGAGACGACCCCGTCCACGGTCTACCGGACGCTCGACGTCCTCGAGGAGCTCGGGCTCGTCCGCCACGGCCACGGTGCCGATGGCCGGGAAGAGTTCCACGTCCTGCCCGCGGCCGATCACGGTCATCTGCATTGCGAGCACTGCGGCGGGTCGTGGGAGATCGGCTCAGATGAGGCCGCAGCCCTCGTGGCGTCGCTCCGGGCAAGCCGCGGTTTCGAGGTCGACCTGACGCACGTCACGATCGTCGGGCGATGCGCCTCGTGCCGCGAGCCGTCCGGCCCCGGACACTAAGCGACCCGGAGCGGAACCCCGCCCCGGGCCGGATCATTCCCCCGGCGAGCCTCGCCGGCGCAGTCACTCTAGGGCATCGCCGGATGGGCTGACTAGTCCTGGAGCGGCACGCCCATGATGCTGAAGCCGCCGTCGACGTAGACGACCTCGCCGGTCACCGCGGACGCGAGATCCGAGCACAGCCAGAGCGCCGTCTTCCCGACGTCCTCGGGGGTGATGTTGGCCCGCATCGGCGCGACGTCGGCAAACGACGAGTAGAGCTTTCGGAAGTCCCGAACCCCGGACGCCGAGAGCGTCCTCACCGGGCCGGCGCTGATCGCGTTGACGCGAACGCCTGCGGGCCCGAGATCGGCCGCGAGATAGCGGACGCTCGCCTCGAGGGCGGCCTTGGCCACGCCCATGACGTTGTAGTTGGCGACCACGCGTTCGGCCCCGAGGTACGACAGCGTGAGGATCGCGGAACCGGGACGGAAGAGATCACGGCCGGCGCGCGCCGTGGCCACGAGGCTGTACGCCGAGACGTCGAGGGCCGTCGCGAACGCCGCCCGCTCGGTGTCGAGGAACTGGCCCTCGAGCGCCTCGCGCGGCGCGAATGCGACGGCGTGCACGAGGATGTCGAGCTGGCCGTAGGCGGCTCCCCATTTCGTCATCACTGCCCGGATCTCGTCGTCCGACTGGACGTCGCAGGCCTCGACGAACTTGGCCCCGATCGACTCGGCCAGCGGCCGGACTCGTCGCTCGAGCAGCGACTCGACGGACGCGAAGCCCAGCGTCGCGCCTTCGTCATGAAGCGCCTTCGCGATGCCCCACGCGATCGAATGGTCGTTCGCGACACCGAAGATCAGCGCTCGCTTGCCGTCGAGCAGTCCCATCGTCAGCCCTCCTCCGGCCCGAGACTACCATCCGGCCACCGTGTCACTCGCCACCGATCGGACCGCCCTGAGCCGCGCGGTCGCCGGCGTGCGCGGCTTCGTCCTGGATGCCGACGGCGTCATCCTGCTCCGGGGTGAGCCGCTGCCGGGCGCGGCAGAGGCGATTGCGCGACTGGCCGAGCTGCGGATCCCGGTTCGGGTCGTGACGAACTTCTCGTCCGCTCATCGCACGACGCTCGCGGCCGGCCTCACCCGGCCCGGCTTCGCTCCGGACCCGTCGAAGATCATCACGGCGGCGTCCGCGGCGGCGGCCTACACCGCGAGGCGCTTCACGGGCCGGCCGCTGTTCGTCATCGCAAACAGCGACGCCCTTCGCGAGTTCGAGGGCCAGAGCGTCCTGTCGGCCGAGGCCGCCGCGGCGCCCGGCACGGAGGTCGCGGCGGTCGTCATCGGCGACGGCGGTGACGCGCTCTCCTATTCGAACCTCGATACGGCGTTCCGATTGATCCGTGGGGGCGCCGCCTTCCTCGCGATGCACCGCAATCCGTGGTGGCTGACGAAGCGCGGCGTGACCCTTGATGCCGGCGCGTTCGTGGCCGGCCTCGAGCACGCGCTCGGGACGAAGGCCACGATCCTCGGCAAGCCGTCGCCGGTCGTCTTCAGGCTGGCGCTCGCGGGCCTGGCCGCGGAGCTCGGACTGCCTCGCCTGCCGGCCGCGTCCGTGGCCATGGTCGGTGACGATCCGGTCGCCGACATCGCGGCCGCTCAGCGTGTCGGCCTCCGTGCGATCCTCGTGCTCAGCGGCAAGGTCAGCGCCGAGGCGGCCGCCGCGCTGCGGCCGCGCCGGGGACGAGGTCCGGACGCCATCGCCGCGTCGCTGGCCGCGGTGGTTGCCGCGCTAGACTGAGGCCCTTCTGCCGAGCCCGCCGAGCGAGGATCCACGAGCCCGATGACGACCGAAGCCAGGCCCCGCATCAAGATCACGTACGCGACGCTCCGAAACGACAACGAGGAGCTCCACGCCCTCTACGACGCCGGCGTCGAGCAGTCGCGGGCCGGGCTCGGCCGGTCACACCCGAACATCATCGACGGCAAGCCGGTCGATGGTTCGGCCGGGACGTTCGAGGCCCGTTCGCCGATCGACTCGAACATCCTCCTCGGGACGTTCGCGAAGGGCGACCGCGCAGACACGCAGCGGGCGATCGAGGCGGCCCGCCGGGCGCAGCCGGCCTGGCGGGCGATCCCGTGGCGCGAGCGGCTAGCGATCCTGCGGCGGGGCGCCGAGCTCGTCTCGGAGCGCCAGATGGTCTACGGCGCGGACATGGCGTTCGAGGTCGGCAAGAACCGGCTCGAGGCCCTCGGCGAGGTCGAGGAAGCCGCCGACCTCATCCGCTACTACGCCCAGACGATGGAGGACAACGGCGGCTACGACCACCCGATGGACAACCTCGGGGACATGGCCGTCCACACCCGGACCGTCCTCCGGCCGCACGGCGTCTTCGCCGTCATCAGCCCGTTCAACTTCCCGATGGCCCTCGCCGCCGGGCCGATCTCGGCGGCGCTCATGGGCGGCAACACGGTCGTGTTCAAGCCGGCATCGGCGGCGCCGCTGTCGGCGGTGAACCTGATCCAGGCATTGCGGGATGGCGGCGTCCCGGCGGGCGTCGTGAACCTGGTCATGGGCCCCGGGGACACCGTGGGTGACGAGCTGCAGACCAACCCCGGGATCGACGGCATCGTCTTCACCGGCTCGTACGAGGTCGGGTTCAAGCTCTACAAGAGCTTCTCGACCAGCTGGCCGCGGCCGTGCATCGTCGAGATGGGCGGCAAGAACCCCGCGATCGTGAGCCGCAAGGCGGACCTCGAGGAGGCCGCCGAGGGGATCATGCGCTCGGCCTTCGGGTTCGGTGGCCAGAAGTGTTCGGCAAACTCACGCGTCTACGTGGAGAAGCCGGTCCACGACGAGCTCATCCGGCTGCTCGTCGAGAAGACCGAGAAGATCACGATCGGCGACCCGATCCCGCGCGAGAACTGGCTCGGGCCGATCGTCGACGCAAAGGCCGTCGCGCGCCACCAGCAGGCGGTCAGCGAGGCGCGTCGCGACGGCACCGTCTTCACAGGTGGCGAGCACCTGACCGATGGCGCCCTGGCCCGCGGCTTCTACGTCGAGCCGACGGTCGTCGGTGGCCTGCCGGCAACGCACCGCCTCTTCAAGGACGAGCTCTTCGCACCGTTCACGGCCGTGCACGCGGTGGACTCGCTCGACGAGGCGCTCACGCTCGCGAACGACTCGCAGTACGGCCTGACCGCCGGCGTTTACAGCGAGGACAAGGCCGAGGTCGACCAGTTCCTGGACGAGATCCACGCGGGCGTCCTGTATGTCAACCGGCGGGCCGGCGCGACGACGGGCGCGTGGCCCGGCGTCCAGGCGTTCGGTGGCTGGAAGGGCTCAGGTTCCACCGGCAAGGCC
>Ga0075418_10006521_pt1 | contig 13157 bp, 17 predicted proteins | sample SoiMetdeltSBSDD2_FD_81776 | JGI IMG/M metagenome (GOLD analysis project Ga0075418, IMG submission 81776) | Bulk soil microbial communities from a Populus tree surrounding site in Tennessee, USA - Soil MetaG P. deltoides SBSDD2 | ecosystem: Environmental > Terrestrial > Soil > Tree plantation...
CGAAGAACATCCTCACGACCGAGGCGGTCGTCGCCGAGATGCCGGAGAAGCAGCCGGCGATGCCGGCGGGCATGCCCGGCGGCGGGATGGACTTCTAGAGCGACGCTCGAGAATCAGGGTCCCTTCCCTGATCCAACGCGAAAGGGCCGGCTTGCGCCGGCCCTTTCGTCGTCCAGGCACTCCACCCGCGCACGACCGTCGTGAGGGCGTTCCTCCACGTATCTTCCTCGTCCCCTTCCGGAAGCAGTCGGAGCACGGCGCCGCGCAGCTCGGAGTTCCCGAGTCCTTCGCTCATGGCGATGAACTCCACTGCCGCTTCGGCTGGCGACTTGGTGCCGAGGAGACCGACCGCGCCGAGCCGTTCGACCTTCGCGATCAGCTGGTCCCATGCCTCCTGGCGTGTCGCGACCAACTCTGGGCTCGCATCGAGGCCGGGAACGACCCGTTGGAATGCGATCCGGTACAGCGCAGGGTGCTCCAACACGAGCCGGCGGAACACCTGGACGCCGATGGCGATCAGATCGGCCGCCGGGTCGTCGGTCTCGGCCAGCTCGTCGATTTCGGTGACCAGGAACGCGAACGCCTCGTGGGCGAGAGCCTCGACGAGGAGACCGTCCTTCGATCCGAAGAGGCTGTAGACGGCGCGGGTCGTCGTCCCGGCGCCTTCCGCGACCGCTCGCACGGAGAGCGCCGCAGGCCCGCCTTCGGCGACGATCTCCTCCGCTGCGGCGAGGAGGGCAGCGCGCGTGCGCTCGTCGTGCCGGCGTGGTCGACCCATGCTTGACGGTTATATCGTCACCTGTTACGTTACGCGTAACGTTACACGTGACGAAAGGAGGCGAAGCATGCTCGTCATCGTCCAGCACCGGCTCACCGATCCGCCGACCGCCTTCGAGCGAGGTCTGCGTCTTCAGCGCGGGGAGGGCGCACCGTCCGGCACCCGGGTGCTCCAGTTCTTCCCCAGCCAGGACGGGACGCTCGTGACCTGCCTCTGGGAGAGCGACGCAGTGGAGGACGTCCAGTCGTTCGTCGACGAGACGCTCGGGGACGCGAGCGTCAATCTCTGCTACCCGGTCGAGCAGGCGGCTGCGTTCGCGCAGCTTCCGGCCGGGATCGCGGCGCGTCCCGCAGCCGTCGCCGCCTGACTCGGGTGCCACTGCGCAAACGAAAGGGCCGGCTTGCGCCGGCCCTTTCGTAGTCCTCTCCTCTGACGAGAGTGGCCGCTGGGACGGCCACTCAGAGGGGGAAGAACTGGGGGAGGATGGGTTGCACCAGTTGTCGTCGATCCGCCCCGGGCGCTCGTCCCCCTTCCGGGGGAATCGCGTCAGAACCCATATCGCTCCTCCTCGAAGGGGCCGGCGTCGTTCAGCGTGGGGGAACCCCTGGTTCCCCCACGAGCCCCCTCCTCTCAGAACCCGTACCGCTCCTCCTCGAAGGGGTCGGCGTCGTTGTGGTAGCCGTAGCGCTCCCAGAAGCCGGGGCGGTCGTCCGCGGTGAGCTCGATCCCGCGCAGCCACTTGGCGCTCTTCCAGAAGTACTTCCCGTGGATCACGAGCCGCAGCGGGCCGCCGTGCTCGGGGGCGAGCGGCGCTCCGTCGGCGTGCGTCGCCAGCAGCGAGAGGGGGTCGCGGAGGAACGCGACGGGGACGTTCGCCGTGTAGCCCTCCTCGGCGTGCGCGACGACGAAGCGCGCCGAGGGCTTCGGCCGGACGAGCTCCTCGAGCGCGCTCCAGTGGACGCCCTCGAAGGTGACGTCGAAGCGGCTCCAGCGCGTGACGCAGTGGATGTCCTCGGTCACCTCGGTGCGCGGAAGCCGGGTGAACGCGTCCCAGCCGAGACGCAGCGGGCTCTCGACCTCGCCCTCGACGAAGAAGTCCCAGGCCGCGAGGTCGGTCGCCGGGACCGATCCCGCGTGCAGCACGGGCCACTTCTCCGTCAGGTACTGGCCCGGCGGCAAGCGCGCGGGGTCGTAGCCGGCCTCGACGACCTTCCTCTCCGCCCTGCTCCGGAACACGGCTCCTACACTAGTCCCGATGCCCACGACCGCGTTGCGTGTCGCCGCGCGGCCGCGCGAGTTCGTCGCGGTCCGCGGCCCGGATGCCGCCTCCTACCTGCAGGCCATGGTCTCGAATGACGTCGAGGGTCTCGCCCTGGGCGAGGCCTGCGAGGCCCTGCTCCTCACCAGCAAGGCGCGTGTGATCGCGCCGCTCGTGGTGCTCCGCCGCGCCAAGGACGACTTCCTGCTCCTGACCGAGCCCGGGCTCGGCGAGCGCGTGCAGCGGACGCTCGTGCGGTCACGCTTCGCGAAGCAGTGCGAGATCGAGCCCGAGGAGCACACCTCGACGGTCGTGCTCGGCGACGCGCACGGGATCCCGACCGTGGACTACGGCGTGCCCGCGGTCGAGGTGCTCGACGCGGAGAAGCTGGAGCCGACGATGGGCGCCGAGGAGCTCGAGCTCCTGCGCATCCGCGCCGGCACCCCGCGGTTCGGGCGCGAGATCGACGACCGCGTGCTCCCCGCCGAGGCCGGGCTCGAGGAGCGGGCGATCGACTTCGAGAAGGGCTGCTACCCCGGTCAGGAGCCGATCGCGCGCCAGCACTACCGGGGCCGGGTGAACCGCACACTGCGCGCGCTCGCCCTCGAGGGCGACGAGCTGCCCGCCTACGATGCCCAGCTCGAGCACGCCGGCAAGGTCGTGGGCCGCGTCACGAGCGCCGTGCGCGACCCCGAGGGCGGCGTCGTCGCGCTCGGCTACGTGCGCGTCGAGGTTCCCGGTGACGCCGCTCTCGACCTCGGGGGTCGCAGCGCGAGGCCGCTAGACTTCGGTTCCCCGCGCCCGTAGCTCAGGGGATAGAGCGCTGCCCTGCGGAGGCAGAGGTCGCATGTTCGAATCATGCCGGGCGCATGAAGGGAACCCCCGCGTGCGCGGGGGTTTCGTCGTTCTCGGGAGTCGCGGCCCTCGGCGCGCTGACGCCGACGACGCCAAGACGTGGCCCGAGCACCGGGTTCACCGCGGACCGCGCGGCCTACAGCTACGCGCTGGGCAGCCCCAGCTTCTGCAAGCTCGTGGAGAAACCGAAGCTCCGCGTCGAGGTCGTCGCCGCGGCTACACCTGCGCGCGGTCCTCGCCGCGACTCTGACGGCGAACGCGCTGACCTTGGAGAGAGCCGCCGCGCACGACGCGCGCGTGCGCGGCGACCTTGATCCCAGGCGATCCCCGTCTACTCGTACGGTTTCTCGGGCAGGCTCTCGTCCCAGCGTGCGGTCAACGCATAGAGCACGATGATGCTCAGCGCCACCGCAGTCAGTGACCAGAGGGGGGTTTGGGTGTTGCCGAGGAAGCCGAGCTGGGCGATGAAGTTCAGGCTGACGACGACGATCGCGAACCAGCGCGCCCATCCCTGCCCGGCAAGCAAGCCGAGTCCGGCGAGAACGAGCAGCGCTCCCCAGATGATCATCGTCCAACCCCAGCCCGTCAGGTCGAAGACGAGGAAGCCCGACCCAGTGGGCACGTAGTACTCGTCCTCGAAGAGGGCGATCAAGCCCTGAACGAAGTCGAGCCCGCCGACAATCAACATCAGAATGCCGGCGAAACCGATCCATCCTGCCATGCTCTTGGAGTTCATCCCTACTCCCTTTCCGAACATCATCAGCAGCGTCGGGCAGGGACCCCAGGCTGCCTTCGCGTGTGACGGCCTTGGAACAGTCGCACGTCGTTGTCGGGGATGCAACGAGCGACGATCCGGTCGCGCCGCAGGCAGGGCGTTCGGCTCCTGCAGTCAGCCGTAGCTTGTCGACTTCTCCTGCCTGCGTTCTCGCCGATTGGGCGAGTGCTTGGAGGTCGATGCCCTGAAACCTGAGGTCCGCTGTCTGAAGTGACGTCCACAACGCCTCCTTCCCGCGGCACCTACCGGCGCTCGCCGCGCGGGGTCGACCTCCGTGACAGACGTTCAGGCCGCCGTCTGCTCGGCGAGGAGCGGCCCGACGTCGAGCGGGTCGAAGCCGATCCTTCCGGCGACCTCCTCGTTCGAGGGCCGCTGCCCCTCGCGGAAGAGCTCGCGCAGGAACGCGCCCGTCTCGGGCTGCCGCCACCAGTCCTCCCCGACCTGCGCTCGCAGGTAGGCGCGGAGCTGCGCCGAGCGGATCCAGGCGCGGAGGTAGTCGGCGGAGTAGAAGCCGGAGTCCATGTCCGCGAGGTAGCGGTCGGCCCGGTACTCGAGGCCCGTCGCGGATGTCAGCTCCTCGGCATAGCCGCCGGGAGTACCCCCGTCCTCGGCGAAGCGCGACCAGAAGTCGAGCTCGAACCGCAGCTTCGCCAGGTAGCGGCGGAACATGAACGCGTCGAGGAACGATGCTGCCTCCGCGTTCTCTTCGGCGGCTGCCTCGGAGAGCTCGAAGTGGGCCGCGTGCCATCCCGGCTCGCGGGCGATGCTCTGCACGATGTACGAGTAGATCTCGGTCAGGGCGTAGTCGCGCGCGAGAGCCCGAAACGTGTACGGGAGGGCGGGGTCGCAGCCTGCGTAGTGGAGCGCGTGGCCGGCCTCGTGCAGGAAGTCCTGGTAGTCCTGGAGCCCGCCCTGCGGGCGCGTGATCAGGTGCACGACGGTCGGAGGGTCGGACGCGATGACGGCCGGTCGCGTCGCCTTCTGCGGCCGGTCCTCGAGGTCGGTGCGGATGTTCCCGTCCGCCTCGAGGTCGCACCCGAGCCCGCGGAGCGTTTGGAGGCAGACCGCCGTCGCGCGTTCCTTCGTGTACACGTCAGCGAGCGGGGTCAGGCGGAAGAGGTAGGCGGCGTGGTACGAGGACGGCCTCGTCGCCCGTCCCTCGCCGAGCAGGCGGTCGAGCCAGCGCTCCCGCAGCGCGTCGTACGCCGCTGCCGCACCGTCGGCGACGGTCACGAGCACATCGGCGAGCTCGCGAAGCGAGATCTGCTTCTCGGCCTCGTTGCGGGCAACAGGGTCGGCCTCGCCGGAAAGCTCTACGCGCAGCGTCTCCGAGGCGCGCACGAGCTTCAGGCGCTCGTCGTTGAGCAGCGCCGAGGCGTCGAAGACGGCCGGGCCTAGCTCCTCGCGCTCGTCGTAGCCGGCGAGCGTGCTCATCCTCGCCGAGGCGTTGCGCAGCGGGAGCTCCTCGCCCCGGAAGTCGACACGCGCCGCGAGCTCGGCGTTCTGGAGCTCGTCCTGGTGCGGCGCGAGCTGCCCCGTGATTACCCCCGACTCGCACGTGCTGCGCAGTCGGTGCAGTCGCTCCCGCTCGTCGGCGCCCTGCTCTTCCTCCTCCGCCTCGCGCAGGGCCTCCAGCTGCTCGCGGGAGAAGAGATCCGCGTAGCGGGCGACGATCGCCGCCTGCTCCGACACGTCCTTCTCCCCGACGCGCAGCGCCTTCGACTCCTCGGAGCGCTCGAAGAGGTACCTGCGGAGGCGGGCCTCGAACTCGTCAGGTGAAAGGGTCGGCACTACGCGGGGAGGTGCCCTCCGGTCGGGGCGACGCTCGCGAGGCGGGCGCTCGCGACGTCCTCGGCCGCCGCTTCGCTCGGGGCATGCCCGGTGACCGCGGCGAGGAAGTCGTCCCGCTCGAGCGCGTAGAGGACGACGGGGGTCCGGGCCGTCGCGGTCGCCGTGCGCGGCACGTCCCGGATGAGCGCGATCTCGCCGAAGTAGCCGCCGGGGCCGAGCTCCGACACGACCGTGCCGTCGACCGCGACCTCGACCTCCCCCTCGACCACGACGTAGAAGCGGTCGCCCGAGTCGCCCTGCCGGACGATCACGGTCTCGGGGTCCACGCGGAGCGGCACGAGCCGCGAGGCGAGGTGCTCGAGCGGCATCCCCGGGAGCGGCGCGAAGATCGGGATCGAGCGTAGGAGCGACAGCTCCGCTCCCGGCGCCTCCGCGGCCGCGTCGAGCCGGAGCAGCGTCGGCCCGGTGAGAAGCGCGAGCGCGGGCAGGAAGGCGCCAGCGACCATGAGCGCGACGTCGGCGCCGAGCCAGTCGATGAGGGGCACGATCAGGAGGCCGCCGAGACCGAAGGTCGAGATCCACAGGAACTGGATGACGCCGAAGACGCGAGCGAGCACCTCGTCCGGCACCGCCCGCTGGATCAGCGTGAAGGCGGCGACGTCGACGAGCGAGTTGCCCGCTCCGACGACCGCGAGGAGCACGATCGCGACCCCCGGCTCCGACCAGATCCCGATCGCGACGAGCGGCAGCCCCCACAGCACGACCCCGCCGATGAACGCGGGGCTCAGCCGCCGCATGCCCGCGAGCGACAGCGCCGCGATCGAGCCTACGAGCGCGCCCACGCCGATCGCCGAGTTGAGCCAGCCGACCCCCGACTCGCCGAGGTCGAGGAGCTCGAACGCCATCACGACGATGAGGACCGTGAGCGCGCCCGCGACCAGCGTCTGCGCCGAGAACAGGCCGAGGAGGATCCGCAGGCGCGAGTCGCTCCCGACGGTCCGGAACCCGACCAGGGCCTCGGAGAGGATCCCCGAACGCCGTCCGCCTTCGGCGGTCTCCGCCTGAGCGGGAGCCTCGACGCGCGAGATGACGAGCGCCGAGAGGGCGAACAGCAGCGCGGTGAGGAAGAACACGATGTCGGGGCTGGCGGCTGCGAGGAGGAGCCCCGCGAGCGCGGGGCCGACGAAGTAGCCGATGCTCTCGAGCGTGCTGGAGACGGCGTTTGCAGCCGTCAGCTCCGCCGGCGTGCGGGCCACGGAGGGCGTGATCGCCGCGAGGGCGGGGCGGAACGGGGTACCGATCAGCATCGCGAGGCCGACGATGACGTACACGCTGACGGCCGGCGCGTCGACGGCCACGCACACCCCGGCGAGGGCGATCAGCGCGGCTCGGGCGAGGTTCGACGCGACCATCACCGCGACCCGGCTGTAGCGGTCGGCGAGCACCGCGGCGAACGGCGCCACGAGCGCTGCGGGCACCGTGCGGATGACGATGACGAGGCCGACCGCGCCGGCGCCGCCCACGTTGTACGCGAACACGGAGACCGCGACGAGATAGGCCCAGTGCCCGACGATCACGGCCGCCCACGCAAGCTGGAGCCAGCGCAGGCTCGGGTTCGCGAAGACGCCGCGGAACGCCGCCGCCGACTCCCGCAGGTGCGTCTTCAGGCCGCCCACCGCGCGCAGCATCTCATCTCCGCTTGCACGAAAGAAACGGGACAGGGAAGATTCGTGGCTCGAACACCGTCTAGTTGATCGGATACGCGCGGAGACGCGCCCGACACAGGAGGAGACATGGCCGACGAGACCACGCGCCCCACCGACGAAGACGTCGAGGCGCACGGGTACGAGCCAGAGGGCACAGAGCCCGCAGGGACCGAGCCGGCGGCAGCTGCTGCAGGCACGGAGCCGGCAGGCACGGAGCCCGCAGCCGGCGAGGACGACTTCGAGCTCCACGGGCTCGAGACGATGGGCACCGAGACCATGGGCACGGAGACGATGGGGACGGAGCCCGCCGCGGCCGGCACCGAGCCAGCAGGCACCGAGCCCGCAGGCTTCGAGAGCGCCTAGCAAGCTCCGACCGAAGACGAAACGCCCGGGCGAGATGTACAGTCGCCCGGGCTTTCGTTTGCCCGCGGAGGAGCGATTCCAGCGTGGAAATCGCTCCACGCGGGAGGACTCCTGAAGCACGGCCTCTTTTCGCGGCCGCGTTCGTGTCTCGGGGCGAGGTACCGGTGGACCGCCGAGCCTGCGCTCAGCCGCTTCCCTGGTCGCCGAGCGTCCCGGCGAGCGCGCGCAGCAGACGGAGGCCGGCCTCCCGGCGGTCGTCCTCCAGCGCGTCGACGGCGGCTGCGAGCCGCGCGACCACGGCCAGCTCGCCCTCGTCCTGCAGGATGCGCTCCGCGTGGCGGGCCCTCTGCAGGAGATCGACGGCGATCGCCGCCTGGTTCGCGAAGAGGCCGAGCAGCTCCATCTCCTGCAGGCTGAACAGCGATTGCTCGGGGCGGTCGAGCACGGACAGGACGCCGAGGGCCGCGTCCTCCGTGAGCAGCGGCGCGGCCATGATGCCCTTGGGAACGTAGCCCGTGCCCTCGGCGACGTCTCGCGCATGGCGCGGGTCCTGCTCGACGTCCTCGATCACGAGCGGTGTGCGGGTCGCGAGCACCCAGCCGGCGATGCCGTGGTCCGCCGGGAAGCGGGTGCCGAGCAGGGACTCCTCGCCTTCTCCGACCACCGCCTCGAACACGAGCTCGCCGGCCTCCTCGTCGAGGAGCAGGATCGAGGAAGCCTTCGCCCCGAAGATCGAACGGGCGACGTGCACGATCGCGCCGAGCAGCTCCTGGAACGACTCCGTCGAGCCGACGACGCCGGAGGCGACCGCCGCGCGGAGCTCGCCGTCGTCCGTCATTGCCCACCTCCTACGTTCGTCGCTGTCAGATAGAGGACGTTCTTCAGCTGGAACGGCGTCAGCTCGGGGTGCTTGGCGAGGATGAGCGCGCAGATCCCCGTGACGTGCGGGGTCGCGAAGCTGTTCCCGGAGACGACGCTCGAGCGGCCGCCGAGCCACGGCACCTCGACCCCGACCCCGCGGGCGAAGAACTCGACCGGCGGGCTCGGGTTGTAGAAGAAGGCGAGCGGGTCCTCCTCCTCGTGGCTCCCGACCGAGATCACGGAGGAGAACTTCCACGGGTAGCTCTCGACCGGCATGTTGTGCGCCGAGGCCACGAGCACGGTGCGCCGGAAGTACGCGCTGTCGGCGAGCTCGTGGAGGATCGCCGCGAACGGCTTCTTCGTCGTCGACAGGCTCATGTTGATCAGGTCGAAGCCCTCGTCGACCGCGTGGCGCAGCCCTGCGAGGAGGATGTTGCCCGTCCCCTTGAAGCCCTGGCCGAGTACGCGCACGCTGGAGAGGCTGCAGCCGGGGGCCACCGCGCGGACGATCCCGGCGCACGCCGTGCCGTGCCCGCTCAGGTCACCGACGTCGTCCTCGGTGACGAGCGTCTCGCCGTCCTCGTCGACCGCGATCGTGACGGCGCTCTCGAGCTCTCCCACCAGTGGATGGGTCGGCTCGACGCCGGAGTCGAGGATGCAGACGCGCACGCCCTCGCCCGTGGACCCGCCCCAGGCCCACTCGCGGTCGACGCGCTCGGGCCACGCCATCGGCAGCGCGATCCGCGCGGCCTCGTCCTTGGGCAGGCTCCAGGCAGGGAGCGGCCGCCCGCCCGGTTCGGCTGCGTGCGCACCTACCTCCGGCCGCGCCTCGTCGTGCATGCGAGGACTCTAGAGGGGTCTCAGCTCTCGGAGTAGCGCCGCTTGAGCTCGTCGACCACGCGTCGGTGGGGCTCGTAGCCCTCGAGCTGGAGCGCGGACTCGAGATCGGCCACGAGCGCCTGCCGGAACGCGAGGTCGGCCTCGGCTCGCGCGACGATCTCGTCGAGGGAGCGGCGCGCAGCGGGCAGCTCCTGGGCGGCCCGTACCCAGCCCTCCGGGGCGGGCGGGAGCGCACGGAGGAGCTCGCCGATTCGTTCGTCGTCGAACGTCGTCATCTATCCCCTAGACCCGTCCGGCCCCACTTTTCTTCCCTCGAGCTCCGCGCGCAGTTTCGAGAGGCAGCGGGCGATGCGGCTCGCGATCGTCCCCGACGGCAGGTCGAGCTCGTCCGAGATCGTGCGGTAGCTCTGGTCGCGGGCGAAGAAGCGGTCGAGCATCTCCTGGCACGTCTCGGAGAGGGTGGCGAGGGCCTCGCGGACGGTGAACGCCTCGTCGATCTCGTCGAGGTCCGACGCCAGCTCCCCCGCCATCGGCTCCTCGGTCGCCTGCTCGCGCCCACGCTTGGCGATCGAGTCGAGGCAGAGCCGCCGCGTGAGCTGGGCGATCCAGGGCCGGAGCGCGGCGTCGTTCCGGAGCGTGTCCAGATGCGTGAACACCCGCGTGAAGACCTCCTGGAAGACGTCTTCTGCGTCCTCTTCGGGCAGCCGGAAGCCGCGCGTGCAGACCGCGTACACGTAGCGCGAGAAGCGCTCGACGAGCTCGTTCCAGGCGTCGGTGTTCCCCTCCCGGCAGCGCTGGACGAGCTCGGCGTCCGACAGCGTCGAGAGCTGGCTCACCGGCCCGTCACCGGATGGACGCGAGCGTGCGCTTCGCGGACTCGGCCGCGGCCTGCTCGCTCGCCCGGGCGCGCTTCAGGCGCTCGTCTCCCTCCTGCACGGTGAGGTTGACCTGGACGAGATGGGCCGCCGCACTGGCCCCCCCTGAAGCGAGCGCCGCCGCCGCCGCGGCGTCCGCCCGGTAAGCACCCTCGCAGTACTCGCCGACGAGCGCGGCGAGGGCAGCCGCGTCCGCTCCGAGCTCGGCGATCTCGAGCGGGACGGCCGCAGCCCGCCCGAGCTTCTGCTCGAGCTCGCGGTCGCGTCCCTCCGGGTCGCCGTCCGCGCCCGCCTCACCGAGCGCGGCGGAGGCCTGCTGCCAGGCATCCGCGTCCGTCCGGGCGAGCTGGGCGGCCCGCTCCTTGATCGCGAGGCTCTGGGCTGCGACACCGGTCGCGTCGGCCCAGGAGCCGCGGGAGCAGCGCGCGACCATCGCGACGAGCCCGGCGGCGAAGGCGACCGTGAGCGCAGCTGCGGATCCCCCGCCCGGCGCGCGCCCGCCCTCGGCGAGACGGTCGAGGAAGTCGTCGATCCGCAGGTCGAGGTAGTCCTCCGTGCTCACGAGGGCGAGTCTACGACGAACCTAGACTGGCGCAATGCCCCTGTACCTGAGCGAGGCGGATGTCGCGGCGGTGCTCGACCCGGCTGCCGCGGTCGAGGCGATCGAAGCCTGCTTCCAGCGTCTCGCGCAGGGCGTGGTCGTGAACGCGCCGCGCCGCAGGCTGCGGTTGCGGGAGGGGTCGCTGGCCGACATGGCCGCCGCCGACCTCGGCCTGGGCCTCGCCGGAGGGAAGCTGTACGCCGCGACTCCCGAGGGCGCGACCTTCGTCGTCTGCCTGTTCGACGCCGCGAGCAGCGAGCTCGTCGCGGTCATCGAGGCGGATCACCTCGGGCGCCTGCGAACGGGCGCCGCGAGCGGAGTCGCTGCGCGCCATCTCGCCGTGTCCGGAGCGTCGACGCTCGGCGTGCTCGGGTGCGGGCATCAGGCCGAGACCCAGGTCGCGTGCATACGGGCGGCCGTGCCTTCGATCGAGCGCGTGATCGCCTTCTGCCGGACCCCGGACCGGCTGGCGGCGTTCTGCGAGCGCGTCGGCGCCGTGACCGGCGAGAGCCACCGCGACGCCGGCTCGCAGGAGATCGTCGTCACGATCACGAGCTCGCGCGACCCGGTGCTCCGCGGCGAGTGGCTGCGTCCGGGCGCGCTCGTCGTCGCGGCGGGCGCGAACGTGGTCAGCAAACGGGAGCTCGACAACGCCGTGCTCGAGCGCGCGACCTTCGTCTGCTGCGATTCGCTCGAGCAGGCGCGGCTCGAGTCGGGCGACCTCGTCGAGCCCGTCGCCGCCGGTGTGCTCGACTGGCTCGAGGTGCACGAGCTGCAGGAGGTCGTCGCCGGCGAGGTCCACGGGCGCCAGTCGGAGACCGACATCGTGGTCTTCAAGTCGAACGGGCTCGCGGCCTGGGACGTCGCGATCGGCGCAGAGGCGGTGCGTCGCGCGCGGGAGCGCGGTGTAGGGCGGGAGGTCTAGGCGGGCTACGCGGACGAGGGCAGCGACGCCTTCGCCGATTCGAGCATGTCCCCGGAGAACGCCTCGATGACCTCGGGCCGGTCGAGGAGGCGGCGCTGCTGCTCGGGCGTCAGCCGGTTCTGCACGTACTTGTCCTCGAGGATCTCTCCGAGCGCGCGGCCGCGGTCGTGCTCGCGGACGACGTAGCGGGCGACGTGCTCCTCGGCGGAGCTCCGCGAGAACAGGAACGAGAAGAGGTTCTTGAAGACGGCCACGAGACGCGATTGTATCCGGGGTGCATGAGGCGGAGCTCCCGAGAGGGCCGGTACGCGGAACGCGAGCTCGTCGGCGTCGACGACGCGGGGAACGAGGAGCGGATCGTGCTCTGGCTGGAGCGGAGGCCGGGGGCGGTCTGGGTCGTCGGTCGAGCCGTGAACCCGCACCTCCGCGAGTCCGACGAGCCGCGGCCCGAGGACGTGGTCTTCGAGGGGTACGAGCTCGAGGACGCCCTCGAGCGAGCGAACGAGGCGCTCGAGGACGATGTTCGCGTGCTCGAAGGCGACGGCGTCGACGCGGACGCACGGCCCTTCACGCGCAAGGAAGTGCTCCCCCTGCTCGAACGCTGGTTCTTCAACCGCTGACTGCTCCGTCGAGGACGGTTCCCCGGCGGCGCACGAGGCAGCCGTTGCTAGCGTCCGCCGCCTTGCAGATCCGCGTCGGCCACAGCCCCGATCCCGACGACGCCTTCATGTACTGGGCGCTCACGACCGACCTCGTCGACACCCGCGGCCACGAGTTCGAGCAGGTCCTGGCCGACATCCAGACCCTGAACCAGTGGGCCCGAGCAGGGCGGCTGGAGGTGACAGCGATCTCGCTCGCGGCGTATCCGTTCGTGCAGGAGGACTACGCGCTGCTCCCGCACGGGGCCAGCATGGGCTCGGGGTACGGGCCGATCGTCGTCGGTCGCGAGCCGCTGTCGCTGGCCGAGCTCGCGGAGCTCGAGATCGTCGTGCCGGGGACGTTGACGACGTCGTACCTGACACTCCGACTCGCGCTCGGCGACTTCCGCTACCGGGAGCTCGCGTTCGACGAGATCCCCGACGAGGTCGCGTCAGGCCGCGCCGATGCGGGCCTTCTCATCCACGAGAGCCAGCTCACCTTCGGTGACTACGGCCTGGTGCGGGTGCTCGACCTCGGCGAGTGGTGGCTGCTGGAGACGGGGCTGCCCTTGCCCCTCGGCGTCAACGTCGTCCGGCGCGATCTCGGCGGCGACGTGCTCTGCGACGTCTCGAACGTGCTCCGCGAGGCGATCCAGCAGGGCCTCGACAACCGCGCCGAGGCGCTCGAGTACGCGCTCCAGTTCGGGCGCGGGATCGACGCGGCCGTCGCCGACCGGTTCGTGTCGATGTACGTGAACGACCTGACCAAGGACTACGGGGACGAGGGCCGCAAGGCCGTGACCGAGCTCCTCCGCCGCGGCGAGGCGCTGCACGCCTTCCCGGAGCCCGTGCACATCGACTTCGTCTGATGCGCGCGGTCGTCGTCTCGGC
>Ga0075418_10006527_pt1 | contig 13153 bp, 10 predicted proteins | sample SoiMetdeltSBSDD2_FD_81776 | JGI IMG/M metagenome (GOLD analysis project Ga0075418, IMG submission 81776) | Bulk soil microbial communities from a Populus tree surrounding site in Tennessee, USA - Soil MetaG P. deltoides SBSDD2 | ecosystem: Environmental > Terrestrial > Soil > Tree plantation...
CGCGACCGAAATCGAGTAGCCGGTCGCATTCACTCGCGAGTGCCGAGATCGGGATCGCTAGATCTGGTGAGGGCATGCCCACACCGTAGCGACGGCGACGGAGGGCTGAGACGATGACCGCATGACCCAGACCACCGCAGTTGATCATGAAGCAGACATCGCCGGACGGCTGACACAGCTGAGCCTCGAACAGAAGGTCCGGCTGATGACGGGGGCCGACATCTGGGCATTGCATCCCATCGCCGAGATCGGCCTGCGTCGTCTGGTCACCTCCGACGGCCCGGCCGGCGTCCGTGGTGAGACCTGGGACGAGCGAAGCCCATCTGCGAACGTGCCCTCCCCTACAGCCTTGGCCGCGAGCTGGGATCCGACCCGTGTCGAGCGGATGGGGCGACTGCTCGCCAGCGAGGCACGCCGCAAAGGCGTCGACGTATTGCTGGCCCCGACCGTCAACCTGCACCGAACCCCTTACGGCGGCCGGCATTTCGAATGCTTCAGCGAGGATCCTGAGTTGACGTCCGTGATCGGTACCGCGTACGTGCAGGGCCTGCAGGCCGAAGGCGTGGCTGCCACGGTCAAGCACTTCGTTGCCAATGATTCCGAGACCGATCGGTTCAGCGTCAATGCGCTGGTCGAGGAGCGCGTCTTGCGGGAGCTCTACCTCACGCCGTTCGAGCGCATTGTCGCTGCCGGAGCCTGGGCGGTGATGGCCGCGTACAACAAAGTCAACGGGACGACGATGACCGAGAACGCGCTGCAACGCGGCGTGCTCAAGCGCGAATGGGCCTTCGACGGCGTGATCATGTCCGACTGGTACGCCACCCGCTCGGTAGCCGCTGCCGGCGAGGAGCTGCTGGATCTGGCGATGCCCGGGCCGGAGAGTCCCTGGACCGAAGGACTGCTTGAGGCGGTTCGGTCAGGTCACATCTCCGAATCGGCTGTGGACGGGCACGTACTACGCATCTTGCGGCTGGCGGCTCGAGTCGGCGCACTCGATGGGCTCGAACCGGCGACGCCCCCAGCGCGGCGCTGGAGCGAGGAGGAGTTGAGCTCGGAACTGCGGGCAAGCTCGGCGGCCGGCATGGTGTTGATCAAGAACGACGGCACGCTGCCACTCGAGACGGGTTCGCTGAAGCAGGTTGCCGTGATCGGCCCCAACGCTGCGACGGCCCGAACGCTGGGTGGCGGTAGTGCGACCGTGTTCCCGCCGTACGTGGTGTCGCCACTCGACGGGCTGCGCGCTGCACTCAGCGAGGAGGTCAGGATCGTGCATGGGCTCGGCGTGCGCAGCAGCGACCGCACCGAGATCGCGCGGAAGGATCTGCTGCAGCTCCCGGACGGCAGCGGGCCGGGCGTTGAAGTGATCTTCTTCGATGCCGAGGATCGCGAGCTTGGTCGGCAGCAGCGGCAGGCAGGCGGGATGATGTGGTGGGGTCCGGTGCAGGAAGGTCTGACAGCCGGTCAAATCGATCATCTGCAGCTGGCTACCCGGTTGCGAGTGCCCGAGTCTGGTCGCTACAGCGTCGGCACCTCTGGTCTAGGCGAATTCCGGCTGGCGATCGACGGCGCGGTGGTGGTCGACGAAGCGATTGAGCTTCCCCCTGGCGCCGATGTGGTCGAGGGAATCATGAAGCCGCCACAGCGGCACGCGGTCGTGGACGTGGACGCGGGTCGGGATGTGCCGGTCGAGCTCAGCTATCGACCCACGGGCGGCGCCACGCTGCTTGGTGGTGCTGATGTGACCATGCTGACCGTGCAGCTCAATATCGCTCCGGCGCTTGACGAGGAGGAGGAGTTCGATCGCGCACTCGCCTTGGCAGCAGACTCGGATGTGGTCGTTGTCGTGGTCGGCACCAATGAGGAGGTAGAGAGCGAGGGCTTCGACCGAACCAGCCTGGCGCTGCCGGGACGGCAAGACGAGCTAGTGAGCGCCGTCGCCGCTGCCAACCCGAGAACCGTCGTGGTCGTGAACGCGGGCGCACCCGTGCTGCTGCCGTGGTCAGACGAGGTAGCGGCTGTGCTGGTCAGCTGGTTCCCCGGGCAGGAGTTCGGGAATGCCCTGGCCGACGTGTTGACCGGAACGGTCGAGCCGGGTGGGCGACTGCCGGTAACCTGGCCCGCCTCGGAGCAGGGGCTACCGTCCGTGCAGCCGGTGAACGGTGAGCTGCCGTACAACGAGGGCCTGCTGATCGGTTACCGCTGGTATCTGTCGACCGGTCGCGATCCGCTGTTCCCGTTCGGACACGGGCTCGGCTATACCACGTGGGCGTACGAGGGAATCGCGGTCGAGGGCGACACCGTAACGGTGAGGGTACGCAACATAGGCGATCGAGCAGGTCGCGAGGTCATCCAGCTCTACGCCAGCCAGCCCAACAGCACCGTGGAGCGGGCTCCGAGGTGGCTCGTCGGCTCGGCGGTCGTCGATGCAGCGGCCGGAGACGTGGCAGACACGGTGATCACCCTGGGCGACCACAACTTCCGGCACTGGGACAGCTCCACGCACACGTGGATGATCGAGCCTGGTACATATCGGCTGCACGCCGGTCGGTCAGTAGTCGACCTGCCGCTCACGGACGAGATATCTCGCGGCTAGCCTCGGGCTCCGCGCCGCCTGATTCCGTGCTGACACCGGTGGGCTCGACCGGTGATGGCGCACTCCGCCAGGTGCCGAGCACTGAACCGATGATCACCAGTGGGAAGCCGATTGCCAGCCCGATGGTCAGCGGCTCGTCCAAGACGATCGCACCGAGAAGGATGGCCACGGCCGGACTGACGTAGGTGATCACGGTCATGCGGGCAGGCCCGGCCTCGGAGACGAGAGCGAACATGACCATGAACGCCAGCGCGGTGCAGACGACGGCAAGCACGACTACTGAGCCGACGGCCGGCGCTGTCCAGCGGTCCGGCCACACGAGTGGTGTGAAAGGTGCATAGGCGGCCGCTGAGATCAGCAACGATGCGGTGACCACCCCTAGCGATGGCAGATCGGCAAGCCTGCGGCTGATGATGATCGGACCTATCGCGTAGCCGATCACCACCAACAGCACTTGCCCGATCGCAATGAAGTCAGTGACCTCAACGTCAAGACCGACCAGGAAGGCAACTCCGACCAGCCCGAGAACCAGGCCGGCAATCCGCCGAGCACCCAGCCGATCGTGCCCCATGGCGGTCAGCATGATTGCCGCCACGATGGGAACGGCAGCGATGATCAAGCCAGTCGTCGAGCTGTTGAGGCGAGTCTCCGCGTGTCCGAGCAGCCACCACGGTCCAATGATCTCGACCGCGGTGTAGACCAGCAGAATCTTCCAGTGCGGCAGCAACGGCTTCAGCGCCCTTGCGCGTAAAGCCAGCGGGAGCAGCAGCAGAGCACCGATGGAAGTACGACCGAACGCGACAATCAGCGGATCGAGATCGGCCACCGCGATCCGGATGAAGAGGTACGGGATTCCCCAGCACACACTGAGTGTGATGAAGAGTACCCACCCGCGACGCGTCACAACGCAATACCCTACGGTCTGCCTTGGCAAGCGACGAAGGAGTCGGGGCTCGCGGTCAGTTCAGCGAGGCTCGGAGCAGAACCTCATTGGTGGCAGTCTCACGAATCTCCAGGTCAGCGATCTGGGAGACCTTCAAGGGAGTTGTGCCACTGGGTCGCATCTGCTTGTTCGGCGTCGCCGGCCAATCCTTGATCTCCTCAGCCTGACCTGCCCGGTCCACCACGAAGATCGAATAGGTCTCGTGAGCACCGCCCGGCCGCGGGTCGCTGACCTCGGCGTACACACATTCCACCTTGATCTGGGTGCCCTCTTTATCAGGAATGACATCAGCGACTGCGGTAATTGCCGAGGGTACGACCGGCGAGAAGGCGACCCGTTGCGGGTCCGGCTGGACGGGAACCATCCCGATTCCGATCGCCAGTCCGCCGAGCACCAGGATGACCGCTGCCGCGATGCCCGCCACTGCCGCCACCATCCGGCGTCGCCGCATCCGCACTTTCTTGATCATCTCTGGCAGCAGTGAGGGCGGCGGGCCATGCTCAATCACCTCAGCCTGTGCCGCGCTCAGCGCGGGCGTCTCGGTGTATTCCGCCGAACCGTTGTCCGCCAGAGACAACATCGCTGCGTCCGCAGGTGAGATCTGGGCCAGCAGACCAGGCAGGGCAGCCAGTTCCGAGACAGCCGCCTGGCAGTCGTGACAGCTCGACAGATGTTCCTCGAACTCACGTCGCTCGGCAGGGGACAGGGCGCCCAGCACGTACGCGGCATCCCACTGCGCGAACTTGTCGGGGATTGCATTCACGGCCGAGTCACTCCTTTCTCCTGTAGTGCCAATCGGAGCGTTCTGAGCCCGTAGTGCAGCCGCGACTTGACGGTGCCCTCTGGAATCTGCAGCCGGGCCGAGATATCGGCCACCGATCTGCCCTCGTAGTAGGCGGCGTTGATCACAGAGCGATGCTCCGCGGAGAGGCTGCCCAGTGCTTCGGCAATCAACCATCGGTCGAGTACCACGCTGGTCGCATCCCCGGAGCTTTCCTCCGGCGCATCCTCCATCCGTTGCTCGTGCCGCGAGGCCGCGCTTCGCCAGCGGTCGATGATCAGGTTCCGAGATGCCGTGAAGAGCCAGGCTCGCGCGGCGGCATCATCTCGCTGCCCGAGGCTGGGATCCTTCCACGCCTTCAGCAGCACCTCCTGGACGACGTCCTCTGATAGCTGGCGATCATGCGTCAGCCGCATTGCAAACCGCCACAGCTCACTGGCGTGTCGGTCGTGCAGCTCTTGCAGCGCGGCCTCACGCTGTCCGCCGACCACCGAGTCTCCTTCATACCCCAGGCCCGCTGTCGTCTGCAGGCTCACCGCCACCCACGTCCTCGCCCCGACCTCATCTTCACCGATGAGGACGACGGCGACGCGTTCTCAGTTCAACCCTGCTGCATCCTGACAAGACCTCCTGAAACTCGTCACCGGTCGGAATTTAGCCCATGCTTGGCCGCATCCTGCGTCGAAGAGTCCGCAGTGGTCGGAAATTGTCGCCCGGCAAGGGCGGTTCCTCAGGCCACCTCACCTCGTACGCTGGGCAGGTCGGCCGCCCGCGGATGGGACTTGGCCAGGTGGTCACCCGGGCACAGCACCAGCAGCGACCTGCCCTCATGCGGTTCCAGGGAAATCGAGAAGGTGTGCAGATCGTCGACCTCACCCACCTCCTGGTCGGTGAACATGTCAACCAACGCGCTGCCCGGCACCAGATGCTCAGAATGCACGCTGCCGGAAATCGCGTGTGCCGAGAAGTTCAGTACTGTGACCTGCTCGGCGTCAGTGAGCTGGTGCACCATGACCAGCATGGCCTTGTTGGATGGCTGCGGCACGTCCAGCTGGGCGCTGGCCGCAATCCCGTAGCGCTTGCGAATGGCCAGAATCTCAGCGAGCCGGCGGGCGAAGGACGAGCTGTCAGCTAGCTGGCCGGGTAGCGAGCCGTAGAGGCTGACGCCGCGAGGCATCTTGGACAGCGACTCGTGCGCATGGGGCCGGTAGTCCATCAGGTCGTAGGCCGCGCGATGGATCCAGCGGGTGTCTCCCTCTGCCAAAAGGCGGCTGACCTGCTTACGGTCGAGGGTCAGCATTCCGCAGAGATCCCAACCAGACAGGGCGAAAACGCCTGGCTGCAGCGCGTTGAACATTGCCAGCAGCAGGTGCGCCCGCCTGATCTGCTCCACCTGTTCTGGCGCGAGCTTGGCGATGTTGGCAATACCCAGCGATGCCGCGATGATCGTCGCCGTCGTCGATGCGATGCCGTTCTCGGTAAAGGTCGCATTGTACGGCGCCGCCTTGCCGGTCAGATGATCGAGAAGGTCCTGTCGAACGATCTGGGCCAGCTGGTGACCCGTCAGCTCCTGACTGCGGAAGCTGAAGAGATCTCGCGCGTGCAGAGTCTCGAAGTGCACCAATTCGTAGGTCATCTCGTCGTGGTTTTGCAGCGCGTGCACCAACGAGGCCGGCTCCACGCCGTGCTCCATCGCCAGATTCAGGGTGAGCCGGAGAAACTCTGTATCTCCCGTCGCCATCGCATGGTGGTATGCGGGCCGGTTGATGAAGTCGTAGGACAGGTCGGCGCCACGCGCAGCTGAGCTCTGGATGTCATCGATGGTGAGGTTGAGCTCTTGGAAGGTGAAGCCCCCAACCTTGCGAACCATGCTGGCGATCAGCTGGTTGGCAGCCTCGGACAGTGGGTGACCTTCGGACCAGGCTGGCGAGTCCTCGGCACTCTTCTCAACGCCGAGGAAACCGTTTGCGTCGAGCCGCAGCCCGCCGCTGCCAAGATCACCTAGTGAGTGCAGCGCATCGCCGATCACCAGTCGCATGCCGGCGAAGCTCGGATCCAGCCAGTTGATCGAGGGCTGGCCCGCCTTGAAGTAGTGCAGATAGACCCAACGGCGCTCCACACCGTCTGGCCCGAGCACGGGCGCGGTGACACTCCAGTTGGTGTCCTTGACACCAGGCTCGTAGAAGATCACTCGCTGCATGCGCCCGATGATGTAACCGTGCTTGGCCAGTTGATCTTCAGATTCGATGTCGAGGTTGATCGAATCGCCCTTGGTGACGATTGGCAACAGGTGCCAGTCCTTGGCTTCGATCTCGACCATGTGGTAGATGCCGGGGTAGTCGCCAACCTTCATCTCGGCCAGCCGGAAGTCCGAGCCCTTGCCGGTGTGGCCGGGCACGATGTCGTCGATCACCATCCCGAGATGGCCAGCGGCCACCTCAGATATCGCACGGAACTCCTCTTCGGTTCCGAATGCCTCGTCGATCGCGTTACTGATCCGGTCGAAGTGCCCATCCACGCTCGGGGTGTAATCCCAGCCGACGAGGCCGCCAGCCCGCTTGACGGGGCCAGTGTGTAGGCCGTCAATGCCAATCTCCTCAAAGGCGGCCCACAGGTCCTCGTCGCCGAGGGTTCCCAGGAATGACGTGCCGGGCTTGGTGATCATGGAAATCGGGTACGCGGTGAACCACACTGACGCCTTTTCGATCGCTGCCCGGGGATCGGGGTTGGCATAGGGGTTCTGCCACATACTGCCCTGGCCGGAGAACAGGGTGGCATATCTCTTCGCATCCTCCAGCATCGAGCGCTCGACAAGCCAGCTGACGTAGGCGGGGTTGTCACCGCCGGGCTTGCCGGTGCGCTCGGCCCGCGGTTTCAGTGAGAAAAGATCCCGCAGCCGGCCCTTCGGTCGCAGCCGGCTCGGCCGCGCCGGATAGCGCTGTTCGTCATAGCTGATTTCGCTGGCTTCGTGAGCAAGAGGTGACGGCTCGCCATCGTCGGGCAGGCTCGCCGCGACCTGGCCGTCATCAGTCTCGCTTACTTCAGTCGCGACGGGCTGCGGTTGACTACCGTCAGCCTTGCTTGCCTTGTGCGCTTCAGGCGCCGGTTGATCAGCGTCAATTTCGCTCATTGGGCCCCCTACTCGCGCCGTCCGCTCAGGAGATTGCGGACGTTGCTCACGTTAGTCCACGGTGTTGGATTTCGGATGTGTCAGAGCTGGGCATGCCAACTCGGGCTGCCCAGCTTCGCCTCGATCTGCTGATCAAGATCAACACCGAGCTGCCGCGCCAGGATGGCGGCTGCGATCACGACCTCGGCAAGCTGAGCGCCGGTATCGTCGTTGGTCGTCAAGCCCAGGCCCTGGCTCATGGCTCGCCGTAGAGCCTTGACGCTGTCGCCCGAACTCTCGACCAACCGCAGCGCGGTATCGGTCAGGCAGTCTTCGCCGTCACGATCGCGCAGACCATCTGCGAGCGCCACGATCCTTGGATCGGTGGCCACCATCGCCAAATCAGGATCCGGATCGCCACCAAGGATGGTGAAGCGATAGCCGATGATCTCGGCCCGGAACCCACGCTCGCCGGGTCGCCGCTCACGCATCTCGCTGAAGACCAGGCCGGCTGCGCGGTGTAGCAGAAAAATGCCGCTCAGTTCGTGTGGAGGCACATGAATCTGGAATTCGATCCCGAGCCCACGCGGAACCACGTACGGATCGCTCGGGGGCACCAGCTCTATCCGCGAATGGGCCAATGACAGGCAGGCACGGGGTTGGTCGCCGTATCGGGCGGATTCATACTCGACCTTCCAGCCTGCCTGACTGAAGATCGACGCGGCTGCGTATGGATCCTCGGTTGCAAGCAGCGGAGCAAGCATGTGTGAACTCCAGAACAACGGTGCGCTAGCGGTCACTCTCCCACAAGTGGGCCGGCCCGGCGTGCGACGCGACCAACCCTTCTCGAGCAGTTGCAGAAGCTTTATCTGGCGGAATGAGCTCGGCCTAGACTCGAGGCGATCATGCCGAGGCATCAGACGCATTGGGGCCATGTGACGATCCCCCGCAGGCTGCTTCAGCCCTGCCTGTTGCTGCTCATGATGATCTTGGTCGTGAGCTGCTCGAGCCCCGCGCCGCCGGCTCCCAAGGAGACTGTGCACGAACTTGGTTGGAGCCGCATCGCATTGCCCGAATCGGTCGCAGCATCCTCGCTGGCCGCTGCCTCTGGGACCCTGCTAGTGGGAGGTCGCACATCAACTGGCGGAGATCATCCGGCGCTCTTCACGGTGGACGCCTCCGGCACCGCGCGCCCGGTATCGCTGCATCCGAACAGCCCGTACGCGAAGGTGGCTGACCTGGCTTCGCTGGCCGCTCGTGGCGACGATGTCGTGGCCATCGGGGCGGCACACGGTGGCGCCCACGCCAACTTTCGCTGGACGGTCTGGGCCGGCTCACGTCATCGCCTGAATGAGTATCCGCAGACCTTCGAGACGTTCGGTGGGCAGAGTGCGGGCGGCCTCCTCGACATCGTCACCACCTCCGAGGGAGCGGCCATTGCGGGCACCTGGGCGGCTCGCGCGGGCGGCCTCGATGCTGCCGTATGGCTCCGCCAGGGCAGCAAGTGGGTTCGTCAGGAGTCCGCTGGCACCGCGCTCGCCAACACCCAAGAGATCCAGGTGGCACCCCGTGCGGCAAACGGCGCCGGCGCCGGCTCGACCATGATCATTTCTGGGTCAGTGATTACCTTCGGTGAGGGCGCGGAGCAACGAGCGGCGGTCTGGATCTGGCCGAATCGCAGCAGCGCATGGACACTGCAGCAGCTTCCCGATGCCGGGACGCACAGTGAGGCGCTGTCCAGCGCCTGCGCCCAGGCTTGCTGGGTCGCCGGCCATGCGGACGGCAAAGTGGCGGTGTGGAGCTTCGATCTTGCTCGCTCCGCTGGAACGGCGAGCCGTGACTCGACTCTGCCCTCCCTGGAGATCGACACCGACGGTCCGGGTCCGAGAACGGTCATGTCGGACGATCGGCCCGGCGTCGTCTTCAGCCACGCCGGCAGCACCCGTCTGCTACTTAGCGACGGCCATAATGGCTGGCAAATCTTCACAGCCCCGTCAGGTTCGGTGCTGGACGCCACCACGGCTGGCGGCAGTTTGTACGCGATCATCCGTAGTGACAACGTGGTCGGGCTTTGGACCACGGATCTCTCAGCAATCCACTGAGGTGATGCGGGCTGAGCCCGCCAGCTATCCGGGCTCAGTGCGCACTGCGACCTCAGGACGCGTCGAGCATCGCGAGGGCGCGTAATGCAAGCGGGTACCCGGCGACGCCGAAGCCGATGATGATGCCCGCCGCGACGGGCGACACGTACGAGTGATGACGGAACGGCTCGCGGCCATGGACGTTCGAAATATGTAGCTCGATGACGCGAGCACCCGACCCGACTATGGCGTCGTGCAATGCGACGCTGGTGTGGGTGTAAGCCGCGGCGTTCAGGACAACACCGGCCGCGTCACCAGCCGACTGAGCTCGGCCAGCCTCCTGGATCCAGTCGACAAGCTCACCCTCGCGGTTGGTCTGACGGAACTCCAGAGCCCAGCCCAGTTCGTCTGCCACCTCGCGGCAGGAACGCTCGACATCAACCAAGGTCGTCTCGCCGTAGATCTCGGGCTCACGCGTCCCAAGAAGGTTGAGGTTCGGGCCGTTCAGGACGTACGCGGAGGTCATGGTGGTACTCAATCAGGGTGCACTGATCTCAGATGCGAGTACCGACAAAGATCTCTCGCGGGAGTCGGTCCTCGCTTGTCACCTCGGCGACCGAGCGAGCACGGAACCCGACATCGACGAGCACCTGAAGCCATAGCGCGCGCGGAAACAGCCCGAAGTCGTGGGTATCGTGCACCACCTGCACGCTGCCATCCGTCGCCCGGAGCATGAAGGCGAACTCCGTGCGGGTACGGGTGTCGTCTGGGTCCGGGTCACTGGACCACTCGAGATAGCGGGCGCCGCGGCCGTCCGGCCCATCGTGGCCGCCATGATCCGTGCCCGGCTCGAAGTTTTCGGCAATGTCGTCGGGCACGAAGACCGCGACGCCGCCCACCCGGCAGTGCCGGTATGCGGTAGTGACCGCCTGTCGCAGATCGGGCTCGGTCGTCATGTAGTCGATAGCGTCGTGAACAAAGACGGCATCGAAACTTCGCCCGAGACGCAACGATCGCATATCTCCCCTGAGGTGCTCGCACTCAGGATTCAGTTGTCGCGAGACGGCCAGCATGTCCTCTGAGAGATCGACCAGCGTCATCTCGAAGTCACGCTTGAGATGGAAAGCGTTGTTGCCGCCTCCACTTCCGAGCTCGAGAACCGTACGAGTGGGCGGATTGGCCGTGCGCAACAACGATGCAGCAAACGCTGCTTCCTCGGCGTACTCCTCTGGCCGGGAGAGCAACGGCCACCAGGAGGCGAGATCACCGTACAGATGGTGTCGCGGCGGCAGGTCGCGATCATGGTCCTGGGCTGCTAGCTCCGTCACTTGCCCGAGCTTAATGCTGCTCGTGTGCTATGCCGTTTGGGCTCTGGGCCATGCGCCATGGGCCTGACCAGCGGCTTAGCGCTACTCAGCGGTCGGCGGCGCCCGTTTGATGCCAGGCGCTGTCTCGACGCTCTGCCAGCCCGCGTACGTACGCCGCCTGGCCCAGATGCTGCATGGTGTCGCCGACAACGCTGACCAGCCGGACTGCGGCAGTCACCGGCGGATCCCAGCGGGTATCGACTATCCGATCCAGCTCCTCAGCCGTAATGCCGTCCAGATAGCGAAGAGTGAGGTCGTGAACCGCCTGATGGTATCCGCCGAGGAGATCGCCGCTCGTTCGGACAGCCGCAACTTCCTTGGGGCCCTGGCCATAGCCAGTCGCCCACTTGCTGAATGGCAGCCCAAACCTCTCCCGCCATTCCGCCCAGACCTGCTCGACCTGCGCCAGGTCGGCCACATGATCATCTTGGATTCGGCTCAGATGCCAGACCAGCCAGGCAATGGAGTTCGCCTCGGGATCGGGCCGGTAGGTGGCGATGTCGTCAGTCAGCCGGTCGGTGAGATCAATGACACGTTCGCGCACCCGTCCGAAGGCATCCACCAGGAGTTGCTTCGCATGATCGCTCATGTCACCGAACGGTAATAGGTCTCCTTCTTCCGACTCGTGCGACCTCAGGCTGCTTCGGCTGAGTCGTCCTGTGGCGCTCGAGCCGGATGATCACCGACTTCGAGGTGGGAGTGTTACTTCCGGCCGCGGTTGAGTCCAGTGGCACCAGCGGATTCGTCTCGGGGTAATACGCCGCCGCACTGCCGCGGGGCGTCTGGTAGGCCACGATGCGGAATGATTGCGCTCGGCGTACGTGATCATCGCCCTCCCAATGGGTCACCAGATCGACGATCTCACCGTCCTGGAAGCCGAGTTCGGAGATGTCGCGTGGGTTGACGAACACTACCCGCCGGCCACCCTCGATGCCGCGGTACCGATCGCTGAAGCCGTAGATCGTCGTATTGAACTGGTCATGACTGCGCAGGGTCTGCAAGATCAAATGGCCGGGTGGCACCTGGAGCGCCTCAATCGTCGATACCGTGAACTCCGCACGCCCTGACTCGGTGGGGAAGGTCCGCGAGTCTCGTGGTGGGTGCGGCAGCAAATAGCCGCCGGGCCGCGACACGTTCACCTCATAGGTCTGGCAGCCTGGCACCACGCGCGTAATGAGCCGTCGGATACGGCGGTAGTCCTCGCGCATGCCCCGCCAGTCAATGGGATAACGATCGCCCAACGTCGCCTCCGCAAGTGCGGTGACGATCGCCACCTCGGACCGGAGATGAGGACTGGCCGGCTGCAGCGGGCCACGTGACACATGCACCGAGCAGGTCGAGTCCTCCACCGATACAAGCTGCGGGCCACTTGCCTGTATGTCGATCTCGGTGCGGCCCAGCGTCGGCAAGATCAATGCTGTGGCGCCGCACACCAGATGTGACCTGTTGATCTTGGTTGAGACGTGCACAGTAAGCTCTGCCTGGCGCAGCGCCGCAGCGGTGACCTCCGTGTCCGGGGCGGCCTGTACGAAGTTCCCGCCAAGACCGATGAAGATCTTGGCCCGCCCATCGCGCAAAGCACGAATCGCGTTGACAGTGTCGAGACCGTCCTCCCGAGGCGGCTCAAAGCCAAATTCGGCCTGCAGCCGATCGAGAAAGTTTGCGGGCGGAGACTCACAGATGCCCATCGTGCGGTCGCCTTGCACGTTGGAGTGGCCACGCACCGGCAACAGTCCAGCGCCTGGCTTTCCGATATTGCCTTGCGCCAGCGCCAAGTTGACGATCTCGCGGATAGTGGCCACTGCGTTGTGATGCTGGGTCAGGCCCATGGCCCAGCAGAACACCGTCTGAGCGGACCCGCGGAGCAGCTGGGCTGCCTCGGTGATCTGTGTGCGGGAGAGGCCTGTGGTTGCCTCAACAAGATTCCAGTCAATGGCCGACACGTGTGCCCGCCAGTCCTCGAAACCGCGGGTATGCCGTGCCACGAACTCATGATCAAGAGCGTCCCACTCCACGAGCAGGGAACCCCATGCTTGAAAGAGCGCCAGGTCGCCATTGATCTTGATTGGCAGGTGCATATCGGTAAGATCGGTGCCCTTGCCAACGCATCCACGTGGTGTCTGCGGGTTGCGGAAGTTGATCAAGCCCGCCTCCCGCAGCGGGTTGATCGCAATGATCTTGGCGCCGCATCGCTTGGCCTTCTCTAGCGCCGACAGCATCCGCGGATGATTGGTCCCCGGATTCTGACCGGCCAAGATCAACAGCTTGGCGTCATAGAC
>Ga0075418_10006529_pt1 | contig 13152 bp, 12 predicted proteins | sample SoiMetdeltSBSDD2_FD_81776 | JGI IMG/M metagenome (GOLD analysis project Ga0075418, IMG submission 81776) | Bulk soil microbial communities from a Populus tree surrounding site in Tennessee, USA - Soil MetaG P. deltoides SBSDD2 | ecosystem: Environmental > Terrestrial > Soil > Tree plantation...
CCAGACCGGCCGCCGACAGCAGCCCCGAGGTGCGCACGACCTGCTGCTCGACCAGCAGCGCCAGGCCGGCGGCCTCGCGCTCGACCACCGAGAGCTCCTCGCTCTGGGCCGCCGAGAGCTTGATCTCGCCGGCGTGGGCGGCCGCGGCCAGGATGCCGACCAGACCGTGCTCCCGGGCCGCGGCGAGCAGGTGGAACCACTCGTCGGGGGCGAACGGCCCCGATGGCGTGTCGAACATGCTGCCGGCCAGCCCGTAGGCGGCCAACGACACGAGCGTGTCGTCGCTGGGCGGCGTCACGGGGTCAGGCTCTCTCGCACGGCCCCCATGCCGACGAGGAACCGCACCGCGTCGGCGAGCGTCCGCTGCGCAGCGGCCGGATCGTCGGGCAGGTGCTCACCCAGCAGGCCGAGCAGGCCCTGCTGGGTCAGAGGTCGTCCGAGGACCTCCCACAGCTGGGCGTGCAGGCCCTCGAGCGTGAACGCGGTGCTCCGGTCGTTGGGGAGCACCACGACGCCGCTGGCCGTGCGCCGCCACAGCACCTCGACGGACCGCTCCCAGCGATCGGTCGAGGCCACTGTCGCGGGTGAATCGATCGTCACCGCATCGACTCCCGGCCGCCGTCAGATCCTCGGGACGTGGTGGCGCGGTACTGCGCCGCGGTGGGCCGGGACGACGGCGACGTGGCCGTCGGACGCGAGGTCGGCGCCTTGTGCCGGGGACCGGTCTCGTCGTCCGATCGGCGGGCGCCCTGCTTGTTGGGGCGGTTCGACCGGTCGAGGCGACCCTTGATGCCCTTGGGCGGGGCGCCGTAGTAGTCGGCGAAGGGACCGGTGGGCACGCCCACCAGGACCACACCGAGGGTCGGCGCACCCAGGCGCTCGAGCAGCTCGGCGCAGCGGTCGGCGGCCGAGGCGGTGGTGCGGCCGGAACGGCACACCACGACGACGGCGTCGGCCAGGGTGACCAGCTCACGGGTGACGCTCGCCGAGAGGATCGGCGCGGTGTCGACGATGACCACGTTGGCCAGCGTGCGGGCCTCTTCGAGCAGCCGGCGGGCGGCCTCGATCTGCGCCGTCGGGTGGTGGCCACCCAGACCGGCGGTCACGATGCGCACACCGGGGATCGACGTGTCCTGCACGTAGCGGACCAGCGAGGAGCCGTGGCCGTCGAGGTAGTCGGACACACCGGGACCCTCTTCGGCGTCGAACACGCCGGGCGACAGCGGCCGCCACAGGTCCCAGCTGACGAGCAGCACCGACTGGCCGGTCTCGGCGTAGGCCATGGCCAGGTTGGCGGTGGTCGTGCTCTTGCCGTCGCCGGGCTCGGGCGAGGTCACGACGACCAGCTGCCGGAGCCGGCTGGGATCACCGCGGTGGTGCCCGTTGGCGTGACCGTTGCCGTTGGTGCCCATGCGCTCCTCGACCTTGCCGCGGAACAGCAGCAGCGCCGTGCGCAGCGAGCGGTAGGCCTCGGCCACCCGCGGCACCCGCTCGAAGGCGATGACCGCGGCCCGGCTGCGGTCGCCGATGCCCAGCAGCGGGATCTCGGCGAGCACCGGCAGGCCGAAGTGGCGCTCGGCCGCTTCCTTGGTGCGGAGCCGGGAGTCGGACCGGTCGAGCATGATCGCCACGCCGAAGCCGAGCAGCGCCGCCACCACACCGGCGAACAGCGACCGCTGGGCCCGGCTGGCGCCGGCGACGAAGCCGGCGTCGGTGCTGGCCGACTGGGCCGGGCGGATCGAGCTGTACTTGGCCGCCGCGCCGACCGCCTCCTGGTTGCCCATGGCCTGACCCAGCTGGATGGTCAGGGCATCGACCCGGGCCTCGAGCTGGGCGACGTCCGGCGGGGGCGGGACCGTGTCGATCTGCGCGTTGAGCGCGTCGATCTGGCCCTCGATGCGGGCCGACTCGGTGGCCGCCTCGGCCCGGGCCGCCTCGGAGTCGGCCGTCTCGCGCTCGTCGATGAACTTGACCAGCTCGGTGCCGAACGCGTTGGCCAGCTTGATGGCCTCGTCGGGCGTGCCCGCGGTGGCCGTCACGTGGAGCAGCGGCAGGCCGCTGCTGTCGCCGGTCGCCTCGATCTTGCCGGCGAGGCTGGCCGGGCTGCCGTCGAAGCCGATGGCCGCGGCCACGCGAGCGGGCACACCGTCCTCGGTGTCGTTGGTGGCCATCATCGCCGCCAGGGCCAGGTTGTTGAAGCCCTGGGCGCCCTCTTGGCTACCCGACGCCCCTTCGAGCATCAGGACGTGCTCGGCGCTGTAGGCCTTCGACGGCGTCTTCGGCGACGTTATGAACACCGCCACGATGGCCAACAGGACCAGCGCGACGACCACCTTCCAGTGGTTCTTGAGGATCTTTACGTAGTCGACGGACTCCACCGGTTCCTCCGCTCAGAGAGCTGCACGGCATCGAGCTCGATCTCACGGACAGGCCGGTGACCGGCCTCCGCGAGCTCGGCCATGCGAGCCGCGGCATCACGATCGTCTCGTCGGACAACGAGATCGGAGAGCCCACGCGTTCCATCGTCGAGCATCGCCGCGGGCACACGCCGGGGCGTGAGCCGGACGATCGAGGGATGTGATGTGGCGCTCACCGTCTCCTCTGGATTCTGTAGATCTTCCTCGAGCTTCTCGCCGGACCGCCGACCGGTGAAGTGGATGGGGATCTCGGTACCGACCTGCCGTCCGGACAGCCGCACCATGCGCTCCGCGAGCTCGAGGATGTTGACCGGCGCGCCCATATCGAGCATAAAGATCTCGCCCCCGTCGGCCAACGTCCCGGCCTGGAGCACCAGCTGGACGGCCTCCTGCACGCTCATGAAGAAGCGCGTCATGCGGGGGTCGGTCACGGTGACCGGGCCGCCCTCGGCGATCTGGCGGGCGAACGTGGGGATCACGCTGCCCCGGCTGCCGAGCACGTTGCCGAACCGCACCGAGCACCAGCGGGCGCCGGCCGGCGCGGCGTGCAGCACCAGCTGCTCACCGAGCCACTTCGAGTAGCCGAGGTTGTTGCTGGGACGGACCGCCTTGTCCGACGAGATGAACACGAGGCGGTCGACCCCGGCCATGACCGCGGCGTCGACGATGTTGCGGGTGCCCAGCACGTTGGTGCGCACCGCTTCGGACGGGTGCGCCTCGAGCAGCGGCACGTGCTTGTGGGCCGCGGCGTGGAACACCATGTCGGGCCGCACGTCGGCGAACAGCTCGATCATGCGCTCGCGGTCGCGGATGTCGGCCAGCACCAGCTCGGCCGGACCCTCGATGATCCCCAGCGCGTCGTGGAGGTGGGTCTCGTCGTGGTCCAGCAACAGCAGCCGACCCGGCTGGCACTCGGCCACCTGCTTCGAGATCTCCGACCCGATCGAGCCACCGGCCCCGGTGATCAGCACCGTGCGCCCGATGATGGAGGCCCGGATGCTGTCGATGTCGGTCGGCACCTGCTGGCGACCCAGGAGGTCCTCGATCCGGAGGTCACGGGCGTCCCGCACCGTCGGTGAGGCTCCCAGCAGGTCGCGGACCGGCGGCAGGGTCTTGAGGGGGACCGCCGCCATCTCGGCGCTCTGCACCACGCGGTTGAGCAGCTCCTGCGTGGCGCTGGGCATCGCGACCAGGACCTCCTCGGCCTGGTACTCGGCCACCACCCGGTCGAGGGTCGTCGTGGTGCCCACGACGGGGATGCCGAGGAGCAGCCGACCCTGCTTGCGGGGGTCGTCGTCGACGATCACCACCGGGGTGCGCCCGTTGTCCGGGCGGCGCTGCATCTCGCGGACCAGCGCGGCACCGGCCTCACCGGCGCCGACCACCGCGACCTTCGTCGCAGCCTGGTCGACCTGGCGCCGCATGCCGAACAGCCGGAACTGGAAGCGGACCAGGCCCATGAGACCGGTCGCACCGAAGGCGCCCATCAGGGCCACCGACCGGGGGACGGGGAAGTCGCCCAACCGGTTGGTGGTGTTCAGCGCGAAGTTGATCGCCCCCGCCGTCGAGCCGGCCAGGCAGATGCGAGCCGCCTCGGCCACGCTGGCGTGCCGCCACAAGCGGCCGTAGACCCCGAAGATGAGGTTGGTCGCCAGATGCACGGCCACGATCATCGGCAGGAAGCGGAACAGCTTCTCGGAGTACTGCCCCGGGATGTGGCCGTTGAAGCGCACGAAGAGCAGCATCATGAACGACGCGACCACCATCACCGCGTCGAGGACCGCCAGGGGGATGTCGGTGCGCACGCGCCCTACGAGGCGTACCCACCTCTTGGTTGTGCTCACCGCGCTTGATGCGGGCAAGGACCCCGCCACCATAGATGTTGCATAATCTCCGCCCACTCGACTGTTGGCTCGGGCTATCGGTTCGGTCGCCCGCACTCCCGGTGCCGAGGGGTTCCGCCACCCCGGGTCACCACGAAGGACCGAATGGTCTCTCACGCACGGGCGTGCGAGGCGCTCCGCGACATGGGGGGACACCCATCCCGACACGGACCCGCCCCGGACCCGAGCGCCCTGTACCTTACCTGTCCCGCACGCTCGCGCGCCGCTCGCGTTCAGAGTTGGCCCGGAAAACTTTCCGACCAGGGAATCTCACCCCCCGCGCGGATCCCGCTCCACGCCGCTGCGTAGCGTGGTCGGCACGCGCCGTTCAGCAACCACTCCCGAGCGAGCGGAGATCCTCCGGCCAGCCGGGCCGAGGACCGCTCCCCCAGCGGTGCTCCCGCCAGCCGGGCGCGTCGAGCTCGATCCGCTCCTCGCCCAGCAGGACCTCTCCCACGACCGCGCAGGGGATGGCGTAGCCGGAGCGCATCGCGTCCTGCCGCGCCTCGACCGGCCCAGCGGTCTCCCAACCGAGGTCGAGGCCGAAGGCGACGCGCTCGCCGATCAACGGCTCGTCGGTGACCTCCCCGGCCGGACCGTCGAGGCGCAGGCCGAACGCTTCGCAGGCCACGCTCACGTGCTCGAAGGGCTCCTCGACGATGTGGTCCGCCCACAGCCCTTCGGCGCGGATCTCGAGGCTGGGTGCCCGCGGCGGCCGGATGTCCTCGTCGACCACCGCCACCAGATCCCGGCCAGCGCCGGCCACCACCGCCCAGTACCAGCAGGCGCTCGGGCCGGGCAGGACCACCAGCCGGACGCAGCCCCGCAGGTCGCCGAGCGCCGGCCGGTCGGCGCGGAACCGGAAGGCCCAGGTCTCGGCCCATCCGTGGTCGGCCCCGGCCGGGTGGGGACGCTCGTCGGACGGGCGTAGCGACGGGGGCAGGGGATCCATCGCCATCGTGCTACCGGACCCGCTGCCGGAAGGAGCGCACCTTGCTGCGGTTGCCGCAGCCTTCCATCGAGCACCAGCGCCGTGAGCGGTTGCGGGACGCGTCGTAGAACACCCACTGGCAGTCGTCGGCGGGACAGACCTTGAGCCGATCCCAGTCGTCGGCCGGCAGCGCCACCACGGCCGCCAGCACCTGCGCCAGGCCGTAGCGGGCCCCCGACACCGCGGGGACCAGCGAGGGCCGGCCGTCGGCGGCCAACGCCACCCGCAGCGGGAGCTGCGCCGCCAGGCGCTCGAAGCGGCGGCGCTCGGCGTCCGGGCGCTCCGCACCCGGGTCGTGCGGATGGCGGTGGCGCAGCTGGTCGCGCAGGACGGCCTGCAGCTCCCGCGCGAGGGCGAGATCGTGCTCGTGGGGGCGCTCGTCGGTCACCGGGGCGGGTCCCGGGTCGACGTGGTTCACGAACGATCTCACCCTCTCGACCAGCGCAGCGTTGTCACCGTGGATGCGGACGCCGGGCATCACTGCCTCCTGGGAATAATCGACTCGACGGAGCGTTAACCAGTGTAGATCAAACAGTGGTTACAAAGACAGGCTCTCGAAGGGGGAGACACCATGGACACCATCGCCTCGCAACTGGCCGACGAGCGAGCCCTGCAGCTGCGCAAGGAAGCCGCCCGAGCCCGACTCGTGCGGAAGTCCGCCCGCCGGCGCTGGGGCCGGCGCCAGCACTGATCGCTAGCGTTCCCGGGGTGGAGGTGCAGTACCTCAGCCCCCAGTGGTTCGCCGCTGCCGCTGCCGCCCTGGAGAACGACGACCGGCTCCGGGGGCTGACGGCGGACCTGGAGCTCACCATCGAACAGACCGTCACGGATGGGCCGGGCCTCGCCGGCCCTCCGGCGCGTCCGGGGGCCGTGACCCAGTGGCACATCGTCCTGGACCACGGCTCGACCCGCCTGGTCGTCGGCCCGGCACCTCACGCCGACCTCCGGTTCCGGGCCTCCTATGCGGTTGCCGGCGCGATCGCCCGGGGCGAGCTGCCGGCGCCCATCGCCTTCGTGCGCGGGGAGCTGACCGTCGGTGGCAACCTGAACCTGCTCACCACCCACCAACGGGCGTTCGGGGCCGTCAACGACGTGCTGCACGAGGTCCGGGACGCGACCACCTTCGCCTAGGAGACGGCCAGGAGACACCCATGCCGGAGATGCCCGAGGTCCAGGCGCACGCCGAGCGGTTGACCGAGGCCTTCGCCGGCACCGCGCTCGAGCGGTTCACCCCGCTGGCCTTCACCGCCCTCAAGACCGCCAGCCCCCCACCCGAGGTGGCCAAGGGCCATCCACTGGAGGCCGTGGAGCGGAGGGGCAAGCACCTCATGCTGCGGTTCGCCCCGGCCACCTTCGTCGTCCACCTCATGCAGGGCGGCCGGCTGAAGGTCGACGACAAGCAGGCCGCCCGGCCCAAGGGCGGGCAGGCCCGCTGGCGCTTCGAGGACGGCCGCGCGCTGCTCCTCACCGAGGCCGGAACGGAGCGCCGGGCCGGCGTGTGGACCGTCGCGGGCGACCCGTCGACCCAACCGCCCCTCGACCACCTCGGCCCGGAGGCCGACCAGATCGACCGGGCGACCTTGGCCGACCTGCTGGCCGAGCACCCGATGCGACTCCACGGCTGGCTGCGCGACCAGCGCATCCTCGCCGGCCTCGGGCGGCGCTTGGCCAACGAGATCTGCCACCGGGCCAAGCTCTCGCCGTTCGCGTCGACGGCCAAGCTCGACGACGACGGCATCGATCGGCTCCACGCGGCGATCGGGGCCTGCATCGCCGAGTCGCTGGAGGTCGAGCGGGCCCGGTCGGACATGTCGTCGTCCAAGGAGCGGCCGGGGGCGGTCCACCACCGGGAGGGCCAGGCCTGCCCGGTGTGCGGGGACACCGTCCGGGCGGTCGAGTACCGCTCCTACACCATGAACTACTGCCCGACCTGCCAGACCGAGGGCCGGATCCTGGCCGACAACACGACCAGCAAGTTCCTCAAGTGAGGCCTGGCCCGGACCCCTCGGCCCGGGCTCAGATCAGGCCCAGCTCGCGGACCGTGTCCCGCTCGGCCGCCAGCTCGGCCACCGAGGCGTCGATGCGCTCCCGGCTGTAGGGGTCGATCTCCAGGCCCGGAACGATCTCGTAGGCCCCGCCCTGGCAGGTGCACGGGAACGAGGAGATCAGCCCCTCGGCCACCCCGTAGCTGCCGTCGGACGGCACGGCCATCGACACCCACTCGTCGGGCGGCGTGTCGAGCACCCAGCTGCGCACGTGCCCGATGGCGGCGTGGGCGGCCGAGGCGGCCGACGACAGCCCCCGGGCCTTGATCACAGCCGCACCCCGCTGCTGCACGGTGGGGATGAACTCGCCCTCCAGCCAGCTCCGGTCCTCGCCGATGACCTCCCAGGCCGGCTTCCCCGCCACCTGGGCGTGGAACACGTCCGGGTACTGGGAGGCCGAGTGGTTGCCCCAGATCGTCATGTTGACGACCTCGGACACCGGGACCTCGGCCTTGGCCGCCAGCTGGGCCAGCGCGCGGTTGTGGTCCAGGCGGGTCATGGCCGTGAACCGCTCGGCGGGGATGTCCGGCGCGTTCTGCTGGGCGATCAGCGCGTTGGTGTTGGCCGGGTTCCCGACCACCAGCACCCGCACGTCGTCCGCGGCCGCCGCGGACAGGGCCTGGCCCTGGGCGGTGAAGATCCGGCCGTTGGCCTCGAGCAGGTCGGCCCGTTCCATGCCCTCCTTGCGAGGCATGGCGCCGACCAGCAGGGCGTAGTTCGCCCCGTCGAAGGCCCGGGCGGCGGCGTCGGTGCAGACCACCCCGGCCAGGAGCGGGAACGCCCCGTCGTCGAGCTCCATGCGCACGCCCTCCAGCGCGCCGACGGCCTCGGGGATCTCCAAGAGCTGCAGCACGATCGGCTGGTCCTCGCCCAGCATCTGCCCGCTCGCGATGCGGAACAGCAGGGCATAGCCGATCTGGCCGGCGGCTCCGGTGACAGCGACGCGGACGGGATCCCTCATGCCGGCCGACCTTAGGCCCGCCCGCCCGACGACGGCGAGCGAGGGCGGCAGAGAACCGCTGATCAGTAGTCTCGGGGCGTGGCGGGTGCGACACACCTCCTCGGGCAGTCGGTGGGGCGCTACGTCATCCAGTCGGTCATCGGCTCGGGCGGCTTCGCCACCGTCTACCGCGCGGTCGACACCGGCCTCGAACGCCCGGTGGCGCTGAAGGTCGTCGATCCGACCGCCCATCGCAACCCCACGGTCGCCCGGCGCTTCGTGCTGGAGGGCCAGGCGGTGGCCAGCCTCAACCACCCGGCGATCGTGCCGGTGTACGACGCCGGCGAGCACGACGGCGTGCTGTGGCTGGCCATGCGGCTGGTGGACGGCAGCTCGCTGGGCCACGCACTGGCCTCCGGTCGGCGCTTCGCCCCGGAGGAGACGATGGCGGTGGTCGACCGCATCGGCGCCGCCCTCGACCACGCCCACGCGCACGGGATCGTCCACCGGGACGTCAAGCCGTCGAACATCCTGCTGGAGGACAACGATCCCGGCCGGGCCTGGCTCGCGGACTTCGGCATCGCGACCACCGCCCGCACGGCCGGGCTCTACACCACCGGCGCCCTGGGCACGGCCGCGTACATGGCACCCGAGCAGTCCCGTCCCAGCGAGGTCGGTCCCCCGGCGGACCTGTACTCCCTGGCCTGCGTGGTCTACGAGATGGTGAGCGGTCGCCGGCCCTATCCGGGTGAGGACCACGTCGCCCTGCTGCTGGCCCACGCCACCGCCCCCGTGCCACCGACCGGGCGCCCGGCGCTGGACCGGCTGATGGCCCGGGCGCTGGCCAAGCAGCCGACCCACCGCCCGCCGTCCGGTCTCGTGCTGGCCCGAGAGCTCCGGGAGGCGCTGGCCGCCGAGCCCAGCGCGCTGCCGCCGAGCAGCCCGGTGCCGCTGCGGGTGGCCGCAGCCGGCGTGGTGCCCACGGTCATCGACGAGCGGGAGCGGACGCTGGTCCACCCCCAGCTGGCGCGAGCCGCGCCCGCGCCGCCGGTGGCGTACCGGCCGTCACCCCCGGTCTACGGCCAACCCCATCGCCCACCTCCGGGGCCGCTGCCAGGCTTCCATCCGGGCGGGCTCCCGCCGCGGGCGCCGCCGTACTACCCGAGCGGGGTGGGCACGAGCCGGCGGCGGGGTCGCCAGCTCGTGGCGGCCGGCCTGGTCGTGCTGCTGGCAGGCGGGGTGGCGGTGACGGCGATCCTCCTCGAGCTGGACCGCACCAGCGTGCAGCGGGTCACCGACTCCGCCGGCCTGCAGTACGAGGTGCCGAACGCCTGGTCCCACGAGACCGACCCGCCCACGGTGATCTGGAGCGACGACGGCACCGAGGTCGCCCGGCTGACCCACACCGCAACCGACCAGACCGACGCCGGTGACGCGCTGCGGAACCGGGAGCCGGCGGTCTGCCCCGCCGTCGCATCGCCGTTCGAGGCCGCCGGGGCGGACGGCGCCGCCCGCTGCGACAGCAGCGAGGGATCCACGGCCACGGCCGTCGCGGTCCTGGCCGACGGCGAGCTCTGGATCATCACCGTCGAGCAGGCGGTCCCCGAGGACCAGCGCGAGGCCCTGCTGTCGAGCCTCGACTTCTCGTGAGCGTCCGCCTCCGGCATCGCGCCTACGCTCCGGCCGTGCGGGATGACGAGGGCTGGCGCTGGCTGCGCAACAGCTCGGGCATCGTCGCCGCGGTCTGCGGCCTGATCGCCCTGCCCGTCCTGACCGTGGTCGCGGTCATCGTCGTGCTCGTGCCGTTCACGATGAACGGCTGCGAGTACAGCCAGATCCGCACGCCGGAGCACCTGGGGATGAGCCTCGACGGCGAGGGCGCCATCATCGCCCGGGTTCCGAGCTGCCACCGGGGCGGTGCCCGGGTCCTCCGCCTGGTCGGGCCGGACCAGACGGTGATCTGGCAGGCCGAGGCCGACGAGGCGCAGGAGTTGCGGGACTTCCGGGTCGGCGTCGCGCCCGAGGGCTTCAGCGACACCACCGCCTACCAGGGCCCGATGGACGCGACCCTGGTCTACGACATGCAGGTCCTGTCGTCGGTGCCCGAGGAGCCCGACGAGGAGGCGTCCGACGAGACGCCGCCGACCACCAACCCCGAAGAGCTGAACGGCGGGGCGCACACCCTCTTCCGGCGGGCGGACCTCGGCCCGGACCAGATGTTCTTCGACGGTCAGACGGTCGCCGCCGCCGAGTTCGACACCGCGGCCTGCGGCGACCGTCGCAGCTGACGGGTCGCTCGCCCTGGGGCCCTGGGGGCTTGGACCCCCTGGAGCTCCCCTAGAGCTGGAGCGCCTTGAGCTCGAAGAACTCCTCGAGGCCGTGGGGGCCGAGCTCGCGGCCGTAGCCGGACTGCTTGTAGCCGCCGAACGGCGCCGACGGGTTGAACGCGCCGCCGTTGATCTCCACCTGGCCGGTGCGCATCCGTCGGGCCACGCTCTTGGCCCGCTCGGCGTCGCCGGACCAGACGCCCCCCGCCAGGCCGTAGACCGAGTCGTTGGCGATGCGGACGGCGTCCTCCTCGTCGTCGTAGGGGATCATGACCAGCACCGGACCGAAGATCTCCTCCTGGGCGATGGTCATCGAGCTGTCCACTTGCGAGAACACCGTCGGGCGCACGAAGTAGCCCTGCTCCAGGCCCTCGGGGGCCTCGACACCGCCGGTGAGCAGCACCGCACCCTCGTCCAGGCCCTTCTGGATGTAGCCCCGGACCGTGTCGTGCTGCGCCTTGGAGGCCAGCGGGCCCAGGCGGGTGGCGGCGTCGAAGGGGTCGCCCGGGGTGAAGGTCTCGGCGACCCGGGTCACGATCTCCTCCGCCCGGTCGAGGTGGTCGCGCGGCACGAGCATCCGGGTCAGGGCGCTGCAGGTCTGCCCGGAGTTGAGGTAGCACTTCCCGACGCCGTCGGTGATGGCCCGCTCCAGGTCGGCGTCGTCCAGGATCACGTTGGCGCTCTTGCCCCCCAGCTCGAGCGTGACCCGCTTGATGGTGGCCGCACCCAGCTCCGCGACCCGCCGCCCGGCCCGGGTGGACCCGGTGAAGCTCACCATGTCGACGTCGGGGTGGGAGGCGATGGCCTCGCCCACCAGCGCACCGGCCCCGCTGACCAGGTTGAAGACCCCAGGGGGCAGGCCGATGTCAGCGATGATCTCGGCCAGGATGAAGGCGCTGCACGGCGCGACCTGCGACGGCTTGGCCACCACGGTGCACCCGGCCGCCAGCGCCGGTCCGACCTTGGCGGAGAGCTGGTGCAGCGGGTAGTTCCACGGCGTGATCGAGGCCACGACGCCCACCGGCTCCTTGACCACCAGGCTGTTGCCGATCTGCTCCTCGAACTGGAACTGCTGGATGGCCTGCGCGGCGCCGCCGAAGTTGGCCAGGGGCAGGCCTACCTGCACCAGCCCGCTCAGCGTCTTGGGCATGCCGACTTCCTGGCTGACGACGGTGGCGATCTCGTCCATGCGGGCGGTCAGGCCCTCGACGATGCGCCCCAGGTACTTGGCCCGCTCCTCCACCGATGTCTGGGACCACGACTCGAAGGCCGCCCTCGCTGCGGCGACCGCGGCGTTCACGTCGTCCGGGTTGCCGTTGGGGACCGAGGCCATGACCTCCTCGGTGGAGGCGTTGATGACCTCGATGGCTCCGGTGCCGGCCGGTGGAACCCACGCTCCATCGATGAACAGCTTGTCGTAGACCTGCACGATGCCTCCCCTCGACGGCGGCTGCGACTCGCGGCCGACGTTAGACGCTTTCTTGACCCTACGGTCAACCCTCGCGGCGCACCGCGGAGACCGGATCCGAGGGGGCGTCAGACGGTGGCGGTGTCGGTGCCGGAGCGGAGGATGCGGCCCGGGGTCGCGCCGGTCGGCTGGTTGTCGACCACCGTGGCGACGCCGCCCACGTAGACCCGGGTGACCCCCTCGGCCGCGGCGACGAGGCGGGCGGCCCCGCCGGGCAGGTCGGCGACCAGCCGGGCGTGGTCGGCGCCCACCGTCGCGGGGTCGAACACCACCAGGTCGGCGTGGTAGCCCTCGGCGATCCGCCCCCGCTCGCGCAACCCGAACAGCCGGGCCGGCGCCTCGGTCAGCATCTGCACCGCCCGCTCGAGGCTCGCCAGCCGCCGGCCCCGGAGGCAGTCGGCCAGCAGCCGGGTGGTGTAGGTGGCGCCACACATCCGATCGAGGTGCGCGCCAGCGTCCGACCCGCCGAGCATGACCCGGGGATCCGACCACACCTCCTTCCGCATGGCCCACGACGCGTCGTCGTTGTCGGTGGGCATGGGCCACAGCACCGTGCGGAAGTCGTCGGCCGCGACGATCTCCACCAGCGCGTCGAAGGCGTCCAGGCTCCGCTCGCGGGCGATGTCCTCCACCACCCGACCCGCCAGGCCCCGGTTGGCCGCCGAGTACGTGTCACCGATGACGTAGTGCGCCCAGTCCGTCAGCCGCCGGAAGACCCCCGCTTCCTCGCTCTGGGCTTGGACCGCGAGCCGCCGCCGCACCTCGGGGTCAGCCAGCGCCGCCCGCCTCTCCTCCACCGGCAGCCGCATCACGTCGCCCCACCCGGGGATGAGGTGCAGCGCGCAGAAGGTCCCGAAGCTCATGTTCATCGGGACCAGGACCGGCATCGTGAGCGCGACGACCTTGCCGCCCCGCGCGGCGGCGACGTCGGCGGCGGAGAGCTGGCGAGGCACGCGATCGGGCACCGCCGAGTCCACGGTCAGCACGTTCCAGTTGATCGAACGGCCGCCGGACGCGGCGCTCATCGCCGCGACCAGGTCGATCTCGTCGTCGCTGAACTTGTCGAGCCCGCCCTCGAAGG
>Ga0075418_10006530_pt1 | contig 13149 bp, 7 predicted proteins | sample SoiMetdeltSBSDD2_FD_81776 | JGI IMG/M metagenome (GOLD analysis project Ga0075418, IMG submission 81776) | Bulk soil microbial communities from a Populus tree surrounding site in Tennessee, USA - Soil MetaG P. deltoides SBSDD2 | ecosystem: Environmental > Terrestrial > Soil > Tree plantation...
CGACCGTCACGTCGCCGATCGTCAGGGTCGGGTCAGGCGGGGCGGCCCAGGCGCCGTCGTTGATCAGCACCGTGACCGTGCCGGCCGACCGTTCCGCAGTTACCACGTCGGGCCGGTGGTCGTCGTTGGTGTCCCCGACCGTCAGGGAGGGCCCGGAGCCGGCGGCGAAGTGGTAAGCGTCCCGAAACGTCCCGTCGCCGTTCCCGAGCTGCACGACGAGGAAGCTCCCGGCGGTTTCCGCGGCCAGGTCGGGTCTGCCGTCGGCGTCGAAGTCGGCCACACGCACGGAGGGGCCGGCGGCCTCGTACTGGCGGGCGGGTTGGAACGTGCCGTCAGCGTTCCCAAGGGCGACGCCGTCGCCCACGAGGTCGAGCCTGCCGTCGGCGTTCAGGTCCGCGGCCGCCGCCACGGCCCACATTGGCCCCGACTGCCGTTCCCGGAGGGTGCCGTCGCCATTCCCCAGGAATACGGACCCGTCCGCGGCCAGGTCGAGCTTGCCGTCGGCGTTGAAGTCACCCAGTGCTGACGACGAGCCGGAGGTGGGGTAGTCGAGGGAGTAGCTATCGCGCAAAACGAAGGTCGCATCCCCGTTGCCCAGCAGTACGTTGGCGTGCCCCGCGCTGCCCCCGTACGAGTACCCGGTATACGGGTCGACCCCGCCCCACGAGAAGTAGGACGTCGTCATCATGTCGAGCTTGCCGTCGGCGTTCAGGTCGCCCACCACCACGGAGGTCGGCGTCATCCCGATGTTCGTGTACCGCGCGGCCTGGAAGGTGCCGTCGCCGTTGCCCAGTGCCACGAATACGCCGTCCTGAACGAGGGCGGCCAGGTCGGCCTTGCCGTCGCGGTTGAAGTCCGCCACGGCCAGGGCGTGAGCGCTCCCCGTGGTGTTGACGAACCGGGCGGGCTGGAATGTGCCGTCGCCGTTGCCCAAGAGCACGCTCGGGTAGCGGCCGTCACCGTCGGCCAGCGCGAGGTCGAGCCGGCCGTCGTTGTTGAACTCGGCCGATACGGTCGCCTGGGGGTTAGTGCCCGTGGCATAAGCGGTGATCGGGCTGAAGCTGGGGACGAAGCGGTCCTCCAGGGCCTCGAAGGTCGGCCGGAAGGGCCGCGCCCGTCGGGGGTCCGCGGCCGGTCGCGTCGGCCCGGCCCGGCGCCGCGAGGAGAGGAAGCTCAGCCAGTAGGGAACGCGCATGACACTGTCTCCAGGAAAGGGGTGTTCGAAAAGAATGTTCTGCCGACGCAACCAGTGCCGGGTGCCAGGCGGCGGTCGGAGCATTAGGGAGTATTCGGCCAGTCTGCCTGCTCGGCTCAGGTTCGCCGGGCCGGTGGGGCTTACCCTGGCGGTTTGAACCCACCGGCCGCTTCGGTCGTCACGCTCACTGGCTGTGGCCGAACTGGCGGTTGAACTGCCCGTTGTCGAGGCCGTCCACGTCGCCGTCCCCGTCGAAGTCGAAGTACCACAGGTAGCCGGCGTCGCTCGTCCCGAACGCGGACCTGAAGCGGTCGCGGTCCTGTCCGTCCACGTCGCCGTCGCCGTCCGCGTCGCCGAACAGCCGAACGAGCCCGTCCGCCCAGTCGCCACCCGCGACACCGTCGCCGTCCCCGTCCAGCTCCCGGCCGAAGCGGTCGTGGATCCGGTCGCCGCGGATGGTGAGGATGTAGGTTCCGTCCGCCAGCGACCCGCCGACGAGGTCGGTGCCGGCGAACGTGAGCACCGCGACCGTCCGGCCGTCCAGTTCGGACGGGGCGACGTTCAGCTCGACCGGGCTGCCGTCCTGTCTGAGGAGCTCGAAGGCCCCGGGGTCGAGCGTGACCGGACCGTCGAACGTGACGGTGAGGCTGTTGACCATCGATCGCTGGGCGGACCCGTCGTTGACGGCCACGCTCGCGACCCGTGCCGGCGCGACAACCTGGAACGGCGAATTGCCGTCGTCGGGCGCGAGGTCGGACACCTGCACGTTCAGCCCGATGCCGTTGCGCGGCCACAGGTTGTATGTCCACTCCTGCGGCGGCCGGGTCGCCGAGGGCAGCAGCACGCTCAATGGCACGCTGGCGGTGAACTCGTTGCCGACAATGCTGATGTCGGCGGTGCTCAGCGGCGTCACCAGGCGACCGGCGATGATGTTATTCACCTGGCCCGTGCCGTTCGGGTTGATGCGCACGACCAAGTCCCATATGACGTTCGGCCCGATGACGGGCGGGCTATTGGGCGGATCGAGGAAACGGGGCGTGCCCAGGCCACGGTCCACGCCGAAGAGGTACAGCGCGCCGATCTCCTGCGTGGGCGCGATCGGGCCGGCCATCCGGCCGGAGAAGACCACGCGGCCCTGTTCCTCCAGGACGACGACCTCGTGGGCAACCACGTCCATGCCGGGCAGCGGCACGCCCGTGTAGGTGGGGAGGAAATCCCCGAGCGGATCAGTGAAGGCCGCCGGGACGGCGCGGTCTTCCAGGGCTTCGACCTGCAACCGGCCGGTCACCCGTGGGCGGGACTTCGGTGACGTGAGCAAAGAGCGGAACAACATGGTCGTCTCCTTCGCGGGCGTGGTCTGCGGTAGGATGACGACGGCCCTCTCGGCGCGCAGACCGCGCGCCGGGGCGGTGCCGGGCCGGTGGGGGGCTTGCTTGGCGGTAAGGACCCCACCGGCCGCTTCGTTTCGACCTCGCGACCACCCCGTGGTGGTCAGTCTTTCTTCGTCTCGATCCGCAAAAGCTCCGCGGCTTCGGCGCGGAATAGGGTCAGCTCTTCGAGGTGTCCCGCCGTGAGGCCGGGGTGAGTTCGCGGCCAGCGGACGGCCCAATCGTAATAATCCCGGGCCCGAGCCGTCTCACCCAGGTGGTGGTGGCTCATGGCCAGGAAATACAGATCGAAGGCCAGGCCCTTGTCGTCTTGCCGGTCGACGTTGGGCCGGAGGGTCTGCACCGCCTCGCGATAGCGGCCGGCACGGTAGTAGGCCACGCCGAGCGTGTTGCGACAGTTGGCGCTGGCCGAATCCAGCCGCACCGCCTTCTCGGCCAGGGACAAACCCGCTTTGACGTCGCGGAGCGCCTCGGGCGCGGTCAGATAAACCCACGCCAGATGGTTGAAGGCAGTCGCGCTGTCCGGGCTCGCCGCGACGCCACGGCGGTAATGCTCGATCGCCTGGAGTGTCCTCTGCTCCCGAGTGAGAGTGAGCTTCGCTGTGTCGCCGAGGCGGACCTCCACCTTCAGCGCCTGGGCGGTTTCGCTCCGTGGCTCAGCCGACGGGTACGGCGGCACTTCCCAGTCCAATCCCATCGCCGCCAGGTGCCGGCGAATGAGCCGCAGGTCCCAGACGCGGATGTTCTTGACCTTGCCGTTGCTGAAGCTGATCAGCTTGGCGCCGTCCGGGGTGAAGACGGGATAATAGGTTGCATCGAGGTTGGGGTCTTCCAGCGTGGCGAGTTCCCGGCCCGTGGCGGGATCGACCAGGCGGATCACGCCGGTCCTGGTCGGGACGGCCAGGAGCTTGCTGTCCGGTGCAAACTCGCCGTAGCCGCCCATCCGTGGCCCCGGTTCCCAGGTGCCGACCGCGAGCAGGCGGCCGCCGTCCAGGCCGGTGGACAGCCACCGGCCGTCGGGGCTGAAGTGGGGATTGCCGGTCCCCCACTCGGCGAGTTGTTTGACCAGCTTCCCGTCGCGGGCGTCCCAGATCTTGGCCAATTCCCCGGGATGATTGACGGTGACGACCCATCTGGCGTCGGGACTGACCGCGATGAAGCCGATGTCCGCCCCAGCGTCGAGGCGGTTCGGTTGGTCCGGCCGGTCGGTGTGTAGAATCCAACCGCCGGCACCGGCCTGCTCGGCCCCGACGGCCCGAGAACAGGTGACGATGACCTGGCCATCGCGGCTCTGGCCGAGGGCCGAGCCGCAGGGCAGGGGCAGCCGCTCGGGTGGGCCGAGGACACATGAGCCCGGCGTGCCCGATTCCTGTCGAACTGGCCAGCGGACCAGGCCGGTTGGGCACAGCGCCAGGAGCGCCCCCGACGGTTCGAAGTGGACCAGGTTGTGTTGGCCTCCTGTCGGTATGAAGGCGAGTTCGCTGCCGCTGGCCAGGTCCCAGAGGCCGAACCCATCATGCATGCCGGCAGCCAACAACCTCCCGTCCGGGCTCACGGCCACCGACTCGTACTCGACTTTTTCCGGCATGGCCCTGCGAACCAGCGTGCGAAATTCCCGGCCGTCGCCGACCTGCCAGATGCCGAGCTTGCCGTCCTGGATTCCGCCGGCCAGCCGCCGGTCGTCCCGGCTGAAACGGGGAGCGGGCGACCAATTGGGCGTTGGCGCAAACAGCTTCTGACCCGTGCCGACATCGAACACTTCCATGCGGCCCTTCCAACCGTTCACCGCCAGCCGATCTCCCGTATGGTTGAAGACCAGAAAGGAGGCGGTCGATGCGGTTTCCAGCGTCCGCAACAGTCGGAGCGTGGTCCGGTCGTACAGACGGATCAGCTGAGCTTCGGCCAGGCCAACCGCCAGGGTCCGGCCGTCCGGATGCCAGGCGACGCTAAGGGGTCTGGTGCTTTGCGGCAGGGTCGAGAGCACCTCCCCCGTCCGCAGGTCGCGAAGCTGCACGACCGATCCGAAGTAGGAACAGACCGCCACCACGGGCTCCGTGGGATGCAGAGCAGTCGTGACCTCGCGCGTTAGGGTATTGGGCGCCAGGCGGCCAAGTTGCTTGCCGCTGGGCAGTTCGAACAGGTTGATCGCGCCGTCGTTGTACGCGAGGGCAACCTGTTGCCCGTTGCGACGAAAATCGACAAAACGAGCTTGTTCTTCCGATCGGATCTGGCGCGCAGTCGCTTCTTCCAGATTCCACAGCTGCACGGCGACCCCCCACTGTGCAGGCCCCTGCTGTGGGCCATGCACTACGGCGAGGAACTTGCCATCGCGGCTGAGGAAGGGCGCGGCCGGCCCGCCCAGCCCCGGCAGGCGATGTAGCTCGGCATCGTCGGCCACGCGGCGGACGCTGCAAGTGCCCTGGCGGTGGGTGCGGGCATAGACGGCGTGCTCCGCGTCGAAATCGAAGCTGTGCGCATCCGCCGGCCAATCGTTCCACGGCCCGGCCAGGTGAAGGTCGGGCAAGGTCAGTGTGGCGATGACGGCGTTGCGCAGCTCATGCAACTTCTCATCGGGCAAATTCAGGGTGCGGGCCAGCTCGGTCGCCCGCTGCAAGATGTTGAGGGTTTCAAAGCGCTGGCCGGCGCGACGGCTCAAGCGGTTCGCCCGCGCCTGGGCCAACAGCGCCTCCCAGAGCTGCTCCGTTTTCTGCCGCTTCTCGATTTGGGCTTCTCCCAGAGCCTTGGCCGTCAGCTTTTGCTCCTCGTTGATCCGCACGTTGCTGAGCGCCAGCACCCCCACGGCTAGGAGCGACACCAGCACGGTGGCGACCAGCGCGGACCAAACAATGGGCTTGTGCCGACGCGCCCATTTCCTGCCGCGCTGCAGCAGCGACGGCCGCTTTGCCCGGATCGACTCATCGTTCAGGAAGCGCCCCAGGTCGTCGGCCAGCTCCTGGGCGGAGGCGTAGCGGTCGGCCGGGTTTTTTTCCAGCGCTTTCAGGACGATGGTGTCCAGCTCCGCCGGAATTGACTTGTTGAAGCGCCGCGGCGACTTCGGCTCTTCAAAAGCAATCTGCCGTAATAGCTCCAGGCGGTTGCGGCCGTCAAACACGGGTTCCAGTGTCAGCAACTCGTACAGCGTGGCGCCGAGCGAGTACACGTCAGTGCGGTGGTCGATGGCGACGCGCTGGGCCAGGGCCTGCTCGGGGCTCATGTAGCGCAGTGTGCCCACCAGATCGCCCGTCATGGTCAGTCCGGCCTGGTTCTGGAAATGCGACAGGCCGAAGTCGGTAATCCATAGATTGCCCCGCAAGTCGACCAGCAGGTTGGCCGGCTTGATGTCGCGGTGCGTCACGCCCACTCCGTGGGCGTACTCCAGCGCCTCGGCCGCCTGCACTCCCAGATTGGCCACGGTGCGGAAGAACGCGGGACTCTGGGTCGAATGCTCGGTCGAGACACCGGCCATTGGCCGAGTGGCCATTTCGGATGCCGCAGGGCCGGGTGGCCAACCCGCCGCGACCGTCGCGGGGGAAGAACGCATGGGCATGTACGGACCGGTGAGCTGGGAATAGGCTCGACACCGCGGCGGAGGCGCCCAACTCCCGGAAGCCAGCTCGCTGGCAAGGGCGCGCGCGACCGTGGCCGAACCGACCTGGACCTCGCTGTCCAGTCCCGCGAGCGGTCGTAGCTCAGCGATCATGGCCGACAGGGTCTGGCCGTTTATGTATTGCATGGCGTAGTAATGGACGCCCCGCTCGCAGCCGACCCCGTAGACAGGGACGATGTTCTGGTGATGCAGGTGGGCGGCTGCCTGTGCTTCATTCTTGAAGCGCTGCAATTGCTTGGCGTCCAGCGCCGCGGCGAAGGGCAACACCTTGAGCGCCACCTGGCGGCCGAGTGAGATCTGCACCGCCTCGTAGACGACGCCCATGCCGCCCCGGCCAATCTCGCGGAGGATGCGGTAATCCCCCAAGGGGCCCTCCGGGGAAAACTCCGTAGCGGCGGCTGGCTGGCCCCCTGCAATCGGTTGCAGGAGGGGAGCAGTCGCCCGCACGAATTCCAGTCCGTCCAGACATTCGGCCAGCGTCGTGGCGATCTCCGGGTAGCGCGCCTGGAACTCGCGCCGGTCCGGCTTCTGCCCGGCCTTGAGGGCGGCGGAATACTCCTCCAAGGCCCGGACGACGCGCGGGTCGTCCGGCGACGGTATCGGCGGCGCACCCGTTGGCGGAGCCCGGGTTCCGCGTTGGATGTCTTCGGTCAGGTTCATGGGGACCTCCGGGCGCCTGGATCGAGGATCAAAGCAATCGGCATAGTTCGGAGAGCACAGCTCTACCTTTTTCCGGAGCGGACTGCTCGCCCGGTCTGCGGCTTCGCGAACATCCTGGCCGCCGAGTTCAAAAAAAAAGCCGACGTAGTCAAATCCCTCGGGATTCGACTACGTCGGCTTACTCGTCAACGGACCCCCCGACACAGCCGGGTTGCCCATCATCTAGTCATCCGACGACTTCTCACCAGTGTCTGATCCGGTATCCGGTTCATCTGGCTCCGCTCATGTTCTTACTCTATGGCTCAGAGTTGAACGCCGCAACTGGGCCAGGGCGCGCGCCCAAATGTTCTTGACGCTATCCACGGTACGGCCCATGCGGCGGGCGACGTCCGGGAATGTCTGCCCTTCAAAATCGTGCAAGATGATAACCTCGCGATAGTCGTCGGGCAATCGTGCCATTGCGTCGACGAGCAGAACCGCCTGCTCGCGGCGGGCGGCCCACTGACTCGGCGTGCTTTGGGGGACCGCCAGGTTCTGGTCCAGTGCGCGAGAAGACCGATCCAGCTCGTCCACAAGCTTTCGCTCCAGGCGCACGTCGCGCCGTTGGGTGCCGAGATAGCGCCGTACCAAGTTGCCGAGCAGCCCCGCCAGGATCTGCCGGAGCCAGGCCACTATCTCCCCCTCCGTAGTGCCCCGAAACTCGCGAAAGTGGCGGTGCGCTTCCACGAACGTATCTTGGACGAGGTCGGCGGCATCAACCTTGCCCTGCAACCGTCGCCCGATCTGCAACCGGGCCAACAGCGCCAGATAGTTGCGGTACAGCTCCAGGAGCTGTCCCAGGGCAGGACCACTGCCCCCCCGGGCCAAGCCCAACAGTTCTTCAGGATCGGGACCGGTACCGCCGTTCATGCAAGAGTTCTCTATCGACCTGGTAACGGAATGGTGCGTAGAGCGCCGCCAGATAGTCCGTTTTCTTGCCCAGCGCGGCGGGGATTGCGTGCAACCACAAGTAGCACAATCCCTTGCGGTCCGCTCGCTTTTTCCGGGATGAAGACATGGGATTACCGGTCGGCGCACTGCGACGGGCGGTTGGTTTCGCTTGGCCGGGCGGTCGCCGCGGTTCGCGAAGCAGGGATTACCTGCGTGCCCAAAGGGACAGCTATCGACTCGTGACCCTGGCGACACGCCGACGGGCAAGCATCTCTCGTGTCTTCGGCCGTCGCACCTTTATGTTAACCCCCGTTGTCCATGTCAGATCTCCCCGACGAAGTGAGGGTTCTCGATTGGTGACAAGTAGGGGGACCTGCAACAGATTGACCCACGATCGAACTTCATGGCCGCACTCTCACGGCGGTTCGCTGCTGAGTCGGGCTTCGCCCGACGCGGTTGGCGGGGCAGGCGGGTTATCCTTGTAGCGACCTTTCCGCGGCCGCGAAACTGTCGCTCGACCTGCCGGAGCGCGTCGATCAGGTCGACCGGGTTCTCCGGCTTGATCAGATACAGGCCGACGCCGGCTGCCTCGGCTGCTTGCCGGCCGCCAGCGGTCGTATCGGTCGTTAGAGCCACGAAGACCGGCTGCTTTCCCGCGATCGGCGCCGCCAGCCGGCGTGCCAGTTCCCACCCACCCCCGGGCATTCGGGGCTCAAGCACCACCACCTCCGGCGGTTCGGCCGCGGCCGCATTCCCATGGGAAGCTCCCGTCACGGTACTGCGTCCGCAGCCCAGCGATCGTCGAGGCGACGCCCGAGATCGTATGGAGATATTGCATGGCGGGACCGCCGTCGCGTCGGCACAGAGACTCACACACTTCGGTCCTTCCCGCGGCCGAAGAATAACCAAGCGGCCCACGCCCTACCCCCAAACAAGGCGCCGACGACCTGGCCTCCGACCGCCCCGATTCCTCCCCAAGCCACTTTGCCCGCTACCGCCCCGGCGGCGGACCCGGCGAACACGCCGTTAGGAGCACGAGTAGGCGGGGGTTACTGATTAGCCCGAGGAGTCCCCCCGCCACCGCACCGACCACACCCGACCGGGACAGCGATAGGCCTGGGCCCTCCCGCCAATGGCGAATTCAATACTTCCGCAAGATCTCCGGCGTCGCCTCGACGATGTCGCCCGCCCCATTCGCCTCCAGGAAGTAGCTATGGGCCACAGTGACCGAGGCGGCGTGTCCTCCGACCAAGACGTTGACCCGATAGTGCCGTTCCCAGAGCGGCCGAACCTCAACGGCACGAAGGTCGCCCGGCCTGCCAAGTGCCTGCAGAACCTGCCCGCCGATCCGGATGCGGATTCGCTCGGCGTCCGTTTCGATTGGCCCGGGCCCCGGTGCTTCTGGCAATTGCGTTAACATCGTTGACTCCCGGTGAGATTGGAATGACTCTGGTGCGGTCCGCGGTCTGAGCATCGCCAAGCGGCATTACCGTGAGCCCTGCCCGGCTCAGCCGGCGGCGACTCCGATCCGAACCCGCCATTGCTGAGGTTGCATCCGCCTGCCACCCTCCGGGTGGAACACACCGATATATGTCTCCCAGTTCGGACCGACATACCGCGGTTCGATCAGGATGAAACCGGCGGCGCAAACGTGTCCTTCGGAACGAAACTCCCGGAAGCGGTCCATACGCTGTGGGTCGCGTCCGATCGCCGCGTCGGATCGGACTCCCGCCCCGCCTCGCACCGAGACAGAAGATGGCGCTGCAGCGAGTTCAAGCGTCACTCCGAGGACAGCCGATAGACGTTCCGCTTCGAGCCCGCTCATCCGCGGATCATCTTCCAGGAACACGAAGATCGGCACCCGAAACCGGTAGTCGATCACCAGGTAGTAGGGTCTGTGCGGTGCCGGAGAGGGGCGCGAAGGTTTGACCCGGTCAGTGGCAGCAGCCGGGACCAAATCAGGTTTGGATGAGGGGGACATCGAACACCCGTAAAGTGGAGTTGCCACCTTTGAGCGGGTGCCGTCGTCCACTTGGGACGGGAGCCGTGCCCTGCGCGCCAGGGAGAAAGGAATACTGTCATTATGGCGTTCAGCCGCCGAAAGTAAGCGGGCTTTGTGCCTGGCGAGCTGTTTTCCCAAAGATATCGTCCCGGCAGCGCCCGTTCATACATGCGGTGGCCTGGATCCCGGTGTGCTGGGACCGAGCGAGTCAGCCTTATTTCATCCGCTAAATGGTCTGCGCCGCGCGACCTATCTGTATGAAATGCTGCTCGACGATCTCCGACGATGTCTGACCCCGTTGCAGGGTTTGTAGCCAATCTGCTTGCAATCCGTCCGCCCGCTGGTAGGATTGGACGGCGCATCGATTCGGGTCGGAGAACTAGGCGACGGGCACAGGACAAACCGGGGGCCCGGCGACGAGTGAGCCGGCAAGAGCGAACCCACGGGGTTTGCCCTTGCCGGCTCTTTTTTTTGTTCACGTAAGCTTGACTTCCCCTGGGGGACAACGAGATGACGAACTGGGGAGAAGGTCGCCTCGGCCCCGGGCGGGCCAATATGAAGAAATCGCGCGCCGAACGGCATGCGGAGCTCAAAGGGCTCTTTCGCTTGCCAGGGGGCAAGGTCGTGGTTGAGTACTACTTCCAGAAATATACCGGCGGGCTGCAGGGGGCGATTACGCCGCTCGGCGACCCGATTATCAAGATCATCCTGGACCACGAATATCCGAATGGGTGATCTGGTCTGCGGAAGGGTATGTGAACGAGCAGCACCCTACCGCCAAGAGAAGTTCACGGAGCTGCGGGGCAAATTCGAAATGGCCCCCTGAGGACTCGCGATCCCAGAGGGCCGAGGTCGTCCCCGAAAAAAGTGAGGGACTGCACGGCAAGTCTATGTCGATCGTACGTGACAAAACAAGTGGCCCCGGGATTGTACCCGGCGCCGGCGCTTCTCCCGCGAACAACCTAGATCGTGTGATTTGGCCGACCAACCGAAGCCGCTAGCGCTGGGTACTCTTCTGCGGCGTGGCGGGCGGGGGGGGAGCGCCTCGCTTCGACGTAAAGGGCCATGACCGCCCAACAGCGCTTCGGCCAACCAAGTCGGTCTCAGAGACGTTGATCATTCCCGGTCGCGCGGGCCGCATCCGAGACGAACGGCGATACCAACATACATAGGGGTCTTGGCTCGCATTCTGATTGCGAATCCCGGTCGCGACGGTTACAATCACTTCCTCAATCGATGTAGGTGTCGGATAACTAGACGACGGGCAGCCCGATTCTGATCGGGGGGTCCGGCGACGAGTAAGCCGGCGAGTGGGTTGCCTCTGGGGAACTCACTCGCCGGCTTTTTTTCACCACGCCGACTGAGGGCTCAATCACTGATGAGCAACATGATTAAGCCGGGTCCGACAATCGCTCACTAGATCGTTCAAGTGACGGTCGCCTTCGAGCGACCTCGGACGGGCCAGCCGGCCCCCGCCTGACGTGAGGGCATGGGAGGCGCATATTATGGGAAACTTCACAGGGGTCTTTGAAGCGATCGAGCAGGGCGACCCGCACGCTGCAAACCAACTCTTGCCAGTGGTCTACGATGACCTACGCCGGCTGGCAGCGCAGCGGCTTTCACTCGAGACGCCCAGCCAAACTCTGCAGCCCACCGCGCTGGTCCACGAGGCTTATCTGCGCCTTGTGGACGGGGGCAGGGCACCGCACTGGAACAGCCGCGCCCACTTCTTTGGCGCCGCGGCTGAAGCCATGCGCCGCATCCTCGTCGATAGTGCCCGACGACGACGAAGTCGCAAACGGGGCGGGAACCACGTGCGCCAGGACTTCGACGCCCTGGAGATCGCACTCGATGAAATTCCGGAAGATTTGGTGGCCCTGAACGAGGCCCTGACGAAGCTGGCGGCAACCGACTGGATGGCGGCCGAATTGGTCCAGTTGCGCTTCTTTGCCGGTCTCCCCCTTCCTGAGATTGCGCAGATCCTCCACATTTCTCCGCGAACAGCAGACCGCTCGTGGGCCTATGCCCGGGCATGGCTCCACCAGGAGATTCAGGGCGGCACCCGCGACGGCGACAATTCTTGAGATTCGGTGGCGTGACTCGGCCGTGGATTCCGCACTGCGGATAGAGAGGCTGCACAATGAACGAACGCGCAATTTTCATCGAAGCCTCGGAACACCCCACCGCGGATGGGCGGTCAGCCTATCTGGACGAAGCCTGCGCCGGCGACCCGGCAGCGCGTCAACGGATCGAGTCGCTGCTTCGGTCGCACGAGGAGGCCGGCACCTTCCTCAGAAAGCCGGTTCCCGAACGATTGGCCGACCAATTCGTGCCTCCGCAGGGAGCCCATCTAGTGCGCGGGGAACAGGCGCCGTCGTTCGCCGCGCCGACGGCGGATTTCCCTTCGGACGCCAACTGCCCGGGGGCCGTCATCGGCCCGTACAAGCTCTTGCAGCAAATCGGCGAAGGCGGCATGGGCGTCGTCTGGATGGCCGAGCAAACGCATCCCGTCCAGCGCAAGATCGCCCTCAAGGTGATCAAGGCAGGACTGGACAGCGCCCAGGTGATCGCCCGGTTCGAGGCCGAGCGGCAAGCCCTGGTGATGATGGACCATGTCAACATTGCCCGCGTCCTCGACGCCGGGACCACGGACGCCGGCCGGCCGTACTTTGTCATGGAGCTGATCCACGGCGTGCCGATCACGAAGTATTGCGACAACAACCACCTGACGCCGCGCGAGCGGCTGGAGCTGTTCGTGCCGGTCTGCGAGGCGATTCAGCACGCCCACCAGAAGGGCATCATCCACCGCGACATCAAGCCGTCCAACGTCATGATCACGCTTTACGACGGCAAGCCGGTGCCCAAGGTCATCGACTTCGGGGTGGCCAAGGCGACGGAGCAAAGGCTGACCGAGCGGACGCTGTTCACGACATACGGCACTATGGTCGGCACGCTGGAGTACATGAGTCCGGAGCAGGCGGAGATGAGCGCCCTGGGCGCCGACACGCGCAGCGACGTCTTTTCGCTGGGCGTGCTGCTATATGAGTTGCTGACGGGCAATACGCCGCTGACCCACAAGCGGGTCAATGAGGCAGCGTATGTCGACGTCCTCCGCATGATCCGGGAGGAGGAGGCGCCGAAGCCGAGCACGCGGTTGAGCGACTCGGGGGAGGCGCTGGCGTCGATCTCGGCCCAGCGGCAAATGGAGCCGGCCAAGCTGACGAAACTGGTCCGCGGCGAGCTGGACTGGATCGTGATGAAGTGCCTGGAGAAGGACCGCAACCGCCGTTACGAGACGGTCAACGGATTGGGTCGCGACATCGAACACTACCTGCATGACGAACCGGTGCAGGCGTGCCCGCCGTCG
>Ga0075418_10006531_pt1 | contig 13148 bp, 13 predicted proteins | sample SoiMetdeltSBSDD2_FD_81776 | JGI IMG/M metagenome (GOLD analysis project Ga0075418, IMG submission 81776) | Bulk soil microbial communities from a Populus tree surrounding site in Tennessee, USA - Soil MetaG P. deltoides SBSDD2 | ecosystem: Environmental > Terrestrial > Soil > Tree plantation...
CCGGTCACGTACAGCCCGGGGATGCCGAGCCGCCCGGCCGCCCGGGTGATGTCCATGATCGAGTTCAGGACGGTCGCCGGGGCCTCGCCCTGGGAGCCCTCCTGGCCGTGGCCGCGGGCCTCGAAGCCGACGCAGTCCACGGCGGCGTCGACCTCGCCGGACCCGCCGAGGATCTGCTGGAGCTGCTCGCGCAGGTCGTCGTGGGCCGACAGGTCGATGGTCTCGCAGCCGAAGCTGGCCGCCTGGCGCAGCCGCTCGGCGTTCATGTCGCCGACGATGACCACGGCCGCGCCCAGCAGGTGGGCCGAGGTGGCGCAGGCCAGCCCGACCGGGCCGGCGCCGGCGACATAGACCGTCGACCCGGTGGTCACCCCGGCGGTCCAGGCGCCGTGGTAGCCGGTCGGGAAGATGTCCGACAGCATGGCCAGGTCCCGGATCTTCTCCATGGCCTGGTCCTTGTCGGGGAACTTGAGCAGGTTCCAGTCGGCGTAGGGCACGGTCACGTACTGGGCCTGGCCGCCCAGCCAGCCGCCCATGTCGACATAGCCGTAGGCGGCGCCGGCCCGGGCCGGGTTGACGTTCTCACAGACGCCGGTGTTGCGCTCCTTGCAGTTGCGGCAGCGCCCGCAGGCGATGTTGAAGGGGACGCTGACCAGGTCGCCGACCTTGAGGTACTCGACGTCGCGGCCGACCTCGGCCACCTCGCCGGTGATCTCATGGCCGAGGGTCTGGCCCTCGGGGGCGGTGGTCCGGCCGCGGACCATGTGCTGGTCGGAGCCGCAGATGTTGGTGGCGACGATCTTGAGGATCGCGCCGTGCTCCAGCTGACGGTTGTTCTGCTCGGGGAGCTCCAGCTTGGGGTAGTCGAGGTCCTGCACTTCGACCTGACCGGGTCCGGTGTAGACGACACCGCGGTTGTTGGCTGCCAAGGTCGATCCCTCCTCTTCGAGGATCCGTCCGTTCCCTTGGCCCCTACCCGACTACCGAGAACCGGACACTAAAGCAAGCAGAGACGAGACGGGCGATTCCCACCTGCCGGTCTCGGCGGCGGCCACGGCGGCCAGCAGGACGAGCATCTCGCCCAGCTGCTGGACGGCACCGAGCACGTCGCCGGTGACCCCGCCGATGCGCCGCACGGCCAGCCGCCCCAGCAGGGCGGCCGCGACCGCGGCGGCCGCGGCCGCCCAGACGGCGGTGACGCCGAGCAGGGCCACGGCGATGGCCAGGCCGGCGGCCGCCCCGGCCAGGGCCCGCCGCCGGGACAGGGCCAGGACGTAGCTGGCCCCGAGCCCGGTGTCGCCGGCCGCCGGGAGGGCGGCCATGGTCGCGACCGCGCCGGCCCGGCTGAGGGCGTGGGCGGCCGGGAGGGCGGCCAGGGCGGCCCCGGGGGCGAGCGCGGCCACCGCCCCGACCCGCAGCAGCAGGCTGGCCGCGACGGCCAAGACGCCGAAGGTGCCCAGGCGCGGGTCCTTGAGGATGCGGAGGGTGCCGTCGCGGTCGTGGTGGCCCATGAACGCGTCCGCGGTGTCGCCCAGCCCGTCCTCGTGGAACGCCCCGGTCAGGCCGATCCCGGCGACCACGGCCACGGTCGCCGCCGGCAGCGGCGGCAGCAGCTCCCGCCCCCCGGCGTAGACGGCCCCCACCACCAGCCCGACCCCGGCCCCCACCACCGGGAACCAGGGGACGAACCCGGCCAACTCCTCCACCCGCCGCTCCCCGGTCCCCGTCGGCACCCGGGTCAGGAACGACACCGCCCCGAGGAGTCCCCTCACCGCTGCAGGCCCCAGTCGGCGAAGGTGGCGACCTCGGTGACGGCGGCGGCGGCCAGGCGGAGGAGGGGGACGGCGGCCAGGGCGCCGCTGGCCTCGCCGAGGCGCATGTCCAGGTCCAGGAGGGGGCGCAGGCCGAGGCGGGCCAGCAGGGCCTGGTGGCCGGGCTCGGCCGAGCGGTGCCCGGCGACCGCGTTGGCCAGGGCGCCGGGCCGGAGCAGCTCCAGGGGGGTCACCGCTGCGGTGACCACGAAGCCGTCCAGGACCAGGGGCAGCCGGCGCAGCCGGGCCTCCAGGGCCGCGCCGGCCAGAGCGGCCAGCTCGGCCCCGCCGGCCTGGCGCAGCACCTCCATGGGGGACGCGGTCCCGACCCGGCGGCGGGCCGCCTCGACCGCGGCCCGCTTGCGGGCCAGGCCGGCGTCGTCCACGCCGGTGCCCCGGCCGGTGCTCTCCTCGGCCGAGCGGCCCAGCAGGATGGCGGTGACGGCGGCCGCCGCGGTGGTGTTGCCGATGCCCATCTCGCCCAGGACCAGCAGGTCGGCGTCGAGGGCGGCCACGGCGTCCCGGCCGGCCTGGACGCAGGCCCGGAACCGGGCCGGGTCGAGGGCCGGCTCGCGGGTCAGGTCCCCGGTCGGGCGCCCCACCCCGACGTCGACCACCTCCAGGGTCGCGCCCACCTGCCTGGCCAGCACGCAGGCGGTGGCCACGCCCTCGCGCAGGGCCTTGACCATGGCCGCGGTCACCTCGGCCGGGTAGGCGCTGACCCCGCTGGCCGCGACCCCGTGGTCGGCGGCGAACACCAGCGCGGCCGGGCGGCGCACGGCCGGCCGCCCGGTCCCCTGCCAGGCGGCCAGCCACTCGGCCAGCTCGTCCAGCCGGGCCAGGGCCCCGGCCGGGCGCAGCACCTGCCGGGCCCGCTCGGCCACGGCCGCCGCCGCCCGGGTGTGCGGCCCCGGCGCGCCGGCCAGCAGGTGGGCCACCTGCCGGTCCAGGCCGCCGAGCTCAGCCATGGACGTCGGCCCCGATCTCCGGTCCCGGCCCGAGGGCGGCCAGCGGGTCCAGCAGGGGGACGGCCCGGCCGGCGACCAGCAGCAGGGCCTGGTCGGCGGCGTCCGCCCAGACGGCGTTGACCTGGCCGAGCAGGTCGCGGTAGCGGCGCGACAGGGCGTCGGCGGGCACGATCCCGGCGCCGACCTCGTTGCTGACGGCCACCGTCGGCGCCGCCCGGGCCGCGGCCGTGGCCGCCGCCGACCGGGCCAGCTCCTCGACCCGCCGGTCGTCCAGGCCCTGCTCGAGGAGGTTCGACACCCACAGGGTGAGGCAGTCCAGGACCACGAAGGCGTCCGCCGGCGCCCCGGCCAGGGCCGCCTCGACCTCGCGGGGGGCCTCGACGGTGCCCCAGTGGCCGGGCCGCCCGGCCCGGTGGCGGCGGATGCGCTCGGCCATCTCGGCGTCGCGGGCCTCGCCGGTGACCACCACGGTGACCGGGCCGTCCCAGCGGCCGGCCAGCCGCGCCGCCAGGGCCGACTTGCCGCTACGGGCGCCGCCCAGCAGCAGGGTGAGCGGCATCAGTAGTCGATGCCGCGCCGGGCCCCGACGCCGCTGTCGTAGGCGTGGCGCAGCTTGCGCATCTCGGTGACGGTGTCGGCCACCGCGAGCAGCTCGGCCGGGGCGTCGCGGCCGGTGGCGACCACGTTGACCTCCGGCGGGCGCTTCGAGATGGCCTCGACCACCTCGGCGGTGTCGATCCAGCCCCAGTTCATCGGGTAGGTGACCTCGTCCAGGACGACCAGCTGGTAGTCGCCGGAGGCGAGCACCCGCCGGGCCGCCGCCCAGGCCGCCGCCGCCGTGGCCTGGCTGGCCTCCAGGTCCTCGGAGTCCCAGGTGAAGCCGTCCCCCAGCGGGTTCCAGTCGACCCCGAGGCGGCGGCCCAGCTCCTCCTCGCCGGTGCGCCAGCGGCCCGACTTGAGGAACTGGATGACGCAGACCTTCCAGCCGCGGGCCACCGCCCGCAGCACCACCCCGAAGGCGGCCGTCGACTTGCCCTTGCCGTCGCCGGTGTTGACCAGCACCAGCGAGGGCGCCCGGCGCCGGGCCGGCCGCTGCGGCGGGGTCACCGGGGGTTGGGAGCTCACATGACCACCTGTCTTTCGGTCGGGACGCGGACCGGAACGACCACGATGCCACCGCCGGGGTCCTCCAGGACCCGCACCGACGCGTGGTAGTGCTGGCTGATGACCTGCTCGGTCAGGACGGTGCGGGCCGGGCCGTCGGCCGCCACCCGGCCGCCGTCGAGCAGGACCAGGTGGTCGGCGAACTGGCCGGCCAGGGTCAGGTCGTGCATGGCGCTCACCACCGTCAGCCCCAGGTCGTCGCGGAGGGCGTCGACCAGCTCCAGGACCTGCTGCTGGTGGCCGACGTCCAGGCCGGTGGTGGGCTCGTCCAGCAGCAGCACCGGCGCCTGCTGGGCCAGGGCACGGGCCAGCACGGCCCGCTGGCGCTCGCCGCCGCTGAGGGAGTCGAGCCGCCGGGCGGCGAAGCCGGCCAGGTCGAGGTGGTCGAGGACCGAGGCCACGATCTCGAGGTCGCGCCGCGACTCGGTCCCGAGGTAGGGGATGTAGGGGGTGCGGCCCAGGAGCACGTAGTCGGTGACGGCGATCCCGGCCGGGACCGCCGGGTTCTGGGGGACCAGGGCGATCCGCCTGGCCAGCTCCCGGCGGGACAGGCCGCCCCCGGCGGCGTCGCCGATCCGGATCTCGCCGTCGTGGGGGACGAGCCCGGCGATGGCCCGCAGCAGGGTGGTCTTGCCCGACCCGTTGGGCCCGATCAGGCCGAGCCGGGACCCGCCGGGGATCCGCAGGGTCAGCTCGCGCAGCACCGGCCGCCCGTCCAGGGCGACCGAGACCCCCCGCAGCTCGATGGCGGTCACGGGGCGTGCCGGGAGCTGCGCAGGACCAGGGCGAAGAAGGGAGCCCCGAAGATCGCCGTGACCACCCCGATGGGCAGCTCGGCGGGGGCCATGACGGTGCGGGCGACCAGGTCGGCCAGGATCAGGAAGGCCGCCCCGGCGACCAGGCTCAGCGGCGCCAGGAGCCGGTAGCTGGGCCCGGCGACCAGCCGGATGGTGTGGGGCACGATGATGCCCACGAACCCGATCAGGCCGCTGACCGCGACCGCGGCCGCGGTGGCCAGGGTGGCGGCCGCGACCACCACCAGCCGCACCCGGGCCGCCCGCACCCCCAGGCTGGAGGCCTCGTCGTCGCCGACGGCGAGCACGTCCAGCAGCCGCCGGTGGAGCAGGATGGCGACCGTGCTCAACAGCGCGTACGGCACCACCAGGACCACCTCGCGCCAGCCGGCGGTGGTCAGGCGGCCCAGGATCCAGCCGTAGACCTCCCGCAGGGTCTCCGACTCCCGCTGCTGCACGTAGGTCTGGATGGCGGTCAGGAAGGCGGCCACCGCGACCCCGGAGAGGATCAGGGTGGTGGTGCTCCCGGCCCCGCCGGACCGGCCCAGGGCGTAGGCGGCCGCCACCGCGATCACGGCCCCGGCGAAGGCGGCCACCGGCAGCAGGTCGACCGGCCAGCTGGAGGTGTCGGGGCCGTAGGCGATGGCCAGGGTGGCGCCCAGCCCGGCCCCGGCGGCGGCGCCGAGCAGGTAGGGGTCGGCCAGGGGGTTGCGGAACACCCCCTGGTAGGCGGCGCCGGCCAGGGCCAGCATGGCCCCGACGAGCCCGCCCAGCACCACCCGGGGCAGGCGCAGCTGCCACAGGATGGCCGCCTCCTGCCGCGTCAGCCCCGAGTGGGTGTGGACCAGCGGCAGCCGCCCGACCAGCTCCAGCAGGACGGCCCCGGGGGCCAGCCGCACCGGCCCGACCAGGACGGCCAGCAGGGCCGCCCCGGCCAGGCCGGCGCAGGCGGCCAGCAGCGTCCCGGCCCGCAGCCGGGCCGCGCCGGGCCCGGGCGCGACGGCTGCGTCGTGCCCGGGCCGCCGCTCGGTGACGGTCACGACCTGAGGGTCACGAACCGACCGCCTCCAGGGTCTGGACCTTGGCCGAGATCGTCTTCAGGAAGTCGACCACCCGGGGGCCCCAGCGCGAGGCGACGTCGTCGTCCAGCTCGACCACGCCCTTGGACTTGACCGCCGTGAGCCGGTCCCAGCCGTCCCTGGCCGCGACCGTCCTGGCCGACTGGGCGCAGCACTTGGTGTCGGCCAGGAAGATCAGGTCGGGGTCGGCCTTGACCACGTACTCGGCCGACAGCTGGGGATAGCCGCTCTTGTCCTTGTCGGCCGCATCGGCGATGTTCTCCATGCCGAGCAGGCCGTACAGCTGGCCGATGAAGGTCCCGGAGGTGGCCGAGTACAGGTTCTTGTCCAGCTCGTGGTAGTAGGTCAGGTGGCGCTCGGGCCGCCCGGCGGCCACGATCTTGGCGATCTGGGCCTTCATGGTCGCGGTGAGCTTGGCGGCCTCGGCAACGTGGCCGGTGGCCTGCCCGAGCTGGCCGATCTGGGCGTAGGTGTCGTCCAGGCTCTTGGCCGCCGGCTCGGCCAGGGCCGGGACGGCGAGCTTGCCCAGGCCGGCCGCCAGCTCCCCGGGGTCGTCGGAGTAGACGACCAGGTCGGGCTTGTAGCCGGCGATGGCCTCGAGGTTGGGCTGGTAGGCGGACAGGTCGGTCCTGGGCGCCTCCTTGGGGTAGTTGGAGTTGCTGTCCACGGCCGCCACCTGGCTGCCGGCTCCGATGGCGAACAGCATCTCGGTGGCGGTCGGCGACAGCGACACGATCCGCCTGGGCGGCGCGGCCTCCTGCGACGTGGACCCGTCCCGGCTGCAGCCGGCCGCCAGCAGGGCCAGGAGCAGCAGCAGGGGAACGAGGTATCTCCTCATCCATCCTCCTCTCGGTCGGAGGATGCGAGGCTCGTGGTGAACCCGGGCACAACCCGCCCTTCCTCCGAGGACTGAGCTTGCGGCCACGGAGGCAGGCGACCTGGCTCGTCCCCGCCGGGGAGGGCGGGGCCTCACAGTTGCGGGACAGCGCCGGGTTCGCACCGGACTTCGCTGGTCCCCGTGGCGCCCGGCGGGGTGCCGGGGCGGGCCAAGTATATGCTCCCGGCCCGGCTCAGCGGGCCAGGTGGTTGGTCCGGTAGTTCCCGGCAGGCCCGGTCCCGGACCAACTACTGTTGGGCGATGCGTGCCGACACCTCCCCCGACCGGACGGCGATCGTCGCCGCCCTGCTCCGGGTGGTGGCGGCCGGGGCGTGCTGGGCGCTGGCCGCGGTGCTGGCCAGCTACGCCTTCGACCGGGGGGTGCCGCCGGTGCGGCTGGCCGAGGCCAGGGTGGCGGTGGCGCTGGTCGCCCTGGCCCCGTTCCTGGCCTGGCGGCGGCCCGACCTGCTCCGCCCGCCGCCGGGGACCTGGCCGGTCCTGGCCACCTTCGGGGCCTGCGTGGCCGCGGTCAACCTGAGCTACTACCTGGCCATCGAACGCCTGCCGGTCGGGGTGGCGGTGGCCCTGCAGTACACCGGCCCGGCCATCCTGATGGCCGCGACCGCGCTGCTGCTGCTGCGCGACCGGGCCGGCGGGGACCCGGCCGGAGGGGACCCGGGGCGGCTGGCCTGGACGGCGGCCGGGCTCACCCTGGCCGGGGCGGTCATGGTCAGCCGGGCCCCGGAGGGGCTGGGGGCGCTGGAGCTGCCGGGGCTGGCCGCCGGGCTGGCCTCGGCGGTGCTGTTCGCCGCCTACCTGCTGGCGGCCGAGCGGGCCGGGCGGCGCGGGGTCGAGCCGGCGACCACCCTGCTGTGGGGGTTCCTGGTCGCGGTGGCGATCTGGGCGGTGGCCGTGCCCTGGTGGTCCTGGCCGCTGGCCGCCCTGGGCGACCCGGGGGTGGCCGCGGCCGTCCTGGGGGTCGGGCTGGTCGGCACCCTGCTGCCGTTCGCCCTGGCCGTCGGGGCGGTGCGGGTGATCAGCGCCGCCACCGCCGGGATCGCCGCCACCGCCGAGCCGGTGTTCGCGGCCGGATTCGCCTGGCTGCTGCTCGGCCAGCACCTCACCCCGGGCCAGCTGGCCGGCGGCGCCCTGGTCGTGGCCGGGGTCGTCCTGGCCCAGCTGGCCGCGGCCCGTGGCGCCTCCCGCTCCGGCGAGCGGTCGTGGTAGTGGTCGGCGCCGACGACTAAGGTAAAGGTTGTGGATGAACCCCCCGGACCCAGGGAGCCGACGGTGAGCGACGAGCGCGATCAGGTCACCGCGGGTGGGGCGCTGGACCAGCTCCCCGACCCCGACCCCGACGAGACCAGAGACTGGCTGGACTCCCTCAGCGACGTCGTCGAGCGCCAGGGCCCGGGTCGGGCGCGCTTCCTCCTCCGCAAGGTCCTCTCCAAGGCCGGCACCCTGGACGTCGGCCTGCCCCCGCTGCCCTCGACCGACTACCTCAACACCATCCCGGGCTCGGCCGAGCCCGACTACCCGGGCGACGAGGAGCTGGAGCGGCGGCTGCTGGCGATCGTGCGCTGGAACGCGGCCGCCATCGTGTCGCGGGCCAACCGGCCCGAGCTGGGTGTGGGCGGGCACATGGCCTCGTACGCGTCGGCGGCCGAGCTGTTCGAGGTCGGCTTCAACCACTTCTTCCGCGGCAAGGAGGGCGGGGCCGGCGACCAGATCTTCTTCCAGGGCCACTCCGCCCCCGGCGTGTACGCCCGGGCGTTCCTGGAGGGGCGGCTCAGCGAGGCCAACCTGGACGCCTTCCGGCAGGAGAGCAAGCCCGACGGCCTGTCCTCCTACCCGCACCCGCGGCTCATGCCCGACTTCTGGGAGTTCCCCACCGTGTCGATGGGCCTGGGGCCGCTGAACGCCATCTACCAGGCCCGCTTCAACCACTACCTCCAGCACCGCGAGGTGGTCGACACCTCCGGGTCGCGGGTGTGGGCCTTCATCGGCGACGGCGAGATGGACGAGCCGGAGGCCCAGGGGGCGCTGACCGTGGCCGGCCGGGAGGGCCTGGACAACCTGGTCTTCGTGGTCAACTGCAACCTGCAGCGCCTGGACGGCCCGGTCCGGGGCAACGGCAAGATCATCCAGGAGATGGAGGCGCTGTTCCGGGGGGCCGGCTGGAACGTCGTCAAGGTCGTCTGGGGCCGCCGCTGGGACGACCTGCTGGCCCGCGACGACACCGGCGAGCTGGTGGCCAGGCTGAACGCCATCCCCGACGGCCAGCTCCAGACCCTGGCCGCGGAGGGCGCCGACTACATCCGCGAGAAGTTCTTCGACACCAAGGGGCTTCGTCGCTTCATCGACGGCATGGACGACGCCGAGCTGATCGCCCTGGCCGTCGACCGGGGCGGTCACGACCTGCGCAAGGTGCATGCCGCCTACCGGGCCGCCGTCGACCACCGGGGCCAGCCGACGGTGATCCTGGCCCAGACGATCAAGGGCCGCGGACTGGGGCGGGAGTTCGAGTCCCGCAACGCCACCCACCAGATGAAGAAGTTCGTCCGCGGGACCCTCAACACCTTCCGGGACCGCCTGGGGATCGACGTGTCCGACGAGGACCTGGAGAAGGGCTACCCGCCCTACTACCGGCCGCCGGAGGACTCCGACCTGCACAAGTACCTGCTGGAGCGCCGGCGGAGCCTGGGCGGGCCGGTGCCGGCCCGGGTCGACCACTCGGGGCCGCTCGACCTGCCCGAGAAGGAGCTGTACGCCCAGCTCAAGAAGGGCTCGGGCAAGCAGGAGGTCGCCACCACCATGGCCCTGGTCCGCCTGGTCCGGGACCTGCTGCGCAACCAGGACGTGGGCCGGCGGATCGTGCCCATCATCCCCGACGAGGCCCGCACCTTCGGCATGGACTCGTTCTTCCCCAACCTCAAGATCTACTCGCCCCGGGGCATGACGTATGACGCCGTGGACCGCGACCTGGTGCTGTCCTACAAGGAGGACACCAAGGGACAGATCCTGCACGAGGGCATCACCGAGGCCGGGGCCATGGGGTCGTTCTCGGCCGCCGGGTCCAGCCACGCCACCTTCGGCGAGCCGATGATCCCGCTGTACATCTTCTACTCGATGTTCGGGTTCCAGCGGACCGGCGACTCCATGTGGAGCGCCGGCGACCAGCGCTGCCGCGGGTTCCTGATCGGGGCCACGGCCGGGCGGACCACCCTGAACGGCGAGGGCCTCCAGCACCAGGACGGCCACTCGGCCCTGGTCGCCACCACCAACCCGGCCTGTGTGACCTACGACCCGAGCTTCGCCTTCGAGATCCCGGTGATCGTCGAGGACGCGCTGCGCCGCATGTACGGGCCGGAGCCCGAGGACCTCTTCTACTACCTGACGGTCTACAACGAGCCGTTCGTGCAGCCGCCCATGCCCGAGGGGCTGGACGAGCAGCTGATCATCCAGGGCCTGTACCGCTACCAGGCGGCCGAGAGCGGCCACGGCCTGCGGGCCCAGATCGTGACCAGCGGCAGCGCCATGCCGATGGCCCTCCAGGCGGCCCGGCTGCTGGCCGAGGACTGGGACGTGGCCGCCGACGTGTGGAGCGCCCCCGGCTGGCAGCGGCTGCGCCAGGACGCGCTCGACTGCGAGGAGTGGAACCGCCTGCACCCCACCGAGGAACCGCGGGTCCCCCTGGTGACCAGGATCTTCGCCGAGGTCGACGGGCCGATCGTGGCCGTCAGCGACTGGATGAAGCTGGTCCCCGACCAGATCTCGCGCTGGGTGCCGCGGCCGTACGCGATCCTGGGCACCGACGGGTTCGGCCGCTCCGACACCCGCCCGGCCCTGCGCCGCCACTTCAAGATCGACGCCGAGAACATCGCCGTGGCCGTGCTCCAGGAGCTGGCCCTGGCCGGCGAGGTCGACCGCGAGAAGGTCGCCGAGGCGATCAAGCGCTACGACCTCGACCCCGACGCCACCACCGAGGTGCCCTAGGGCACCTGGACCGGGAGCTGGCGGACCTGCTCGACCGCCCAGGGGCTGAGCGCCCACGGGGCGGTGGCGGCCAGCGTCCGGAACGCCGCCCAGGGCACCCAGCGCCACTCGGCCACCTCCTGCGGGTCGGGCGCCGGCGCCGGCTCGGGGTCGCCGTCCAGGTCGGCGGAGAAGACCGGGCAGACCTCGTGCTCGACCATCCCGTCGGGGGCCACGGCCCGGTAGGCGAAGGAGGGCAGGACCAGCTCCAGGCGGGCCGGGCGCAGGCCCAGCTCCTGGCCGAGGCGGCGCCGGGCCGCGGCGGCCGGCTCCTCCCCCGGGGCCGGGTGGCCGCAGCAGGAGTTGGTCCACACCCCCGGCCAGGTCCGCTTGCCCAGGGCCCGCCGGGTGACCAGCAGGCTGCCCGCCGAGTCGAACACGTACACCGAGAAGGCCAGGTGCAACGGGGTGTCGGTCCCGTGGACCTCGGCCTTGGGCATGGTCCCGGCCGGCCGTCCCTGCTCGTCGAGCAGGACGATCAGCTCCTCCGTCCTGGTCGCCACCTACCTGGGGGAGGCGTCGACGAACGGCGGCCGGGTGACGGTGACGGCGCCGCGGCGGCCGCGGACGTCGACCTGGAGCTCGGTGCCCTTGGCGGCGACGTCGGGCAGCACGTAGGCCAGGGCGATGCCCTGGCGGAGGGTGGGCGAGAAGGTGCCGCTGGTCACCTCGCCCACCGGGCGGTCGCCGTCGAGCACGACCATGCCGTGGCGCGGGATCAGCCGGTCGCCGGAGAGCAGGCCGACCAGCAGCCGCTTGGGCCCGGCCTCCTTGCGGGCGGCCAGGGCCTCGCGGCCGCGGAAGTCGCCCTTGTCCATGGCCACGGCCCAGCCGAGCCGGGCCTCGAACGGGTCGGTGTCGGTGGAGATGTCGTTGCCGTGCAGGGCGTAGCCCATCTCCAGCCGCAGGGTGTCGCGCCCGCCCAGCCCGACCGGGACGACCCCGAAGGCCGCGCCCCGCTCGAACAGCTCCTCCCACAGGGCCGGGGCGACCTCGCCCGGGACCAGCAGCTCGAACCCGCGCTCGCCGGTGTAGCCGGTGCGGCACACCCGGGCCGGGGCGTCCCCGTACTCGGTGGCCGCCGCGTGCATGTAGGCCAGCTCGCCGGCCACCGGGAACAGCCCCTCGACCAGCTCGGGGGCGCGCGGCCCCTGGACGGCGACCACGGCGATGTCGGGGCGGGGGGTGACCTCGGCGCCGCCCCGGCCGGAGGCGCGGACGGCGTCGGCGACCTTGGGCCAGTTGGCGGCGTTGGGGACCAGCAGGTAGCCGTCGGTCTCGCGGTAGACGATCAGGTCGTCGGTGATCGTGCCCTCGTCGGTGAGGCACAGGGTGTACTGGGCGGCGCCCGGTGTGGCCAGGCCGTCCAGGTCGTTGGAGAGGGCGTGCTGGAGGGCGTCGTGGGCGCCGTCGCCACGCACCTCGACCTTGCCCAGGTGGGAGAGGTCGAACACGCCGACCGACTCGCGCACCGCCTGGTGCTCGGACATGGTGCCCTGGTACTGGATCGGCATGTCCCAGCCGGCGAAGGCGCCCATCTTGGCCCCCAGGCGCCGGTGGACGGCGTCCAGGGGCGAGCGGCGCAGCTCGGCGGTGCCGGCGCTCATCGGGGGTCCTCCCGGTGGGGGTCCGGGGGATTCATGTCGAGTCCCCGGTGGATCGGGGGGGTCGGGGGGTGCGGCCGGGAGGCCGGGAGGTCCGGACCGGCGGGGCCGCCTGGTCGCCCAGCATGCGGTCGGAGCGGCTGGCCTTGAGCCGGGCGTTGTAGGCCCGCATCCGCTCCGGGTAGCCGACGATCTGCACGTCGTACACGGGCAGCTGCAGCTGCTTGGCCACCTGGCGGATCACCTGGGGGGAGCCGACCCGGCGGCGGGTCCACTCGCCGTCGGCGGCCACCGCGACCGCGGTGGTGTCGGTGACCATGGTCTCGGGCTCGACGAAGAACTCGACCCCGACTCGGGAGCGGGCGAACTCGCGCAGGGCGTCGAGGTCCTCGGAGGTCGCCTCCCGGTCCATGGCGGCGACCTTCCGGCCGCGGCTGCGGCGGATGCGGAGGTTGTCGAGGAAGCTCAACTGGGCTTGCCGGCGGCGGAGTCGACCGGGTGGACGATCGACAGGACCTGGTGGGAGACGTCCATGTGGGGCAGCTCGGTGGCCTGGGCCATCTCGCGGACGCTCCAGCGGACCACGTCCCGGATCGAGATGATGCCGACGATCTTGTCGTCGGCGATCACCGGCAGGTGCCGCACCCTGGCCTGGGTCATCTGGTTGGCCGCGTCCCCGATCGAGGCGTCGGGGGCGATGGTGTAGAGGTCGCCGATGAGGGCCTCGTGGGCGGCCACGTTCTTGGGGTCCTCGCCGGCCCCGATGACCTTGAGGATGTCGCGCTCGGTGAGGATGCCCATCACCCGCTCCTCCTC
>Ga0075418_10006535_pt1 | contig 13143 bp, 11 predicted proteins | sample SoiMetdeltSBSDD2_FD_81776 | JGI IMG/M metagenome (GOLD analysis project Ga0075418, IMG submission 81776) | Bulk soil microbial communities from a Populus tree surrounding site in Tennessee, USA - Soil MetaG P. deltoides SBSDD2 | ecosystem: Environmental > Terrestrial > Soil > Tree plantation...
CCGAACGATCCGAACGATCCGAACGGTCCGAACGATCTATCCCCCAAACGCCGCCACAGGAGTATCCTCTGTATTCTCTCCCCGGAGAGACTCATGCTCGAGGACTTCGACGTCGACAAGGAGCCGGTCGAACTATCGTTCCCTTCCGAGACAGGGGAGCGACGGTGGGTCATGCCGGTCCTGATTGCGGTCGTCGCGCTGTTGGCGGCCGGTGCCGCGGTCTGGTTCTTCCTCCTGCGCCCACAGCCCGAGCAGGCGGCGGCGACACCGGCGCCGAAGCCCGCGGCGGCGCCGGCGCCTGCCGCGATTCAGCCCTTGTGCGCGACGACGGCAGCGGACGCGGCTGTGCCGGCGTTGAACGACAGCGACGCGTTTGCGAAGAAGTCTGCGTCCGGCCTGTCAGCCCACCCGCGCGTCGCGTCGTGGCTCGCCACCAACAACGTGATTCGCAATTTCGTGGTGGCGGTCGACAACGTCGCCAGCGGCGCGACGCCAGCGCCGCGCATGCGGACGCTGCGGCCCGCCGGCGAGTTTCGCGTGCGCGAAGCGCGGGGCCGTATGTTCATCGATCCGCGCAGCTTCGAGCGCTACGGACCGATCGCGGACGCGGTGGAGTCGCTGGACGCGCAGACGGCAGCCGACTTGTGCGGGACGCTGAAACCGCGGCTGGCGGAGGCGTATGCGGAGCTCGGTCGCGACGGGTCGTTCGACGTCGCCCTCGAGCGGGCGATCGTGGAGCTGCTGCGAACACCGGCGATCGGTCCGGATACGCAGCTGGTCCCCAAGGGAGGGTCCTACGCGTTCGAGGACGAGGCGCTGGAAAAGCTGACGCCCGCGCAGAAACAGCTCGCACGCATGGGACCGAGGAACGCGCGTATCATCCAGGACAAGCTGCGACAGATCGCGCTGGCCATCGGGATCCCGGCGGATCGTCTCCCGTAATTCAGCGTCGGCCGTCGTACCACGAGAAACATTCTTCGGCGCTGCGGAGCGTGCGGCCGCGCCGGATGATGGTACGCGCCACGAATCCCAGCATCTCCCGAGGCGTATAGAGCTTCGCCTTCCGCGCGCTCGTCACCAGCGGATGGCGACGGAGGATGGCGATGCCCTGTCCGCGCTGACGGGCGGCGCGCTTCATACGGCGGGAGAGGTCGATCTCCTCGGCGGCGTAGAGTTCCTGGCTGAATCCGCCGATTTCTCGGAAGACCGCCGCGTTGCAGAAGATGAACGACCCTGCCACCCACCGCATCGCGCGGCTGATCGCATTCCAGATCGACCCGATGAAGGCGACGGCGGCGTCCGGCTCCTCGAAACACACGGTGCTGCCGCCGGCGATGTAGCCTCCGCTCGAGATCGCCTTGACGACGTCGGCGCACAGATCCCGGCTGGGGTGTGAATCGGCGTCGACGAACAGCAGCCAGTCGCCGCTCGCGTGCGCCGCGCCTGTATTGCGGGCGCGTGAAATCTGGTTCACCGGCTCGAACACTACCTGCGCGCCCGCGGTGCGCGCGATCTCCGCTGTCCTGTCGGTTGAGTTGTTGTCGCACACGATCAGCTCGGACGCCCAGCCGGCGTCGTCGAACGCGGTCATCGCGGATCGAATGCTGCGCAGCGACGCCGCGAGGATGTGTTCTTCGTTGAAGGCAGGAACAACGACGGAAATCTTCATCTGGGACGCGGGTCGCCACGGCGCTCGAGCGCTCCGCGATCCCATTTTCCCAGATCGGCTGCGGCCTCATAGGTCGACTGAAGAAATGCGCGGAGTGTGTCGTCCGGCGTCGGCGACTCGCGGACGACGTCGTACGGCAGGAGAAACTCGCGGAGGTCGGTGCTGTAGAACGCCCCGCGCGGCTGAACGGCGGACTGCGCGAAGCCGGGTGGCTCCGGATAGGCGTAAGCGTAGAAGGCGGCGTACGGAACCGGTCCGCCGCCCGCCCAGAAGCCGCAGCTGCTCACCTCGTGCGAGTACGCCTCTCGCGTCACCCAGTCCGGCAGGTTCGGAATGCCGCCGGGATGCGGTGGCGCCGGGCGTCCCGAAAACCGGGTCACAGCGAGGTCGAGTCCGCCCCAGAAGAGATGAACGGGGCTGCTCTTGCCAAGGTAGCCCGCGCGGAATGACTTGAGCACCCGATCGGCCTGCACCAGCACCCGCCAGAAGCGATTGGCATATTCGCGATCGTAGGCGCGGTGCGTCTCGTCCTCGTCGAAGGGAATCGCCTCCGCAATCTCGTTCGGCCGCTTGTAAATCTGCACATGGAGATCGAGCGAATCCATCGTCTCCATGAGCCGCCGGTAGAACACGGCAACCGTCTGCGGCTCCAGCGCGAAGGCCGCGCGGCCGCCGTCGTTGCAGGCGACCGAGAGCTCGTGATGCATGAAATCGAAGGCGATCTCGAACGTCCGCGAGCCATGCGGGATCGGCGAGCTCGCGATGCCCGTCGGCGTGACATAGAACGTGGCATGCCACGAGTGGTTGATCCAGGGCGTCTGCCGCAGGCGCACCTTCCCGGCGATCTGCACCCAGAGGTGGAGCGTGGCATAGGTATCAGCCCAGGCCTCGAGCGGAAGGGCGGGCCAGTCTTCGCTCGCCTTAGTCGTCACGCGATGCCCGGTGGTCGCGCGCGCCGGTGCCGACGAACAGCGACAGCATGAAGCTCACCACCGTGACCACCAGCGCTCCCAGGAAGGCAGCGCCGAACCCTGCGACATGAAAGCCCAGCCCGAGCGCGTCGGACGCCGCGCCGGTGAGCCACAGCATCAGCGCGTTCAACACGAAGGTGAACAGCCCGAGCGTCAGGATGAACAGCGGCAGCGTCAGGAGAATCAGGATCGGCCGGACGCATACGTTCAACACGCCGAAGACCAACGCGACGACAAACAGCAGGCGCCAGTCGCCGTCGAACGAGATTCCGGGCACGACGCGCGTGGCCGCCCACAGTGCCGCGGCATTGATCAGCAGGCGCCAGAGGATCAGCATGTCACCGGCAATGCGGCGGCAGCACGCCGGGGCCCATCCATCGCAGGATGAATTCGCGCGCCGCTTCATCGCACCGCGTCCCATCGACGATCGCGGGGCCGAAAGCGCCGCCGCCGACGGCGTAGATGAATCCAATGGCGGCGCCGCCAATCGCAACCGATCCGACCGCGACCCCGCCAATCGACAGCCCCAGCCCGATGGCCGCGCCGCCAAGCGCGAACAACAGCCCGAGCGATCCGCCGCCAACGGTTACCAGGCCCAGCGCAACGCCGCCGACCGCGACGGCCCCGACCGAGATGTTGCCGATGGCGACAATGCCCTTCGCAATCCTCGGACGCATCGTCAGCGGGTCCACGCCCGCGCACACGTGGACGAGCGGCCAGCCGCCAATCGACGCTGAGGACCTGTACTGGTAGCCGATCACGCCGCCCCGCTCGGCGCATGCCCGGCAGACGATCCGCGGCGCGTCCCGGCTGACGCATTCCCCGCAGACGCCCCTCTGGCAGAGGGCGCACAAGCCCACGGCCGCGGCGCGCTGATGCGTGAAACAGTTCAGTGGACGAACCCTCGGGGCCGATAGTAACCGATACTATTGACCCAGTGCATCATGCCGAGCCTGATTGAAGCGATCGAAATCAAGCGCAAGACCTTCTTCGAGCACGAGGGCGCGCCGTACGTCTGCGTGGACGTCGAGGTCTCCAAGCCGACGGCCCGCGGCGGCCAGACGCTCGTCCGCATCAAGATGCGGAACCTCAGGACCCGCGCGGTGTTCGACAAGACGTTCAAGGCGGGCGACAAGTTCCAAGAGCCCGACCTCGTGATGATCGAGGCGGCGTACCTGTACAAGGACGGCGACGGCTACCACTTCATGGACCAGGAGAACTTCGAGACCCTGACGCTGCGCGAGAACCTGCTCGGCGACGACCGCCTCATGCTCTCCGACAACATGATCGTGCAGATCCAGAAGTTCAACGGGAACCCGATCGGCGTGCAGCTGCCGACGATCGTCGAGCTGACCGTCGCCCACACAGAGCCCGGCGTGCGCGGCGACACCGCCAGCGGCGGCGTGACCAAGGCCGCCACTCTCGAAACCGGTCTCGAGATCAAGGTGCCGCTTTTCATCAAGGAAGGCGAGAAGGTGAAGGTGCACACCGAAACGCGCGAGTTCGCGGGCCGCGTATAGGTAGCTGGGTAGCTGGGTTGCTAAGTCGCTAGGCGGTTCGGGTTGGCCTTAGCTACCAGCTACCGAGCTACCCAGCCACCGAGCTACCCAGCCATCGAGCTACCCAGCCACCGAGCTACCCAGCCACCGAGCTACCCAGCCACCTTCACCAGTCCGTCGGCTTGTAATCCTTCAGGAACTGCCCCCACACGTGCGTGCCCGTGTTGAACCCGTCGATGATCGGATCGACGATGCGGGCGGCGCCGTCGACGATGTCGAGAGGCGGATGAAAGCGCTGCTCGGCGGTCTTGCGCGCTGCAATCTCCACCGGGTCCTCATCGGTCACCCAGCCGGTGTCGACGCTGTTCATGTGGATACCGTCGCCGTGATAGTCGGTGGCGGCCGTCCGCGTCATCATGTTCAGCGCCGCCTTCGCCATGTTCGTGTGCGGATGCCTCGTCGTCTTGAACTTCCGGTAGAACTGCCCTTCGACAGCCGACACGTTGACGATGTGCTTGTCGCGCTCCGGGGTGCGCAGCAGGAGCGGCTTGAGGCGCGCGTTGAGGACGAACGGCGCGATCGCGTTGACGAGGTGCACTTCCAGCAGCTCCACTGACGGTACGTCCGCCAGCAGGAGCCGCCACGAGTTCTGCTCGCGCAAGTCAATCTGCTGTAAATCCTGATCGAGCCTGCCTTCCGGGAAGAGGGCTTTCTGCGCCGCCGCTTCGTCAGGCAGCAGCCGCACCTGTGACAGCTCAGACGGTCGCGTAAGTCCAGGCACGCGGCTGCCCTTTCGCGCCGGTAGCGGCGGACCTTGAGGTCCGCCGACCGAATCGGCGCCTTCGGGCAGCAGATGGTAGCCTCGCAGCCCTTCGTACGCGCCCAGCACCCTGCGACCCTGCGCCGGCATGGCGTCGAGCGCAGCCCGCTCCCCTTCCATCATGTGGGCGTAGAAGTCGGGCGGCCGCCGTACGGTCTGGCACGCGTTGTTGACGATGAAGTCGAGGCGCGTGCGGGTGGCGAGGAGGTGACGGCAGAATGCTTCGACGCTGGGCGTGTGGCGCAGGTCGAGGCCAAAGATCTCCAGCCGGTCGCCCCAGTCGGGAAAGTCCGGTTCGCTGGCGTAGCGCGCGGCGGAATCGCGCGGAAAGCGCGTCGTGACGATCAACTGCGCACCGCAGCGCAGCAGCTTGAGCCCCGCCTGGTAGCCGATCTTCACGCGGCCGCCGGTCAGGAGTGCAACACGACCGCGCAGATCAGCGACCTCAGTTCGCTTCCGGAAATTGAACTCGGCGCATTCTGTGCACAGCTGATCGTAGAAGTGGTGGACCTCGGTGTACTTTTCCTTGCAGATATAACAGTGCTGCAATTCAGCGGTGCGGCGGTGCGGCGGGTCGGCGTGCGGGGGTGCGTGGTCCGGTTCGTGGGGGCCGGCTTTAGTCGGCTCGGGGGGAAATACGTTGGGCGTGTGGAAGACTGGCTTTCTCCGCAGCGTCTGGATCCCCGTTTCCCCGCGAGTGATCTGATCGCGCTTCACGCGCGCGGCTTTGCGCTCGCGCGCCGTGATCTTCGACATGCGGCGCCGCTCGACGCGGTCCGGATGGTAAACCGACGCCACCGCCTGTAGCAGTCGCTTGCGCTCGCCGTCCGGGACGCCCTCGAGCACCGACCGATCCGCCGCGATCGATTCGAGCAGCTCAACCGCTTCGCGCAGCCGATCCACAAGCCGGGCCATGCGATCAGCGTACTCCGCCCGCATCGCCGGCGGTAACATCGAACGATGACCCGCGTGTCGATCACGATCGTCATCGCTTTTGTCGCCGGCCTGGTTGTCCAGGGCGGCCTGGTGGCGCAGCATTCCGGCGTTGATCAGCGTCCGGCGAATGCCCCGCGCCAGAAGCCGGCGTTTGCCGGTCAGACCGACGCCCCCGAGCACAGGACCACCGTGGCCGTCGACGTCGTCACGGTTGCCGAGGGACTGCAGAACCCCTGGGGAATGGAGTTCCTGCCCGATCGCCGGATGCTGGTCACCGAGCGTCCCGGCCGCCTGCGCGTGGTGAGCGCGGAAGGGAAGCTCTCAGCTGTTGTCGCCGGGCTGCCCGCCGTTGACGCCCGGAACCAGGGTGGATTGCTGGATGTCACGCTCGATCCGAATTTCGCGACGAACCGGCTGATCTACTGGAGCTACGCGGAACCGCGCGGTCAGGACGCAAACAACACCGCGGTCGCGCGCGGTCGGTTGGTCGACGGGGCTCAGCCGCGGGTCGAGAACGTACAGGTGATCTTTCACCAGGTCCCGTCGCTCGAATCGAACCTGCACTTCGGCAGCCGCCTGGTATTTGCCCGCGACGGTACGCTCTTCGTTACGCTTGGCGAGCGCTCGATTACCGAGGGACGCATGCAGGCGCAGCGGATGGATGGCCTGCTCGGGAAGATCGTCCGCATCAACGCCGATGGCTCGATCCCGAAAGACAACCCGTTCGTCGGCAAGGACGGCGTGCGGCCGGAGATCTGGTCAATCGGGCATCGAAACGTCCAGGCAGCGACGCTCCACCCCACCACCGGCGAGCTCTGGGCGGTCGAACACGGCACCCGCGGCGGCGACGAGCTCAACATCGTCCGCAAGGGGCGCGACTACGGGTGGCCGACGATCGCGTACGGCATCGAGTACTCGGGCAAGCCGATCACCGGGAGTATCACGCAAAAGGCAGGGATGGAGCAGCCGATCTACTACTGGGATCCGGTCATCGCACCGAGCGGCATGACGTTCTATACCGGCAATCTCTTTCCCGCGTGGAAAGGCAGCCTGTTTATCGGCGGGCTTCAGAGCACGAACCTCGTGCGGCTGGATATCTCCGGCGAGAAAGTGACCGGCGAAGAGCGGCTGCTCGGCCAGGTCAACGAGCGGATGCGCAACGTCACGCAAGGTCCTGATGGCGCGCTTTACCTGCTTACCGACAATCCGAAGGGACGCGTCTTGAAGGTCGTCCCGAAGAAATAGAAAAGGCGGGTCCGCTTCGCGGAACCCGCCCTACGTACTCGGTAGTAGTAGGCCGGGTTCCGCGCAGCGGACCCGGCTTCCGGCCACCAGCTAGCTGGTGGCCTTCACGTACTTGTTGAACCAGGCGATCGTGCTCTTCCACGCCTGTTCGGCCGCGGCCTTATTGAACCGCTCCGGCGTGGCGTCGTTGTTGAAGCCGTGCACGGCGCCAGGGTAGACGTGTCCTTCGTGGACGATGCCGGCCGCTGTCATGGCCTTGTCGTACTCCGGCCATGCCATGACGAGACGGGTGTCCTCGCCGCCGTGGTGCACGAGCACCGCGGCCTTGATCTTCGGCACGTCCGCGGTCGGCGGCGCGCCGCCGTAGTACGGTGCGACCGCAGCCATGTCGGCGCCCATGCGCACGGCCAGCTGGTTCACGACTCCGCCGCCGAAGCAGAAGCCGGTGGCGCCGAGCTTGCCGGTGCTATCGGGCCGATTCTTCAACCACACTGCAGCCGCATACAGATCCTCGCCCATCTTCATGCGATCGACCTTACCGAAGAGCTCGCCACCTTTGGCGTCGTCGCCGGGGTAGCCGCCGACCGAGGTGAGGCCGTCAGGCGCGAAGGTCATGAAGCCCTCAAGGGCGATCCGGCGCGCGATGTCTTCGATGTGGGGGTTGAGGCCGCGGTTCTCGTGAACGACGAGGATCGCGGGCAGGCGGTTCGTGCCAGCGGAGGTCGGACGGACGAGGTAGCCGCGAATGGTGCCGTTGCCGTTGGGCGACGGCACCGTGGCGCGCTCGGTCTTGAGGCGCGCGTCAGTCGGCGATACCTGCTGCGCCGCGGCGTAGTTGGGCATCAGCTGGTCGACGATGGCCGCGGCCGCTGCGCTCGAGACGGCCACTTTCTTTACACGGTCGAGGAACGAACGGCGGTCGATGTTCCCGTGAATGTAGAGGTTGTAGGCGTCGATCGCCTCACGCGGAACGGGCTGTTTCGTCGATTCCATACTGGCTCCTGTTTCGAAATTGTCCGGGGGATGAAGACGTGATCGCGGAGGATACCACGACGGGTCCGAAGTCGGATACGATCCGGTCGACGTCGTCACAGAGGAGTCAGCTCATGAAGGCTCTGCATCGCATTTCCGCCACCCTGGCTGTTGGTTTTCTGGCGCTGTGTACCGTGCTTGTCGCGCAGCAGGCTTCGACTCCGCCGCAGCCGCAAGCCCAGCGGTTGCCCCCCATCGGGCCGGCGAGGCCGAATCGCGGCGCGCTTGTCCAGAAGCCCGCCGCCGTTACGCCCTCGGTACCCGCCGGGTTCACGGTGAGCGTCTACGCCGAGCTGCAGGCGCCTCGGATGATGGTCTATGCGCCGAATGGCGACCTGTTCGTCAGCTCGCCGGCGGCCAACAGCATCACGGTGTTTCGTGATGCCAACAACGATGGCGTCTTCGAAGCGCGCGGCGTGTTTGCCCAGGGCGAGGTGCCCGCCGGCCGTGGAGGCGGTGCCCCACCGGCGCCTGCCCCGCCACGCACGCCCCCGCCGGTGAATCCCGCGATCAATGGCCCTATTCTGGGTGCATCCGCCCCTGCCTGCGTACCACCGCCGCCGTTCAACAACCGCGGGCCCGGCACGCTGGCCGCGCCGTTCGGCATGGCATTCCACGATGGATATCTTTACGTCGGTAACACCGGCTCGCTGGTGCGCTACAAGTACTCGAGTGGCGAGCTGCAGGCTCAGGGCGCCCCGGAGAAGCTGCTCGATCTGCCCGTCGGCGGGCATTCCACACGCAACATTGTCTTCAATCGGGCAGGGACGAAAATGTACCTCACGGTGGGGTCGCAATCGAACAACAACGCCGGCGAAGACTGCCGCCGGGCGGCCGTGCTGGAATTCAACCCCGATGGATCCGGCTATCGCGTCTACGCATCGGGCATCCGCAATCCGGTAGGCCTGACGCTGCAGCCAGGCACTGACATCCTCTGGACGGCGGTCAACGAACGCGACAACCTTGGCGACGATCTGGTCCCCGACTATGCGACGTCGCTCAAGGACGGTGGATTCTACGGATGGCCGTATTCATACATCGGCCAGAATTACGACCCTCGCTACGATGGCGCGTTTCCTGATCTGGTCAAGCGTGCCGTTGTGCCGGACGTGCTGATCCCGGCGCATTCGGCGGCGCTGGGCATCGCCTTCTACACCGGCACGCAATTCCCCCAGCGATATCGCAGCGGCGGCTTCGTGGCGCTCCACGGGTCGTGGAACCGGTCTGTCGCGTCCGGCTACAGGGTGGCGTTCTTCCCGGTGAATAACGGCCGGCCGGGACCGCTCGAGGATTTCATGACCGGGTTCATCGTCAACGACGGATCTGGCGGCGAGGCGATCGAGCGCTGGGGCCGGCCTGTGGGCGTGACTGTCGCGCCGGATGGAAGCCTGCTGGTGTCCGACGACGGCAGCAACCGGATCTGGAAGATTAGCGCCGCGCGCGGCGGCACGCGGTAACTGGCTTCGGCGCTTGCGTGCTGACGTCCGTTCTCCGCCGGCGTGACTTCTTGTCCGCAGCGCGAAAGACAAGCCGGCCCTGAAAATGAGGATTGACCGAAATCCGCCAGCCAATGCGGCAAATGCCCATGGCATGGGCGTTGCCTAATTCGTGGACGTATGCTGTTGCAGAGCCGCGGATCGCTGAATTCCGCGGCGATCCTGGAATAGGCGTCCGGCCCTCGCGGCGTATCGTCGCGCCTGGCCCAACTCACGCCCTTCTAGCGGTTCTGCGCAGCGTACGCCCTGCAGGTTGGCGCCCGAAATCTCCCCCGATCTGACGTCAGCGTGAAAGCCGGCGATCGTCGATGCCTCACACTCCGTAACGATCCCGCAATATCCCCAGATGATGCTCGACATGTCCGAGGATTATGTAGGCGAGCGACGCCGTGGTGACGGCCTTCCCGTTCGCCACGCCTCGCCGCGTCCAGCCGTCTTCCGGCAATCCACGGACAAGCGCGATCGTTGAGTCGCGCGTCGCCATCCATTCCTTGATGAGGGCGTTCAACTCGCGGGCGTCGAACGAACCAGCCGGCACGTAGGTGTTTTCGTCGAATCCGGCCAGCGGAGTCTCGTCGCCCCGCGCGATCCGGAGCAGGCGGTAGGCAAATATCCGCTCGGCATCGCAGAGATGCCCGACCACTTCGCGTACGCTCCACTTGCCCGGTGCGTACCGGTGCCCTGCGGCAGTTGCGTTGACGACGGAGAGCCGCCTGCCAACGGCATCTCGCTGGGATATCAACTGAGCCACTGCGTCGGTAATGTCGGGCGCGAGCGCCACATAGCCGGCGGCCGCGGGATCGTAGTCGCCGGCGGCGGGACGCGACAGTGCGGTCACCGGTCTTCTCCAAAGGCTCTGATCATCCGGTACCAGAACTCAGTGGCCTGGTAGAACGCCTCGACGCCGACGCGTTCGTCCTTCCCGTGCGCACGGACGTCGTCCGGATCTTCGGGAAGCGCGGAGGGCGCGTAGGTAGGAATGCCGGCCAGGCGCGTGTGCATCCCGTCGGTGGCGCCGGCCTCCATCACCGGCGACACGGGAACGCCCGGCCACTGCGCCGCAGAGAGCCGTTCGAACGTGGCCAGTAAGGCCTGCGGCAACGGAGACGGTGGACTCGCGGTTGGCGGGTACAGCACGGTCACCTTCACCTTGTCTCCGGCAAGGCGGCGCACGGTGGCCTCGACCGGCGCCGTCGGCTCGCCCGGCAGGATCCGGCAGTTGACGACGGCGCGCGCCATTTGCGGAAGCGCGTTGTTCGCGTGGCCGGCATCCACGCGCGTCGCCACGCACGTCGTCCGGAGCCTGGCATTGTAGAACGGCTGCATCGAGAGGCGCGCAGCGGCGGCTGGATCCGGTGGCGACGCGGCGACCGCGCGCATGTCCGCCGCGACCTGGCCGGATTCGACGAGCGCCGACCGCTCGAAGAACAACCGCGCCGTCTCGGTCACGTTCAAAGGAAACCGATGGTCCGCGAGACGCTGCAGCGCCGCCGCCAGCGTGTAAATTGGATTGTCGGGTCGCGCGAGCGAGCTGTGGCCGCCGATGTCGGTCACTTCGAGCTGGTAATCCGCATAGATCTTTTCGCTCGCCTGGACGGTAAAGAGCGACGGCTTCCCGTCTTTCAAGATGATCCCGCCGGAGTCTGAATTGAGCGCGAACTCCGCATCGACGAGCTCCCGATGCTCCTTCAGCAGCCACTGGATGCTGTTCTGCGTCGTCTCTTCGTCGCCGGTGAAGGCGATGATCATGTCGCGGCGACCCTGCCACCCTTCCCGCTTGAGCCGGACGAAATTGGCGACGAGCATGGCCGCGCCGGCCTTGTTGTCGGTCGTGCCTCGGCCGTAAAACCACCCGTCGCGCTCGGAAAACGTCCACGGATCGACCGACCAGTCGGCGCGGAGCGCCGGCACGACGTCGATATGCGCGAGCATCAGGATGGGACGCGCGGTCCGATCGGTGCCGCGCAGCCGTGCGACCAGCGTGCCGACTCCTGGTTCGGGCGTCAACACGTGCACGTCGTCGCGCGGGAAGCCGGCGGCGATCAGCCGATCCGCCATCGCCTGCGCCGCCTTCGGCGTCGCCTTGTCTGCCAGGGTCGTCGGGATTTCGATCAGTTGCTGAAAGATTTCGCGCGCCAGCGCGCGTTCGGGAGCGGCTTGGCCGTGAACGGCAGCGGCGGCTGCAACCCAAGACAGGGCAACGACCAAGACAATGTGATGGCGCATGTGACCGGTGGCGCGCAGGATAGCACGCGTACAAGAAATGAGGCGGGCCTGGTGGTCCGCCTCACGAGTGAAGTCCGGCTGAAGCCGGACGCTACGGAAGAGGTATCAGGCGCAGCCTGATGTCGTCCCGCAGTTCGTGCACTTGTAGCAGGAGCCGCTGCGGATCATCAGCGAGCCGCAGGTCGAGCAGGGCGGCGCGTCTTCCTGGTTCTGAATCGCGGCGAATTCGGAGGTTCTCGGTCTGGGCGGCGCCGCCGCGACCACCGGCGCCTGAGGCTTCGGCTCGGCCGGTTCGCGCAGGTTCACACCGGCGTTGAACTGGGCTTCGGTCGAGAGGAACTTCGTCGCCATCCACCGGAAGATGTAGTCGACGATCGACTTGGCGAAGCGCACCTCGGGGTTCTTGGTCATCCCCGACGGCTCGAAGCGCGCGTGGCTGAACTTGTCCACCAGCACCTGCAGCGGCACGCCGTACTGCAGCGCGTAGGAAATCGCCTGCGCAAAGGCGTCGGCAAAGCCCGAAATCGTCGAGCCTTCCTTCGCCATCGTCAGGAAGATTTCACCGGGCGTCCCGTCGCCGAAGAGGCCGACGGTGATGTAGCCCTCGTGACCGGCGATATCGAACTTGTGCGTGATCGAGTTGCGCTCGTCCGGCAGCTTCCGCCGGGTCGGGCGTTCCACGATCTTGACGACCTCGCGGACGACCTCGTCGGGCCGGGTGATGCCGGAGCCGATGTTGTTTCGCGTGTCGGCGACGCCGGCCTTGGACGTATTGAGCGGTTGCGTCCGCTTGCTGCCGTCGCGATAGATGGAAATCGCCTTCGCACCCATGCGCCACGACTCGATGTAGGCCCGCTCGATTTCTTCAACCGTCGCCTCGCGCGGCACGTTCACGGTCTTGCTGATCGCACCCGAGATGAACGGCTGGGTCGCGCCCATCATCCGGATGTGGCCCATGTAGTGAATCGATCGCTGGCCCTGCGCCGGCTTGAACGCGCAGTCGAATACGGGCAGATGCTCGTCCTTGAGGAACGGCGCGCCTTCGATCGTCTCGTGCTCGTCGATGTGATGGACGATCGCCTCGATCTCCGGATGGGTGTAGCCGAGCTTTGCGAGCGCCATCGGCACGGTGCCGTTGACGATCTTCATCAATCCGCCGCCGACCAGCTTCTTGTATTTGACCAGCGCGATGTCCGGCTCCACCCCGGTGGTGTCGCAGTCCATCATGAAGCCGATGGTCCCGGTCGGC
>Ga0075418_10006538_pt1 | contig 13142 bp, 11 predicted proteins | sample SoiMetdeltSBSDD2_FD_81776 | JGI IMG/M metagenome (GOLD analysis project Ga0075418, IMG submission 81776) | Bulk soil microbial communities from a Populus tree surrounding site in Tennessee, USA - Soil MetaG P. deltoides SBSDD2 | ecosystem: Environmental > Terrestrial > Soil > Tree plantation...
AGGTTAACGACTTTAGCATCAATTTGATCGATTTTTTGTCTAAGAACATCGACCGACTCGTTACGACTCAATGACAACCTCGCCCGGCGCAGACCAACAAGGCTAAATGCCTTGGCGCCATCCCGTAACCTAGCTTAACAATTAGAGAATTGCAAATATTGCCGGGCCCGAGCCTTGACTGCTATTGGTTTCTGTCGCTATTTGTTTGAAGATCATGCGCGAAATCGTCCTGCCGACCAATGAGGCGGTCAAAAAGCTCGAGAACTTCCTAAAAAAACGCTTCCCTATCGGTTACGTGCGAAAGCTGTTTCGAAAAAATAGCGTGCGCCTTAACGGCCGGCGCGCCAAGCCTGAGGACTTAGTCCGGCCTGGTGACCGAATCCAGATTTTTATCGACTTCGAAAAGCCTGCCGAAACAATCAAGCCACACCCCGCTCTGGCAAAGTTCGATATCGTTTACGAAGACAATACGCTGCTGGTACTCAATAAACCCGCAGGCATTGCGGTGCACGAAGGCAAAACCGTCAGCAAAAAAGAATCGGTCCTCGGGATTCTGGAAACCCAATATCGCGACCGAGGCATAAAACCGCAGCTCGTCCATCGCCTCGACAAAGACACCTCGGGGCTGCTGTTGGTTGCAAAGAATCCTGAGAGCGCAAAAAAACTGGAAAGCTGCTTCGAAACCGGCGAAGTCGAAAAAGAATATCTCTGCCTGCTGGTCGGCCGGCTACCCAATAACCAAGGCGAAATCGACTTCCCGCTGCCGGGACGAGAAGGTAATAGCGTCCGTGCCGTGACGCGCTACCGAGTCGTCAAAAAATTCTCCGAAGTTACCCTCGTGCACGTCTCGATCCAGACCGGCCGGCTGCACCAAATCCGGCTGCACTTCGCCAAGCTTGGTTTTCCCGTCGTCATGGACGACCAGCACGGCGATTTCGGTTTTAATAAACGGTTTCGCAAAGAATCCGGATTGAAGCGCCAGTTCCTGCACGCCGAAAAACTGCAGATCAAAACTGACGGGAGACCGCGGGAATGGACAGCGCCGCTAGCGAAAGATCTGGAAAAAATTTTGCAATTGCTAGCGGCACAGAACAATTGATACCTACAATCCGCGAAACGTTCACGACTTTCGGACCAACATGATTCCATCTCGCACCGGCAACAGCACGTTCTCCACCCGCGGGTCGTTGCGGATGCGTTGGTTGAGCGCGTCGACGGCTTGGCTCGCTTGATCTTGTGGATCGAGGACCCTCCCCCCGCGCAGCATATTGTCCAAAATGATCAGACCGCGCGGGCGAACCAGCTCCATGCAGCGCTCATAGTAGGCGCCGTAGTTTTCTTTGTCGGCGTCGATGAAGCAGAGATCGAAGATCCCGTGCAGCAGTTTCAGCGAATCCAGCGCCGGTCCGAGCTTTATTTCGATCTTATGGCCGTGCGGGCTCTCGGCAAAGTAGCGCTTGGCGATCTCCGTCGTCTCGGGATTGATCTCGCAGGTCACGACGCGCCCGTCCTTCGGCAATGCCTCGGCCCATGCCAGCGTGCTGTAGCCGGTGAACATGCCGATCTCGAGGATACGCCGCGCGCCAGTCAAGGTGGCCAACATTTTCAAGAATTGCCCTTCGACCGGTCCCACCATCATGCCGGGACTGTGCGTTTTCGCATAGGTCTCCACCCATAGTTTGTCGTGCAATTCGGATAACGGCTTGCTGCAGCGCTCCGTATAATCTTCGATCCCTATCGGCCGTACGTCGAGCATCTCTCCATCCCTGCTTGGATCACCACGAAGCGCACGAAGGACACGAAGATGTCATCGGACTAACCCTTCGTGCTCGTCGTGGCCTTCGTGGTCAATTCAAAAACATCACTAACCTAATCCATTTGTCAAATAAGCAACTTTCAATCTCTACGGCCCTGTCAGCCGCATGCCGCCGTCCACAGGTAGAATCGCCGCCGTGACCATCGAGGCTTCGTCCGAGGCGAGATACAATGCCGCGTACGCCACGTCTTCCGGCTCACCGATGCGGCCGATCGGTACTCTGATTTTGTAGCGCGCTAGCTTCTCGGGGGTCGATGTATCCACCATGGGTGTTCGCGTTGGCCCGGGACAGATACAATTGACGCGGATTTTATCCTTGGCGTGGTCCATCGCCATCGCTTCGGTCAAACGAACCATGCCGCCTTTCGAAGCGCAATACGCCGCCCGTCCCGATTGACCGAGCATCCCTGAGCGCGCCGCAATGTGAAGAATCACGCCGCCGCCGCGTTTTTTCATCTCGGGGATCGCCAACCGGGAAACGATAAATGCACCTTTCAAATTCACATCGAGCGTGCGGTCCCAATCGTCTTCCGAAATGTCGGTAATGCTGCCGTTGGTGCGCACGCCGCCGCTGTTGATCACGATATCGATACCGCCCAATTGCCGGACGGTTTCAGCGATCATAGTTTTCATTTGCGCCGAGTTGGAAACGTCGCCAGGCCAATAAAGCGCTTTGCCGCCGAGCGTTTCGATCATCGTAACCGTCTCGCGACCTTTCGACTCGGTTGGCGATGTTCCTGCCACCGCCGCACCCTCTTTGGCAAACATGACCGCTATTGCTTGCCCCAATCCCGATCCGAATCCCGTGATAAACGCGACTTTCCCTTCGAGTTTCATCACCAAGCCCCTTCCTCGCGGAATGACTATCAGAATGCAAAGTTGACTCGCTTCCGCCTCGTTGTTACCTTTAGAAAACAATCACGGAAGGATTTCAAGTGCATGGCCGATACCAACGATCACAGAGTGCCCGTCACCGTTCTTACCGGTTTTCTCGGTGCCGGCAAGACGACGTTGCTTAACCGAATACTGACAGCCGACCACGGCCGACGCGTCGCCGTGATCGTCAACGAGTTCGGCGAAGTCGGCATCGATCACCACCTGCTGATATCTTCCGACCAGGAAATCGTCGAGATGAGCAACGGCTGCATCTGCTGCACCGTGCGTGGCGACCTGCTGCGCAGCCTGTTTCAGCTGCTCGAGCACCGGGACAAATTCGACACGTTAATGATCGAGACCACCGGTCTTGCCGATCCTGCACCGGTGGTGCAGAGCTTTTTCGTCGACGAGCGGATCAAGCACGAGTATCAGCTCAACGGCGTCGTGACCGTGGTCGATGCTAAACATATCTTTCAACAGCTGGACAATTCCCCCGAAGCAAAAGAGCAAATCGCTTTTGCCGACATGGTCTTGCTCAACAAAACCGATCTGATCAATCCAGAAGACCTGCCCGAGCTGGAATTTAAGTTGCGCAACTTGAACGGCGCCGCGCGCGTTTGCCAGACGCGCAATTCCGACGTCGACATCGGCACGGTCCTGGATCTACGCAGTCTCGATATCGAAGTCAGAGCGGAGAAACACGATCACAATCACAAGCATACCGAAGATATCGAAACGGTGGCAATCTCCACGGCCGGAGATCTAGACGGTTTAAAGCTGAGCCATTGGTTTCGTGAGCTGCTCGCCGAATTCGGCGAGCGGATCATGCGCATGAAGGGAATTTTAAACCTGCGCAAAGACCCCGATCAGTTTGTCTTTCAAGGCGTGCACATGCTGTTCGAAGGTCGTCCAGGCCGCGCGTGGGCCGACGAAGAGGAACGCCTCAACCGTCTCGTGTTCATCGGCCGCAATCTGGACAAGGAGAAAATCACTCAAGGTTTTCTCAACTGCATCACGACCGGAAACGGCGCCTCCTCTTCGGAGGAAGTCGACCCTTTCGGCCGCAAGCAAGACGTTTCCAATTTTACCCTCGATCAAATCCGCTACTGGGTGCAAACGATCTTGACCTTCCCGGCCGACGCACCGATCGTGGTCAAAGAAGTTCCCTGCGTGAAGGCCGGCTGCCCGCCGGTGGAAACCGCGATCATGGTATTTCTCAAGAACGAACCGCCGCGCACTTTCAAAATCCTGGCGCGGATCAACGAAGTCAGCTTCGATCATGTCTACAATCTAATCGAGAACCCGCTTCCCTGCTGCTAGGAGAGTTTCGGGTCTTGGTTTCGAAAATTTCCTTGAGAAACTCCGCCCCGCGAATCTCATTGGCCGGCGGATTAGTCGTATCGCCCTGTGTAATACTTAGGAGCGATACGCATCCGCTTTCGATGCTTTCCAGTTGAATGTCGAATCTGCGCCGCAAGCCCGCGGTGAAAAATCAGCGAACAGCGCCGACCAAAGCATCACGAGTATGACGGCGCGAACGACTACTTTTTAGAAACTCCATTATCCTCCCGTCAAAGCGGACGGTCTAAAAACTGTCGCGCTGCGCCGAGAATCTCATCTTGTTGTTCTTCCGGATGATACCAATGAATGTCCGTGTCGGCGCGATACCAGGTAAGCTGGCGCTTGGCGAGACGTCGCGTTTCCTGTTTCATCTCATCGAGGGCTTCGACGACGGTTTTCCCGCCTTGCAACACTTCGCCGATTTGACGGTAGCCGACGCTGCGCAACGGTTTTAGCTCCATGCTATAACCGCGCGAGATCAAGCCACGGACTTCATCCAGCAATCCCGATTCCAGCATTTGCTCGCTGCGCCGATTGATCAAATCGTAAAGTTCGGCGCGCCCGCGCATTAAGCCGATCTTCAACACTTCGAAGGGTGCTTCTTGAAATGCATGCTCCTTCTGCCATACGCTGATCGGCTTGCCGGTGCTGTGATAGACCTCCAAGGCGCGAATGATGCGCTGGCGGTCGTTCGGATGGATCGACGCCAAGACGCTGGCATCGATCTCGACCAAACGCTGATACATCGCCGTCAAGCCGTTTTCATTGATCTCTTGCTCCAAGCCTCGGCGCAGCTCCGGATCCTGACCGGGGCCCGTAAAAAGACCGTGGGTCAATGCTTTGAGATAAAGCCCAGTGCCACCGCAGACCAGCACGTTTTTGCCGCGCTTTTGAATGTCATCGATCGCCGCCGTTGCAAGCTGTCGATAAAATGCGGCGTTAAATTCTTCATCGGGATCCACGATATCGATCAAGTGATGGCGCACACGCTGTTGATCGTCCATCGACGGCTTGCCAGTGCCGATATCCATGTGACGATATACTTGCTGCGAATCGGCATTGACGATCTCGCTGTTGATGCTCTGCGCCAGCTGTAAGGCAACCTCGGATTTGCCCACAGCCGTCGGTCCGAGCACGATCACCAGCTTGGGCTTCATCGAATCTTGTGGAGAAAATCTTTTTTCAAAGGTTAATAGGAACTCGAAAACCCTGTATGCAGCGACTTCACGTAGCTAGAAACTAAACCACGCGCTTGAACATTCGCTCCAGTTCGTCGCGGCTGATCTCGATCAGCACCGGTCGGCCGTGCGGGCACTGCGTGGCGAAATCGATTTGATCCAAATCGCTGAGCAGAGCCCGCATCTCGTCCATTTCGAGCATGCGATTGGCGCGGATCACGCTGTGACAAGCGATCGTCGCGAGACGGTCTTCGAGATGCTCGCGCAGTTTGCTCGAGGTATCGACTTCGGCAAGATCGGCGACCATTTGACGCACCACCTGACTGTAATCGCCCTCGGGTAACAAAGCGGGGACGCTATGAATCGCATAGGCGTCCGGGCCAAATGGTTCCAGATCGAAACCGAAGCGCCGGAGAACATCGAGTTTTTGCTCCAACAGCATCATTTCGCCGGCACTGAGCCGAACCGTCTGCGGGATCAAGAGGTTTTGCATGGCAACTTTTCCAGCATCCATCTGCCGGCGCAGCTTCTCGAAGGCGACCCTTTCGTGCGCGGCATGCTGATCGATCAGCGCTAACCCTTGCGAGGAGGCGCAGACCAGATAGCAACCGAGAATTTGCCCGAGCACGCGCATCGAAGAATAAAATCCCTCTTGAGCCGCGTCCCGCGGTGGTAGCGTAAAAACGTTGCCGTAAGTTGGCGCCGGATTGTCTGGCGCCGTTCTCGCACTCAAGCCGTAGGGTAACGCCACTTCGCGCACCCCGGAAAACGAACTGGATGAGATCGCTCCACTGCGCAGTCCCGGCTCTTTCGCCTCTTGCCTGAGCGCCTGGCGGATCGCCCGTGCAACCGCTTCGTGAACATCGGACTGGCGGCGAAAACGAACCTCAAATTTCGCCGGATGAACGTTGACGTCGACTTCACCGAAGGGCACCTGGAGAAACAACACCACCGCTGGATACTGCCCCTTCATTAGCAAAGTCTCATAACCCTGGAGCACCGCATGAGTAAGCACTTTGTCGCGCACGTAGCGCCGATTGACAAAAGTGTAGAGATAACGGGCGTTGGGAAAGGAGAGGGGGACGGAGCTCAGAAATCCATGCGCTGCAAGCTCCCCTTGCCGCCAATCAAACGCCGCTAAACCCTCGGCAATCTCCCGGCCAAAAACCTGATACAAGCGGTCTTGGCCGTCGTTGACTGATACATAATCGGCAACCGTGCGGCCATCGTGCTCGAGACGAAAATGTACGCCCGGATACGCCAAGGCCATACGGTTGACCGCGTCGCAGATATGGCTCAGTTCCGTCGCCGGTGCTTTGAGAAACTTCCGGCGCGCCGGGGTGTTAAAAAAAATCTCTTTGATCTCGATTGAAGTCCCGACCGCAGCCGCTGTCGGAAGCATCTCGCCTTTCTTTCCACCCTCGACGCACAGCTTCTGAGCAGTCGGTGTGTTCAGCGAACGGGAAACGATTTGCAACTTGGACACCGAGCCGATGCTCGGCAGAGCTTCGCCGCGAAATCCCAAGGTCGCGATCCGAAACAGATCTTCGTCTACTTTTAGCTTGCTCGTCGCGTGCCGCTCCACGGCAAGATTCAGATCTTCGGGCGCCATGCCTTCGCCATTATCCGACACCCGAATCAACGAAGTGCCGCTCTTTTCGATTGAGATAAAGATTTCCGTTGCGCTCGCGTCGAGCGAGTTTTCGATCAGCTCCTTGACCGCCGAAGCCGGCCGTTCGACCACTTCACCGGCGGCGATCCGGCTGGCCATCTCATCGGAAAGAATTTGGATCTTCACCAGGCAACCTCACTCTCCGTCGACCATACTTAGCTCGTCGACGCCGGTCAAGATAAGTCGATCCATTGACATGACTTGCCGGTGCTGGATAATTCTCTCGATGACTCGACTCAGCCTAGACAAGTGAGCAGGGAGGTCGGATGAAAACAAAAGCTTGGTATTTGCTTGTCCTTCTAACTCTCATGACTGCGCAGTGCCTCCACGCCGCGCAAAATTCTTCCTTGGTCGAAACGAAAGTCAAAACTCTCGTAGTCGATCCCAATTCCCAGGCCCCCGTGGTTGTTCTTGAAACCGTAACCGACAAGAAACTGTTGCCGATCTGGATCGCCGGCCCCGAAGCGCGGGCGATCGCCATCGCTCTTGAAAATATAAAAATTCCTCGCCCACTCACGCACGATCTGATCGGCAATATTCTCCACGAACTGGACGCGAAACTGAGGCGGGTTGTGATCGGCGAACTGCGCAATGATACTTACATCGCGTTCCTTTCGGTGGAGTCCAAGGGGAAAGAACTGCAGATCGACAGCCGACCGAGCGACGCCATCGCCATCGCGCTACGCGTGAAAGCACCGATTTTTGTTTCAGCTCAGGTGCTTGCCAAAGCCAAGGCAATGCCGATCCAACCGGACCGCGCCGAGCAGACGCAGGCGCGCTTGGGCATCCAAGTACAGGACCTGACACCGGAACTGGCGAATCTTCTCGAAACTGGCCAACAAAAAGGCGTGGTCGTCGCCGATGTAATATTGGGAGGCATGGCGATGCAAGCAGGCATCCAGCGCGGCGACATCATCACCAAAGCCAACGAGCAGAGCGTGACCTCGGCGAACGATCTCGAAGCTTTGATCCAAGACCTGAAATCGCCGGCGCGAATCAAACTCGAAGTCATAAAAAAAGGCAAGCCGACCACGGTCGTGATCGACTTGCCTTCGTAGGATCAAATAAAGTGTTACGTCGCTATTACTTCTTGCCGTTCGTGCCGAACAATTCCGCGCCCCATTTCTTAGCGGTAGCATCGAGCACTTCTTTGCTCGATTCGGCCACGGGTGGAAAGTCCTTCATCCATTCGTAGGGCCGAGTCGCGTCGATGATTGCGCGCGAATTGAAACCCTTCTTCGTCGGATGGATGACCGGATCAAGCGGTCCGCTCCAGCACCGGCGCAAGATATCGATGTCCTGCTCCGGTTCACAGCGGCTCGACATGGCCCAAATCATATCGTCCGTATTGGACGGATCGATATCGTCGTCGACAACCACCACGAAGCGCCCGAGATAGGCGCCGGCGTGACACTGCGAAGCGATGATCGCCGCTTGTTTGGCGTGGCCCGGATAGCGCTGTTTGATCGAGACACACATCATCAAACGGCTGCCGCCGGACACCGTGAGCCAGACACCTTTAACGTCTGGCACACCTGCCTTTTCCATCTCATCCCAAATCAAAGCGGAACGCAGATAGGATCGATACCAGCCAAGCTCTGCCGGCGGTCGGCCCGGAGGTGAGCCGAGGATAATCGGATCGTTGCGGTGGTAGAGGCGCTTGACTTCGACCCACGGCTCGGCGCGCTCCGCGCTGGCATAATAGCCCGTCCACTCGCCGAACGGACCTTCGACTTTCGGGTTATCGAAATGCACGTCGCCTTCGATGACGATCTCCGCGTTCGCCGGAATCGGCAAACCGGAATACTCGCCTTCAATCATCTCGAACGGTTCGCCGCGCAACCCGCCGATGAATTCATACTCCGGGACACCATAAGGCACTTCTATGCTGCCAGCCAAAAAAGTTAAGGGATCGTGGCCGAATGACATCGCGATTTTGAAAGGCTTGCCGCTGGCAGCGTACTTTTCCCGTTGGATGCGGCCGTGCTTGCCAGGTGAAATGTAAAATCCAAGCTTGTTTTTGTCATGGATCATAACCCGGTAGGTGCCGTAATTAACCCAACCTTCGTCGGGGTCGCGCGTAATGTCGACACTGCCCGTACCGATATAGCGGCCTCCGTCCTTGTCATGCCAGAGCGGCGTCGGAAACTTAAACATGTCGATGTCGCCGTCTTTATACACGTTGTCGAAAAGTCCACTTTTCTTGACGAATTTTGCGGGTACCGGTTTGATACTCTTGTAATTGTCTTTCCAAATCTTGACGAAATCCATTTTGGTTTCGCCCGCAGGAAGCCCCAGCGTAAGAGCCAAGCGCTTGCGCGATGAAAGCGAGTTGGATAATACGCGATAGCCTTTGGGGTAGCCCTTGATATCTTCGAATAACACGGCCGGGCCGTCTTCTTTATGGGCAACGATCTCGGTGATCGCACCGATCTCCAGGTTCCAGTCGCAGCCCTTTAAGGTCTTGAGCTCGCCCATCTCATCGGCGATTTGGATCCAGTCTCGCAGATCCTGATATTCCATTCGGTCCTCCTAATTAATTTGGCAAAGACTCAAAAAATATAAAGCTTATTCCGCTTCTGACCTTAACGAAATTTTCCAGCCCGGTCAAGTTCGGCGAAATTCGCGAAATTTAATTGAAAACAGCGACTTATCGTGTTACCCAAAGACGTGTCAGGCAAGCTGAAAACCGTTGGCGAACTCAGCGAGATCGCCGCTCAAGCCAGAGCAAAGCGCAAAATCGTGGTTTTTACAAACGGCTGCTTCGACTTACTCCATCGCGGCCATGTGCACATGCTGCGAGAAGCGAAAGGGCAAGGAGACTTGCTGATTGTCGCAATGAACAGCGACTCATCGGTGAAAGCCATAAAGGGACCGAGCCGGCCCATTATGCCCGAGATCGATCGAGTCGAGTTGATCGCCGCGATGGAGATGGTAGACTACGTCGTCGTTTACGACGAGCCTGATCCGTATGATTTGATCGCTACGATCAAGCCCAACGTTTTGGCCAAAGGCGGAGACTGGAGCCCGGACAAAATTATTGGCGCCGATATCGTTGAGCGGCACGGCGGGCGGGTCGCGCTGATTCCCTACCTGGAAGGATTTTCAACAACGGAGATTATTGAAAGGATAAAAACTTAAGATGGCGAGAACTTGTCAAATTTGCGGTAAAGGCCGATCGGTCGGCAATAGCGTGAGTCACGCGAACAACAAAAGTAAACGTTCTTGGCGGCCAAACTTGCAGCGCGTCCGCGCCAACTTTGACGGCCAAGTCAAACGCGCGCTGGTTTGCACCGACTGCATTCACTCGGGCCGCGTGCAAAAAGTCGCTTAGCCATCCGCCGCGCTGATTCAGTGCAATTCTTCTTTCTGAGCGCGATCTAATTCCACGTTGGCGCCGGTCCTGCCGCGACCCCGAACCGCTTTGTAGACTCCTTTCACCTTGGAGATGTTCTGCAGCACGCGCTGCAGGTGTTCGGAATTTTTTATCATAACCTCGAACGTGTTGATGGCGCGGTGGCTGGAAAAAGTTCTTATTTGCGCGCGCGCGATATTGGCTTCGGCGCTGGTGATCGCTGAGCTGATCGCCGCCAGCAAGCCGGGCTGATCGACGCAGGTAACTTCGATTTTTACCGGTCGCGGCGCCTGATCGGCCTCCTCCCAACTGACATCGATTTTGCGGTGCGGATCGCTCTCTAAAACCGTTGGACAACCCACCGTGTGTACCGTCACGCCGCGTCCGCGCGTGATAAAACCGACGATATGCTCGCCCGGCAGAGGATGGCAGCAAAAGGCAAAGCGCACTAAGACATCATCGTCGACCCCTTTGACGCGAATGCCCAAACCGCGCTTCTGTTTCGATACCAGACGAAACAACGATTCGAGCGCGCCATCGGCTTTTCTCGGTCCGGCATCGAGTTTTTCCGGTGACATCAGCTTAGCAAGCGCGTGGCGCGTCGTGATGCGCCCATAGCCGATCGCCGAGAGCAAGGTCTCCTCATCCTTCATCCCGAGCTCTTTGGTGAGCCAGGCGACCTTGCCCTCGTTTTGCAGGGTTGCATAATCCAACTGGTAGCGATGCAGATCGCCGTCGAAGATCTCGCGACCTAAAAGCACGCTGCGTTCGCGCTGCTGCATTTTCAGCCAATTGCGGATCTTGGCCTTTGCCCGCGGCGTCTTGACCCACTTGAGCCAGTCGCGCGTCGGTGACTGCTGCTGCGTGGTGATGATCTCCACAGTGTCGCCGCTGCGCAGAATATATTTAAGTGACACCAACTGGCCGTTGACCCGCGCCCCCGAACAACGGTGCCCCACCTCGGTATGAATCCGGTAGGCAAAATCGATGACCGTAGAGCCTTTGGGGAAATTCAAAAGATCCCCTTTGGGCGTAAACACGTACATCGAGGTCGAGAACAAATCTTCTTTTAAGCTATGCAAGAATTCTTGCGGATCTTGGAGATTTTCCTGCCACTCGAGCAGCTGCCGGAGCCATGCAAATCTTTGAATGTCGCTGACCTGAAACTCTTCCCCGTCTTTGTAACGCCAGTGGGCCGCGATACCTTCCTCGGCAACCCGATGCATTTCATGGGTGCGAATCTGAATCTCGATCCGTTCGCCGTAAGGTCCAATCACGCTCGTATGCAGCGATTGATACATATTGAGCTTGGGCAGGGCGATATAGTCCTTGAACCGCCCCGGCACCGGGCGCCATTGGGAATGCACCACACCCAGTGCTTCGTAACACTCGCGCTGGGTATCGACCAAAATGCGAAAAGCGACTAAATCATAGATCTGATCGTAAAGCAGGTTCTGGCTCTCCATTTTCTGATAGATACTGTAGAAATGTTTGGGCCGACCCGATACATCGGCTTCGATGCCTTCCGCTTCGAGCTTCTTGGTAATGATCGAGATCACTTCTTCGGTATATTTTTCCCGGTCGGTTTTTTTCTTCGCGACGTTGCGCTTGAGCTGATAGTAAATCTCCGGGTGCAAATACTTGAGTGACAAGTCTTCGAGCTCGCTCTTGATCCAGGCGATACCGAGCCGATGCGACAACGGCGCATAGATATCCAAAGTTTCTTGTGCGGTGAGGATTTGTTTTTCCGGCGGCATATGATCGAGCGTGCGCATGTTGTGCACCCGGTCGGCGAGCTTGATCAGAATCACCCGGACATCTTTCCCCATCGCCAGCAGCATCTTGCGGAAATTCTCCGCCTGTTTTTCTTCGCGGCTGCTGAAATTGGCCCGGCCCAATTTCGTGACGCCGTCGACGAGCGCCCCAATCTCGTGACCAAAAAGGCCTTTGAGCTCATCCAACGTCGTCAGGGTATCTTCGACGGTATCGTGTAACAGCCCGCTGACGACGCTGGGTACATCGAGCTTCAAGTCGGCGATGATGCTGGCAACCGCGAGTGGATGAATGAGAAACGGCTCGCCCGACAGCCGTTTTTGACCCTGATGGACTTTGGCGGAAAATTCGTAGGCTTTGCGCAGAAGATCGACGTCCGCGGCTGGATAATAAGCTTGGACTTTTTCAACAAGATCGCTAAGTTTACCGTCTTTGCCCATGACTCATTTCACCGCGCCTTCTGGCGGAGCGAATCAATTCGCCACTCAGTCACTCGGGAGACTTTCGACCGCTCGGCCTCGACTATCGAGCTCAAGACCCGCACGGCTTCATTCACTTCCCGGTTAACCACGTAGTAATCATAATAGATTCTCTCCTTGATTTCATCTTGGGCATTGGCCAGCCGGCGGCGGATGATTTCCTTTCCGTCCGTGCCGCGCGCCGCCAGGCGACGTCGCAATTCCCGCAACGAGGGTGGTAAAAGAAAGATTGATACCGCATTAGGGTAAGCCTGTTTGATTTGGCGCGCGCCCTGGACGTCGATATCCAAGAGTATGTCGCGCCCGGATTGAACGCTGTGATCGAGTGGTTTTCGTGGCGTTCCATAGGAATTACCGTGAACACTAGCCCACTCGGCGAATTCTCCGTTGAACTTCATAGCCTCGAACTGTTCAGCCCTAATAAAGCGATAATCCTGACCGTTGACTTCGCCTTTACGCTGGGCGCGAGTCGTGCAGGAAACCGACAGTTTGATGTCAGGATAGGCCTTGCGCAGGCCGTGGTACAGCGTCGTTTTCCCGGCGCCGGACGGCGCCGATAAGATGAAGATAATCCCCTGTCGTTTGGCGATTTGGCTTGACTGCTTGATCATTCTACGTTTTGAGTTTGCTCGCGGACCTTTTCGACCCGCTC
>Ga0075418_10006539_pt1 | contig 13141 bp, 9 predicted proteins | sample SoiMetdeltSBSDD2_FD_81776 | JGI IMG/M metagenome (GOLD analysis project Ga0075418, IMG submission 81776) | Bulk soil microbial communities from a Populus tree surrounding site in Tennessee, USA - Soil MetaG P. deltoides SBSDD2 | ecosystem: Environmental > Terrestrial > Soil > Tree plantation...
CGAGCGATCTGTGCCCCTATTGTTTGACTGGGGTTGAGGGTCTCGTGGGGATGCTGGAAGACCATCTGCATGGCGCGACGCTGTGCCAGGGTCCGTTTGATCACAGGCCGTCTGGCAACGTCTTCACCTTGCCACACAACCTCCCCAGCCGTGGCAGTCTCCAGACCCACCACCACCTTCGCCACAGTGGATTTCCCAGAACCGGATTCCCCCACGAGTGCGACAATCTCGCCCTGGCGTGCCGCAAAGGTAACGGATTCGTTCGCCCTAGCATAGCGCTCTTGCCGGCCTCTCCTGGAAAGCGGGTAGTACTTCCGTAAGGCTGTAACATGGAGGATTTCCAGGCCTGGCTCAATGGATACGTGAGGGGAAGTTGCCGAGGATGTGTCCAGCGTATCTATATCCTGCCAACGAGCACAGCGCACATACTGCCTGGCAGGAGCTTCGCCAATATCGTAGAGGGGAAGTTGCCCAGCATTACAGAGCCCGGGCTGAAACGCCCCACAACGCGGGCCAAAGGCACATCCCACCAGCCGTTGGCCAGGCTCGGGAGGCTGGCCGCGCATGGCCTGCAGTGGCCGGCTTTGTTTCTGCACACCGGGCAGCGGCATGGCGCGTAGGAGCCCGCGCGTATAGGGATGACGCGGGGCGTTGAACACCTGGGCGGTCGGGCCTGACTCAATCACCTGCCCAGCGTACATAACGTATACGCGGTCGCAGACTTCCATGACCCGTCCCAGATCGTGCGAGATGTATAGCATGCTAGTGCCGAACTTGTGCCGCACTGCCTTGATCAGCTCAACAATGCCAGCGGCGATAGTGACGTCGAGTGCGGTCGTGGGCTCGTCTAGGAGCAGCAGGCTCGGTTGCGCCAGCAGGGCCATAGCAATGACCACACGCTGCTGTTGTCCGCCAGAGAGCTGATGGGGGTATGCCGCCATGACGTGGTGGGCATCGGCAAGCCGCACATCTGCGAGCATCTGCGAGATATGTTCTGCCACCTGTGATTTTTTCACCCGCCTGTGATAGCGCAGGACTTCCTGTAGTTGTGTGCCAATGGTTAAGCTTGGGTTGAGCGCTGTCGTTGGCTCTTGATAGACCATGGCGATCTCCGCCCCACGTACCTGGCGTAGCATCTTGGGACTGAGCTGGAGCAGATCACGACCTTTGAAGAGGATACGCCCTCCCACGATGCGGCCATTGGCACCGAGGTAGCGCATAATGGCCAACGCTACCGTCGTCTTGCCACAGCCAGATTCTCCAACCAGGCCAACACACTCTCCCTGCTGCAGGGATAGCGAGACGTCAACGACGGCAGGGACAGCACCCTCACGGGTGCTGTAGGAAACGTGTAAACCTTCAATAGTGAGCAGCTGTGGCGTCATAGGCACATCGTAACACACCTCTCAAAACTCGGTAAGCACTTTGCGTGACCGTGCTGTCCGTGTTGCGGGCGGGGTCTTGGGAAACAGTGGCGAAAAGGCAGCACTATTATCAACCTGGAACGAGGTATGGACGTCCAGTAGATGCAGAACTACAATACGATGAAAATTCTGTCTGTCAGGTTTTGCAGCACACGCCTCAATAAACGGGTGCCCCCCTCTGGCAGCCGCGGAGGCGCGTCACTGCTGCGGGGTGAGACGCGGGTGCAAGACGGATGCAAACTCTGAGGCCGCGTTCAAACACGTGCGCGCGTGCAGAACGCGGCCACGGTAAAGGATGTGGCCTATGGGCAGCCGCGAGGCGCACTGGGGAGACCCTGCCGCCGCACCGCCATGCCTCTCCTTCCACGCACCGTGTGCGGGGAGACGGCGGCGTGCTCCCGCCCCAGGGCAGCGGGCGGAGACGGGTGGGTGACGCACGCGGTGCGGTCAGGCCGAGGACCACGCCAAGGCTTCTTGAGGGATACGGTACCGCGCGGTAGAGCGGAGCAGGCGCTCCAACTGGTCGCGCCGAAGCCAGCGCTTGGCGCAAACTAGCATGGGGCAAGACGAAGTTGTGGTAGACTTGGAACAGGACCAGTTGCTAGCCTAACCCGTCTTCGCTCTTACACGACGTGGCGCTGCGTCGTCTCATCGCCGCCACGCGCTGACGGAGATCGAGGTTGAGCCTTTCCGCAAAAGCGGTGTTGCTCGTCCAACCACACGCCGCCAAGACCTGCTCGATCGCCAGCCGCGTGCCGAACACGACGCGGTGCTTAACGCCCACCAGGCGCCGTCGTCGGTAGGACTTGACCACCTGGGCGTAGAGTAACTGGGGCAGCGGCATCCAGCGCGGCTTGGGCATGAGGCCTTTGTCTTGGCGCCGCGGCGGTTGTATCCAATGGCCGAAGTGCGTCAGGAGCGCCGTCATATACTCCCGGAACCCGTCCGTCAAAAACAGCGGCACGCAATCCGGTGCTAACACCTGCACGACCTGATGCACGACGCACTGGGCCATCGCCAGGATCCGAGTTCCCACGTCAATCACTAACAGCAGCTTGGTTTCAGGGTCCAGCGCCGTCCACACCCAGCAGGGCGAGCGTTCGAGACATTGGATGGCCTCGTCCTCACTCAACTCGCCGTCCTTCACTGCACGTAGTACGGCATATAACTCATCCAGTTGCCCCTGGCGTACATGGACGTCACACAGGAAATACCGAGAAAAGGCCTGCAGCTGATCCACGGCTTCCATCAACCACTGCAGCACCGTATTTGCGTCGACCTCAAACACTCCGGCCGTGGCGCGAATGCCTAACCCCTCAGCCAGGCAGGCCAACACCTGGACGATCAGCTCCACCGCTATCCGTTTGCCATGCAAGATGGTGCCATGGTCTCCAAAAATTAGCCGTTGCAGGAGGTGCAGTGGAACTGTCGCCATGGGCCACCACTGGGATAGCCATTGGCGCGGAGGTTTCCCAGGCCCAACCAGCCGCGATAGTCACAGGTGGCATGTGGACAGAAATGCCTCGAGGTGTCAATCTCACGGGGGCGGCGGGGGGCGGAAGTATCGGATCGGGCCGCACAGGGGGTTGTGGCGCCGGGTGCGCTGCTTCTTGCGCGCACAGGGCACAATGGGGCTTGTGGGTGAGACCCACAAACGGCTTGGGCTCCTTGGAGCGTTGACGTCGCGGCCTGATGGGCTGGGCTGGCGTTCCCTGTGCCGGAGCACCTCGGCTGGGCCAGGCAGCGTGCAGCATGACACACAGCCACAGGAGTCCCAAGACCGCCAACTGGTAGAAAAAAAGGTGTGGAATCATGGCACAACCCCCTCGCTCGGTGGCGAAATGAGGGGATTGTACCTGATTCTCGGGCCAATGGAATTATTCGCAGCGAGGAGGTACACGACCCATCAAGGCGCCCACCAGGAGTTGGAAGCCGGCAATGGCGGCAGCTCCCTTCCAACCAATACGCTCCGGGTTAAGGGGTTTCTTCCACCTGACCATCGCGGGCATGCTGGCCTCGAGTAGGATGAGACCGGCTGCTACGACGAGCACCCCGCTCATCAAGAAGGGGAAGACCCGGTGGTCGGGACTCTGGGCGGTGTAGAGCAACTGCGATCCCAGGACAGCCCCAGGAATCCCTGCCACTCCGTAGAGGAGCGTGACGCGCCAGGAGACGTTGCCCAGACGGAGGTGCTGGAGAAAGCCCAGAATCTTGGTGAAGCCCGAGTAGATCAGGCTCAGGGTCACCGCCTGCGCGTAACTCACCTGTAGGACGACGTAGAGGGCGGGGGCCACGAGCGCTCCGCCGCCCACGCCAGTGAGACCGATGCAATAGCCGAGAGCGAACCCCAGGATGATGGTGAGTATAACCCGCGGCTCCTCCTGAAGGCGCTGATCGCTACGGATGCTATGCTGAGAGGCTGTCAGCCGGTGTTGATCTCGACATGCCCTTGCTTGCCTCCTCCTCAGCCTGCTGCCACAGCGACGCCGGAGCCGTGGCGATCAAGAGGCGCACCTCGTTTGGGCCGATGTTCTCCAGGCGGTAAGGCAGTGTGCCCTCCCACAGGATACTATCCCCCTCTTCCAGGCGATAGGTGTTGTCCCCATAGTCGGCGCGGACCGTGCCTTGCAAGAGCAGATGACACTGCTGGCCCGCATGCGAGCGGGCGGTGGACCATGACACCGCACCAGGCGGGAGTTCATACAAAGCCAATTCGAGGTGCTGTGAAGACAGCGGGGAAAGGAGCGAGATGCACGAGCCATCGTGCCCCAGATGGATGATACGGCGCTCCCGTTTACGCACCACCTGCGGCTGCAGGTTCTCTTCGAGGAGGAAATACGTCATCGACACGCCCAGCACGGCGGCGATACGTTGGAGTGTTTGCAAAGAAGGCACGGTCTGGCTGTGCTCGAGTTGACTGATAAAGCCCGTGGTGACTCTGGCACGCTTGGCGAGTTCAACGGCAGTCAGCCCCCGCGCCTGGCGCATACGTCGAAGCTTTTTCCCCAGATTCATAGACCCTCCTTGGCACTGCGAGTGGAGCCGGAGAACCCGGCTCCCTGGGCAAGAATAACAGCGGACGTCTAGAAGCGCGCCCGGAAGCGGATTTCTGCCTTCTGGGCCGTGCTTTTGCCCTCACAGCTCTGGAAGCCTGGCTGTTGCTCGTTACAATCGGCCAGGCGCGCGATGTCTTTGAAGCCCTCCGCCAGAAATCCGAGGTTCCCTGACAGGCGGATATCAAAGTGAGGATTGAGGGTCCACTGCCAGTACCCGCCCACTTCGTGGACCTGGGCCTTGCCAATCTTGCCGTTGAATCCATCGTCTACCCCCACCACAAAGGCCCTCTCTATCAGGCCGGTGTGCAGCATGGCCCGATAGACGTAAAAGCCCACGACCTCATGGCCTTTGAGGGGGTAGACCTTCACCCCCGGGGCCACTACCAGTGTCCCGGGGTTGGAGTAGGCTGAGGTGATCCCCAGGTGAGACGGGAAGCCTATCTGCTGATTAAACACATTCGTGACGCTATGGCTACACTCAAACTCCCCGCCGAGCACGTCCGAGCCAATCGCCAGGGAGCCTGTCTGGGTGTTCGCGCCGGCCCGCACCCCCTGCAACCGCGCCGGACACGCATAATCCCGCCCGGCAAAGTTCGTACTGACATCGAGGTGCTCAAAAAACGACACCCCCGTAATCTGTGACACGTCTTGCCACGAGAGGTTGCTAAACCCCCGCAGCTTCCGGTCCGTCGGGTCACTATCGGGGGTGGCAACGACACCCGCCACAAACGGCTTCACTATCCCCAGGTCGACTTCGGCGTAGGCGACCGCCGCCCCAGCCAGGATGTCATACGCGCGCTGCGAGACATCCGTCGGGAACCCTGGTACCCCCGCGGTGCCACCTTTGGCCCGCCCGACGACCCCATTGGCCTGGAACAGGCCCCGCACCGGTCCGAACTGCCCACTCCAACTGGCCATGAGCAGCACACTGTCACTCTTCTGCCCCTGGTAGCCAATAGGGTTCCCTATGGGGCGGGGATTATTCCTCAGGTCCGCGCCGGCGAAGCGGTCCCGCATGTACACCACGTCGAACTGGAAGCGGTGCGGCTTCAGGTTATAGCCTGCACTGAACGTGTAGTAGATGAGATCGTTGTCGTTTTCCAGGCCGATGCGCGTCGATTCGTACTGGACCACCGCTGCGGCCATCGCGTCGAAGTTGCCAAAATCCGCAAAGAGGGCAATGCGTGGGTCGTCATCGCCCACGATCCCGGCCTGATCCACGTTCCACAGGTCGGCCCCGACGTGCAGCTTCAGCGGAGTACCGGGGAACTTGTAGCGGATGTAGTAGCGCTCGGTGTGGAAGCTCGGGTTTTCTGTAGCCGCCGCGCGACCAAACACGTCGGGGCCGCCCGGGTTCGATTGGTTCCCACGGTCATCAATGAGGTTGCCATCAACGAACTGGCGATGTTCGAACAGCAGATAGATCTCAAGGTTTTTCTGATAGCGAGCCTCGACCCCAAGGCGATTCAAGAACCACGCGGCGTCACTGTCCGTGGCTTGCGAGACGGTGTCGTTCGGGCGTCGGGCGTTCACCCGGTCGCGGACGTTCTGCTCAAAGTCCCGGTTCTCCATCGTGACATACCGGGCGTCCACCGTCCCAATGATATGCATGAACAGATCATTGGAGACTTCCGTAAAGTTGCCGAGCCGTACCACCGGCTGCAACGCCTGTTGTGCCCCAGCGACCGACACTACTGCCAGGAGAAAAACACCGACCGTTGCTATCTGAGTCAGACGCTTCATGGTTTTTCCCTCCGTAGTACTGCTGCTACATGTCCATGTCGTGCATCAGCGCCGCGTATGGCCAAACAGGCGCTCCACAAAGCCATACGAAGCCAGCGCTGATGCTCTTGTGTGCGTTAGCTGAATCTGCCTGCACCTCCTTTCTTGGTTGACACATTTTTGGAGGGTAGACGATCTGGCGCCAGACAACTTGACATTTCCGTGAAAACATTCTGATATATCCATAAAAAATTCCTAATATTTTGTTTTTCCTTCTGTAAAGCTCTTTCGCCTGCGTCAGGACGCGAGTATATTGTCTGGCCATCGGTATAAAGCCTGCTGGACTGTCAAGCTGTCTATGTGGCAGCCGAGCGAAAAATGGTGCGTTGCACATTCTGATCACTGTGTGCTAGGCGAGTGGTCTGAGGAGCCGTGCGCGCCCTATACGGCGAGGGGATCGAGGCTATGTACTACCTCTTTGCAGATTGTGTCCTGGACACACAGTGCTATCTCCTGCGCCGGGCTGACCAGTCGATTCGATTGCGACCGAAAGTGTTCCAAGTGCTCACCTATCTCCTGATGCACCGCGACCGTGTGATTCCCAAGCATGAACTCTGTGAACAAGTATGGTTGTCCCCGGCAGTCAGTGATGCCACCATTGACAACTGTCTCAAGGCCGTACGCCACGCCATCGGCGACACCGGGCAGGCGCAACGCTGCATTGAGACGCGGTATGGTCACGGGTATCGTTTTGTCGCCTCCGTGACGGTGTCTCCCGAGGGCGGAGCGCCCGAGGAAGCCGCGGCCGTCTCGCTCATGCCAGTGCGTGCCGCGGTAGCCTCCCATGATGCGCCAGTTCCCCAAGAGGCGGAATGCCCACCGCAGTCCCCTGTCCCATTGTCTCTAGATGACGTGCTCCCTGTGGGCGAGTGGAAAGTGGTCACAATACTGTGTTGCGCTCTAGTGGCACCTGCCGTACAGAGTGAGCAGCGGTGCCTGGAGATCTGGCAACGCCGCCTGCACACGCTGCATGAGCTGGCGTGCCAGGAGGCTCAGCGGTATGGGGGCGTAGTCCGGGCTGTCAGTGGGGAGGGCGTCCTGATCGTCTTTGGCGCTCCCGTGGCGCAGGAGGATCATGCGCCGCGCGCGGTGTTGACGGCCTTGAGCATGCAGAGACAACTAGCCGGAAGGCAGGGGGCCCGTGCGAGCCTCGATGTGGCAGCTCTTCAGGTCTGCATGAGCCTCCATACAGGACGTGCCACCGTTGGAGAAAGCGCCGCCTCCCATGAGACGAGCGCCGTGGTCGTTGGCGAGACAGTAACGCAGGCAGTGGCGCTCCAAGAACGTACCATGCCTGGGACCATCCTGTGCAGTGAGGCGACGGCGCGCTTGGTGCAGCGGATGGTGTGCCTCAAAGCCATGCCGATGGTGTCCGTAGACGGGCAAGCGACACCGGAGAGAATTTATCAGATCCTGGGACAGCACAGGCGACGTGCGCCCGCCGTGCCGCACCTGGCGCGTGCCCGGACATCCTTTGTGGGCCGGGTGCAGGAGTTGGCCACGCTGCACGCCGTCTGGGCGCACGTCACCAAGGGACAGGGACATGTGGTGAGTGTGGTGGGTGAGGCCGGCATGGGCAAATCACGGCTCGTGGCTGAATTCCACGCGAATCTGCGGAGCGCACCGCACACGTATGTCCAGGGGCGCTGCGAGTCCTATGGCCAAGCCATGGCCTATCAGCCGGTGCTTACCCTCCTCCGGCATGCCTGCGGCATCACCCCTGGCGATCGTCCCGCGATGATAGCGGTGAAGGTATACCGCTGTCTCCACAAGGTCGGCATGGATCCTACCGTAGCCGCCCCGTATCTCTTGCACCTGCTGGGGAGTACTGCCGAGTCAGAGCGGCTCGCCGGACTCACGCCCGAGGAGTATCAGGCCAGCATGTTTATGGTGCTGGCACAGTTGAGTCTGCAGAGTAGTCGACAGTGCCCGCTCGTCATCGAGGTCGAAGATCTCCACTGGACCGACGCCACCTCGGAAGCCTGGCTGGCGGCCCTAGCGGAGCGGTTGGCAGGGGCACGCATCCTGCTCCTGGTGACGTTCCGGCCTGGGTATTATCCCCCCTGGATGGGCAAATCCTATGCCACGCAGGTGGCGCTGTCGCGGCTCACACCCCACGACAGTGCCCAGGTGGTGCACGCCTTGCTGCCTACCCCGCAGATATCCACCGTGCTGCTGCACGAGATCGTGACAAAAGGCAATGGCAATCCGTTCTTTCTGGAAGAACTGACCCGCAGCATGGTGGAGCAAGGGACAACTCATCCACCACTCGCCTTATCAGACACCGTGCATGCGGTGCTCACTACGCGCATGGATCGTCTGTCACCGGTGGCCAAACGGGTGCTGCAGACGGCGGCGGTCATTGGTCAGGAGGTGCCCTTCTCGCTCCTGACCGCTATGACGCAGCTTTCCCACGAGGCCCTCTCCCGGAGTCTGGCACAGCTCCAGGCCGCCGAACTCCTCCACGAAACCTGCCTGGTTCCCGAGCCGGTCTATACGTTCAAGCACGTACTGATTCAGGAAACGGCCTATCATGCCATGCTGGAAAGTATCCGGCGGCCACAACACCTGCAGATTGCCCAGCTCTTGGCGGAGCGGTGTGCTATGACGGCGGTCCAGCAGCCGGCCTGGCTCGCGCATCACTACACGGAGGCTGGCTGTGCGGAGCACGCCATTCCCTACTGGCAACAAGCTGGGCAGCACGCGGTGGACCGTTCGGCCCACGCCGAAGCCATCGCGCACTTCACACAAGCGTTAGCCCTCTTGCGCACACTGCCAGTAACCCCCGCCCGGGCTCGGCACGAACTCACGCTACAGTGTAGTCTGGGGGTGCAACTCGCCACACGGGGGGCGGCAACTCCTGAGGTAGAACGGACGTACGCCCGGGCGCTCGAGCTGTGTCAGCAGGTGGGAAACACCGAGGAACTCTTCCCGATCTTGTACGGCCTCAGTCGATTGTATAAGAAGCGCGGCAAGTTACGGCGCGCCCGGGATCTCGGGGAACAGCTTCTGGTCCTGGCCCAATCTCGAGGCAATACGGCACTCCTCTTGCGCGGCCACTACGTCCTGGGGGATATCCTCCTGTGGTTGGGAGAGTTCTCCGCGGCGCGGGCGCACCTGGAGCAAGGCCTTGCCATTTACGATCCCCAGCAGCACGACACCCATGACCTGCTATACGAAGCCGACCCCTGGTTGGGCTGTCTTGGGGCGTTGTCGGTGACGTTGTGGTTTCTCGGTTATCCGGACCAGGCCCGGCAACGCAGTGCTGAAGCTCTTGCCCTGGCCCATGAACTCTCGCACCCATACAGCCTGGCACGTGTCTTGGTCGATGCAGCCTATCTCTATTGGTTCTGCAGAGACTGGACAAAGCTGCAAGAACGAGCCGAGGCGTTGCGGGCCCTCGCCGCGGCCCATGGCTTTGCCGAACTGCACGCCAGGGCTACGTACCGTTACGGGTTGGCGCTCGTCAAGCAAGGGCAGGTTGCTGAAGGTCTCGCCCAGTTCCACGCGAGTATGGATGCCTTGCAGGGCATGCAGAGCGGGGATGCCCAAGCACTACGTCTGACCCAACTGGCAGAGTTGTATCGGTATTCGGGACAATCCGAGGCAGGTCTGCACGCGTTGGAGGCGGCGATGACCGCGGATACTGAGGAACATTTTGATGTTGCAGGGCGCTATAGGAGCCAGGGTGAGCTGCTGCTGCTGCTCCCTAACCCTGATCTACACCGGGCAGAAACCTGTTTTCAGCACGCACTGGCCGTCGCCCGCTGCCAGCAGGCCAGGTCCTTAGAGCTACGCGCCGCCATGAGCCTGAGCCAGTTGTGGCAGCGCCAAGGCAAGTGGGACGATGCCCGCAAGCTGCTGGCACCGATCTACGGTTGGTTCACCGAGGGCTTTGACACGGCTGACCTGCAGGAGGCTAAAGCGCTCCTCAAGGCGTTGGCCTGACGTCAAGATGCAAGGCGGCTTAGTCCTCATCAGTTGCCTTTATGTGAGCGTGGCTGGGTGGAGGGACACACCAGCGCCACTCAATGGCGCTGGCCGGAGGGGGCGCGAACAGTGTACCACTTGGGAAAGGATGAGCGCACACATGCCGGTGCAGGCTATCCCCACGACCCCGAAACGGCTCCGCATCCTTGGGGACGAGGAAATTGACGCGCTGTATGGCAGGCCGCGTTTCACACCCGACGAGCGGCAGGAGTATTTTGCCTTCTCACCGCCGGAACTCGCAGCGCTGGAGCAATTCCGCTCCCACCCTTCACGCCTTTATGCGATGTTACAGCTGGGCTATTTTAAGGCCCGTCAGCAGTTTTTTGTCTTCAGCCTTCCAGAGGCGGCCGAGGATATCCGCTACTTGCAGGAGCGCTACTTTGCCCCCGACCGCTGCCAGGCCGTGGAGGTGAGTAAGGTCACGCGCCTCAAGCAGCAGCACGTTATTCTGGGGCCGTGTCACTATCGCTACTGTGATGCCGCCGCCCGGCAGCACTTAGCGGCCAAAGCCCAGCAGGCCGCCACCGTTGGTCCCTGCGAAGAAGGCATAGGGAAGGAGAGAGCAGGTAGCCACGAGCGGGGGGGGAACACCGAAAAAAATGGACGTGCCACACGCCCCTGTCGCTGGGGGCAGGGGCAGCGCCCATGGTCTCCACGGAGCCGTCCCTGGCCGTGCGGCGGTGCCTACGGTCAGCCTGCCAACACAACTCAGGCGCCTGGCCCCCCCTAGCAGTTTGTCACCAGGCCTTGCGACGCGGGCCTGCGGCCTGCCGGTGGCATCCAGGGCGGGCCCACCGCTGGCGCGGGGTGCCTCGGGCCCGCCCTGGCAAGGCGTGCGCCAGGGGGTGCAGCGCGGGGTGAGCGAGCCGGCCCCAGCACGGGGTGGAGCGGTGGTTGGTGGAAAAGGCCGTTTGATTTTCCTCTACAACTCCCGTTGCCGCTTTGGTGTTACATTCGATTTACCCTGAGATTTGTCCTCAGCCACGATGCACCATACCTTGCAGGCCGTCAGCCAGGAGATTCAGCCCCAGTACGAGCGAGGAAATCGCCAGGCACGGAAACAGCGCCATCCACGGAAACACCTGCGCCATGGTCCGGGTTTCATTGATCATACTGCCCCAATCGGGTGTCGGAGGCGGCAGACCAAGGCCGAGGAAGCCGAGCGCCCCGATGGTGATGGTCACGTAGCCAAGGCGCAGACACACATCGACGATCAGTGGCCCCAAGGCATTCGGTAAAATCTCTACCAGCAGGATGTGCAGTGTCGGTTCACCACGGAGCTGCGCGGCGGCAACGTAATCGCGCTGGCGCAGATCGAGTGTCAGGCCACGCACAATGCGCATGATCCCGGGCGCACTGGCGAAGGTAATGGCCAGCACAATATTGACTATAGAGACTCCAACTGTGGCGATGATCAGGACGTAGAGGACCAGCACTGGAAATGACAGCACGATGTCGCTGATACAGGACAGGAGGGCATCGACCCAGCCACGTTTGTAGCCTGCCATCAGGCCCATCGCAATGCCAACAACATAAGCGCAACCTGTAGCCAGAGGCGCATAAACCAGTACCGTCCGCGCCCCATAGAGAATGCGTGACAGGATATCGCGCCCGAGATGATCGGTACCGAGCAGGAAGGTTTTACTGCCCTCAAACACTGTCCCTGGAGGAGCAAAAGGCAGCAAAGTGGCATTTGGTGGAAAGGGTGCGAGCCAGGGGGCTGCCAGGGCTGCCAGGAGCCAGAAGAGGATAATACCTAGCCCGATCAAGCCAACCCAACTGCTCCGTAGCTGGGCAAGAGTGCTGATGAGTCGGAGCAAAAGAAGCCCCCTCACCCTAACCCTCTCCCGAGGGGAAGGGCGCCCGTTAAGCTGGGCGCCCTCTGCCCACGCAGTGGCAGGGAGAGGGAACAAAGCCTACGCTGTCTTAAACAAGCTGTCTTAGAGCGTATCCTGACATTCTAGAGGGTCTCAGACACGTTCCATGCCGGCACGCAGGGTGGTCGTAGCCGCCTCATCTACCGTATAGGTATCTGGATGCACTGCCACACCGTACACCTCCTGGGCACGTGCCACGGAGATTTTCCCGGCAGCGATGTCTGCAGCCACTAACTCAGGCGGGCGCTGCCAGACCGGAGCGCACCCACCACCCCCTGGGGTCTGGACGCTTACCACATCGCCAGGCTGTAGCGGCAGGGTAATCTTCGAGGGCAAGGCGCGGGCTTCAGTATCTGGATTGAGAATGTATTTCGCCGGACGTGCCGAGCCACCGCCGAAGAGTCCCCATGGCGCATACCTGGCTTTGTCAGAGAGGATCGAAAAACTGGGCGTATGCCCTGGAAACGTGTAGTCCCGCCGCACCCCAAGCCCACCCCGGTACTGGCCGGCGCCTTCTGAGTCGTCGATCAGTTCATAGCGTAGAATGCGGACTGGATAATTGGCCTCTGTCTCCTCCACAGGGGCATTCTCGGTATTTTGAAAATGCGCCTGGACAGCGTCCATACCGTCATTGCCCAGCGTCGCGCCATAGCCCCCGGCGATGGTTTCGTAGTAGGTAAAATACTCATCCGTCTCTGGATTAATTCCCCCAAAGGCGATGTTGCAGATGCACCCCTTAGTTCCAGCCAGGACACGGTCAGGCAGGGCCGGCGCCAGAGCTTTGAAGAGTAAATCGCACAGTTGCATGGCGACTTCCCAGCCCGCCGCTACTGCGGCGGGATGCCGTGCCGACACCACACTGCCAGGACGAGTGCGGATATCGACGAGTCGATAAAAACCGTCATTGACCGGAATATCGGGATCAATGAGGCATTTTAAGACATACACGACCCCAGAGTAGGTCTGGGAGAAGGTGGCGTTGGTCGGGGACGGCCGTTGCGCATCACAGCCA
>Ga0075418_10006540_pt1 | contig 13139 bp, 9 predicted proteins | sample SoiMetdeltSBSDD2_FD_81776 | JGI IMG/M metagenome (GOLD analysis project Ga0075418, IMG submission 81776) | Bulk soil microbial communities from a Populus tree surrounding site in Tennessee, USA - Soil MetaG P. deltoides SBSDD2 | ecosystem: Environmental > Terrestrial > Soil > Tree plantation...
TACGGATCTCATCGCGTCAGCGCGCCAACCTTCGACTGTCGGTGGAGTGAGCTCGCTGGCTTGCCATCCGTAGCTCGCTCACGAATGTAAGCGAGCGAAGGATGGCGGAGAGGGTGGGATTCGAACCCACGTGCCCTTTCGGACAAGACGCTTTCGAGGCGCCCCCGTTACGACCACTTCGGTACCTCTCCGTCGAGGCAAGCGCGGCTGAAGCGGACCTTCAATTATACCAGCTCAGGCGAGATTCCGGACTTCACAAAACAACTTCGTAATCTCGTCATCGGATTCGAAAGGCCCGCGCACACAAGATCCGCCAGATCTCTGATCCGCCAGGCTGGAACGCAGCTCGCAAAGAACTGGTTCACCTGTAACGAATGAAGGGAGAACTTCGCATGAACACGATGAACCGTGGCGCCGTTGGCCTGATGCTAATTCTGTTCGGCGCCGCCGCGGTACCCACCGACGCTTCGGCACAGACTCTGACCACCCTTCATTCCTTTCCCGCCGCCCCCGGCGATGGAGCAGGACCCTCCGGGCGGCTGATCGCCGATGCCGCGGGCAATCTCTATGGCACGACGTTCGGCGGCGGCGGCGACAAAAGCTACGGCACGATATTCAAGCTGACGCCGACGGGGGCCGAGAGCGTGCTTCATCGGTTCAATGGCTCCGACGGGGCCGGACCCCAAGCCGGTCTGATCGCCGACGCTGCGGGCAATTTCTTTGGTACAACGAAGTACGGCGGCCTCAACTACGGCACGGTGTTCAAGCTGACGCTGAATCCGGATGGCACCTACAGCCACCGAATACTCCATAACTTCACCGGGTACCCCAACGACGGGGCCGCTCCTGACGGCCTGATCGCTGACGCGACCGGCAATCTCTATGGCACGACAACCGCCGGCGGCGCGAGTGCTTGCGGCGACTTTGGATGTGGCACGGTGTTCAGGCTGACGCCGAATCTGGACGGCACCTACACCGAAACCGTGCTTCACAGCTTCGCCGGCACCAGCGACGGGTGGTATGGCGGCCCCGACGGGCAATACCCCTTTTCCGGCGTGATTGCCGACGCCGCGGGCAATCTATATGGCACGACGTTCTATGGCGGTGGTAGTGGTTGCGCCGGCTACGGATGTGGAACGGTGTTTCGGCTCACGGCGAATCCAGACGGCACGTACAGCGAGAGCGTGCTCCATAGCTTCACCGGCGACCGCGACGGGGCAGCGCCGACCGCCGGCTTGCTCGCCGACGCTTCAGGCAATCTCTACGGCACCACAACAGCAGGCGGTGGCGCCCGGACTTGCGTCGACGGGTGTGGCACGGTGTTCAAGCTCACGGCGAATCCAGACGGCACCTACACCGAGAGCGTGCTCCATAGCTTCGCCGGCGACAGCGACGGACAAACGCCGTATGCGGGTCTGATCGCCGACGGAGTGGGCAATTTGTATGGCACGACGTACGCGGGTGGCCTCATCGCACCCGGTTGCTTTGGTTGGTGTGGCACAGTGTTCATGCTGACGCCGAGAGGAACCTTGGCGGTGCTCCATCGCTTCGACTCGAGCGACGGAGCGAATCCGTTGGGCGGACTGATGGCCGACGTGGCCGGTAATCTCTACGGCACGACAAGCTTTGGTGGGAGCAACAACTTTGGCAGCGTTTTCAAGCTGACCGTGTCGGCCACGTTCAATGGGGTACCGGGAATGGCGAATTGCACCGGCCAGAGCAGTTCGTTCTTGGCCACCCAATTTGGAGGCCTCGCTCCTGCCGCCACGGCGCTCGGGTTTGCCAGCGTGACCGATCTCCGGAATGCTGTGGCGGCCTATTGCTCTGGTCAGTAAATAGACCTTTCATTTGACATCCGAATGGAATAGCGCCACACTCCATTCGGATGGCAAATAGAGACGCGGGCGTCTCCCTGCGCGAGTGGCTGGTCCGTTTGTGGGCGACGTTCCGCCGGACGCGATCGGATGCGGATCTCGAGGAAGAGCTTCGTCTGCACGTCGAGCTTGCTTCCGAGGACGCCCGCCGCCGCGGACTGGCGCCAGACGAGGCGGCGCGCGCGGCGAGGCTGGCCGTCGGCGGCATTGCGCAGGCCGTCGAGGCGGAGCGCGATCAGCGCGGTCTCGGGTGGCTCGACGATCTCGGACGCGATCTCCGCTACGCGGCGCGCACCCTCGCGCGGACCCGCGCGTTCACCGTCGTCGCCGTCCTCTCGCTCGCGCTCGGCATCGGCGCCAACACCGCCATCTTCACGCTGATGGACGCGGTGTTGTTCAGGACGCTCGCCGTCGAGGCGCCAAACCGGCTGTATTTCCTCGGCCACGATCCGGGGCCGCAGCTGGAGATCTCCGCCAACTATCCGATCTACGAGCGGTACCGAACCGCGCAGGCGTTCAGCGGCGTCACGGCGTACCGGTCGAGGACGTTCCGAGTGAGCGGGCCCGACGGCGTGGAGCGCGTCGAGGGACAGTACGTCAGCGGCAACTATCACGCGGTCATCGCGCCGCGCATGGCGATTGGCCGCGGGTTGTCGTCGGAACCGGATCGACGCGCCGGCGAAAACATGATTGCTGTCATCAGCTACGAGTATTGGATGACGCGCTTCGGTGGAAACGCCGACGTGATCGGGCGGCCGCTCACCGTCGACGACCGAACAGTCACGATCGTCGGCGTGACCGCGCGCGGCTTCCACGGCCTGAACACCGGTGCGCACATCCATCTCACGCTGCCGATCTCGATCATGACGATCGACGAACCGGGATTCCTGGACGCCACCGACGGATGGACCGACATGTCCGTCGTGGCGCGCCTCGCGCCGGGCGTGACCGAGGGTCAGGCGGTGGCGGAAGCCGACGGGCTCTTTCAGCAGTTCATGCAGGAACCGCCGAACCGTTGGGCAAGGCGGACGGGGAGCGACCAGTTTCGCGCCGCCGCGCTCGTGCCCGCCGCGCACGGAACCTTCGCACTTCGCCAGCAGTTCGCGCAGCCGCTCTGGGTGTTGCTGGCGATGGTGGCGGTGCTGCTCCTGGTCGCGTGCGCGAACGTCGCGGTTCTGTCGCTCGCAAGAGCGGCGGATCGCGGCGGAGAGATCGCCGTGCGGCTGAGCATGGGCGCCGGCCGCTCGCGGATCGTCCGACAGCTGCTGACCGAAAGCGCGCTCCTCGCGGTGCTCGGCGGCGCCGGCGGCGTGGTGGTCGCCGTGTGGGGCACCGGCGCGATCCTCTCGGTGTTTGCGATCGGCCCCTCCCCTGCCGCGATTGACGCCGTGGTCAACGTTCGAGTGCTTGCCGCCACCACGGTGGTGATCCTCCTCACGGCCATCGGCTTCGGACTCGTGCCCGCGTTCCGCTCGACAAGCGTGGATCTTGCGCCAGCGCTGAACCACGCCGCACGGACGATCCACGGACCGCGCCGGCCGACGCTCGGAAAATCGCTCGTCGTGGCGCAGGTTGCGTTGTCGCTGGTTCTCGTCGCCGCTGCGGCGCTGCTGTCGCGCAGCCTTCAGAACCTTCAGCGGTTCGACGCCGGCTTCAGCCGCGACCACCTGCTGCTCGCCGACATCAACGTCGCGGGAGTCCGCCTGCCGGAGCGCCGCCTTCGCATCTACGCCGATCTGCTCGAGCGCGCGCGCCGTTTGCCGGGCGTGCAGTCCGCGTCGTTGTCATGGCGGACGCCGATCGATTTCAGCTCGCAGGTCAGGCGCATCGACGTGCCCGGCTTTCCACCGGGACCGCGCAACGCCGTCTCGTCGAACAACGTGACGCCAGGCTACTTTGACACGTTCGGCCTGAACCTGATTCGCGGACGCGGTTTCACCGATGCCGATCGGCACGCGACCGCACCCGTCGCGGTCGTCGACCGTGCGGTGGCACAGCATTTCTTTGGCGACGCGGATCCACTCGGTCGCACGTTCACCCTCGGTCCGAAAGCTCCCCAGACGACGATCGTCGGCGTCGTCGAGGACGCGAGACATGAAGCGCTGCGATCGGAGAGGTCGCCGCGGATGGTCTATCTGCCGATGTCGCAGATGAGCACCGGCTTGGATGAGACGGCGATCGTACCGAGCCAGATCGCGATCGCGCTTCGCACCAAAGACGATCCCGCGGCCCTGGCCTCGAGCCTCCGCAGCGAGTTACGGGCGATCGACACAGCGTCGATGGTCCTGTACGTGCGAACGATGAAGCAGCAAATCGACGCGACGCTGATCCCGGAACAGCTGATGACGACGTTATCGACGTGGTTCGCGGCAGCCGCACTGCTGCTCGCGTGCGTGGGTTTGTACGGCGTCATGGCCTACAACGTCGCCATTCGCCGGCGCGAGATTGGCATTCGCATCGCGCTCGGTGCGTTGCCGCGCCTCATCCTGGTCCGCGTGTTGAAGGAAGCGCTGATCGTGTCGGCGATCGGCATCGCGATCGGGTTGGCCATCGCGCTCGCGACCACGCGCCTGCTCTCGACGTTCCTGTTCGACCTGCCGCCGCGCGACGTCTCGACGCTTGCCGGAACCACGGCCATCCTCCTTGCCGTCGCGTTCGTCGCGGGTTTCCTGCCAGCTCGCCGCGCGGCCGCGGTCGATCCGATCGCGGCGCTTCGCGATTCCTGACGGAACCCCGAGATTCCCCACCCGACGGTCGTCGGCAGCGAACCCGCCGCCATATTCCTGAGCGCTGTGTACGCTTTCTCGTGACGCGTCGTTATAGCCGATCAGCTACACCCACACACCTACAGGAGGCCGCCAATGCTGTTCAGTGAGCGGTTCGGACACACGTCCTACTTCTCTATTTGCCTCGCGGCTCTTGCGGGCCTCACGCTCCTCACCACGGTTTCCTGCGCATCGCGCGCGAGCGGCAAGGGGCTGCTGCCCCGTGCGCCGACGGCTGACGTCCAGGCCGCGCCGGATCAGCCGGCGCAGGGCTTCGAGGCCCAGTCCGACGGCGCGCTCGCGCGTCGCGTGTATCGCGCCGAAGACGCTGCGCCGATGCGGGCGGAAGTGCTCGACGTACTCGTGCCGCCGGGTAAGACCACGACGCTGAAGTACGACGCCGTCGTCGTGGGCGAGGCCCGGGAGGGATCGAGCGCGGCGACGCTCGTCGAGAAAAATTTGACACTCGACAACGGCGTGACGTTTGGCCTCTCTCAGGGCGAGGCCGCGCGCGTGGAGAACAAGGGCAAGGAGCCGGTGCTCCTCCGCGTTTACGTCGTAACGGTCCGCTGAACGACAGGAGGCACCATGAGAACGCGACGCGTCATTCCGGTTCTGGGCATCGTCCTGTTGACTGGCTGCTCGCAGCACTGGCCGATGTATCGCCACAACGTGCTACGCAGCGGCGGCCAGATCAACGGCAGCGACCTCTCGAATCCAGCGCGGGTGCCGTCGTTGTCCGTGCGCTGGACGTTTACCGTACCCGCCGCTGACACTGTTGCCGGCGCGAACCCCGGTTTCCGCGCGTCGCCAGTCGTCTACAAAGGCCGGGTCTTTATCGGCAGCGGCAACGGCCGGATGTATGCGCTCGACGCCGCCACGGGCGCGGTACTCTGGAAGTTTCCGGCGCCTCCGACCGCTCCGCTGCGCAGCCAGTTCACCTGCAACCCGTCGAGCCAGGGCATCGCGTCAAGCGGCGTAATCGCGCGAATCGGCAATACCGACGCGATCATATTCGGCGCCCCGGACCAGACGGTGGGAACGACGCTTGGGGAAGGGCGGCTGTTCGCGCTGAACGCCGCGACCGGTGCGGTGATTTGGAGGTCGGAGGTCGTCGCCCGTCTGACCGGACTCACAAGCGGCAGCACGTCACAACTGCATCAGCAGATCGGCTACTCGTCGCCAGTCGTCTACGCCTCGCGTGTGTTCGTCGGCGTGGCCGATCACTGCGACAACCCGATTCAGAAGGGTCGGATCGTGTCCGTCCGGCTCAGCGACGGGACCATCGATCCAGCATTCACGTTCTGCTCGACGGGGACCTGCGGCGACTCGACCCGCGGCGGCGGCGTATGGAGCGGCGTCGCGGTGATCGGCGACGCGCTCTACGCCACCACCGGCAACTCGCGGTTCGGACCCACCGAGCCAAGCCCGAATCACGGCCTCAGCATGCTGCGGCTCAACTCCTCCACCGGCGCGCTGGTGTGGAAGTTCCAGCCGGTACCGTACGCGCTCGACAACGATCCGGACTGGTCGGCCGGCCCGAACGTCATGCTGGCGAGCTGCGGACAGCTTTCAGTTTCGACGATGAAGGATGGCTGGACACACGCGATTGAAACCGGCTCGGGGACGCGGCGGTGGACGTTCCCGACGGCGAGCGTCCCGTTCTCGTCGGGCGACGGCACGGTCCACGGCGATAGCCGCTTCATGCGCGCTGGCGCCGCATGGGGGGACGTCTTCGTCACGATGACCGGCGGCTTGACGGTAAAGACCAACCTCAGCTCCGGTTATCGCCGCTTGCACGCGCTCAACGTCTGCGCCTCGAACGCGGATCGGATCCGTTGGATCGTCGACGTCCCAAACGCGTCGGGCAACACGTACTCCCTCGGCGTTCCGACGGTCACGCGCGGCATCGTGTACGTCGGGACCGATCTTGGGCATCTGGTAGCGATCGCGGATCCGAGCGTACATCCGGCCGTCGGCTGGCGTTGCTCTAACACAGACGTGTCCACGGCGAACTGCGTCGCGAGCGGCTACGCGCTAGTGCCGCAGCCGTCCGTGCTGGCCAACGTGACGCTGTCGGGATCGATGGTCTATAACGAAACGGCGATCGCGGACGGACGGCTGTTTGCCGCGACCGGTAGCGGCAACGTTTACATGCTCAGGCCTTGAATCCTTCGAGGACAGACGAGGAGAACGGCAATGCACGCTCTAGTAATGGCGATCGCGCTGGCAGGGATCACGTCGCAGCAACAAGCCGCCGTTGAAGCGTTGCCGCCGCAGCCGGAAGTGCGGCCGCGCTTCGAGCAGTCGCTTTCGGCGCGCGGCGCGGACAACGTCCCGCAGTCAGTCAAGGTCAGCCTGCGCGACTGGTCGGTTCGCGACAATCAGAAGGTAACGATCAAGACGACCGGCACGCTGCTGGTTCAGGTGCGCGCCGGTGGTCCGGTGAACATCAGCGTCGGCGGTCAGCGCACAGAGCGCCGGGAGGCCGAGTTCTTCACCGTGCCGGCCGGCGTCGACTTGACCATCGAGACGGGCAACGATACGGTCGTGCTGACGGTGCTCCAACTCGAGCGATAACGTACCCTGCGTATCCGGGTTCCTTCGAGAAGATCGTGCTCGAGAACCTCGCGCACAAAAGGAGATCGCCATGCCTTCCGGCGCGCTGGATCTACATCTCACCGACCTGGCCGGCGAGCCGGTGCGAAACATTTCTGTCGAGTTCCAGCGATTTTCTGGTGAACCTGGCACTGGCGGCCAAACGATGCACGTGACCCTCGCCGGGCCCGACCCGGACTTGCTAATCAATGGGATCACGTGCCGCGGTGGCATCGGCACGATGTATCAGGTGTTCGCGGAGGCAGAACACTATCGGCGATACGGATTCTTTCAGCGGATTCAAGAGGACCGCGTCAACACGGCAAGCGATGCAGTCGAGTTCTGGGTCAAGCCAGGAGACGTGCGCGACATCAACGCACCAACCTTCGATGACCTTTCAGCGAGGGCGCGCAAGATTCTGAATGACGCAGAGATGATAGCCGTGAGGGATGAGGATCGAGACCTCCTCAATCGCACGGGCGTGGATCTGTACCGGCAACTTGGGCCACTACGAAAGGCCTGCTTCCTGAACCTCATCACCAAGGCCGCTGACGACACGACGACAGGCGGATGTGTATCGAAGATCCAAGGTGTGCTGGTGTGCCGGCAGGACCGCTTCTTCGCTCGGGTCAGTGCCGACTTTCCTGAAGCGCTTCGACAGAGCTCGCTGTTCGGAACGGCGCGGGAGAATCTTCACAAGCCGCTGCCCGGTTTCGAACTGACCGGCGACAGTTTCAAAAGCAGGGATGCGCACGCCAATCTGCAGGTCACATTCATGCGAGACAAGGCGAACGGCTCGCTGGCGGCGGACATCGACGTCGACGAGTCATCCGGCATCGAGCACGGATTCGAGGTGATTCGCAACGCCGCCTTCCAGTCGCGGACGAATCCGTTCCTGATTCACGAGTTTCTCCTCAGCGCCGATCCGGTTGGCAAATCGCTGGACCCCGGTTACACGTTTCGGTTTTGATTGAGATGACATCGGCACCGCACGTGCGGCGTCGTTGCCTCACCTTTGCGCTCTCGGCAATCCTGAGCGGCAGTTGCGCCGCCGGCCGCGGCGGCGCCGTCGCCGGACCAACGGCTGTGCCTGCCGCCGACGAGTGGCGCATTGACACGCTCTTAGGACACGAGGGCTTCTGGGCGCTCACGCTCGCCTTCGAGCCCGACTACGACGGCCCCGTGTCGGCCACAGTCATCCGGCGTCCGCGGCATCGAGAGCGGGAGTGCGCCGTCCTCTACATCCACGGGTACGTCGACTACTTCTTTCAAGCTCACCTGGCCGACTACTATCAGCACGCGCTTGCTGGTGGACAGACTGGAAAGGGATGCGACTTCTTTGCGCTGGACCTGCGCAAGCACGGGCGATCGCTTCCGCCTCAGTATGCGTATCCAAATTTCGCGAAGAACCTCGACGAGTATTTTCCCGAGATCACGAAAGCCCTGACGATCATCCGCGGAGAGGGCTATGGCTTCGTCATCCTCAACGGTCATTCGACGGGGGCGTTGACAGTCGCACGCTACCTGCAAGACGGCAGTGAGAGAGGCACCGTGGACGCCGTCTTTCTCAATAGCCCTTTTCTCGATTTCAACGATCGTGACATCTCGCGGTTCGGTGAATTTATCGCCCGGCTCTTCGGGAAAATGGCTCCGCATTACAAACGGGCATCGCCCGTACCACGCTGGTACGCTCGCAGTTTGCTCAAACGCTCCGATGCGTGCTTGGACTGTCACGGCCGATGGGTTTTCGACCCCGCGCTGAAGCCGCTCGACGGATTTCCGACTTTCCTCGGCTGGGTACGCGCGATCGACGTCGCTCACCAGAAAGTCCGCAGCGGCGGCATCGGTCAGCCGATTCTGGTCCTGCACTCGGCCCGATCGAACAAGGGCACCGATTCGGTATGGCACGAAGAGTACCGACGAGCGGACCTCGTACTCGACGTCGAGGACATGAAGCGGGAGGGCAAGGCATTCGGAAAGCGGGTGACAATCCGGGCAATCGAGGGTGGCGTTCATGATCTCGTCCTCTCGGATCCGGACGCTGAAGCGCTGGTATTTGCAGAGGTCACCGCCTGGTTGCGAGGGCTGCCAGGCAACCCCGGGGGCTCGTGAGTCCGAACCGCACGCGAAATTCCCTTCATCTCGTCCGTCTCCTGGTTGTCCTGTGCGGTTTGCCAGTTCTGATCGTTTAGGCCAGTGAGGCACCGTCATGCACATGAAACAACTCACGAGACTTCTGGTGGTCGTCGTCGTCCTGGCCGGTGCGAATGCTCCTGTTTCGGCTGACATCACTGCCCGCGACAGTGATCGCCTTCCGGCGGGGATCCGACTTCGACGCCAGCAGGACCCCCGCGCCTTTCAGTTCCGCCATGCCTATCTCGAGCTCGCGCGCGAAAAACGGGTCGCTCGTGTTGCCCTGATGTCAAAGGACCCGAGCGCCGCGGATGTGATTGCGGCCGCCGACGCAATTGCGGTCGGCGGGAGTCGATCCGTGCCGGTATTCGCCGTCACCTTCAAGAACACGCCGAAACCCCCGTACGACCGGAAGGCGCTGCAGGACCGCCTCTTTGGAACGGGGCCAGACACCATGACGGCGTTCTACAAGGAGAACTCTTTCAACCTGCTGACGGTCAACGGCACCGTCAGCGACTGGCACCAGCTTCCACAAGACGACACGTTCTACGAGGGGCAGGACTTTCAGAGCGGTGGCCAGACCGAATTGTGCAACGGCACGTGCGACACGGCGAAGCTCGGCGATCTGATCCAGAGCGCGCTCGACGCAGCCGATGCGACTGTGGACTTCAGGCAATTCGACAACGACGGCCCCGACAACAAGCCGAACTCCGGCGATGACGACGGCTTCGTTGATTTCGTCGCATTCGTCCATCCCGAGCTCGGAGGCGAATGCTCCGGCGCGCAGAACAGGAACATCTGGTCGCACCGGTGGAACTATTCCGGCTGGAAGAACGCCGCGTACCAAACCCAGGACGTGGGGCAAAGCGGAAGCAAGATCCAGATCGAGGACTACGTCATCATGCCGGGCCTGAACTGCGACGGCAAGTCGATGATCGACATCGGCGTGTTCGCGCACGAGTTCGGCCACGCGTTCGGGCTGCCAGACCTCTACGACACCGTTCGCGCCAATGGCATCTCGCAAGGGCTCGGCAACTGGTGCCTGATGGCCAGCGGATCGTGGGGTGGCGACGGCCAGAGCCCACAGCGTCCGAGCCACATGTCGGCGTGGGCGAAGTCGTTCCTCGGATGGATCCAGCCGAGGCTCCTGGACAAAGCGGCAGGCGATCTCACCGCGTTCGCGCTGAAGCCGATTCAGGACGACAGGACCGCGGCGCTCAAGGTCCCGATCTCAGCGACTCAGTACTACTTGATCGAGTACAGACCCAAAAAGGGATTCGACTCGAATCTGCCGTTCGCGGGCGTGCTCGTCTGGAAGGTCAACGATACAGTGCTCAACGCGACGCTGCCAAACAATACCGTCAACGGCGATGCGGCGAACAAGGGAGTCGATCTCATTGAGGCCGACGGCAGAAACGATCTCGACAAGGCGATTCCTCCCGGCAATCGTGGCGACAAGGACGATCCCTATCCGGCAAACGGCAAACGCAAGCTGGATTCGGCATCGAACCCGGCGGCGCTGGGCGGGATTGCGATCTGCGATATCGGCGATCCAGCAGCCACGACGACGCTCTCGGTGCTTCGCTCGACCAAGGGCGTCTGCAAACCGTGAGGGGTTTCAGGCGTCGAGGATTTTGGCGGACTTGACCTTGAAGATGAACTCCTTCGTGCGAGTGGGCTCGGTGCGCGGCGTCATCGAGCCTACGAGCTCCACTTGGTGATCGAGGAACTCGGCGAGCGTCGTGCCAGCCTTTACCTCGCCAGAGGGCGACGGTCGAGAGATCGGCACCCAGGGCAGCACCTCAACGGTGTTCCCTTTGTCGTCCGTCAGAACGATCCGGCGATCCTTGAAGTAGTTCTTCCCCGCGTTGACGAGCTTGCCGCGCAGCAGGATCTCTTGCTCGGCGTACTTCTCGGGGCTCGCGGCCACGTCCGCGAGCGAAACCGATTTTGGCTGCGTCTCCGCAGCCGAACGCGCCGGTGCGACGACAGGGTCGGTCGAGGACGCGCAGCTTCCGAGCGTCGTCGTGAGCGCGAGAGCGAGGGAGCTGAAAATGACGCTCATCGAGGGCCTCACATTTCGATCTTAGCAGCAACGTACGCGGCTGAACCAGCGGTGTAGAATCAGCCCCGGCCCGGCAATGCAGTGCCCGACCTGCGCGGCGGAAATCGAAGGTCCGGGGTTATGTCCGAACTGCAGCGCAGGTCTGCAATCCGCGACGGTTTCCATTGACGCCACGGAAAGCGTACCGACGCCCAGCTCGCTCTCCACACCAGTTCCAGGCACCTTCCCGTCCGGCACTCTCGTCGCCGGCCGCTATCGCGTCGTTCGTTACCTGCGCGGCGGCGGGATGGGAACGATCTATCAAGCCGAAGACCTGAAACTGAACGTGCCCGTCGCGCTCAAGTTTCTCAGGCCGAAGCACGCCAACGATCCGCGCGTGCTCGAGTTGCTGCTGAACGAAGTCCGCCTCGCCCGCGAGATCGCACACCCGAACGTCTGCCGCCTGTTCGATGTCGGCGAAATCGATGGGCAGCACTTCCTCTCGATGGAGTACATCGAGGGCGAAGACCTCGCGTCGCTGCTGCGCCGAATTGGACGGCTGCCGCACGACAAGGCGATCACGATCGGGTTGGAGATTTGCCACGGGCTGGAGGCCGCGCACCGCCGCGGCATCGTGCATCGCGATCTCAAGCCATCCAACCTGATGATCGACTCGACGGGCCACGCGAAGATTATGGATTTCGGTCTCGCGGTTCTGGCGAGCAGCCTCGACGGTTCCACGCACGCCGTCGGCACGCCAGTCTACATGGCCCCCGAGCAGCGAGGTGGTCAGTTCTCGGTGCAGACCGACGTCTACGCCGTGGGGTTGGTCCTCTACGAGCTGTTCACCGGGCGCAAGGCGCGGCCCGATCGTTTGAGTTCAGGCGATTCACCGACGCCATTGCCTCTCGCGGACGCCGCCACCGATCTCGATCCCAATATCGAGCGCTTGATTCGCCACTGCCTCGAACAAGATCCGGGGCTGCGTCCTTCGTCCGTCAGCGCGATCGGCGCGCGGCTTGCGTCGCTTGCCGCGCCGGCGTGGCGTCCGGCGGACGGACTCCACATTCCGCACCGCGCGCACTGGGTGCTCGAACGCAAGCTGGGGCACGGCGGCTTCGGCGAAACCTGGCTGGCGATGCACACCAAAACGCGCGACCGGCGCGTCTTCAAGTTCTGTCACGACGCGAGCAAGCTGAAAGCGCTGCAGCGCGAGATCACGCTGTTCCGATTCATGCGCGAGACCCTCGGCGGCCGCGACGACATCGCTGCGCTCGTCGACTGGCAGCTCGAAGAACCGCCGTTCTTCATCGAATCGGAGTTCGCCGCGACCGGTAATCTCGTGGACTGGTTCGCTGCGGAAGGCGGAGCCGCGTCGATTCCGCTGCAGGAACGGATCGACATCATCCGCCGCATGGCCGTCGCGCTTGCGGCCGCGCATTCAGTTGGCGTGCTGCACAAGGACGTCAAGCCGGCAAACGTTCTCGTCCATCGTCGAGCGGACCGCACGTTGAGCGTCAGGCTCTGCGACTTCGGCGTCAGCATGCTGACCGAACGCGGACGTCTCGACGCCGCCGGCGTCACGGCCGCAGGCTTTACCGACACCGAGTCCGGCAATTCGTCGTCCGACGCGGGCACGCGGCTCTATATGGCGCCAGAGATTATCGAAGGCAAGCCCGCGACGACGGGCGCGGATGTGTATGCGCTGGGTGTGATGCTGTATCA
>Ga0075418_10006541_pt1 | contig 13138 bp, 11 predicted proteins | sample SoiMetdeltSBSDD2_FD_81776 | JGI IMG/M metagenome (GOLD analysis project Ga0075418, IMG submission 81776) | Bulk soil microbial communities from a Populus tree surrounding site in Tennessee, USA - Soil MetaG P. deltoides SBSDD2 | ecosystem: Environmental > Terrestrial > Soil > Tree plantation...
ATCGCGACGTCGACGCCGGGCGCGTGGGGCGGCAACATGTATTACGCGTGGATGAACGCCGGCGTGAAGTTGATGCTGCCGGTGAACGAGCCGGGCGCGCTCCTGTTTCTCGGCGACGCCCACGCGCGGCAAGGTGAAGGCGAAGTGGTCGGCACCGGCCTCGAAACGTCGATGGACGTCGAGTTCACCGTGCAGGTCGTCAAGAAATCACCGATTCAATGGCCGCGACTCGAGAACGACACGCACGTGATGGTGCTGGGCAGCGAGCGATCGCTGATCGAAGCGCTGCAACAGGCGACGAGCGAGATGCATCGCTGGTTGATGCAGGACTACGGTCTCTCGGAACGCGGCGCGTCGCTGCTGATGGGACAGGCGCTCGAATACGAAGTCGCCAACGTGGTCGATCCGCGCTTCACGATGGTCGCGAAGATTCGGAAGTCGACGCTGGCGGGGCTCAAGCGTTGATCTTCTTCGCCAGTCGCTCGCGGTCGGTCTTCGCCTTCGCGTAACTGGATTCAGCCGCCGCAAGCTCCTTGCTGGCGGCCTTCTCCGCCGCCGCGGCCTCGTCGAGCTCCTTTTCGATCCGCTCGCGCGTTTTTTCGGCGCGTTCGAGGGCGCGCCTGGCGCGATCGACGGCGGCCTCCGCTTCGCGTTCAGCCGATTCCGCGAAGCGCAGCCGCTCCTTGTTCATCGCCTGCTCTTGCTGCTCCGCTTCGCGCCTGCGCCGATCCTTGTCCGACTCGTCAGCGGCCTTCTTCGGCTCGGCTTTCGGCGTGATCGGCCGCGCCTTCGCGGTGATGGTGACGCCTTGCAGCGCCTCGAATCCGGTGCGTCGCAGCGGGCGCGTCAATCGGCCGGGCTCGTCGGTCGTCGGCAGCGCGTCAAGCGTTTCGGTGACCGGCGTCATCACCGCATCGCTGTCGGTGTTGCCGGCCTCTTCGAGCATTCGCCGGATCGCGTCCTTGGCTTTGCGCATCGCCTCGGCGTGAAAGGTCTCGGCGGCTTTGACATCCGCTTTGTCGCCGGCCAGCATTTTCTTGTAGGCGGTCCGCACCTGGATCGACGTCTTGATCACTTCGTCGTACAGCTTTCGCTGCTGCCAATACAGCTGGTTGACCGCCCACGCCGGCAACGTCGGCTTCTCGAGTTTCTTGACGGAGTTGTCGCCGGATTCCTTCGCAAGCGCGTTTCGGGCGGCGGTGAATTCATCGAGCGGCAGCTGGTAGAGCTCGTCAATTTGGGCGTCGGCCATCCCTCATCCTAACTGGCCTTCACGGTCTCGGGCCCGTCTCACGTTAGTGCCGCCGTCTAGGATGTAGTTCTTTCAGGCAGGTCTTACATCGCGTCGATCATCGCTTCACAACTCAGGCCGAGATTCGCTGAATCGCGCATGGCGCAGCCTTTGCTCAAGGGGCCGCCATGCCACGCCTCCTCCCCAGTGCCGCAGCAGGAATAGTCATATTGCTCATTGCTGCATCGCGAAGCGTCGCGATGCCGATCGATCAGACCGATCTCTCAATCGAGTACCGGCTCGAGCGCCTCGCCGATCTGAAAGGATTCGGCGGGCCTCAACTCGAGCTCCTCGAGAAGCTCAATCGAGCAGACGTGAAGCATCTCTCGCGTTTGCCGCAGCTCGTCGTGCCGATCACCTGGCGCAGCGAGCTCGAACACAGCCCCTTCCCTGCTGCGTATCCCGCCGCGCAATCGACGCCGAAATTGCTCGTCGTCGATCAACCGTTACAGGCGTTCGCCGCATATGAATACGGCAGGCAGGTTCGGTGGGGGCCGGTGAGCTCGGGCCGTCAGCAGAAGCCGACGCCAGGCGGCGTGTTCTATCTGAACTGGCGCGCGCGCACGCGCAGCAGCACGCTCAGTGGTGAATGGCGGCTCAATTGGTACTTCAACTTCCACAACACGCGCGGCCTGGCGTTTCATGAATTCGATCTGCCAGGCGTTCCACAGTCGCACGCATGCGTGCGCCTGCTCGCGCGCGATGCGGAGTGGATCTACAAGTGGGGCGACGGCTGGGCGCTTGATGCGAAGGGGCAACTGCTGACGCACGGCACGCCGGTGATCATCCTGGGCTCGTACGGATTCGGATCGCCGGCACCCTGGCTGGATCTGACCGTCAGCCGGATGGTCGCGCTTCCGAATCCGCTGCCGTTTCAGCCGTAACCCGTGGCATCCCAGTTGCTTCTAACTGGATATGACCCTGGATGGCAACGGCGTATTGATGAAGTGCCCGTCGTGTGGAACGACGAACCGGCTGCGCTTCGACTCGCTCGAGCGCGCGACGAAGTGCGGCAAGTGTCAAACCGCACTGCCCCATCCATCAACGCCGATCGACGTCCCCACCGCGGAAATCTTTGACTCGATCAGCTCGGCCTCATCTGTGCCCTTGATCGTCGACTTCTGGGCCGCCTGGTGCGGCCCGTGCCGGATGGTCGCTCCCGAAATCGCCAAGGTCGCCAAGAACGTGGCCGGCCGCGCGCTGGTATTGAAGGTCGACACCGACGCGAACCCGGAATTGTCGGCGCGATTCAACATCCGATCGATTCCAACCATCGGCGTTTTCTACCACGGCCGCGAAATAAATCGCGCTTCCGGCGCTCGACCGGCCGACGCAATCGAAGCGATGGTGCCGCAGTTGGTCTGACAGCCTGCTCGTCAGCGCAACAGCTTTTTCCTTACGAGATCGACGACCTCCGGGAACTGCCGCTGGTCGTTGAAGTGGCCGCGGTCGCTGTACTCGAAGTAGCTGCACCGAAGTTGCGCCGCCACGAAACGCGGCTCGGCGATCGGAATGTGCGGATCGTCCGACGAGCTGTAGATCGCAATCCACTCCTGGTGCTCGCGGATGCTTTTCCAATCCCAAGGCTCGGTGTAATACCCACTCGCCCGTTCAAATGCATCGCCGAGATCGGTGTGGCACACGCCGACGAGAATCGATCCGGCGAGCCGGTGCGTCTCTGCATACCGCATCGCCGCAACCGCGCCGGATGAATGACCAATCAGAATCGTATTTTCGTCGGCATCGAGCGTCTCGAGATACGGCAACCAGACGGAAGCGCGCGCCTTGATGTTGTCGGGAAACGTGTGGTTGATCACGTCGAGGCCCACGGCGCGCAGCTCGCGCTCGACAGACGGGAGCCAGATGTCGCCGGCCGTGCAGCCGCCGTTGCCGTGAATCAAGATCGCTTTGGTCGCTCCAGTTTCAGGCATTACCTAAACAATAATCGGTGTGAATCGGTGGATCATCCATTCATCGGTGGCTGGTGTCTAATCCGTCAGGACTCGTCCAGCGGCATGAAATTTACCCAATTCGTTCAGCTGATCGCGATCGGCCTGCAGGCCCGCATTCCCATGCACATCACCGGTTTCCCCGGTGTCGGCAAGACGGAATTCACCAAGAGCCTGGAGGCCGGCTTCACGCGCGCCGGCATCAGGTGCAAGGTGATCATCCTCGTCGGATCGATCCGCGAGCCGCAGGACTTCGGCGGCTTTCCCGTTTCAACCGCCGACGGCGTGCGCCTGATGCCGATGGCGTGGGCGCAGGATGCCAAGCGCCTCGCCGAAGACGGACATCTGGTCATCGTGTTCCTCGATGAATTGACGACCGTGCCGCCGACGACGCAGGCGGCGATGCTGCGGCTGCTGACAGAGAACGTGTGCGGCGAATTGGCACTGCCGGATTACGAGCCGGGCACAGGCGGCGTCGTCTATCTCTGCGCGAGCAACGCCGTTGAATGGGCCGCCGGCGGACAGGAAATTCAGCCGCCGATGGCGAATCGACTCTGGCATGGCGAGTTCCCCATGGATCACGAAACGTGGGCGGACATGATGGTGAGCGATTTTCCGGCGCCCGCTGATTTGCCGGTCGTGCCGCCGGATTACCTGCATCAGCATCATCACCGGCAGCGCGCGTTGATTGCGAGCTACATCAGGTCAGCGGGACGCGATGCATGGCTCGCGCCGCCGGATGATCTGATGCGCCGCAGTGGTCCGTGGCCATCGGGACGCACGTGGTATCTGGCGTCGCGGTTGCTGGCCGCGATCGAAGCGGTATCGCCACGTAACCGGGCATTGAAAGCGGGCGCGCTCGCGGGATTGATCGGCGACCAGGCGATCCCATTTCTCGAGTACGCGGAGAACTTGAATCTTCCGGATCCCGAAGACATCCTGAAAGACCCGCGCAGCCTGGTGCTGCCCGATCGCACCGATCGCGCCTACGCGATTTGTTATTCGCTCGTCGGCGCGGTGCTGAACAACAAGACGCCGGCGCGATGGGAAGCGGCGATGATCGCGCTCGGCGTTGCCGGCGCGAAGAACGCGGACATTCCGACCGCGGCAGCGCGCACGTTATGCGACAAGCGCAATCGCCCCGAAGGCGCCACGAAGCTGCCGCCCGAGTGCCGGCCGTTCTTCGATCTGATGCAGGCCGCCAACCTGCTGCCGAAAGACTGAGATGTTCTCGCGCATCGCCAGCCTGATTCGCACGGCCGATCGATCACAGGACAGTTACTCCCGCGATCTGCAGGCGCCGAGGTTGCGCGCGTCCTCTCAGCGCGCGTCTTTTGCGCCGGCGCTGTTCAACCTGATTCCAGTGAAGACGGATCTGATCGGCAGCATGGCGGTCGACGTCAACTGGCGGCTCTATTACAACGAGTCGTGGATCGCGACGCACAACGTCGAAGAGAACGCGTCGCTGCTGATCCATGAGGTCAGTCACCTGTTGCGCGATCACGAGTCGCGCAAGAAGTCAGCGGCCGCGCGCGACAGTTACGTGTGGAACACGGCGACCGACTGCGAGATCAACGACGATCTCGCCGCGGAAGGATTACCGCTGCCGGGCAATCCGCCGCAGCCGGAAAAGTACGGCATGCCACCAGGCGAGAGCGCGGAGCTCTACTACCGTCACCTCTACAAGCCGCCCGAAACAGAAGACGAGCCTCAGAAGAAAAAGATCGATCGCGACTGCGGTTCGGGCGCGCACGGCGAGCGACGGCCGTGGGAATTGCCCGACATCGACGGACGCTCGGACGGCACGCCGGGCGTTGATGCCACGAAAGCCGAGATGGTGCGCCGTGAAGTCGCCAAGCGCATCATGGATTCAACCGGCATCGGCGACGTGTCGATCGCATGGCGACGCTGGGCCCACGGCGTGCTCACGCCACAGGTCGATTACGGCGCGCTGATCCGCCACACGGTGCGCATCGCGCTTCGAGACTGCACGCTCGGGCGCTACGATCGCACGTATCGGCGTCCGCATCGACGCCAGGCGTGCTACGGCGACTTCATCATGCCGTCGTACTATCAGCCGCGCCCCAGGCCGGGATTCCTGATCGACACCTCGAGCTCGATGCAGGACCAGCAATTGTCGCGCGCGATCGCGGAACTGGCGGGACTGACACGTCAACTCGGCTACGGCAGCGAGGTGATCGTTGCCTGCTGCGATGCGGCCGTCCATCAGGTCAAGAAAGTCTTCAACGCCGCGCAGCTGGAGTTGTACGGCGGTGGCGGCACGGATATCGGCGCGGGCCTCGCTTATTTCACCGAGCGCAAGTCGGGGCCGATCGATCTGCTGGTCATCGTCACCGATTGCCACACGTCGTGGCCCGACGCCGCACCGCCATTTCCCGTCGTCACGATTCGCGTCGGCGATGGACTACCGCCGCCATGGGGCGATCGCGGCATGAACAAGGTGATCACGATCGAAGATCCCGAGGTCGCGTTCAAACAGGCCGAGCTCACAAGGAAACGTCGATGGCGCAACTAGAGCGTAACGCACCAGAGCCCAGGCGCCCACCGCGACTCCCCGACACCGTGCCATGGAGACGGCGAGCGTTGACGATCCCGCCGGCCTCGTGGAGCGACTGGGTTCACCTGGCAGTGTGGGAACTGTGGATGGGCATTTTGATCTGCGGTTTCCTGTCAGTCGGCGCGGCCATGGTCGTGACCGCGCCCGATCGCATCATCACTGCAGAAGATTTGTCCGGCTGCTATGCGTCACCGCCCGTGCAACGTCCGTGCGAGCGCATCATCTATCGCACCGGCGCGCTCAATGCCGCGTTCAGCGCGCTGTTCGGCATGATGGCGATGCTCATCGGCGGCTGGCTGGTCTGGGAGCTGTGGAGCGCGGTCGCCCCGAAACCGATTACCGATGATTTTCTCAAGCTGTTGAACGACTCGTTCGCGCGCAAGTGGCGCGATCCGCGGACGTGGCCGTGGTCGCGGATGTTTTACGCGTACGCATTTGCATTGGTCGGCGTCGGCCTGACCGTCGCCGCCGGACTCGGCGTCTCGAGAGTGATTTCGGATCTCCGTCCGATAAAAACGCCGATTATGCGGGTAAATACGTCGCAGCAATTCCGGGTTCCGTAGGACAATCCGCTGATGAGCGGTCTGGCGAAGCTCGTCGTCGCTGCGCTCGTCACGTGCGCAGTGGCCTCCTCCGCCGTGGTGTTGCGCGCGAAGGATCCGGCGATCGAAGGCAGGATCACGCTGGCGCGGCTGCGCTGGGGATCGGACCTCGGCGGCTACGGCCGCGGCTTCAGCTCGGCGTGGAATCACGACTGGCCGCGCGCCGAGCAGCACCTCTCGATGATCATCAAGGACATCACGTTCGCCGACATCCGCACGGATGCGGACGTGATCCTCAGGCTCGACGATCCGCAGTTGTTCAACTTCCCCATCGCGATGATGTGGGAGCCGGGCTTCTGGAATCTCACCGATCGCGAGGCCGAATCGTTCCGCGCCTACCTGCTCAAGGGCGGCTTTGCGATCTTCGAAGACTTCGACGGCCCCGAACAGTGGCGCGTGTTCGAATCACAGATGCGCCGCGTGCTGCCCGAAGGCCGGCTGGTGAAGGTCGACAAGTCGCATCCGATCTTCGACTCGTTCTTCCGCATCAAGGACGTCGACGGCATCCTGCATCCGATGTATGGCTTGAAGCCGAGCTACTATGGGATTTTCGAAGACAACAATCCGGCGCAGCGCCTGATGGTGATCGCCAACTTCGACAACGACGTGCCCGAGTACTGGGAATGGTCGGGACAAGGCATGTTTCCGTTCGATACGTCGAACGAGGCGTACAAGCTCGGCGTGAATTACCTGATTTACGGCATGACGCACTGAAATTGGTGTACTATCCGCTCCCTTCACCTGGAGGCGATATGTCTGCACACCTCGCGGCGGATTTGGCAGTGACCCTCGAGAGCGATCGTCCAGGCGCGCTTCTGAAAGCGCTGTCCGCTGTCAGCACGGCCGGCATCAACCTCGATGGCTACAGCGAGATGAACGGGATCGTTCACGTGCTGGCCGTCGATCTCGTCGCGACGCGGAAATGCCTGACGCAAGCCGGGTTCCGCGAACTGCAGGAACAGGACGTGGTCGTCGTCGAGGTCGAAGATGAGCCGGGTGCGGCAGCGGGCGTCTTTCAGCGCATCGCCGATGCGCACATCAACGTCCGCTACAGCTATCTGGCGACCGGCAATCGTCTCGTGATCGCCGCCGCGGATCCGAAGGCGGTCATGAAAGCGCTCGCGCACGACAGTCATCTGGCGAAGCAGTAGAAACGGCCGGCGCCGCCGCGCGGCGCCGTGTCCGCGCAGTTCTGATTGGCGTGCGCGGAATTCCACGAATTCAATCCGCCGGTCGTGGCCTGATTCGGCCCGAAGCCATCGGCGTGCCCAACTTGACCCACGTCGGCGGCGGAACCTGATGTCCAGTCCGCGCACGTGAAACCGCGCATCAACGTGCCGTCGGCATTCGATCCCGTCAGGATGTCGTGTTGAACGGGCGATGGTGATCCTGTCCACTGACCATTGATGCGCCGCCCGCGCTCGTCGATGAACACCGACGCATCGCCAGTGCGCGCGTGCAGCTCGGCGACATTGCTGGCCACCAGCACACCATTGGCGTTGTGCCACGGCCCGTTGCCGATGCGATCCTTCGCGTTGGTTGGTTGATTGCCGTTCGCGGCATCGCGCTCGACGCTCAAGTACGCGAACCAGAAACGGTTGCCCTGCCCGACCGCGGTCGCGAGCCGATTGCACGTCGCATCCGCGCCGGCGAGCCCACCGAGATTGCCCGTGACCGATGTTTGACTCGTGACGAAGAACGACATCGGCTGCGCGGTCGGCGCCGATGGCGAGGAATCTTTACTGCAGCTGCTGATCAGAACGAGCGCCACCAGGAGAACTCTTTTCATAAAGCTCCTTCTTTCAAGCCCGGTGGCGCTCCGGCGACTAATACGTTACACGAAATGCAAACTGCAGCTGGCGTGGCTGATAGAACCCGTCGGTCGAGCTTGCGGGCTGCAGGTAGGTCGTCGCCGTGACGACGCCGTTGTAGTTCGTCAGGTTCTTCGTATTCAGGATGTTGAACCCCTCGACCATGCCCTGCAGGCGCACGCGGCCGGGTGTCTTGAAGATCTTGGACAGCCTGAGATCCAGCTTGTAGTCGCTGTTCGGCGTGCGCTGGCTGTTGCGCGCCACCGTGCGACCGGTCGCGTCGAGCCAGCGGCCGGCGCCGCTGCCAAACGGATCGAGCGTGGTGCGCGTGTTGATCGGACGATTCGATCCGGCGAAGAAGATCGTCGATACCTGGACGTCCCACGGCAGTCGAGTGGATGCATTGGCGGTGAAGCGATGGCGCTGATCGCTGCTGGAGAACGACCACTCGTCGGCGAGATTGAACGGATTGTTCACGCCGTCGAAGCGATTGCTTTCGTGGTCGCTGTGCGTCCACGACAGCGTGTAGCTGCCCGACACGTCGGTACGCGCCCACTCAGGCCCGATGCTGCGCGCCTGCATGCCGAACTGCCAGCCGTCGTACTCCGATCCCGCGGTGGTCTCATAGCGAGTGATGTTGTTGAATTGCGGGTACGGACGGCCATTTGACGACATGCCCCGCGACAGCGCGGTACTCGGAAGAATCGGCAGATGCGTCGCCGGATCTTCGAAGAAGTTGATGCTTCGCGCGCGCGGCTCGTTGAAGCCATCAGTATGCACGTAGTCCATCTGCACGGCCAGCCTCGAGCCGATTTGCTGCGCGATGCCGACGGAGACCTGATCTTGCGTCGGCGTCTTGTAGTCGTTCGCGATCGTCACGATGTCGCGCGGCAGGTTCTGGGCCTTGATGGTTTCGAACGTGATGCCGCCCAGCGGATTGGTGTACGACGAGGGATTCAACACGGTCTGGCTGGCGAACTGGAACAGCAGCGAGCGGCGCTCGTTGCTCGAGATGTTCAACAGCACCTTGTCGAAATTCCGGCCGTAGCCGCCGCGGATCACCGTGCGGCCGTCACCTTTCACGTCGTAGGCAAAGCCAAGACGCGGCGCGATGTTGTCGTAATCACCGTGTTTCTTCCCGGACTCGATCGGACTCTGCAGATCCGTGTTGACGGTGCCATGCTCGACGTCATAGCGGAAGCCGAGATTCACCGTGAAGTGCGGCGACAGCACCCAGTCGTCCTTGAAGAACGCGCCCAACGTGGTGTTCAGAATCTTGTACGAGGGATCGCCGAGGACGATCGAGAAGCGATTGGGCGCCGGATAGGTGCTTGGGTCGTTCGGATCTCTCGGATCAGTCGGGAACGTGTACGACGCGCCCCAAGGTTCGGCGCTCGGGAACGCGCCCTTGTAGTGAGGCTGGAAGAACTGCAGGCCGGTCTTGACGTTGTGTTCGCCATGCCAGGCCGGAATGAAATAGCTCAACGAGTTGTTCGCCTGCACGTTGAATTCCTTCCACCACTGCGGCGAATTCGTCGGCGAGCCAATCACAATGGAAGGGAACGTGTGCAGCGGCAGCTTCGAGTTCGACACCAGCTGGTTGTCGATCTGGGAGAAGCCGGCGCGAATCTCGTGCACCATGCGGCCGCTGATCACCCACGTCTCGCCAATTGAGAGATCGGTGTTCTTCGAGGGCCGGCTGTAGCCGTTCGAGAGCGCGGCGCGCTCGCCGACGCCGACATTGATCTGTTCCCAGTCGTACTTCGACGACCGCGCGAACATGCGGTGGTTCTGACTGAGCTGCACGTCGACGCGGCCGGTCGTGTAATGACGGGTGATGTCGTTCGCCGCCGGCACGTCGAACGCCGCGAATCCAGTCTTCGGAATCGCGGTGACGGCGCGGCCCTGGTACTCGTAGCTGGCAAAGAAAAACGCGCGATCGTGCTTGATCGGTCCGCCGCCGTTCAGGCCACTCTGCTTTTCGTGGTACGGCTGGACTGTGTTGGTGAAGAAGTTGCGGGCATCGCCGAGATCGCTGTCGCGAAGGAACGAGAAGCCGGTCCCCTTGAACTGGTTCGTGCCTGACTTGGTGACGGCATTGATCACGACGCCGGCGGCGCGGCCGTACTCCGCGTCGTAGCGGTTGGTGATGACCTCGAACTCCTGGATCGTTTCCTGGCTGTAGCCCTGGTTCGAGCCGCCGCAGCACGTGCCGCTGACGTCGACGCCGTCGACCTGGTATTTCGCCATGTCGCTGCCCGAGAAGCCCGCGCGCACCGTGCCCGGATTGCCGCGCGCGCCAGGAACCAGCGCCACGAGATCGAGCCAGTTGCGTCCGTTGAGCGGCAGGTCCTGCACCTGTCCGGCGCTGACGCGTCCGGCCAACTCGGATTTCTGCGATTCAACCAGCGGCGCCTCACCGGTGACGGTGACGGTTTCCTGCACGGTCGCGAGCTTCAGGGAGAAGTTGAGCATCATCGCCTGCCCCACTTCGAGGCGCAGCCCTTCGCGGACGACGCTGCCGAAGCCGGCGAGGTCGAGCTGCACGCGCCAGAGTCCGATCGGCAGTGCCGGCATCAGGAACACGCCGGTTTCGGACGTCACCGCGGTCCGCACGGCGCCGGTATCAATGTGCGTCGCGGTGACCGTGACGCCCGGCAGCGCGCCGCCGCTTTCATCGTGGACGATGCCTCGCATTTCTGACTGGCTGGTCTGCGAGAACGCCGGGAGTGTTCCGAGGATCAAGACGAGGAGTGTGGGGACGACGTACCGGACGGCGGTGATATGGCGCATTCATGCCTCCCTCAAGACATTCGGAGGACTATGCGCCCATGCAATCACCGCGTCAAGGTCAGGCAGCCGTTCGTCACACGAGATTTCTAACGGCGCAGCTGCCGCAATCGCTGACGGTTGGCCTCGCGATCGCGCGCCTGCCGGCCGGGAATGGGCGCGAATACGCGATCGGCCGCGATCATCAGCGCCTCGGCTTCGTCACGACGGCCTTGCGCGGCCAGCGATGCGCCCAACAGCGCCTGCACTTCCGCGATCCGCCAGTGACCCGCGGGATACGCGCGCTGACGCATCTCGAGCGCGCGGCGAAGCATCAGTTCCACTCCAACTGCCTGACCGCGCGCGATCCGCACGCGCGACAGATCCACGGCCAGGCTCACGATGCGTGGATGGTCCTGTCCGAGAGCGGAGGTCACGACGTGATACGCGTCGCTCAACATTGCCTCGGCTTCGTCATTGCGTCCCTGCATCTCCAGCGTGCCGGCCAGCGACTGCACCGCGAATGCCGATTCCGGATTCGCCGCTCCAAAGATGCGTTGCCGGACCACCAGGGCTTCGCGCTGCATCTTCTCCGCGCCTCGGAAATCGCCTTTGACCGCCAGCACGGTACCCAGGAAGTTTTTCGCCGCGGCACTGTTCGGATGCTCGACGCCAAGCACGCGCTCGGTGGTCGCGACATTCTCGCGAAACAAACGCTCGGCTTCAGCGACCGCTCCGCGCTCCAGCAACAGCTGGCCCAGGTCGCCCTTGTTGGTCGCCGTTTCGCGGTGCTCGTCGCCGAACAACTTCGTGCGAATCGCGAGCGCATCGCGCGTGGCGCGTTCGGCCTCATCCAGGCGGCCGAGATCGCGAAGCACGCGCCCGGATTCGCTGAGCGTGACGGCGAAATCCTTGTCGTCACGGCCCGTCAGCGCTTCGCGCATCGACAGGCCTTCGGTCAGGAGCGGCAAGGCCGCGGCAAAGTTGCCCAGCCGCCGCTGCAGCACGCCGAGATCGTTCAACGTCTGCGCCACTCGCGCATCGGGCAGCCGGAACGAGCGACGGCCAATCTCGAGCGAGCGCTCCAGCAGCGGCAGGGCCTTGTCGATGAAACCGAGGCGCTCATAGGTGCGACCGATCACCGTCAGCATTTCCGCCTGCACTTCGGGTTGATCGTTCAATTCGTTGCCGATGCGATTCGCCAGCGTATCGAGCAACGCGCGCACGCTCGGCGTCGCGACACCCGTGTCAGGTGTCGCGGGATCGCGATATGGATCGGCGGTGAGCAGCACGCTCCTCAACAGTTCGCTGACGCGCGACGCCTTCTCCGCCTCCAGCCGCGCGCGATCGCGCTCGGACGCCAGCTGCAGCGTGTAAAACGCCACGATCGACACGATCGCGATGCTGACGCCGGCGATGGCGCCCACCGCGCGGCGATGCCGCCGGACAAATTTCGCGGCGCGATATCGAACCGTGTCCGGCCGCGCGGCGATCGGCTGATCATCCAGATAGCGCCGCAGATCGTCCGCCATTTCGGCGACCGATCCGTATCGCTCTGCCGGCGACTTCTTCAGGCTCTTGTGAAGAATCGTTTCGATCTCGCTGCCGAGCACGCGCGCGAGGCGATCGGGTGTGGTCCCGCGCTGCGCCGCGACCAGGCTGCGCGAGTCGAGCGGCGCCTTCAGGAACGCCGCGCTCAACGTCAGCGGCTCCTGATCGACGATGGCGCGCGTGAAGTCTTTGGAAGACTTGACCGCGGCGCCGTACGGATGCTGTCCGCTCAGCAACTCGTACAGCAGCACACCAAGAGAATAGACGTCGGTGCCCGTGGTGATCGGATCGCCCGACACCTGTTCGGGCGCCGCATACTTCGGCGTCAACGCCGCTCCGGAATCCTGCGTCAGCCGCGAGACGCCGTTGTCTTCCATCAACTTCGCGATGCTGAAGTCGAGCAGTTTGACCGCGCCGGCCTGGTTGACCAGCACGTTCGACGGCTTCAGATCGCGATGCACGATCAGGTTGGCGTGCGCGTGCGAGACCGCCGACAGCACATCGAGAAAGAGGCGAATGCGGCGCTCGACCGACAGCCGCCGCTCATCGCAATACACATCGATGTGCTCGCCGTTGACGAGCTCGAG
>Ga0075418_10006545_pt1 | contig 13137 bp, 10 predicted proteins | sample SoiMetdeltSBSDD2_FD_81776 | JGI IMG/M metagenome (GOLD analysis project Ga0075418, IMG submission 81776) | Bulk soil microbial communities from a Populus tree surrounding site in Tennessee, USA - Soil MetaG P. deltoides SBSDD2 | ecosystem: Environmental > Terrestrial > Soil > Tree plantation...
AAGCGCTGAGCACGCTCCTCATCGGCATCGCCGCGTTCACCGCGTTCCAGCTCATTGCGCTGCTGATCCTGGTTTCGCTGTTGTTCTCGGCCATCGTGCAGGAACGTTACCGCGAGGTCGGCCTGCTGCGGGCGATGGGCGCGAAGCCCAATCAGGTGATGACGATCATTCTCACCGAGGCGGCCATCATCACCGGACTGGGCGGCCTGGCTGGACTGGCCTTCGGCGCCGCCATGCTGCTGATGTTCGCCCGTTCCATCGGCTTCTATTTCGGCCTGCTCGGAGCGCCCTTCGCCTTGCCGCCGCTCGCGGTGCTGCAGATCAGCGCGGTTCTGGCGGTCTCGTTTTCCGCGGTCCTCGGGCTCGTGGGCGCTTTTCTGCCGGCGTGGCGGGCGCGCCGGATGGCGCCCTACGCCCTCATTCAGGCGGAAGGCCGGTGACGTGACGCTATCGGCGCAGTCACTGACCAAGCGCTACGGAGCGGCTTCGAACCATGAGGCCGTGCGCGACGCCAGTCTCGAGCTCGAGGCCGGCGAGTTCGTCTCCATCGTCGGCCGGTCTGGCTCGGGCAAGTCCACCCTGATGGCGATGCTCGGCGCCTTGACCAGGCCGACCGAAGGCAAGCTCCTGCTCGACGGCACCGATGTCTGGACGCTGCCGGAAGCGGAGCTCGCGACCTTCCGCTCGCGCTACATCGGCTTCATCTTCCAATTTCCAAGTCTGCTGTCCAACCTGACTGCCGTGGACAATGTCGCCGTGCCGGCGCTGCTCGGCCGCACCATGGATGCAGCACAGGCATACGCGCGCGCCTACGAGCTGCTGGCCCGGGTCGGGTTGCGCGACCGCGCCGACGCGTATCCCGGCAGCATGTCGGGCGGCGAACAGCGACGCGTCGCCATTGCCCGCGCGCTGATCAACTCGCCGCTTCTGCTCCTCGCCGATGAGCCGACCAGCGACCTCGACGAAGACACCGAGACCGACATCATCGATCTGCTCGAGCAATTGCAGCGGACGGAATCGTTCGGCTTCGTGCTCGTCACCCATAACCTGGAGCTGGCCAAGCGCGCACGCCGCAGCTTCGAGATGCGCCAAGGCACGCTCGCGGAAGCCGACCTGCCGCAGATCTCGGCGGAGCCGGACCGCCCGCGGCGCTTTGGCCCAGCCCAAGTGCAAGCGCCTGCGGCGCTGGCGCTGCCCGCCGCATCGCGCGTGCCCATCCGCCTCGGCTCCAACCTGTGGCGCGGCGTCCAGGCTTTCCTGCTGGCGGGAGCGGTGATCTTCGGCGGCATCCTGCTGACTGATTTCGGAATCGACAAATATCAAAAGATGCGGGTTCGGGAGCGCGCCGCCCGGATCGCGGCCTTACAGCACCTGGCGCTCAACAGTCTTCGCGGCGACGTCCAGTCGGTGGCCGATCTCGGCGACGGGCGCTACGAGCTGACGACCTATCTGCAGAATGTCGGCGGCGCTCCGATCTACGTCATGGCGCCGGATCTGCGCGCCTATGTGCAGGTCAAGAGCGTGTGGCAGGAAGTCCCGATGAAGCCGGTCGAAGAAAGTGCGAGCGGTGTGCTCAGGATCGAGGGCAAACAAACCTATCACTATCTGTTCGACGCGCGCGTCCGCGACTATGCGCAGCTGCTCCCGAACTATATGCATGTGCGCTTTTCCGGCACGATGCTGGTCAGTCCGAGCAGCACGCCGAGCGATGACGTATTCGAACGCAAGGACAACTACTACGTCTATCTCAAACCCTTCGACATCACCGACGAGGCGGTGTTGAAGCGGATGCGATTCTCTGGGAAGCCGCCGGTATGGATCCCGATGCCGCCCCATTGAAATGTTGACGGTGGCGAATAGGGGAGCCGATGACCTTGATCCCGAACGACATTGCTGTGCAATAATGGTTTTCTATACACGGGAAGCGGAGGAATTGGGCAATGTCTGACGCGCGCAAGCCAAAAATGAAGGAAGCCGCGGAGCATGCGCCCGTTCCCAAGCTGGAGGTCGAGAGCCAGCCGGGCGGCGCCCCGCCCAAGCCGCTGAGTCCGGAGCAAAGCTATCTCCAGCGCAAGGCCGAGGTGACGCGCCAGGATCACGAAATCTTTTCCGAGTACCTGCAGGAAAAGATCGCCCGCGAGCAGCAGCAGAAAGTGCAAGTCGCCGAGCCGCCGTCAAGGGCGCCGACCAAGCTCAACCGGCGCAGCCTCCTGACCTGGCCTGCCGGCACCGCGGTGGTCGGCGAGGCGGTTACGCTCGGCTATCCAATGATCACGGGCCAAGGCATTCCGCCGCAGGGGCTCCAGCACGGCGGCAGCAGCTACACCGAGGCGCAGCGTCATCCGATCGATCGTGAATTCGTCAATCCCAAAGCCGACGTTGGCGGCCGCAATTTCGGCAACTGGGTGCTGCTGATGCCGACCAAGCTCGGCGGCGGCACTTACGCCGTCAACCTGGAGACCGGCCGGGCCCTCGCCTGGATCTCGTATTGGAACTACGGCGATTATAATCCGATCTCGCATCACCTGTGCGCGTTTCCCAGCGCGGACCCGGCAAAGGGCTTCGAGTGGATCAACAGCACCCAGGGCGGCAAGAATTCGCTGATCTACGGCATCCCCACCAATATCGAGACCCCGGGCGAAGGCTTCAACATCTATCGCGTCCGCTTTGACGGCGCGCAAATGGAGTTGATGGAAAACGTCGCGGAAACGACAGGGCTCGGCCTCGGCGTCCACGTGACCATCGATCCCAAGACCGCGGAACGTTATTTCGTCACCGACGGGCAGAAGGACATCGCGGCGTGCTTCGACCGACGCACCTCGCGGGTGATCGCCGCGCTCAAATACGATTGGGTGCCCAACGTCCGCAACCTGGCCGAGGGCTGGCAGAAGGGCGGCACCCTCAAGATATCCCGCATCTATCCCGATCCGAAGACCGGCAAGTACGACTATCTTGGCACCAAGGGCCAGAAGATCGAATGGGAAATGGTCCCAATGGGCGAACTGTTCGTCGAAGAGGGCACCATCCCCGGCGACGACGTCCACGGTCTCTGCGGGGCTGACGGCACCATATGGCACCCCAGCGGACGCTGGGCGTCGACCGTCGTTCGGCTGTGCGGCGGCCAAGCGATTCTGGACGCCGAGAAGAATTTCGAGCCGGTGGCCTTTCTCCAGTTCAACAAGGATGCGCCGAACCAATACCCGATCAAGAAGATCGACAACGACCACTGGGAGGTCACGTTCGACAAGATCTTCTCGCCCGGCCACGAAGTCGGCTTCTCTCCCGACGGTCGCTTCCTGTGCATGATGAACAATCTGCGCGAGAACAACTGCTCCGTCTTCGATTCGAGCGACCCCGATCCGCGCAACTGGAAAAAGATCGCGCATATCGAGGACCCGCTGTGGCGTGGGAAATATCCGAACCCATTCCACATGGTCTTCTCCATGGACAGCTCCAAGCTCTACCTCTCGATTCTCCACCCCTCGCCCGCCAGCAGCGGCGTGATGGTGGTCGATACCAATACCTGGAAGATCAAGAAGGAGATCCAGGGCATCGGGCCGGACATGCAGACCCTGGCCATCACCTATGACGGCAAGTACGTGGTCGGCGTGTTCAGCGGCTTCCAGCGGCAATCGAGCGGCATCGCGTTCATCGATGCCGAGACCGACGAGTTGGTGGGCATCTGGCCCAGCAACGGCGGTCACCACGACTGCGTTATCATTCCGACCCAGCTCGAGCACATGAAGCATACGAGGTCGTGCACCCTCTAGGCGCGTGCCCGCGTGCATTCGCCACCGAGCTCGGCCTCTGCTTCGTGCGTTGCCTGCGGGCTATCAGCCGAATGTCGGCGTGGCCTCAGCCCCGTCCGAGGCCGGATAAGTCAGTGACTTGTTCGGCCCGGGTCGAGCGGCCGCGGTCATCCGCGCCGGTTCGATGCGATCCTTGCCGAGAATATGGAATACGGTCTCGCCCGCCGCGATCAGATAGTCGGCAATGATGCGGCGATGACATCGCCACCAGACCGCCTCCGCGCACATGATGGCGCACCGTTCCTCCTGGCCGAGCGCACGCAGCCGCGCGAGGCCGGAATGAAACGATTCGGTCAGGCCGTAGTCAGCATAGTTGTGAAAGCTCTGATTTTGCCAGAACGCGTTCACGCCTGGGGCAACCTCATGCTGCTTTCCGCGCAGGCCTCCGAGCGCGGCGATCCGCTCATAGCGGAGTTGCTCTTGCGCCAGCGTCTGCGGAAGGACGTCGTGGTTGAATTGCGGATTTGAGCGCGATCGCGGAATGGTCCGAACGTCAACGACGACCCTGACTTGCTGCGCCTTCAGCAAGTCCATGAATTCGGTCGCCGAGCGAGTTGAATGGCCGATCGTGAAAAACGGAAACGCCATAAATTCCTCCGGCCATCGACGAGGGGCGCCGGCGCCTCGGCGTAGGCTACGACTCCGTCGCCGAGACTGCCGTTGTTATCGCTGCCCCAGCCTGCGGAGCCAAGACGCGCAATGCCGCGCGTTGTACGGCCGGCACCGCCCGCGAAATCACTTCCCCATGGCCGCCTTCGCAGGCGCGGGCGCGACACGCCAAATGGTGTTGCCGACATCGTCGGCGACCAGGAGAGCACCGGCGCGATCGATCGCGACGCCAACCGGGCGGCCGAGTGCCTCGTGGTCGGAATTGACGAAACCAGTGAGGACATCCAACGGCTGTCCGGCCGGGCGTCCATCGACGAATGGGACAAAGATGACCTTGTATCCACTGCGCGGCTTGCGATTCCACGAACCGTGTTGCCCGACGAAGGCCCCGCCCCTGTATCGCTCCGGCAGCAATGTCCCCTGCGCAAACGTCAACCCCAGCGAAGCGGTGTGGCTCCCGAGCGCGTAGTCGGGGACGATCGCTTTGGCCACCAGCTCGGGTTGCTGTGGAGCAACCCGGGTGTCCACGTGCTGCCCGTAATAACTGAATGGCCAGCCGTAAAACCCGCCGTCCTTCACAGAGGTCAGATAGTCCGGCACGAGATCGCTGCCGAGTTCGTCGCGCTCATTCACCACCGTCCATAGCACGCCGGTTTCGGGCTGCCAGGCCATCCCATTGGGATTACGCAGGCCCGAGGCAAACACCCGGGACTGCCCGGTCGCCGGATCGACCTCCAGAATGGCGGCCCGGCGATCCTCCTTGTCCAAGCCGTTCTCGCCTGCATTACTGTTTGATCCCACGGTGGCGTAAAGGTGCAAGCCGTCGCGGCTGGCGATGATGTTCTTCGTCCAATGATGGTTGATAGAACCTGCAGGCAGGTCGGCGACCTTCACACCTGGCGCGTTGATCTGAGTTTCCCCCTCCGCATAGGGGAAGCGCATGATCGCGTCGGTATTGGCGACGTAGAGGTCGTTGCCGACAAGCGCCATGCCGAACGGCGAGTTGAGGTCTTTGAGGAAAACCGTTCGCGTTTCCGCAACGCCATCGCCGTCGGCGTCGCGTAGGAGCGTGATGCGGTTCGCGCTCGGAACGCCGGCCCCCGCCCACTTCTGCGCCATGTGAAAGAAAAAGCCTTTGATACCTTTGGCGTCGTCAGGTCGTGGCGGACCATTGGTCTCGGCGACGAGGACGTCGCCATTGGGCAGCACGTAAAGCCAGCGGGGGTGATCGAGACCGGCGGCGTAGGGATTGACCGCGAGATCCGAGGCCGGGGTCGGCTGGGTGCCATCGGGCCAGCCTTTGGCCGCGGCGATGTTCACGGTCGGAATGAGAGTCGTATTGGGCGGCGGTATCGTCGGATTGGGACCAACCCCGGCCTGCTCCGGCAATTTTGCAGCGTCGCCACATGCACCGAGGAGCACTGAAATCGATCCGATGATCAATAGATTCGTGGTTATCTTCACGGGAGCCCTCGTAAAATCGACACAAGCCCTCCCACGGTTGGAACGCCATAAGGGAGACATCGGTTCCGCTCGGCGCTGCCGCGTGGGCAGCCCCTCGCATCTGCGCAAGGTCGAAGATCCGGAAACGGGCCTGGCTCTCATCCGGCCTGCGGCCCAAGCCAAGGACAGAGGCAGTGGTCCGGACGCTTGCGCACAGGAAATCTCAGCGGATTCCGGGCACGGCGCGCCGGGCGAGCACGGCGCGCGTCAGTTGAACTTCCACACCGCGTCTGGGACAATGCGCTCTCGCCCGCGACCTTTACCGACCGCGCCCCGGCGATTGCCCTGCCCATGATCGACTGCCCATGATGGACTTGTCGCAGTTGAAGGCCGGAATGAAAGGCTCGTCAGAGCTGCTGGTCGGCGTGGAGCACACGGCCCCCCGCATCGGTAGCGGACGAGTCCCCGTGCTCGCCACTCCCGTCATGATCAACGTCATCGAGGCAGCGGCGCTGGCGGCGGTCGAGCACCTTCTACCGACCGGTCATCAGAGTCTCGGCATTCATCTCGATGTCCGCCACTTCGCCGCCACTCCGGTCGGCATGCGCATAGGCGCGACGGCGGAACTGATCAAAGTGGACGGCCGCACCCTCGTATTCCACGTCGAGGCGCACGACGAGAAGGAGCCGATCGGGAACGGCTCTCACGAGCGCGTCGTGGTCAACGTCGCGCGCTTCGATCAGCGCATCCAAAAGAAGTTGGGCGGCTGAGCTATTCTGTGTCGACGAAGGGCTCGGGCGAAATCGCGCAGCAGCGTGATCAGCGCTTGATGAACGTTCCGTTTCGCAACTCGGCAACCGCCTGCTGAAGTTCGGCTTGCGTGTTCATCACGATGGGCCCGTACCAAGCGACAGGCTCCTCGATCGGCTTGCCGGAGACCAAAAGAAAGCGGATGCCGGTCTCGCCCGCCTGCACGGTGACTTCGCTGCCGCTGTCGAACAGCACCAGCGAACGATTCCCGGTACGCTCACGCACGAGGATATCGCCGTCCCCACCTGCTTTTTCGGTCAGCACGCCAAGCGGCTGCGACGCTTGGCTGAATGTCCCATCACCCTCGAATATGTAGGCAAAGGCGTGCCGCTCAGTCTCGACCGGAAGGGCCTTGCGCCGACCCGACGGGATCCAAACGTCGAGATAGCGCGGGTCGGCCGCGACGCCGTCGACAGGACCACGCTTGCCCCAGAAGTCACCGCAGATCACGCGAACACGGGTGCCGTCATCGTCGATGACCTCCGGAATTTCGATCGCCGGAATGTCCTGATAGCGGGGCGCGCTCATCTTCAGTAACGAGGGCAGGTTTGCCCAGAGCTGGAAACCGTGCATGCGTCCTTCCGGGTCGCCTTGCGGCATTTCCTGATGAAGAATTCCGCGCCCTGCGGTCATCCATTGCACGTCACCCGCGCCAAGGGTTCCGCGATTCCCCAGGCTGTCGCCATGGTCCACCGTTCCCCGCAAGACATAGGTGATGGTTTCGATGCCGCGATGGGGATGCCAGGGAAAACCGGCCCGGTAATCGTCGGGGCGATCGTTACGGAAATCGTCCAGCAATAGAAACGGATCGAACTCGGTGGTCTCGCCAAAGCCGAAGGCCCGACGCAGCTTTACTCCGGCCCCTTCCAAGGTCGGCTTCGATTCGATGATCCGCTTGACCGGGCGAATGGACATGGTCCCCTCATAAACTTCTCGACGATCACGGGACTTTATGTAGGTCGAAGGGAACTAAATAGGTAGAGGGGGACGCAACGCCGGCATCGACGGCGCCCGGACGGCAGTTCTTGCACTTGGTGAGCGGTTCTTGCCTCCGGGAGCCGACCTCTTGTCGTTGTTGCGCATGCCGGTTGGCGGTTCTCGCGCATCCCTCAATTCGGTGCTCAACGGCTCTTTCAGCGCCGGCGTTCCCAATGTGCGTCTTGCCCCTCGCATGGGCAGGCCAGGCATCAACGATTTGCAGAGGTATTGGTCGTGCCTTGCATATCGCCGTCACGGGAAGGCGTCACTGTGCCGCGCGACCGACGCAACTGGTGATGTGGCGCTAGCGCACCATGTCATGCACCAAGCGGCTGCGGCGTCCACACCAGCACCTCAATCAGCGTGATCAATCAGGACTGTGCTAGGGGAATGCATATCGAGCTGTGACGGCTCGCTGAGCCTGCGTGCCGACGAGTCGCCGGCACTTTTGCGAGAGGAGCGATCGATAACAGCCTCACATGCCACGTCGCTGAAGACACAGCTCTTGGCCCGGTATCATCACACTCTTCGTCGAGGTGGCGCGCTTTATGCAAGAACGCGAAGCCGAGATAGGAAATATGACGACGGAATGTTTTTCGATGGCGCGGGGAACAAAGACAATTTCTAAAGCTTGGGGAAACGAAGAACCGCAACGTCACCCTTATGCCGCATCCCAACACCGTCACGCATGTACCACTAAGCCAATGAGGATCGCGCATGTGACCCGGCAGTTCACCCCGGCGGTTGGTGGACTGGAAAATGTTGTTCACAATCTTGCGAGGGCCCAGCTCAGTGGCGGCCACCAAGTGCGGGTCATCACACTCAATCGCGACTTTGCAAGGCCAGACCTCGTTCTGCCCGCACGTGAAAATATTGAAGGCATCGACGTGGTGCGGCTCCCATATCGGGGTTCCCGTCGCTATCCGATTGCACCCACGGTGCTGTGCCACATCAAGGGCGCTGACATCGTGCACGTGCATGCGATCGACTTCTTCTTCGATTTCCTGGCGCTGACCTCACCGTGGCACCGGCAACCGCTCGTCGTCACGCCGCATGGCGCGTTCTTCCACACGCGTTTTGCCGCCCATCTGAAGCTGATCTACTTCCATACCGTTACTCGCGTCCTGCTGAGGGCGTATCGCGCGGTGATAAACGTCAGCCGACATGATCACGAGCTGTTCCAACGGATCAGACCGCGCGGCGCGGTGTGGTGGAACAACGGGGTCACCGTGGAGAAGTTCTTGGGAGCAAGCGCCGAAGTTCCATGCAAGAGAATCATCGCCATCAATCGGTTTTCGTCAAACAAGCGGCTTGATCGACTGATCGCATTCGTCGCGGCGCTTCGGCGGCGCGATCCGGCGTGGGAACTGGTGATTGCGGGCTCCGAAGCGGATCTGTGCGAGACCGATATACGCAGCCTCGCGGAAGAGGCCGACGCGAGCCAAGCCGTGGAAATCATGGTCCGCCCAAGTGACGACGAACTCCGGCGGGCGATGTCGCGAAGCTCGGTGTTCGCCAGCGCATCGGAATATGAGGCTTTCGGAATTGCGGCAATCGAGGGCTTGTCGGCGGGACTGATGCCGTTGCTCAGCGACATAAGGTCATTCGGCGACATCGTCGAAGCCGCAGAGGTCGGCGTTATTGTGGATTTCGATCATCCAGACAAGGCAGTTGCGACGTTTCTTGCCGCTTGGACAGCCTGGAGCACAAATTACGACCAGTGCCGCCAGAAGGCGATCGAAGCCGCCAAGCCGTTCGACTGGAAATTCGCGGTCAACCGTTTCGATGCGGTTTACGAGCGGGCCGCCGGACATTCGATCCAGAGGATTCTCGGTATTGACATCCAGGTCTTGCGGCGGAGTGAAGCCGTTGAAACCATCGATCGGCTCTACGATGGTCCAGCGCCAACCGGCGTTGGCTTCGCCAACGCTCACGCCCTCAACACTGCCAGCTCCAACGAGGTGGCGCGCGAGGAATTCGGCAAACTCCTGGTCCTCAATGACGGTATCGGTGTCGCGCTGGCGAGCCGACTGCTCTATCGCTGGCGCTTCCCTGACAATCTCAACGGCACGGACTTTGTGCCGGGTTACCTTGCCGCGACGCGTCGCACTTTCAAAATCTTTCTTCTTGGCGCAAAGCCTGGCGTTGCCGAACGCGCGGCCCGCGCTCTCGTGCCGCCGGGAAGCCGCCATCGCGTCGTTGGCGTTCACCATGGCTATTTCCCCGATACGATGGACACAGTCGTCACCGCCCAGATCAAAGGGTCGGGCGCCGACCTCTTGCTCGTTGCGCTCGGAAATCCGACGCAGGAAATCTGGATTTCACGAAATCTGGCGGCCACGGGTTGCCGGCTCGCTTTCGCGGTCGGGGCGCTGTTCGATTTTGCGTCGGAGGGTGTCACTCGCGCGCCGGCATGGATGCAAGCGCAGGGGCTCGAATGGCTGTTTCGCCTGATGCAGGAGCCCACCAGGTTGTGGCGCCGCTATCTCCTCGGCAATTGGATATTTCTAGGGCGGGTCGCGCGTCAGTGGTGGGAAGGATACAGAATTTGAACGAGCGCAGTTGCGTCTAATGCAGGTCTTCGGGTTCCCGTCCATGGACAGATCGGCGACTGCAAACGCATTGGGCAGGCCTGTGATCCTGCATCTTTCGGCCGACTATCCGGACTCGTTCCGCAATCGCACGACGCCGGCGGTACGCAACCTCATAGCGGCGACTCCAAGCTTCGAGCATGTCGTCGTGTCTCTCAAGCGGCACCCAAATCCTTGGCGCACTTATCTTCGCAAGGACCCGCAGGTCGACGTCGCCCGCGTTTATGCCTTCAGTTACTGGGGATTGCCGCTCGGCATCGGCCATTTCGCGTCAATGCTCCTCGCCGCCCGCCGTATTCAATCCTTGCTTGCCAAGGAGCAAATCACTCCACAGGTCATTCATGCACACAAGCTTTGTTTCGAGGGCATTGTCGCCTGGCTGTTGGCGCGCCGATTGGCACTCCCCTTCGTCACGTCGCTGCGCGGAGAGGCCGAAACCAAGATTGTCCGCTTCAAGCCAAGCTACAGGCCGCTGATCAAGCGTGTGGCGCGCGACGCGCGCATCATCTTTGCCGTGTCGATGTGGTTCGTTGCAGAATTGAAGCAAACCGCACCAGGTGTCGGCAAGAAGATCAGGCCGCTGCCGAATCTGGTGCCCGGCGGACGCGCGGGAAAACCGATCCGGGTCCCGTCCGGCCAGCGATTTGTTTCGATTCTCGACCTCAATGTGTATCGCAAGAAAGGCTTTCATTGGCTCATTTCTGCGTTGGCGATCGCTGCAAAGAAGCATCCCGACTTGACCTTGGATGTGTTCGGGTGGAGCAACGAGCGAGTTGACCTCGAAATACGACAGCTCGCGGCGGCGGCGGGCTGCGCCAGCCGCATCAGATTTCGCGGCGCCCAGCCACACGCGCAAATTATCGATGAATTGCCGCAATACGTGGCCCTCCTGCTGCCGAGCGTGAACGAGACCTTCGGGATGGTTTATCTCGAGGCGCTGCTGGCGGGTGTCCCGGTGCTTTACACGCGCGGAACCGGAATCGACGGCCACCTCGACGGTCTCAGCGTCGGGGTTGGTGTGGCGGCCGGGGCGGTCGATGAAATCGCCGCTGCTATCGATGATTTTTCCCGCAATGCCGCGGAATGGCGTGATGCCGTGTGGCGTCACCGCGACGATCTCATCTCGCGCTTCGGGCAGGACGGGATCGTCGCACGCTACACCAAGGACATCCGCACCGTGCTGGGAAGAGACCGGCGGTTGGAGAAGGTCCGGCATGACGCCTGTTCGGAACAAGCTTCGGGGCTTCCATGACGCAAGATAGATCGCTCGGTTCAACCCTGGTCCGGTCAACGGCTCCCGGGCTCTCCGTTCCGAAGCCTCCAGGGGTTATGCGGACGCTGCGCAGACGGCTCCAGTCCGCTCTATTCCCTGTAATCGACGCCAAGTACCCGCCCCTGACTCATGCGCTCAGGCTTCGGTACAATTTGACGCTGCGCCAGGGAGAAGCCGAACTGCGGCACGTCATGTTTCTGGTCGATCGCAGCCGCGCAGCGGCCGATATTGGCGCGCATCGCGGCGTTTACGCGCACGTCCTCGCACGCTACGCCAAGCACGTTCACGCATTCGAACCACATCCTCAGCTGTTCACGTATCTGCGCCGGGTCATGTCCGATCGCGTGACCGTCCACCCGGTCGCGCTGTCCTCTGCCGCCGGCACCGTAAAGTTCAGGATACCGCGTGCCGGAAGCTATCTTGGATTGGGCCAGGGCACGCTCGAAGAGCTGCCGATTTTTCACGGCGCAGGGGTCAGCGAGATCGAGGTCAGATCCAGCACACTCGATCAAGAGCTCAGCGAGCCTGTTGGATTCATGAAGATCGACGTCGAGGGACACGAGTTATCGGTCCTCGAAGGGGGACGCGACGTGCTTCGGAGGGATCAGCCCGCACTCATGATCGAAATCGCCGACAGTCCGGAATTGCAGCACTATCAGCGCGTGGTGGATTTCCTAGCCGGCTTCGGATATCGGCCGTTTTGGCTCGACCGGGGGGCCCTCGTCAGCGTTGCGCGCCGAGGTCCCGGCGCCGCCTTTTTTCGGGCGACCGGACCCAAGGGCGAAGTGCTTTGCGCCAACTTCGTATTTCTCGCGTAGCCAGCGGTTTGCGCATCGTCGTAGGTAATGGAGGCGGGCGGCCATGGGCCATGCAGTAACCGAGGGAGATCAAGTGCGGCGAAGACGATTGCAGCGCTATCTCAACGAGGGACTCGGACGAGTCGAAGGCTGGCTGGACGCGCGCTCGGCAAAGGTGATTGCAGCGCTGGGTGAATACCAGGCCATGCATGGGATCCACGGTGCGGTGGGAGAGATTGGAGTCCATCATGGAAAACTGCTTGTTCTTCTCGATCTGCTGAAGGCGAAGGACGAAGTCTCCTTCGCCGTCGATTTGTTCGAGAATCAGGAGTTCAATGTCGACCAGTCGGGACTGGGAGACTACTCGCAGCTGGCGCGAAATCTCGAGAAATTCTCCACCGGACTCGACCGAGTCCAGATCTTCAAACGCAACTCGATGGATCTGCGGGCGGACGAAATCCTGACAGCCTGCGGTCCTGCGAGGTTGTTTTCGGTAGACGGGGGTCATACCGCAGTCTGCACCTTGAACGATGTGCGCATTTCGGAGGCGAGCACCATCGATCAGGGGCTCGTCGTCGTGGACGATTATTTCAATCCGTCGTGGCCTGACGTCTCTGCCGGCGTAGCTCAGTACATTTTTCATCGCGGCTCGACGCTACGGCCATTCGCGATCTCTCCGAACAAGCTCTATCTGGCGCGCACTCACTGTCACGAGCGATACCGGAGCGCCCTGCGGGAGCGGGTGGGACGGTATTATTTGAAGACGAGCGGGGGAATTCCCCGCTCTTCTACCCAGGAGTTTCTCTGGGGTAACGGTGTATAGGGCG
>Ga0075418_10006546_pt1 | contig 13136 bp, 13 predicted proteins | sample SoiMetdeltSBSDD2_FD_81776 | JGI IMG/M metagenome (GOLD analysis project Ga0075418, IMG submission 81776) | Bulk soil microbial communities from a Populus tree surrounding site in Tennessee, USA - Soil MetaG P. deltoides SBSDD2 | ecosystem: Environmental > Terrestrial > Soil > Tree plantation...
ACCAGGGGGGGTGTCTCATGCTCCTCAGGTGGCAACGGTTGCCTGGGGGTTGCCTGCTCGGGTTCTGGCGGCTTATCCCCGGACGCTGCAAACTGGTATTGGTTTGCGGCGTAGCCGCCGTCTTCCCGGAAGCGAAGGCGCGGGTCAATGAGGTTGACGGCTTTGAGGCGCTTGACATAGCGGATCATCGTTGAGCGGTCAACCCCAGCCTCGTTGGCAAGGGTATTGTAGGAGGGGTTACACTGCCCGGTTTTCTGGTTGAGATGACTCTTGATAACGACCAGCGCGCCCAGGACGGCTAAACCGATGCGCGAGGCGCGGGCAATACTGCTGTTTTCAATCGCGGTGAAGGGAATTGTGGACGCTGCGGCCATATCTCTGCCCTCCCTGAATGCAGTCCATCAGGAAGAGGGAAGACCGCTGTCTTGGGTGGCACGGGAGGCACGAGGTGTGCTAGAATCGCGTATCCACTCATGATGCAGTGCGTCTCCTTGCATCCTGATGGGTGAGGCGCCCTGGAGAGATAAACCCTGCGAAAAGTTCTCTCTCCGGGGCGTTTTGCTTTCCGGATCAGCCCCTGATCCGACATCCTTAGAAAAATGCTTGTACATCCTACACCGACTCACCACCAACCGCACACTTCTATTTTTAATCAGACAAGAGCCTGGCTGGAGTGTGATCTCGACTTGTCGGGAGAACCGGAGGCAAGGCAAGCCCCCCGCAGGGGAATCATCCGGAAGAGTTGGGGGAACAAATACCGCTTTTTCCTGAGACCTCTCTGTGAGTACCCCCGGTTATTGTCCAGAGGGGGAGTATAAGTATTTTTGCTGTTTCAGCCTTCAGAAAAAGTGGACACAATTCCGACATCGCCTGTCGGAAATAGCGAACTCTTTTTTGCTGTGTTTTTTTCACTTAGGGAATACAACAAAGGTATCTTAAAAGGGAGTCCAAGGTGTTGTATGTATGAGAAAAAGAGGAGTCAGGCCTGTACCTCTTTTGTCGGGGGGAGTCGGGCGGCGCTTTCGCTCGAAGCGGTGGCGCTTCGCGCCCGACTCCCCCCGACAACGGTTTTACGATATTCATGTGCTGCCTGGTCTATGATGTGCTTTCACTCGTCGGGGGGCCTGACCCAAGGACATGTCACTGGAATTCATTCCCTTTGACCCTTTCTTCCAGGTGGCATGTTATGAGAGTGCTACTGCACATTTTTTTCATCGTGGAGGCATAGTCCACCTAAAGGCCTGCATTGCTTACAATGGCGATATCCCTCTATAAGAATCTCTAGAAGCGGTCTGCTCTTCCGGCACCTACTCACAGCTGCCGTGGCGGCCAGCAGCGGACGCAGCGCATGGTTCCCCGATCGTTCCAGCGATAGATGCCCCCACACTCGATACAAGGGAGGATCAGTGCAGTGTGCGATGTGCCGTTCTGGTGGCTTGTGATGTGTGGCTGACATTGCCCATCTACGCACGATGTATGTTCCGGTGTAACTCCTGTAACTCTGTAACTCAAATCCTCTAAGCTCTTGTTTTTCTCGTCGCTTATACGAGTTACATCTGCGTTACACTCCCCTAGACTCCCTGTCACGCGCTCCTGAGTGACCTCCGGGGCACCACTCTCAGTTACCTGCGTTACAGGAGTTACATGGGTTACACCCTCATCCTCGCTCATCGGCGCTGTTAGACAGCGAGGAATATAGCGACCATCCCCGAGGTTATGGACCTCACTGCGCTCAGTCATGCGTTTGAGGCGCAACCGCATCGTGCCTTCGAGGACGCCGAGGAGTATAGCAAGCTGCTTGGGTGTCATCGGTTTGCCTGCACTTCGCAAGGCATCCAACACTTCTTTACTCGCCTGGGACAGCCGGTACTCCTCGGCGTCGCCGAGGCCTGTCCAGAAGCCATCACGAAATTGTAGGGCCAGGTCGAGGGTCTCGATATCCCGCCCAGTAATGTGCAATGCCGCATCTGCCTCCCCGGCCAGCCGTTGCAGTACCCACAGCGAATCAGCGGCGCCGGCCAAGGCCATGGAGCCACTAATCGCATCGCGAAAGTCCTCAGCTTTCCGCTTATTGGCATGATGCACAATGACAATGGCAATTCCCCGCTCTTGAGCCAGGCGTTGCAGGGGGGCAAGCGCCAGGTAGTCCTCCTGATAGACGCTGCCGTTTCTGGTGCGACGGGGACGGACCTTTTCAAGGATATCAATCACAATCAGCTTCGCCTCACTGTGGGCATCCAGCCATTGAGTGAGTGCTTTCTCCAGGCCTTCCCCCAGACGAGGGGCCTCCCAGAGTACCAGGCTCAGTCGGGCCGGGGGTGTAGTCATCCCCATGGCCTGCATCTGGTCGGTCAGGCGCTTTTTGGCGCGACGTTCGCCGTCTTCCAAGGCCAGATACAGGACATCGCCCTGCTTGGCCGGGTAGCGCCCAAAGGCCCGGCCGCCTTCCGCAACCGCCATGCAGAGATTCCACATCGCCAGACTCTTACCGTCTTTCGCGCGGCCCACAAAGAGTGTGGCACCACTGGGAAGAATATCTTCCACGACATAGGCAAGCTGTGGGAGGTCTTTGGTGTAAAGCTCTGTCGCCGTGATGGGCTGGAAGGTGGCACAGGGTACTGTCTCTGACCCGTACGGGATAGGCTGGAGCTTGAGGAGCTGATCGACGGCGTATTGCAGGTCATGCGGACTGCCGCCAATTTCTTTGTACTTCAGTTTAATCTGCGCCCATTTGCCAGGCGGCTGATGCCGGAAATGGGCGAGGACCTGGAGCTCGTCTTCTTCTAGCCACTGCGCCGCGGAGTAGTGCGTGAGGATTACATTGAGCTTGCCTGACACGTCCAGTTCCTGCCACATCTCCCAGGCGTCGAGGCCTGCCTTGATGGCACGGTAAGTGTTGGAGTACTGACGCTCGTCACTATCGATTGTAGCGGTATGCGGCTGCGTTCCATTGTGGGAGCGCGGTGGTTCCGCCTGGAAATGATTGGACTGCGGGCATTCGTCTGATACCATTATTTCTGCCTTTCTCTGCATGCAGGTGGCGCTGCATGATAAAGGAAGCTCTGTCGCCGTGGCATCCGTGTGGCGCACTGAACCACGGCGATGGTCAATAGCCCAGCCGGAGTCTCCTCTCCCTCTACAGCTCTTCTATGTGCTCTTGAGCAACTTTCACCCAAGGTGAAAACCCTGATATCTATTCCACGATCGAACACCAAAATTTGTGACAGCAGGATTGTCGCAGCCCGTCTGTCACAAAAAAAGGCGCTCATTCGTGTATCGTATAGAGGCAAGAAAGTTAGGCGACACCATCGGTGTCATATGAAGGGGACAAGACATGGCAGACGAAGCTCGGTCTATGTGGGAGGCGTTTATCACTGCTCCGGAAAATGCACACTTGCTCAAGCGGTATGCCAAATCTGCCAAAGAGCCCGCGGCACTCTTTGATAACATCGGGGAAGACTTGGGAAGCTCAAAACAGGAAGTCCGAGAGCAAGCGTACTGGGCACTGGTTGCGGCAATGCCAGAGTTAACGCGCATCCACCACGAGCGAGAAATACGACAACCGGGATGGAGAGACACAGAGGGAAAAGATCAGCGGATGGCGAATCGGGGGATAGATATGCTCAGCTATCTGCATCATAAATTCGTTGTGGAACATTACTTTAAAATACATGGTAAGAATGGGAAAGACCCAAGACGCCTTATAAACAAAATAATGAGCAACTGGAAGAAGGATAGGGACAAAAAGCTCCGTAGAGAAGAGCCGCCAGAAGATGAAGATATGTTAGACATTCCCGACCCTGCTGGCTCTGTTGAAGATAAAGTACGAGAAAAAACGGCGTATGAGGAGTGGAAGAGAGAACTTCACGCTATGGGAATTGTGAGGCGACCGGAAGAGTTCGACTTGTGTTGGACGATTTTAGTAGATGAACGCTCCTTCGATGAGGCTGGAAAACGCTTGGGCATTCCTTCTAAACCCGCCTTGCGGCAACGGCTATCACGGGGGAGGAAAACCATTGTTGCAGACCGCGATGCATTATTTTCGTATTTTCTTTGCGAGTTTCAGACCATTAGAGCCGCCAAACCAACCTCTCAAAACATAATGTTGATGGAGCGAGCCAAAAAGTCCATACTGCCAGGGGATTGGCTGCAAGGGAGGGCGGCTGATGGGAAGAACGCTTTTGCTGTCCGACCGCTTACAACAGGTTTTCGCGGTGCACCGAGCCATATATACCACGTTGCAATCCATAAAGATTACTGCGTACCCCCTCCTTACGTTAACCGTAAATATGAACGTGACACCTACCACACCAGCTTCGCTGAATACTTCACAGACGCTCAAAAACGAGAAGTTAAGTTACATCTAGATTCTCTGGAGCAATTCTGCTTGCAGCATGTGGATAGGCTGATTGATCCAGGTGGTAGATGGTTCAAGAGATACCGTGATGCGCTTTACCTGCTCGATGAAGGTCACACTCAGCTTCCTGGTCTCGATGGCGCCATAGCTGAGGTTTGCGATGATTATCATTCATTGGTGATTAGGAATTCCTGCCCAGAGCCTAGTTTTATTCCCAACCCCTTGTTTTCTTGTTTTTGGCATCTACGGGGTCAGACGATTCATGCTGTTTTTCCAGACTCCACCTCATTTAGTGGTAAAATTTCAACCTATTGATATTATTGGCTTTATTTTATGACGGGTCTTGCGACCTCGCGTCGTGTATCAACGGGACATCAAGGGCTGAGCTGCCCTCAACACCTGAGGACAGCCGTCCACCACTAAATCCGATGGAATGTGTGTTTTTCCGGACCTTTGAGGTGGGCCTTGCGGTAGTAAACAGGAAAAAAACAACGCTAAGAGGCTATTTCAGCATTGAATGATAGGTACTTATTCTCTGTATTTTCAGCCTCTTAACGCCTAAAATTTCTCCATTGCTACTGGAAGGCCAGGTGCAGAAGAATTGACGGCCACATCTCCTGCAGAAGCCTCTGGTGCTGGTCATGGAATCCAAAGATGTTCCACCCTGCCACCTCATTAGCTGCTTCAGAGCCAGGGTGGTCATCAATCCATTTTAACGCGACCCGTTCTGTTGCCCAAAATGCAAGCTCTTCCCTCCACTCCTCTAGGTCTTCATCGGTATTGCGTATGGTTTCAAACGGGTCGAGGCCGGCTCTCCATACCTGTACCTTTCCATCGCCAGGGGGGGTATAAGGGTTAATATCTAAAACAAACTGTTTCAGTGCCACCTCTAAATAAACTCCTACTGCTACCTTATCTCCTCTCTCTTCCACTGTGGCCTCGTTGTTCGCCTTCACTCTCAGCTCACGAGCCAATGAGAGCACCTGCTGTGCATTCTGGCGAAGGTCCGCAACAAAGGTCTCTCTGTCTTGATCAGCTCGTATGGAACTGAACAGAGCACGGTAATCCGCCCCTCCCTCAGACGGCGATTGATTTTGGCCTGTTTGGCCTGGTGTGAGTTCCCTTCGGGGTCTCTCCCCTTCCGTACCTCCTGACATGTCGTGTGTATGTTACGGTATAAGTCTAAAAAAATCAACTGTTTGTAAGTATTTCACCCCCTCCTGTCACAAATTTTCGTGCTCAAACGTGTGAGAGATAGAGGATGTTTTTCAATTCCCTCTTACCAAGGAGGCACACGCATGCGAACGGTGCTCATCCGTATTGAGGGGGCCAAACACCCCATCCATAAGCTGCAACTCCATGAAGGGACACGAGTCAGCGACATCCTCCAGACACTCAACGTACCCAAAGACTATGTCCTGGCGCTCGCCTCGAATCCCACACGCCCCTTCCCCCAGGAAGCAGAGGCGCATGCGCTGATGGCCGATGCTGACCACTTGATTGCCCGCTCCCGCTCGGCACCAGTCGAGACCGACACTCCTATCACACTCACACTTTCCAATTGAGGAGGCGTATGCATGCCTGTAACAGACAATACTCATCCCAGACCACTCTCACGGGCCAATATCCCACAGCCCGGAGAAGCGATGTACGACCTCGTGCCGCTGCCCGATGGCGAGTGGCAGCAGTGCGGCGATAACCTGGTTCTGCCCCCGGATGACTATCAGTTGTTATTCCGCTACGGCCTCTACCGGCTCCACCACCGGCGGGATGACAAGATCCATGGCCTGCTGATGGTCATAGGGCCGCCGGGGACGGGGAAAAGTGACGCCGTTCGCGGCATTGCCAGCACCCTCATGCACACGCTCGAATGCGGAGGCAATGGCCTCATTATACGTGTTCCATCGCTCTTCAGTGAGGAGCTGGGGCGCAGTGCCAAGCAGGTAGCCAAACTGCTGGAAGATATCCGTGTCTCAGCCCAGAAGTGTCCGACGTTCGTTCTTCTCGATGACGCCGAGTCGCTGTTTTTGGACCGGCGACACATTCTGGAAACGAAGGTACCAGGGGATGTGATCACCGTCGCGACGACACTGTTTGCGGGTTTGGACCGCTTCCGATGTGAGCCCAACGTCATCATGTTCGCGACACTCAATATCCAGGGCGCTGTCGATGAGGCAATCATCAGCCGCGCGGATTACGTACTACCCTTCGCCCTTCCAACCCATGAAGCACGCTTGGCAATCCTAGGCAAACTTCTCACGGGCACCGCTGGAGAACAGGTCCTTGAGAAACTTGCTGAGGCGACCGATGGCTGGAGCGGCCGGGACCTGACAAAGATTCCCCTCAAAGCGTTTCTTCTTGGGACTGCCGAGACTCCCGACGCGCTGACAGCGGATGATTACCTGCTCGCTGTTGGCCTTGTTCCGGGCAGCAATGAGGTGGACGTAGTGGACGACGTAGACGAAGTGCTACTCGAAACAGCAAAGGAGGATATATGCGAGAGTTTATCACCCAACCGATTCCTGGCGGCTGTCTTCCCCCAGAGTCTCAAGTGGATGAGGCGCTTTCTGTCCTTGTCACCGCAGCAGAGCTTTTAGAGTTTCGCGGCCTGACGGAGCTTGAACACACCCTTTCGGAGCTCTACGAGCGCCTCTTACTCCTCACCCGAGCAGGGGAACTCGCCGGGCTTTCCTTTCAGATGGAAGACCCAAACGGTGTCTGTGGCGTGTGCGTGACCATCGACCCGTATGACGTCGCAGATATTGAGGAAGTTGATCTCTCAACCCTTCGGCTTCTCGCGAGTTCTGAGGCCCGCGGACATATCGACATTGTCTGCCTGGATAGCGCATTTGTCGAGGGACTGGTGGGCGCCAACTGGCTTCCCGACGCGTCCGATACCCTCACCGTGGCCCTCACTTTCAGCACCGACAACGATTCCATCGATGATCCTGAACAAGAAGAGGAGGAGCGTGATGACGACGACAACGACGTTGAAGCTTGGCGTGAACCTGTTAGAGAAATCGACGATCTATACAACTAATTGTCTGACCCAATTCGGCTACCGGATAGAGAACGGCCGGGGCTTACAGGGATACATGCGGGAACAGCAGGAACGCATTGAGCGGGGCTTTCAGACCTGGCTTGGCGAGCAGAAACTGTTGGCGGCGCATTACGAGATCTATGATCCGGCAACCGACAAAGCCTATGAGCGCTGCCAGATTGACCTCACGTATACCACCGACGCCCGCGAAGTGGTTGGAAAACCCCCCATTGAGCAGCTTGACGCGCTTCTCAAAAAGCTGCCCAAATTGCCCCCCGGTGCCAAACTTCGGGTGGTTGCGACCAAAGCCCCCGGCGCCAGTGAAGTGGAAGGCTGGTACCCCACGCAGCTGCGGCAATTTATCGGCGGGGCAGCTGATGATATCCCCGTCGGCGACAGCGATCATGGCTTTGGCCATATCTGGGGGAGGATGGTGTACAAGGTTTCAAAGAAGCACAATGAGACCCAGGCAATCAACCTCTAAAACCGCGCGCTTACGGCCAAAAACGTCCCGGCCCCGCAAGGCTGGCGTCACAAAGCGGGAGGTAGCCATTCTCACGGCGGTCGCGTCGCTCTTTGTCGCGACCGCAGAGGATCTTCTCCACATGCTTGCCCTCCCCTCACGATCGTACCTGGCTGAACTCCTAAATGCTCTTTGCGGGGGCAGGGATCACAGCCGAAGAGGCTATCTCTACCGCTTCAGTATGCCCCAGTCTCCCGGCAATCCCCGCCGTCTCTACGCGCTTACCCGGCGGGGGAAGAGTCTCCTTATGGAGCTGGGGGTGGAGGTTGCCAGCTGCTACAGGCCGGAGAAGGCGAGCCTCTTAAGTTTCAGCTTTTTACAACATCACCTGGCTGTCTCAGAGGTTTTAGTTGCCCTAAATCTCTTTGTTCGGAAATTCCCGGAGTACGAGCTTGTGGAGAGCCGCCCTTGGTTTACTATGGCTGAAAGTCCGCCCCGCCTCATCCGCGTCATCGATGGGAAAGAGACCACGATCACGGTCATTCCTGATCTCTGGGTAGCTATAGAGCGCGACCCTGAAGAGCTGGAAAAAACGCAAGGCTTCAATATTTGGTTTGAAATAGACCGGGGCACAGAAGCAAGGACGAGATATATGGAGCTTGTGAGAAAAAGAATTAATTTTATCCGGGATGAAGGATATGAACAATTTTTTGGAACCTCGTCGGTGCTTCTCGTCTTTCTGGCCGTTGGTCCAAGCATGGACTACCGCCTTCACAGGCTCCATCTGATGCGCCAGTGGACGCAAGAGCTTCTCCAACAAGAAAAACTTGTCGATTGGTCCAACACCTTTCTGTTCTCAACGATTGATGAGACTCTGTACGACACGCTCATGCTTTTTACCGATCCCGTTCACTTTCAACCGTTCTCAGACACGCTTGTGCCGCTTTTCCCACCCCGTCCTCCAGAGGAGAAGACAGATGAGACTTCTGCCAACACCGTTTCGTCTCGCAGCGACAGCGCTGAAAAAGGCTTTTGTAATGACGCCGCCGGAGCCACCACCCCGTCCACCGGAGAAAAAACCTCCTCCACGTCCTGGCCTGACAAAGCCGCCAGGATTGCCGGACGGCAGGCCCAGGCCGCCTCAACCACCCACCACGAAGGCCAGCCAGATCACCACCGTGTTGGGGACGGACGCGCAAACCGGACAGGACGTCGTGCTCACACTGAAGGAGCGGTTTACCGGAAATTGTTTGCTTGGCGTCACAGGCGCCGGGAAGTCGACGCTGGATCTCAACCTGATCACCAGTGACATTCGCCAGGGCTTGGGCGTCTGCCTCATTGAGCCCCATGGGGATTTGACCCGCCAGGTGATTGCCGCCATGCCGGAAGAGCGGCTCAACGACGTTATTTACCTGGATCTCACCGACAGCCATCGGTCCTTTGGCCTCAATTTTTTTGAGTGTCCACCGGGAGCGGATGTCACTGAGGTCGCCAAGATCGCCAGTTTCGTAGGCCATGTATTCGAAAAAATCTGGTCAGCACAGACGGAAACCACGCCTCGTCTGGCAATGGTGCTCAGAAACGTTACGCGTGTCCTACTCGAAAATCCGGGCCTGACGTTTGCGGAAATACCCTTGTTACTCTGGGATGACGGGGTACGCGAGAAATTAGTCCGTCGTGTTACCAATACGCAAACGAAACTCTTCTGGTCTCAGTATAACCGCAAAACGCCCCGCGACCGGGATGAGCTGACCGCCTCGACCATGAATAAAGTCGACTCGTATCTGACTGAGCCCCTTGTCAGTCGCATTGTCTCCCAATCCGCCTCAACCATCAATTTCCGTCAGATCATGGATGAGGGCAAGATTCTCCTCGTCAATTTATCCCCCCAGCTTGAGGAAGCAAGCCGCCTCATTGGGGCGGTCCTCCTTGGCCGCCTGCTCATGGCGGCATTCTCACGTGCTGCTACCCCGCAGCATGAGCGTCGGCCTTTTATGATCTACTGCGATGAATACCAGCGGTTCGCAACCTCAGACTTCGCGACATTTCTGGCCGAGGCCCGCAAGTTTAATATAGGGACGACTATCTCCAACCAGGTGCTGGAACAATTGGATGATCTCAACCGCGCGACCGCCTTACAGGCGGGAACGCTCGTCATCTTTCGCGTTTCGGGCGAGGACTCAAAGGCCCTGGCGCCCTCCTTTGACGCGACCCCACAGCCAGCGCTCGTTGGCGAAGAGCCGGTACGGGCCGTTGTTGCCGATCCAATCGCGCATCTTCTCAGACACGGCCATCCGCACCCGACGGTTGCAAAGTTTGTCGCGGAGTATCTCATGCCGCTTGAGAGTCTCTTAAGGAAACACGCCAGCGCTCCCCATCCGTTTGGCTTTGGCTGTACGATTGCCCACCCGAACCAGGTGCTAGAGGGACACCGGCAACTCAACGAAAGTATCGCCCACTCAATGCGGGAGGGACGCTCCGACGTCACTCTTTCTCCCTTATCGCTCTTCTTCCTCGGCGGGATAGCAGATGAAGAGAGTACCTACGTCTTTAAAAAAGACCTGCGCTACGATAAGGGCCTTGAGTGCAAGGTGTATTTTCTGGGTTTTTATGGCACCTCCAACTACTACGGAAAACCGACGTTTCTCACGGGGAAAAATGAACAGGCGGCTCTGGCGTTTTTACGCAAGATGGCCAAAACCAGGATCTTCATGAGGCGGAAAACCGTTGACCGCCGGGTTGCCGCGTTCACGCGCATGCTCAAAGCCCTTCGAGCGACCCTGCAGATTCTTGCCAAAGAGCCCCTGATGACCGATACCGGGCTCTATCAACCCAAATACATGCTTCGATCCTATCAAGATCAGGAAAATCTCGTCGCGAATACATTAAGCCAATTACCCAATTACACCGCCAGGGTGCGCCTCTTAACCGGCGAACACACCATAAAAACCCGTCCGGCGCCACCGCTCGTCTCCGAGCGCGAGGTAGAAACGCGGATTCGCTGTATCAAGGAGCGAATACTGCGGGAGGGTGTGACGAGGTCAGCGCTAGCGATAGAAGAAGAGGTCGCCAAACGCCATGAAGCGCTTCGAGCGCGCCCGGCATCAGATACGCCGCCGCCCACCGCCAACACTGGCAGACGGGGCCGGGGCAAGGTGCCGCAACAGCCATAGGAGGGCTGGCGCCCACCTCATCGGCAAACGTAACAACCGTCGTTTCTCTGCACACTGCCCAGGTCTTAAGTCGTGAGCTGTGCAGCAGCAGGGGCGCGATAGCGATCCCTGAAGACAGAAAGGGGGTGAATACATATATCAAAGCATGAAGCAGCTGAGAGGTTAGTCGACGGCTTTTCCGCGATCCCGACCGACTGGGTGCAAATCGTTGCACAGCAGACCGGCGCAGAGTTTTACGGGATTATGTGGGGCACGATGTTTATCGTGAACGACCCGGTTGATAAAGAGCGGATTCAGGCCCTACTGCATACCGTAAAAGATGAGGAAGACGACCTCTCCGGCTGCCAGGAAGTCGGTCAGACCGGTATCTATGCCTTTGACGTAGACGGGGAATTAGTACTGGGAATTCAAGGGGCTGGATACGATTTTTATGAGCAGCATTGGGTTCCACTCTACGAGGCCCTGGGCTACCACTGGCACGATACCGCCTGACTTTTCGGCTCCCTACCCAGGAGTGGAAACTCCTGGGTAGCAGCGGGAAAGCATTTCCCGAGATTGGGGGTGAGATAGATACAACTGTTAACAAAAGACCTCCTCAAACGACTCCCGGCCTTGTATTCGCAGGAAGAGAATCCGGACCCCCTTGTGGTCTGTAAATTCTTCACGCCGGATGCGCAATGGACGTGGTACGTGACCGAAGGCTCACCGGTTGATGAGGACGGGCTCTACGACACGGACAAGGAAAAGGTGGACTTTGTCTTCTTTGGCCTTGTCAAAGGTCTCGAAGTCGAGCTCGGCTACTTTTCCCTCTCGGAGCTCACTGGTATCCGCGGACTGTTTGGATTGCCCGTTGAGCGCGACCTGTACTTTGAGCCGGTCCGGTTGTCCGAGGTGAAGTCGTTGTGCGGGGTATAACGGCAGGGGTTTCTGCCCGTTGGTTGTCAACTTTATGCTGGCAGCCAAACGCAGGGACGTGCCCTGGAGAGGATGGTGATACACACTATGAAATTTTATCTCGCTCATTCATACACACGAGACGGCGAGTATGAGTACGGGGAGCAATTCCCCCTTGCCGCAGAGAATGAGCGTGAGGCAGAAGAGAAGGCTAAAAAATACTTACTCGAAGGCTACGCATACTCAGCTGAGGAATCGTTTGACCAAGACGATGAACTCGACCTCTTCGTGAGAATCGTGCAATTCGACGGAGTAAGGGAAATTTCCAAAAGTGACTATGAGGTACTTCGGAAATATCACTAATCCTTCACCGTTACTGGTAGTTCTTCTGTAACTTGGTTGTCAGCCTTTGGTTGCCAGCCAATAACAGCGGAGTTACCGCTGAGGAAGGGGGTGAATAGACGTGAAGTACTTCAAAATCACCAAGACCTGGTCTGTGAAGGCCGAATCTGAAGAAGAGGCCATCAAACAGGTTGCCGCTGATCCGGGACACTACCTGGAGGCAGAGACCGTGACCAGGGTTGAGTACAAGAAACCGCAGCAGAAAACTGGCGGTTGGGCAAATGGCTTTAAAAGTCAATTGCTTGGGTAGTGAGTACCGCTATAGATCATAGCATCCTATGACTTAGGTTGTCAAATCGAACTATAGTAGGTCTCTCTGAGATGGGTAAGACGCAGTGAGTGCAACCGTAACTCTATGGCCGACAGTCGGTAGAATCGGAGTTCAATGTGGCACGGGCACACAGCTCACTGCGTCCGGGGACAAGCGACAGGGACCATGTCTAACAGCATCTCCTCCTCGCTTCTTCCTCGTAACGGGCGCGACAGGTTTCACCTGTCACCAGACAGGCACCAAACCTTACACGGTAAGCATGAGTATCCTGCTTCCACTTCGCGCCCGAACTTTCAAGCCTTTTTGAGTTCCTGTCGAATCTGAGCCAGTCGTGCTTGACTTCGCATCCTATCTACCCGTTTAAGTTGGCTAACCCGCGCGTCAACTGGAGCGGGCATACTCTCAGTGGTTGAGCGGGTAGTCGCCTGTTCTTGTTTGATGATGACTGGCATGCTTTCAGGTTTCTCCATGGTAAACACAGGCTGCCCTATAAGACCATTCGCAGCTCCTTTCAGGCCTTGCTTGGTTGCGTCAAC
>Ga0075418_10006547_pt1 | contig 13135 bp, 8 predicted proteins | sample SoiMetdeltSBSDD2_FD_81776 | JGI IMG/M metagenome (GOLD analysis project Ga0075418, IMG submission 81776) | Bulk soil microbial communities from a Populus tree surrounding site in Tennessee, USA - Soil MetaG P. deltoides SBSDD2 | ecosystem: Environmental > Terrestrial > Soil > Tree plantation...
ATGCGCACCGATCGCGACTTCTCCAACCCGTCGGCGGGCTTCGGGCCGGCGCGCGAAGAGTTTGGCGCCCGCGGTGCCTGGCATGGCAGCAAGGACACCCGCCTCTTCGGCGAAGCACTTTACAGTCGGGATCGGATCGGAGGCGGCCATCGGTCCGGCGGGCAGGTGGGGATCACCCAGCGCCTGGTGGATCGGTTCACGGGCGAGCTCGCCTTCCGCGCCAGCGAAGAGTCGGTCCAGCCGGCGAGCGTGGGCACGGCCGGGACGCCCGGTGCCACCCCCAACGAGACGCACAGTCTGAGGGCACGGATCACCGACCAGGTGACCTCGCGGGCCTCGCTGTTCGGCGAATACGAGCAGGATCTGGAAGAGTCGGACCAGCGCCGTGCGGCCGTGGGAGGCGATTACCGCTTGGCGAGCCGCACCCGGGCCTACGGGCACTACGAGCTCATCTCCTCCTTGGCCGGCCCGTACGCGCTCAACACGGCGCAGGAGCGCTACAGCGCGGTGGTGGGGCTCGCCTCCGACGACACGCGCGCCGGCACCGTGTTCAGCGAGTATCGGCTACGGGATGCGATTGGCGGGCGCGAGGCCCAGGCCGCCATGGGGCTGCGCAACCGCTGGACCGTGCGCACGGGCCTCCACCTCGACGCATCGGCCGAGCGCGTCGCTCCGGTCCGGGGCGGTGGCGGCTCCCAGAACGCGGCCGGCTTCGGCGTCGACTACACGGCTCCCGATCGTTGGCGCGGCACCAGTCGCGTGGAGTGGCGTCGCGCCGGAGGCGACGACCAGCTATTCGGCTCGCTCGGCTACGCCCAGAAGCTGGCGCGCGATTGGGCCCTGTTGGGCCGAGGCTCGGCCAACTTCATCGACAAGGTCCGCATGCACGGGCGCGGGACGCTCGGCGTCGCCTGGCGCGAGACCGACCGTAACCAGTGGAACGGTCTGGCGCGGTTCGAGGCCCGGGTCGATCGCGACAACGTACCGAGTGGAGCGATGGCTCGGACCACGGTGGGCATCGCTTCCGGCCACCTCGCCTATCAGCCCATTCGTCCACTCCAGCTGCGCGGCCAGGTGGCGACGCGCCTCACGGACGCCTCGGACGAGCCGGGCAACGTGAACGCGTCGCTGCTGGCGCTGCGCGGCACCTGGGACTTCCATCGCCTGTGGGACGGCGGCCTGATCGGCCGCACGCTATTCACCGACCACGCGCGCCGCCGCCAGGAAGGGGTGGGCGCCGAGATCGGGTTCACGCCGCTGAAGAACCTTCGCCTCGCCGGCGGCTACAACCTGCTCGGGTACGCCGACGGCGATCTCAACGGCGGGTCGCGCAGCGAGCATGGTCTCTACCTGGATGTGGGCTTCAAGCTCGACGAGGACGTGTTCCGATTCCTGAACCCGGACAGCGCGCGCCAGCCCGAGCCCAAGTCCCAAGCCGAAGGAGGCAAGTGATGCGACGATCGGTTCCGCTTCTGCTCGTGGCGCTCATGGCCGCCTTCCCCGCGGCGACCGGCCGCGCCCAGACCGCGACGGCGGAGCTCACCCCCGAGCGCTGGCGGATCACCGACCCCGCGATCGCACGGGACCGTGCGGCGTTGGATGGCCTGGGACTGCGGCTCGCCGCCTTCGACACGGTCGCGGCACCGGGGCGCCTGTACACGCGCGCGCTGGCCCAGGCCTGGCTCACGCTGGCCGGCGACGAGTACGCCATGAACGATCGCTCGGGGCTGGTGGACGATGCGTTCGCGCGAGCCTCCGCGCTCGTCGCCACGCTCGAGTCGCGGCACGTGATGCTGAGCCCGCAGTCACGCGAGATCGCGGGCTCTCCCTCGATCCGCCCCGATCTCTGGAAGCTGGCGGACAGCCTCAAGCGCACCGCGGCGTTGCGCTGCGTGGCGGAAGACGTCGCGCGCCTCGAGGTGACACTGGTGCGGGCCGGCCACGAGGCCACGATCTGCCGCCCCGAGGATCCCCATCCCCACGCTCTGGCGGCCACCGCCCAGGGGGCGCGGGTGCGCACCCTGGCGGACGAGTGCGTGCTGCACGTCCCGGTCGCCGCGGCCCCGGTGGAGGCCCCGCTGCCCGAGACCGCGCCGGCCCCGGTGCCGGAAGCAGTGCGGGCTGCGCTGGTGCGCCTCAGTGCTCTCGGCAACGTCCACTTCGACCTCAACGCCGAAACGATCAGTGCCGCCAGCGCCACGGTGCTCGACAGCGTGGTCTCGGTCATGGGCTCGGTGCCTCAGGTCCGCGCGACGCTGATCGGCCACACCGACCCGCGGGGCAGCGTCGCCTACAACCTGGCCTTGGGTCACCGGCGGGCCTCCGCCGTGCGCGACTACCTCACCCAGCGCGGCGTCGACGCCGGGCGCCTCACGATCGGCAGCCAGGGCAAGACGACCCTGGTCGCCATGGGCGCGGACGCCCGTGACTACGCGCTCAACCGCCGGGTCGAGATCCAGTACTCGGGGCCGATCGACGCGCAGCTCTCCGTGCGGCGTCAGGAGGGTGACCTCCAGATCGAGCGGCCGCGGCCGAAGGCTCCCGCCCCGGGTCCAAGGCGCACGCGCTCGGCGCCGAAGGTCAAGCGCCTGCGCTAGGCGGGGCGCACCGCCGGGGTCAGGAAGCCGGTTCGAGCGGTGCGGCGGTTGCTCGACCCGCGTCGATAAGTCGGATGGGGCGCCCAGCAGTGGGCGCCCCATCCTCGGACTACAGCAAGACCACCCGTTGGGTCCGTTCGAGGCCGCTGCCCCGAACCCGGTACCAGTAGACGCCGGCGGGTACTCGCTCATTCGAGTCCCCGCGACCATTCCACTCCACGGCGTGCTCCCCTGGCGTGAATTCCCGATCCGCCAGGACTCGGACGACGCGCCCCGACACGTCGAAGATCTCGATCCGCAGCGGCATCGATCGATCGAGGCTCAGTGCCATCGAGACCGACGAGCGAAAGGGGTTCGGCTTCCCTTCGGACAATCGCAGGTCCGTGTCCAGGCTCGGCTCGGCGCTCGCGGGCCCGCTGAACTTGCTGGCGGTGTTCGGCAAGATCGTGTTGATACCGTCGCAAGGGTAGAACGGAAGTGTACGTTGAACGGTCTCGTCCACGATATCGAAGTTGCAGGGACCAAAGGGGTCCAAGTCGCGGCGGCCTCCGAACCAAACCAGTCGGTTGGTTCCGGTTTCCCAGTCGAAGACGCCCGTCTGACTGGCTTTCTGTGGGGGCCCAGGGACACAATAGGTCCAGCCGACCTGAGTGTCGCCCGCATTGAGGTACATCGCATACAGGTTCGACATTGTGGAACTGCAGTTCGCGGCATACAAGTCCCTGCTGCGACCGCCGTGGATGATGACCCGGTCGAAGCCTGGATCGAAGACGGCCAGAAACTCCGACCGTGCCGCGACCTGCCCCCAGTGGGTTCGCTGGGTCCAGGTCGGTGTGCCGATCAGGGGCAGCGTCCACACCTTGAACGTGGAGGAGGTGACCGCTTCATGGCCCGACATCACGACCATCTGCTTGCGGAAGGGATCGTAGATGGCCGCATGGCCACGTCGCCCCGAGGGCGCCCCGGGAGCCACGAGCTCGGACCAGGTCGGGGCCCCGCCACCGAGGGGGAACGTCAGCTGCCAGGTGTCGTTTCGGAACTCCGTTCCGTCCTGCGTCCCGCCAAAAACGATCATTCGCCTTCCGTCCGGGTCCCAGATCGCGCTATGGAGCCAGCGCGGGGCCGGAAACCCCGCGCCTTGCGCGGCCACGAGCTGCCAGGTGCCATTCCCGTTGCCCGGGGCGAACGTGAGGGCATGGACGTTCGTGCTGGGGTTTCCGGTCAGGGTCCTGCCGCCATAGACGAGAACCCGATCCCCTGCCGAGTCGTACACCGCGGTGCATTGGATGGCTTCGGCGGGCGGCGAGCCCGTCGTGTTGAGAGGGGTCCAGAGTCCACCCGTCCCCACCAGGTCGCGCTTCCACACGACTTGGTCCAACGTGTTGGTGCCGTCGGTCCCACCCCACACGATGAATCGTTGGCGGCGGCTGTCGTAGACGCCAACGTGCTCGGAGCGGCCCGTGAACGTTTGTGAGGATGCCGGCGAAGACATGAAGGCAGCGCTCGATGACAAGAGGGTGACGAGGATGGCTGGGCCGACGGCTGCGAGAGGCGACGCGCGCATGGGGGACCTCCTGAAGAGCTTGCAAAGGGGCCGCGCCGGTATTCAGGCGTGGCCCCAGGAGACGCGGAGGGGTGGCAACCAATGCACCCCGTTCCGCCTCACCGTCAGAGCACGGCCAATGCCGCGACAAATCCGATGACAACCCCTGCATTTGCTGGTCGTGGAGTCGTTGGCGACGTCAACCTTCGGTTGACACCGCAACCGGGAGGTGACGACTAGGCGAGACCGGTTCGGCGCAGCGCCTTGTAGAGGCCCTGGCGCGAGATCGCGAGTGCGCGGGCGGCCGCGCTGCGGTTGCCCTGATGGGCTTCGATCGCCCGGCGGAGTCGCTCACGCTCGGCCTCCCGTCGCGTCTGCCTCAGGTCGGACATGGCGGGGTCACGACGCAGAGCCTCGAGCTCGCCGACCTCCATGCCCTCTGCCTCCTCGATCCAATCCCCGCTCCGGGAGCCTGTCGCCGCGCGCCGCATGAACATCTCCAGCTGGCGGAAGTTGCCGCGCCAGGGGCGTTCACGCAGTCGTGCCAGAGCGAGCTGGGAGACCCCGGCCAGGCCGACGGATTTGGCGAGAGCGTTGGCAATGGCGTCAAAAGCATCGGCCTGGTCCCGCAAGGGCGCCAGGACGAGCTGGTGTCCATCGAGGCGGTAGAAGAGATCGGACTTGAGTGCCCCGACTCTCATGAGCTCGTAGGGATCGCGGTTGGTGGCGGCGATGACTCGAGCCTGTATTCGGCGGACACGTTCCTCGCCGACGCGGCGATAGGTTCCGTCCTGCAGGAGCCGCAGGAGCTTCGACTGCAGGGCCAGGGGGAGCTCGGAAATCTCGTCCAGGAAGAGCGTGCCGCCGTCCGCCGCCGCCACCAGCCCCGATCGGCTGACGACCGCCCCGGTGTATGCGCCTCGGGAGGCGCCGAAGAGCTCGCTCTCCACCAGGCCCTCGTGCAGCGTGGTGCAATCCACGACCACGAAGGGTCCGTTGCGGTGTGTCGCGCCCTCGTGGATCAGGTGAGCGACGAGCTCCTTGCCGGTGCCGGTCTCACCCACCAGGAACACGGGCAAGCGATCTCCTGCCGCCCGCTCGATGGCCGTCACCAGCGTGCGGTCGGACGTGAGGAATGTACGCTCATCGCGCAGCCGAAGGGTCGCGAGCCTGCGGTCCCTAACGGAGGAGTCGACGGTGCTGGCACTTGCGTCCACGCCGCCGTCGTCGATCGCGAGTCCACACTTGCTGATGGCCTCCAGGAGTCGCTTTCGCTCGGTCACGAACTCCGTGGACTCCAACACAACCATCGCCTCGGCAAACGAGTGGTGGGCCTCGTTGCGTCGCCCGAGTGCCGCGAGGCACAGCCCAGCCACACGCAGACCACCGGCCCACTCCCACCGATCCGTACGGCACGCCAGGCGCGCGGCCAACAGGGCATTCTCCAAGCCTTCATCGAAAAGGCCGGCGCCGTGGAGCGCGGCCGCGAGGCTCAGCGCGACGCCGGCCTGAGCGTCGCTGGAGGGGTCGGATTCTCGGACCTCTTCGAGAAGCGCGCGAAGCCCGGGTATGGCGGCTGCCGGCCTTCCACGGCCGATCTCGAGATCAGCGGCATACTGACGCGCAAGCCATCGGCATCGCGTGATCTCGAGCCAGGGACTTCCGGACGCCATCGACAAGGCTCTTTCGCTGTCGGTCCAGCGACCTTCTTCCATGGCCACGAAGGCCCTGACCAGCTCGATTCTGCAGAGAGCGCCCGAGGTCGCCTGGGATGTGGAAGCCCCGGGGCCATGACAATCCTGTTCTGCCTGCGACAGCACCGATTCCGCTCGCCGAAAGTCTCCGCGGTGGGCCAGGGCCAGGGCCAAGTTGACGCGGGGGAGCATGGCCTCGAGAGGAGTCTGTCCAGCGAGCGTCTGGAGGTGAAGAGCCCTCAGCTGAAGCTGGGCTGCCGAGGTCAGGAATCCGGCTCGTCGGTGGATCAGACCCAGGTTGCTCAAGAAGTACGCCTTCAACCGCATGTCGGGGTGACGCAGCAGGTGAAACTCGACCAGTCCACGACGAATCAATCGCTCCGCTCTCCTCAGGTCGGCCATGCGGATGAGGACCTTGGAGAGAGTGCATCGCACCTCTGGCCGGAGCTCTGGAGCGCATCGCGTCCGTCTCAGAGCGAGGAGGCAGTGTTTCCTGGATTCGGAGTACTGGCCCAGCTCGTATCGGATCTCGGCCAAGAGGTGGTCACGCTCGATCGCCTCACGGGGGGAGCCAGGACGAACGTCAGCACTGGCCCCGAGGCACTCGAGGTCCATGCCCTCGCGCACCCTCCGCAGAACGTCCCGCAGACCCACCGCCAAGGGGGCGTTCTTCGCATCAACGGTCGTAGTGGCCATGAGGCTCCTGGAGTCGAGGCGGCCGCTCGATCGGTCCGCAAAGCCTAACACGGAATCTGACCCTCGCCAGCAAACCTGATAGCTTCCGCACCCATGACGCTCCCCCCGGCCCCGTTGGGCATCGGGCGCCCGCCGCGCCGCGCCCTGATGGCTTCCCTCCTGTTCGGCGGCATCGCGTGGGTCGCGGCCTGGACCCCTGTCGCCGCGGCCATCGAGGCCGGGCGCGAGCCGGAGCTGATCCTCCCGGGCAATCACTGGGTCCGACCCGGACAATGGATCGATCTCCGCTGGACACCATCCGATCGCATCGCCGAGCTCGAGATCCTGCTCTCGCTCGACGGCGGGCGCCACTACTCGGTCTGCATCTCGCCACAGCTCGATCCGGGGCGCTGTCGATTCGTCTGGCGCGTGCCCGAACGCCCCGGCCGGGCGCTCCGGGTGCGGATCCGGTTCAACCGCGACGGACGCGAGATCGAGGGCGCCCCGAGCGCCCCGCTGGTCGTCTCGCCGGGCACCCAGGAGCAGCCCGAACCGCTTGGTGTGCCCCCGATGGAGGGACGCGCCCGGGAGCGCGGGTCCGAGCCCCGCAGCCGTGGCGGAGCCCTGATGGGTCGAGCCGGGTGCGATTCCGATGCCGCGCCCGACGACGAGCACGCGTGCCGGCGGCCCACGCACCGGCGCCACGCGACGCTGGTGAACGTTACGGGCATATCACTTCCTCCCGAGGCGGCCGCGCGCGCGCCGTTTTCCGCGCACCGCGCCGTCCCGCTGCGAGCTTGATCCGCGGAATCCCCTCGACCGCCGAGATCCACGTCCCATTCCACCACCGCTTAGCGTCGGCACTGCGTGGCCGGGCATCCGCCCGGCCCGAGCGTGCGCGATCGCCTTGCCTTGGATGAAGGAGCGCTCATGCTTCGCCCGATTCGAGGTCTTCTCCTGCTCGTGGCACTCGCGGCCGGCGCACGTCCCGCCGTCGGTGCCCAACCGACCGGCGAGCGCGCCGATACCGCGCTCGTGCATCAACCCGAAATCGTCGTGTCGGCCACGCGTACGCCGCGCAACCAGCTAGACGTTCCCGGCTCGACCACGGTGATCACAGCGGACGAGCTGCGCCGCCAAGGCACCCGTACGGTCGCCGAGGCTCTCCAGAACGTCGTCGGCCTCGATACCGGCGAGGGGTCCGACAACGGCTCGCGCCTGCCGAATGTGGGGCTCTGGGGTCTCAAGGAGTTCGACGCCCTGCTCTTTACCCTGAACGGCGTGCCGATGGGCGGCCCGTTCAATCCCTCCCTCTCCCAGATACCGGTCGAGGAGCTGGATCGGATCGAGATCGTCAAGGGCCCCCAGGGCACGATGTACGGTGTTTCGGCCTTTGCCGGAATGATCCAGGTGTTCACGTCCGACGCCGAGTCGGGCGGCGAGTTCGTTGCCGGCGGCGGGTCGTTCTCCCAGGGGCAGGGCTGCTTCGACTGGGGCAAGGTGCTCGAAGGCGGCCGTGACCTCAAGCTCAGCGGCAGCTTCTCGCGCTCCGACGGCTGGCAGGACCGGACCGAGAGCGATACCGAGCGTGGAAGCGCCACGCTGGGATTCGGGCTCGGCAAGGGCCGCATGACAGTGGACGTGATGGGTTATCGCGACCGCCAGGACTGGGGATCGCCGCTCCCGTTCGATGCCGCGGCGCTGGTGCCCGGTTTCGTGGTGGACCGCAACTACGCCGTGAACGGCGCCGAGGTCAAGCATCAGGTGATCGCCGGCACCTCACGCTTCCGGTGGCCGATCGGCTCGAGACATCGGATCGAGAACACGCTCGGCATCACGCGCGACAGCCAGCGCTACCTGCGCAGCTTCCCCGGCGAGGTGTCCGCCGACACGCTGGAGTCGGAGGGGCTGGAGCTCGCGCCCAAGGAGACGTCGCTCTACGAGGACCTGCGGCTGGTCAGCAACCTCGAGGGCCGGGGCACGCACGAGGTGGTGACCGGCACCAGCCTCACCGTGGGGCAGACCAAGGGCGCGGCGCGGGAGTTCCGGTTCGATCAGCTCCTCTCGGCCTATCCATCGATCCCGTCCGCCGGATCGATTCCGAGCCTCGACGTGCGTGATTTCGAGGATCTCCGCGTCTTCTTCGGCGCCTACGTGCACGACGCGTGGACGCCCACCGAGCGGCTGACGCTCGAGGGCGGCGGCCGCTTCGATCTCGCCTCGGAAGAGCTCGAGACCGAGGTGGATCTGCCGAGCGGGCCGACCAAGGTGAAGGACAATCGCGACGACACCGACTTCACCGGTGACGTCGCGGCGCTGGTGAGGCTCGCGCCGAGCGGCGGGACGGGGGCGCTCAAGGCCGCGAACCTCTACGGCTCCCTGCGCCGAGCGTTCAAGCCGGCAGCGCCGAACCTCTCCGAGGCCGAGGCGGCCGAGATCCTGGAGCCCGAGCACACGACCTCCTGGGAGGTGGGCCTCAAGGCCCGCGCGCTCGACGGCGTCGGGCTCGATCTCTTCTACTTCGACATGAAGTTCGAGAACATGGTCGTGTCGATCCTCGGGCCCGGCGGCGGACCCGCGCTCACCAATGCCGGGGAGCAGCGGTTCCGCGGCGTCGAGACCCATCTGCGTTGGTCGCCCGAGCGGCTCCCGGGATGCTCGTTCGAGATCGGCTATGCCCACCACAACGCGCGCTTCGTCCACTTCACGTTCGTGACCCCGGACAGTCAGTTCCGAGACGTGAGCGGCAAGAAGCTCGAGCTCGTGCCTCAGGACCTCGTGAGCGCCCGGGCCGGCGTGCGGAGCGCGCTCGGGCTCGGTGGCTTCGTGGCGGTGCGCTACCAGGGCGAGCGCCCGTTCAACCGGCGGAACACGTTCTTCGCCGACGCCTACACGGAGCTGGATGCCGGGCTTTCGTACGAGCGGGACCGGTGGCGTGTAGGCGTGACCGGGCGGAACCTCGGCGACGATCGGCACGTCGTGACCGAGAGCGAGATCGGTGACGCACAGTTCTACGTGGCGCCCCCGCGGCGATTCGTGGCGGAGGTGGGCTACCGGTTCTAGCCCAGTCGGGCTCGGTGCTGGATGCGACGGCCCCCGCGGGGCAGGCACCCGCGGGGGCCGGGTGTTTACCGCCGCGCCCGCTGCCCGCGTTCGGCGGCGGGCGCAACTCCCTGCAAGGCAACTGGCCCCGGCGTGAGTCGGGGGACCGTCAAGAGGACGATGCGGTTGGCCGAAAACCCATAGCGTTCCCGTTGCCCTGCCCCGGGAGGTCCCCGTGCTGGCCACCTTCGTGGCGACCGTGTTTCTCAGCGCCGCGCTGCTCTTCCTGATCCAGCCCATGTTCGCGCGTATGGTGCTGCCCCTCCTCGGTGGCTCGCCCAGCGTCTGGAACACCGCAATGGTGTTCTTCCAGGCCGTGCTCCTCGCCGGATACGGATACGTCCACTTCAGCATCAGGCGCTTCGGGGTCCGGCGCCAGGCGCTGATCCATCTGGTCCTGCTCGTCGTCCCGCTGGCGGTATTGCCGATCGCGCTTCCCCGCGGCTGGGTTCCACCGGCCGATCGGAGCCCGGTGCTCTGGCTCCTCCTGGTCCTCACCGTGTCGGTCGGCCTGCCGTTCTTCGCCGTCTCAACCACCGGCCCGCTGCTCCAGAAATGGTTTGCCTGGACCCGGCATCGCACCGCGAGTGACCCGTACTTTCTCTACGCGGCGAGCAACCTGGGCAGCATGATGGGACTGCTCGCCTATCCGTTCCTGCTCGAGACGTCTCTCCGGCTGCCCGACCAGAGCCGGCTGTGGACGATCGGCTACGGCCTACTGGTTGCGATCGCCTCCGCTTGCGCGATTGCGGTCTGGCGCACAGGCGGACCGCCCGCGGAAGCGGGACCCGCCCGGAGCGATCGAGGGGTCCGAATCACGGCGCTGCGTCGCCTGCGCTGGGTGGGGTTGGCACTCGCACCCTCCAGCCTCATGCTCGGAGTCACGACCCACCTCTCGAGCGACATCGCCGCGATCCCGCTGCTCTGGGTGGTGCCGCTCGCGATCTACCTGCTGACCTTCAGCCTGGCGTTCGCCGGCCGTCCGCTGCTGCCGCGCGCCCTCGTGCTGCGTGCCCTGCCGCTGTTGATGCTGCCGCTGGCGGTTGTGCTCGCGACCGGGGTCCAGGTCGTCTGGCTGATGATCCCGCTCCACCTGCTGGTCCAGTTCGTCGCCACGCTGGCCTGCCACCGCGAGCTGGCAGACGACCGACCGAACACCGATCACCTCACCGAGTTCTATCTCTGGATCGCCGTCGGCGGCGTGCTGGGCGGCGCGTTCAACGCCTTGATCGCGCCGACCGTATTCACGTCGGTGCTGGAGTACCCGCTGGTGCTGGTGCTTATTGCCCTGCTGGCTCCGCCGATCCGGCCACCGCTCTTGGGCCGTCGGCCGCGCGTGCTCGATATCGTCCTGCCAACGGCGCTCGCCGTCGGGACCGCGGCGCTGGCTCTGGGTGCTCGCTGGCGGGGCCAGCCGCTCGCACACGGTGGCATGGTCCTGCTGGGAGCCGGCCTGGTCTTCCCGCTCATGGGCTTTTCGCGCCGGCCCCTGCGGTTCGGGCTCGGGCTCGCAGTTCTGGTCCTGGTGCTTCCCGCCCTGGCCTCGAACCATCTGGGCGTCGTCCATGCGGAACGGAGCTTCTTCGGAGTTCACCGCGTGTTGCGCGATCCGTCGAAGCACCTCCACCGCCTGATGCACGGCACCACCGTGCATGGGATCCAGAGCCTCGACCCCGATCGACGCCACGAGCCGCTCGGCTATTACCACCTGAAGAGTCCGATGGGCCAGGTGTTCGAAGCTCTGCATGCCCGCCTCGCGGGCGGCCGCGTGGGGGTGGTGGGTCTCGGCGCCGGCACCCTCGCCGCGTACGGACAGGCCGGCCAGCACTGGACGTTCTACGAGATCGACCCGTCGGTCGAGCGGATCGCCCGCGATCCACGCTGGTTCACGTATTTGCGCGACTGTCGCGCCAGCGAGCGCGTGGTCCTGGGAGACGCACGGCTCTCTCTTGCGAAGGCCGGCGAGCCGCGTCATGACCTGCTGGTGCTGGACGCCTACAGCTCGGATGCGATCCCAATCCACTTGCTCACGCGCGAAGCGCTCCGGCTGTACCTGGACCGACTCGCGCCGCACGGCGTGCTCGCCTTCCACATCTCGAACCGCTACTTCGATCTCGCCCCGGTGGTCGCGCATCTCGCCGCCGACGCGGGCCTGGTCGCCCGGATTCGCGACGACATTCTGAGCGCCAGGAAGCTCGACAAGGTTGCCATTCCTTCGCGGTACGTGGTCATGGCGCGGACGGCAGAGGATCTCGGGGCGCTGGGTTCGGACCCGCGCTGGGTACAGATTCGACCCGACCCGGACGTCTCGCTCTGGACCGACAACTTTGCAAGCCCGCTCGAGGTTCTACGCTGGCGCGAAGGAATGCAGGCGCAAGCGGCCCGTCCGGTGGTCGCCACCTCCGAGCCGGATCGCGACTAGCGTCCGCGCCCACGCCGCTCGGGCGACGCGCGTTCGAGCCGGACACGAGCCGAACGTAGGTTCAAGGGCCGATCCAGCAAGGCCGATAACTCCCTGGACTGAGCCGCCCGCTCCTGCCGCCACGAGTGGACGCTGACCGGCTACAAGGGCGAGTTGCCATAGGGGCCAGCATGTTCGAACTCGGATGGATTGGCGCCGTGCTGTACCCGCTCCTCGTGCCCCTGTACTTCCTGCCGATGATTGCCGCGTCCCGGCGGAAGCACCACCGCCGCGGCGCGATCCTCGCTTTGAACCTGTTCCTCGGATGGACCGTGCTCGGCTGGATCGGCGCGCTCGTGTGGGCCTACACGGCGACGCAGCCCGCCCCTTCCACGCCGGTGGCGAGCGTGGCGCGCTACTGCACACACTGCGGGTCCGCGGCGACCAGCGACGCGCGCTTCTGTCCCCGCTGCGGGACGGCAACCGACACCGCGAAGACGGGCTGAGCAAGCGGCCGCGATCGGGACGGTGTACGGATATCTCGGTGTCATGCTGGTCCGGCTGTGGGCTGACCTCATGGGCCCGCGACTGCGGACGAAGCGATCTCAGGTCATCGCGCTCAGCGTCGCCATCGCGGCCGTCATCCTGATCTGCGTCCTCGCGATCTTCTGGTGGCGATCCGGCTGAAGCGGCTCCGTGGGGCGCGTGGCGAGCTGGCCGAGAACCCGGTTGTGCGTGACAGCCTCGCCGCCCGCGCGACGCGCGTTCGAGCCAAAGTAGGACATCCGACGCCTAGATCACCGAACCCGCACCATGCGGCGCGTCGTCTCGTATCTGCCCACTTGCATGCGGATGAAGTACACGCCGCTGCCCGGCGCGTGACCACGGTCGTTGTCACCTCGCCACGTGCTCACGTGGCGGCCGGCGGTGAACCACTCATCCGCGATCCGCTTGACCCGGCGACCGTGCGTATCGAAGACGTCCAAGACAACCCGTGCAGGCTCCACGAGCTCGAAGTCCACCGTGGTTTCGCCTCGCGATGGGTTTGGCCGCGGGGCACTCAGCTGGAGTCGCTCGGGCAAGTCCTGGGCGACCGATACGGGGCTGCCCCACTCCAGCGCCC
>Ga0075418_10006548_pt1 | contig 13134 bp, 7 predicted proteins | sample SoiMetdeltSBSDD2_FD_81776 | JGI IMG/M metagenome (GOLD analysis project Ga0075418, IMG submission 81776) | Bulk soil microbial communities from a Populus tree surrounding site in Tennessee, USA - Soil MetaG P. deltoides SBSDD2 | ecosystem: Environmental > Terrestrial > Soil > Tree plantation...
CATTGAGCATTGAGCATTGAACATTGAACATTGATCGGCGAAGCTCATTCGACGATCTTCACATACACCCCGAGAAACCGATCATCCCGACTCTTCGGATCCACCGCTGAGGGGCGGAATCCGCTCGACGACGTGACCGTGACCAACGCGGCCCCGCGTTGAGGATCGATCGGCACTGAAACGCGGCGCTCCTCGCCGGATCCCAGCGCCATCGATTCTCGCCACGATCCTGATTCCAGGGTCACCTGGTTCTCGACCGGCGCGTTCCGGATGAGGAGCGTGACCGCCTGGCTCGAATCCGGCTGAATGGCGACCATGCTGTTCCGCTGACCTCCGACCCAAAACGCGTCCGGCTCGGGAAAGCTTCGATCGTCGAGAAAATACACGCTCGTGTTTCCGTAGCGGACCGCGCGGCGCGCAACGTCTTTCGCCAGTCGCGATCTCGCCGGCAGGATTGACATCGGTTCGATCGTGAGCGCACGCACGGTGCGGCGCGCCTGTTCGTCACCGCGTACCACGATCGCCCGGACGTCCACCGGAAAGTCGATCTCGATCGCCTGCGGTGGGTTCGTCAACGGCCCGCTTCGCAACGAGAACTGATCGCGTCCGATGCCAACCATGAGCCATCCGGCGGGTGCAGGGCCCCGGGGTTGTAGGCGATACCGCCCCGCCGGGACAGCCGCCACTTGATATAGCGGTCGATCGTTCGGCCCAGCGCCCCCTGGCGCGTCCGACGGCCGCGGCTCCATCCGAACGAGGGGGGGCACCTGATCGGGCGTGAGTCGGTGCAGAGCCGGTAACGCCAGCAACAGCACATGCCGTTCCGAGCCGAGGCGACGGAGCAGATCGAGTTGCGCCGGTGCGATGTTTCTTCCATCAACACCGGACAGCGCCCAGACGATCGTCAGGGCGACCATCGCGGCGACGGCATACGCAAGGCCAGCCGCGGCGGCCAGTGCTCCGCGTGTGCGAACCCAGGCCTTCCCTTCGATGGCGAGCAACACTGTCCAGCACGCCCCCAGGGAGATCACCCAGATGGCGACGTCGCGATACAGCAGCGCCTCACGATCGCGCCACCACGCCGGCACGCCGAGCGCGAGATCGGTTCCGTTGTTCAGCCATTCGAACCACGCCGCGTAGGTCTCGCGCACGTTGAACGCAAGGCGCCCACCGTCGACGAACACGAGTGCCGACGAGATGAATGCCGTCACGGCGAGGGCAGCGAGCACCGTCGCGCGTGTGGCGCGATGACGAATTCGCGTCCAGGCAACGCCCGCGGGAATCGCAAGCAAGGGAAGCATCGGAACGAAAAAGCGCGCCGGCGCGCTGTGTCCACCCCACCACATCGCGAAGTGCGTCACTGCCAGAAGGTACGGCACGAGCACGAATAGCAACTCGAGACCCAGTCGTCGCCAGCGGCGGTCCAGACACATGCAGACCAGCCCGCTGAACGCAGCCACGAGCACTGGCGCATAGGCCAATAGGCCAAAACGCTGATCGAAGAACAGCCCGACCAACCCTCCGGGGATGAAAGACGCTGAGCCTTCTTCATTCGCGTACGGAGCCGACGGATCGGGCGTGCCGTAGACGCCAATGAAAAAGCCAATCCAGCAGATGGCACTGATCGCAGGAATCGTCAGGAACGCAACCGCTTTGCCCGCGGAATTCCTCGTCGTGGAGAGTCGCAGGATGATGAGCGCTCCAAGGCTGCCGGCAATCAGCGCAAAGCGAGTGTGAATCCATGGAAGGACGGCCAGGGCCGCGCCGTGCAGCCACCACGGTGCAATGCGCTCGTCGCGAGTCTCGCGCTCGTGTTCCGTTCGCAGCAGCGCCCACACTCCGGTCAATGCGATCACCCCGCCTGGACCGTCGGGATACACGCTGAAGCTGTGAAAGATCGTACTGACTGAAAGCGTCACTGCCGCCCAGCCAAACCAGGCAGCGTCCGAGCGACGAGTCACGACGGATGTAAGCCACCAGGCAAGCGCGCTGCCTGCCGAGGAGAGGAGAATCAGGAACACCACGACGCCGCGGTACCCGGCAATCGCGAATGCCGGTGCGACCAATGCCGGCAATCCTGGCGCGTGAATCGAGTAGATCTCCCCATTCCGTCCGCGACGCCGATAGTCCGGCTTCGGCAACTCACCCGCGTAGTACGCACGATAGTCGCCATTCCGGTGGTTGTTCTCGATGCGGAGATCACGGTCCTTCAGCAGGCTCTGCGTGATGATCAGGTAGTGCGGCTCGTCGCCTCCCGGAACCGACGGCCGCGTCTCGAACGCAGCAACCGAATAGATCGCACACGCAAGCGCACCTGCAACCAGGGCAGGGCGCTTGAAGATCGCGAGTGCTCCCAATCGCCCTCGGATTGCGGCGATCGCGGAAGACGAGGACGAAGCGAGCGCGACTCCGACCGCCAGCCACACGACGAGTGCAAGATGGCCGGACCAGATCCGCAGCGCCGCCGGGAGCAAACGTGACAGCCATGGCAACGGGAGGAGAATGAGCAACCACACCGGTGCGAGTGACGCGCCAGATCGCCACGCAGCCCACACGCCCGCCAGCGCGAGCGCGACAAGCATTCCCGATCCGATCGAGAGAGGAAGCAGCGCGACGCGCGACGCGCCGTCCGATGCCAGCGCCAGTGTGCCCTGCGACAACCAGGCGGCAAGCGCGGTACCGAAAAGTGCGACAACGAGCGTCAGGCGAGACACAGAAGGAATGCGGGATTCGGCGGTAGAATGTCCGCATTCTACATGGAGGCACGCCCGGATACCATCGCGGCACGCGCGCGTGGTGCTGCGATCGCATGCGGCCTCGCGCTCGTGCTCGCCGTGCTCATGACGTGGCCGCTCGCGTCAGGCCTTGGACGCCTCGGCCGCACGACCAACATGGACGGCCTTTACGGGATCTGGAACGTCGGCTGGGTCAGTCGGACGATCGTCACCGATCCCGGGGCGCTCTTCGACGCCAACATTTTTTATCCGCATCGGAGCACGCTCGCGTACTCCGAGGCCAACATCGTGGCTGGCGTGATTGGAATTCCCGCCTGGCTCCTCACCGGCAACGCGTATGCCGCCCACAACACCGCCCTGCTGTTCGCGTTCGCGTCGACGTTCCTGGGCATGTGGCTGCTCGCACGGTATCTATCCGGACGCGCCGATGCTGCCGCAGTCGCTGCCATGCTCTTCGCGTTCTGTCCTTACTTCTATTCGCACAGCGCCCACGTTCAGTTGTTGATGGCGGGTGGTATGCCGCTGTCGCTGCTGGCGCTGCACCGACTCGCTGATGCGCCGTCGCTGCAGCGAGGCGCCGCACTTGGCGCCGCACTCGCGGCTCAAGCACTCGCCTGCGCCTACTACGGCATCTTCGCCGGACTCATGGTGGGGTATGGCGTGTTTCTTCGCGCTTCGCCGACGCTTGTGGCGCGCGAGCGCATTCTGGATCGCGATCGTCGTAGCCGTGGCCGTCGCTGGCATGATCGTCCTTCCATTTCTTCTTCCTTACCTCGAACTGCAGGAAGGCGGCTTCGTCCGGTCGCTGGACGATGCGCGGAGATACTCGGCGACGTGGCAGAGTTATCTCGCCTCGCCGTCGCATTTCCATCGACCGATCCTCGGTCTTGCTCGGCAACTCGGATGGCGGCCCGGAGAAGTACTGTTTCCCGGCGTTCTTGCCCTCGCGCTGGGGATAGTTGGGATCGCGATGTGCTGGAGACGCGATCCTGCCGTGGTCACGTCGCGTGACGACCGAGAGACCCTGGCGCTGTACGGCTCTCTCGGCGTGCTGGCCTTTTGGGGGTCGTTCGGGCCGCCAGCCGGTCTCTACACCGTGCTCTATCGAGTCGTACCGCTCTTCACGTTTCTTCGCGCGCCGTCTCGGTTCGGCCTGCTCGTCGTTTTCGTGCTGTCGATTTCTGCGGCGATCGCGCTGGCGCGCATCATCTCGATGGCGGGGTCTGACCCCGCCCTACACCGTCGGAGTCGTCTCGTCGCTGCCGCGTTCGGAATTGTCGCGATCGCCGAACTCAACGTCATTCCGTTTCCTTGGGAGCGCGCGTTGGCGGTCTCGACCAACTATCGCGTCCTCGCGTCGATGCCGCGCGCAGTAGTCGCGGAGTTCCCCTTCTACGGCGAGCGGATCGCTTTTCCGCTGCACGCGCAGTACATGGTGCTCTCGACGACGCATTGGATGCCACTGGTCAACGGCTACAGCGATTACATTCCGCAGGACTTTCGCGAGGCGGCGTTCGTCCTCGATTCTTTCCCGTCAACGGATACGTTCAAGATTCTCGAGAGGCGCCGCGTGAGGTACATCGGCATTCATTGGGACATGTACGGTCCGCGCCAAGAGGAGATCCGGACCAAGCTGAAAGACTTCACACAGCATCTCCGGCCGTTGGCGAGTGATGAGACGATGGCGCTGTACGAGATCGTGTCGTTTCCTTGACGCGGATGTCGTGCGGAAAGGACCGAGACCATCATGTCGAGCTTCCTCACTGATCTTCGTTATGCCGCCCGCTCGCTGAAGCGGTCGCGAGGGTTTTTTGCGCTCGCCGTCACCATACTGGCGGTTGGCATCGGCTCGACGACCGCACTGTTCACCCTTGTAGACGCAGTGCTGCTGCGCCAGCTCCCCTTCAACCAGCCGCAACGCCTCGTCGAGATCTGGGGCCGCAACGATGACCGCACGGGCATGCGCGTTCCAGGTGTGATGCTGGACGCCCTACGGTCGCGTGCGAAAACTCTCGGACCAATTGGCACTCATGATCCAAGTGGCGGCGCGCTCAGAACACCGAAGGGAGCGGTCGATATCCGCGGCCAGACCGTCTCGGCGAATTTCGTCGACGTATTCGGCGTTCAACCACTCGCCGGTCGCGGATTCGTGTCCGAAGACGAGCGACCGGGCGCAGACGCAGTGATGCTGGTGAGCTTCTCGTTCTGGCAACAGCACCTCGCGGCCGATCCCGGCGCACTTGGCCGTACGGTGTACTTCGACGACGTTCCCTATACGGTCGTTGGAATCATGCCACCCGAATTCAGGACGCAATTTGTTGACAGGCGATCGTGGTTCTGGACGCCTTATGCGGGGAACAGATCGCGTGAGAGAGAACGGGAGCTGGGATACGAGGTGGTGGCGCGTCTGGCCTCTGGTGCCACGTTGGATCAGGCCAGGCAGGAAATCGAGGCAATTGCGTCGACCATCCAGGTGGAAGGATGGGGACGAGGCGGACGCCGACTCGGCCTCGTCCCGCTGCGAGAGGACGTGGTGGGCAACCGCGCCTATGCACTGCAATTACTACTGGCCGCGGTCGCACTAGTGCTTGCCGTCGCCTGCGCCAACATCATGCAGCTGCTGTTGACGCGATCGGATGCGCAACGAAGAGAATTCGCGACCCGCAAGGCGCTTGGCGCTCCTGCGACCCGTCTGTTTCGGCTGGCCCTCTTGGAAAGCCTCTTGTTGTCGCTCTCGGGCGGCGTAGGGGGTGTGGTGTTCGCATATTGGCTCGTGCCGATGATGGTCATCCTTGCACCGCAGGGAATACCACGGCTGACCGACGCGGCAGTTGATGGTCGGGTGTTGGCCATGGCTGTGGTCACGAGCCTGCTCACCGCGTGCATCTTTGGTGTGGCGCCAGCGTTGCGGATGTCGCACCTGTCGGTCACCGAGATGATGAAACCGGTGTTGGGCGTCGCATCGACGCAACGTGCGCGTCTCCGATCCGCCTTGCTGGTGCTGCAGGTTGCGGCAGCCGTCGCGCTCCTCGCGCTCGCCGGCCTCGTCCTCCAGACGTTCCTGACACTGTTCCCAACGTCGCCGGGTTTCGTCACCGACTCGCGCAGCGCCTTCGTATGGAGCATCAACCAACGTCAGTTTCCGGATGCGTCGGACCGTCGCCGCCGCGTGAACGACTGGATGGAGCGGTTGAGGGCAGTACCGGGAATAGTTTCTGTCGCGACGGCTTCGGGCATGCCCTTCGGTGATGACGAGCCGCGCAACATCGCGGTGCGTCGACCTGATGATGCAAATCCTCCGGGCCAGACAGCGTTGCGAAGTGATTTGCGGTCCGTGTCTTCGACCTATTTCCAACTTCTGCAGGTTCGTCTGATTCAGGGTCGTCAGTTCAGCCCGGCCGATCGCGCAGACGCCCCACTCGTCGCGCTGGTAAACCAAACGTTGGCACGGCGGCTCGAACCGTTGGGAAACGTCGTTGGACGGTCCATTCGCATCGGTAATGCCGCCAATTCACCCGTCGTGGACATCGTTGGCGTAATTGCTGACACCCGATGGTGGGGAATGACATTGGATCCCCTCAACGAGTTGTACGTTCCACTCGATCAGCATTCTGCATCGTTCGGCTTTCTGATCGTGCACTCCCCGCTCGGTGTTGCCGAGGTGACGGCCGCCATCAAGCGAACGTTCTATGCAGCCTTACCGGGCGCGGCGCTGCAGCCCGAATGGCAGGCTGTACCGCTCGACGACATGATCACGCGATCGGTGGCAGGTCCGCGATTCACCGCGACGCTGATTAGCGCATTCTCGGCCGCAGCATTGATGCTCGCCGCGGTCGGGCTGTTTGGTGCGGTCGCTTATTCGGTGACGCAGCGCCGTCGAGAGCTGGGCGTTCGCGTGGCGCTGGGTGCGCGACCGGGAGATCTGATGATCACCACGATGCGCTCGGCCGTCACGCTGACGGCGGTCGGCATTGCATCGGGCTTGGCAGCGGGCGCATTCATGACGCGATTCGTTAAGAGCCAACTCTATGCAATCGACCCGCTCGATCCGTTAACCTTTACGATGGCTGCAGCCATTATGCTGACGACTGCCGCGGTCGCCGCGTACCTCCCCGCCCGACGCGCGGCCCTTGCCGATCCCATGCAGTCGCTTCGCGACGAGTAAAAGCACAGTCGCGAGACGGAGCGGACGGAGAGCACGGAACAAGATCAACACGGAGACACGGGGACACGGGGAAATCTTTTGTTGGGTTCTAAGTTCCGTGTTTCCGTGCCTCCGTGTTAAAGCTTGTTCCGCGTCCTCCGTCAGCTCCGTTTCGACAGTTACTTCCCGGAAGACGTGCTCTTCTTCGGCGATGCCTTCTTGGTCGGCGTCGTTTTCTTGGCCGGCGCCTTCTTTTTCGCCGGCGCTTTCCGCTTCGCGCTCGCCGGCGCCTTCGTCGGCGTGAGCGTGGAAATGGTGCGCGGGATGGTGGCACCGTCCGGATACAAACGTCGGTAATCCTCGGCCGTCCCGAGGATGCGCTTCACGTAATTCTGCGTTTCCGGAAATGGAATGTCGTCGATGAACTCGTCCTCGTCGAGACCGGGGCGCTCCGCCTTCCACCTGGTTACGCGGCTGTCTCCGGCGTTGTAGCTGGCCAGCGCGTAGTAGGTCCCGCCGAACTGATTCACCAGTTGGGAAAAGTAGAGCGTGCCCATGCGAAGGTTGGTCTCGGCATTCGTCAGCGACGCCATCGTGAAGCGGAAACCGAGGGACCGGGCCAGCTTCTTTCCCGTCGCCGGCACCAGCTGCATCAGGCCCCAGGCATTCGCCGACGATCTCACGCCCGCATCGAACGTCGATTCCTGAGCGACGAGCGCGGCGATGAGATACGGATCGAGATCGTGCTGCGCTGAGTACTTCCGAATCGAGTCCCAGTAAACGAGCGGAAAGATCACCTGGAGGATTTCGGCTGGCAGCTGCTGTCCACCCGCGGTCAGGAACTGTGGATACGTTCGACGCATCAGCGAGATCGCGCGCCGCAATTCTCCCTTGCGGTTGTAGACCCACGCGATCGTGGCGTCAATCCGCGCCGAGGTCCCCCACGCGCGCTGCGCATGCCGAAGCTCCGCCAGCGCGTCGTCGTACAGCTCGTTGGCGAGAAGCAGCCGGATCAGCGGCTCGGTTTGAATCGGCTTGACCTCGGGAAGAGGCGCTTGCGGACTCGATGCGCGACGGACGTCTCCCCGTTCCGCCGCGATGTCGCCGCGGCGGGCGAGTTGCCGCTCGGCAAGCCGCCCGTAGTACGAATTCGCGTAATCCGTGTAGACCAATCGCATCCGCGAATCCGCTTGCGCAGTCTGTCCAAGCTTCTCGTGCGCGCGTCCGGCCCAGTAAATAAAGGACGGCCGGTAGTCCGATCGCGGAAAGCCGACGGCCGCACTCTCGAAGACACGGACGCTGTCCGCGTAATCGCCCGTCATGTACGCGTACCACCCATACTTCCACGCTGCGCGCTCGGCTCGCGGTCCTTGCGGAAACTTGTCGTACAGCTCCTTGAATGACTTGGCCGCGAGATCATCCTCGTCCTCGACGATGTAATAGGTGCCGAGATTGTTGAGGGCTTCTTCGGACCAGGAACTGTCGGGAAAGTCCGAGACGAGCGCGGCGTTCAATGAAACGTACCGATCGCGATCGCCAAGCTCGCGCAGACTGCTCAAGTAGAAGAAGCGGGCTTCGGCTTTCCGCGATGCGTTGTCAAGGTAGGGCTGCACGCCGTCTCGCGCCGCCGCATATCGCCGCAGATAAAAGTCACATTCTGCAATGCGCAGAGCGGCCAGTTCTTTATCGTCCCCCTCGGCCGCGGGCTGGAGTGCCACCAATGCCGATCGCGCGTCGCTGTAGCGTCGAGCCGCAAAAAGCGCCTGGGCACGAGCAAGGTCCGCCTTGTAGTTCGGGCGCGTGATCTGATCCTGCAGTGCCGCGAGCTGAACTCCTGCGGCCGTCGCCGCATCAGTCACAGGAAAGTCGTAATAGACGCGGAGGAATGCCTGTGCCGCCTTTGCTCGATCGCCCGCAGCAAGGGCGGCGCGACCGAGCCGCGACAACACGTCGTCATTGACTGCCCCCTTCTCGCTGGCGATGCGGTCGTAAATCGTCACTGCCGCGGTGTAATCACCGGCAAGTTCAGCGGCCTCGCCGGATGCGAGACCGGCGGCCACGCTGATGTATCCGGGCGCCTTCCGATCGAGGACCTGATCCAGGGTCCGGCGCGCGTCGGCGACCTGGCCGAGCCGCAACTGCGCGAGCCCCTTGTAGTACGCGGCATAGTCGGCGAGAGCTGTTTTGGCCAGCGCCGGATTCGAAAAGAAGGTCAACGCTGCTGGATAGTTGCCTTCCTGAAACCGCTTGACGCCATCGGTCAGCGGCGCGAATTGAGCGACGGCACGCGCGGAACGGTCCGTGTCCGACGGAACCAGCCACAGATCGCTGAGGGTTGTAGGAACGGCTGGATGAACTGTCGGCGCGAGCTGAGGCGCCGCGGGTATGGCCGCCTGCTGCGGCGCCAGGAGCGCCGCACAGAGCACCGGCAGCGTCACTGAACGAAAGATGAAATCCTGGATGGCCACGAGTGCTCGCTACGACCCTTACACAAAAAGCGACGCGTCCCCGTCGGCCAGCGTCTGCACGAGTTCCTGGTGGAAGTAGATGTCTCGATCGGGCACCGACGTTCCGATGCGCTCTTCGTAGAGATGCCGGGCACGATCGATTTCGTCTCCGAGCCGCGCCCGCAAGTCGCGACGCTCGCGGCCAACCCGAACCGCGCCTTCGTTATACAACTTGATCTCGGACACGAGCAGCCTCGCATACCGGCGAGCGCTCTGAACCTCGTCGTCGCTGGCGGCGGGCGGCTCAGCGACTGCCGCGGCGCTGCCAGTGGCGCCTGCCGATCGGCGCGCGATGAATCCCATCGCCTGCGCAGTACGAACCGCAGTGAGCGATGTGACGACCGAGGTCGCATGGCGCCCGAGAATCTGCACCGTCTCGAGCCACGACGCGAGCGGCTGACCATCAGATCCTTCGTCCGCATACAAGAGGGCGACCGGTCGTCCGTCGAGCACAAACGGAACGGCAATCGCGCGACGTCCGGCTGACAATCCGGAAAACATCGGGGCGTCGCCGTTGGGGCCCTCGAGGGTCACCGTTTCGCCGCTGCGAATCACTTCCGCCAGGAATCCGGCTTCGCGTCCGTCGACGCGAATCGGGCCGGCATGGACCGGAGGCACACCGTCGACCGGCCATTCCTCGAGGATCGCACCATTGACGATGAAGAGCGCGGCGCGCGGAGACTCGAGCGCGGCGCCACGTACCGCCGCCGAGAGCACATCGGTCAGCGACGTCGCGTCGTCGATCGCACGCAACGAGATCAGAAGTTCGGAGGCATCGCGCGGCATCGACGCCGCGGCCTGACGGGCTTCCTCGAGGGCATCAGCCGCAGATGCTCGTTCCATCGCAAGCCGTTGTCGCGTCTCCTGCAACTCGCGTGATGTCTGTTCGCGAACGTCCTCCACTTCGGCCTGCGCGCGCTGCAGTTCCTGTTGCGCGCGTTGGAGCGTTTCGTGCGCCCGCTGCAGATCCTGCTGCGCGCGTTCCCGCTCGCCGTGGGCGCGCTGAAGATCCTCGTGGGCTCGCTCGCGTTCCCCCTGGGCGCGCTGCAGCTCCTGCTGCGCGCGTTGATGATCGCCCTGCGCCCGCTGGAGATCCTGCTGCGTTCGTTCGCGGTCGGACTGGGCGCGCTGAAGTTCCTCCTGTGTCCGTTCACGCTCGCTGTGCGCGCGCTGGAGATCGTCGTGGGCCGTCTGCCGCTCCGCCTGGGCGCGTTCACGATCGGCGTGGGCGCGTTCGAGGTCGGCCTGGGCGCGCTGCAGATCCGCCTGCGCCCGCTCGCGCTCGGCGTGCGCGCGTTCGAGATCCGCCTGCACGCGCGCCCGTTCAGTCGCGACGGCCTCTTCCAGTTCGCGCCGCGCCTGTGCGGCGGCTGCCGATGCCGCTTGTTCCGCCTCGCTTCGTGCTCGCGTGACGGCCTCCGCCAGCGCGCGTTCCACCTCTCCGCGCGCGGCGGCCACTTCCGATTCCAGGCGCGATCCCCACTGCGCGTGGATTGCGTCCAACTTCGATGCCCACCGCTGTTCGGCGTCGGATTCGACGCGCTGCCGCGTTTCCTGGAGCGCCTGCTCGTGGCTCTGGGCGAGACTCCCGAGATGCGAGTCGAGCTCAGCCTGAAGCTTGGCGCGAATGGCGTCAATCACGCCACGGATTGGTTCCTCGGCCATTAGTTCGCATTATCCGGACCGCGATCCGGCAAGTCAAGCATCGAAAACTCCGCAACTATAAGACCAAGAGGAACTTGACGGCTGTCGCCCGGGGGCCGTACAATGAAGGTTCGTCACTGCTGCGTTCGTCCGGACTATCGGCACTTCCCGCTGTTCCGGACACGCCACAAGGGGGCGACCTAGATTCGACGGAGATATGGTTCCGTAGGATGCGTGCCGAGGACCATCACCCTCGTTAAACAGATGGAAACAAACATAACTGCGGACACGCAGCTCGCTCTCGCAGCGTAAAAACCTGTGAGCGTCCACTCCGGTCAGCCTGCGGGCCGGAACTGGATGTCATTTAAGCAGGCTAGCTGCTGACGGCTGTCTCGAACGTCAGCGGCGAGACGTTTTCGGGGTTGGCGCCTGACGGTTTTTCCGTCTCTACACGTCAGGCGCGACACTACAGAGGCGGATACGCATCGTAGATTCCTGCGGGGATGTATTTTCGGACCCGGGTGCAAATCCCGGCGCCTCCACCAATTCTTTCAATAATGACGGGGGGTTTAGCCCCTCGTTCCCGACGCCTCCACGATTCCTCCACGGCTCTCTGTAGCTGCGTCCAAGAGACGGATTGCCGCCTCGAGCGCCGCCGGGCTCAGGTGCATATAGCGCTGCGTTGTGCCGAGATCCTGATGACCCGCCAGCTCCTGAATCGCCCGGGCGGGTGCCCCTCGCATGGCTAGATGCGAACAGAACGTGTGCCGCAGAATGTGAACCCCGGCCTTGACGTTGGCCCGACTGGCGATTCGCCGCATCATGACCTGAACCATTTTCTGTGTCACTGGCTTGCCCTCGCTATCGCACAAGACTCGTGGCCCGCGCAGATGCCGGGCGCCGTTCAGCGCCAGCACCAAACGTTTCGTCAGTGGCACGTACCGGATGCGGCCACCCTTCGGAACTCCCACGTGCCCGCGCCATTCGGATCGAGCGACACACAATTGGCGCTTGTCCAGATCGATGTCTAGCCATTCGAGCCCAATCATCTCGCCGCACCGGAGACCCGCTTCCCCGCCGAGCAAAACGACCAAGTGCGCCTGCTGATCCATCCGGGCACGCTCAACCAGTCGCTCGAACTGATCGAAATCGTAGAAGGCCGCTTGACTTTTCGGCGCCTTCAACATCTTGATCACGCACGGCACGCGCTCGATAACATCCCACTCCACGGCGATGCGCATCAGCACGTTCAACACGGTCAGAATATTGTTGACCGTCTTCGGTGACCGTGCGCTGAGCGTCGCCTTGAACTGCTGCACGTCCTCCGTCGTGATCGACGCGAGTAGTTTGTCGCCCAGCGCTGGAAGCAAGTGCACGCGCAGCACACATTTTTTCGAGTCGATGCCGCTGGCTTTGAACTGGTTCGCCTTGACGTGTCCTTCGATAAACCGGTGCGCGAACTCTTTCAGCGTTACTGGCGGTCGCACCTCCTTGGCTCGATCCGGTTTTCCCTTGATGAGCAGCACTCGCTCGCGCGCCTCGCCCCAACGCTGGGCCGCTGTTCGTGACGATCCCGGGGCTTTTCTGCGTTCGCGAAGCGGTGTGCCGTCAGGGAGCGAAATCCGGATATCCACTTCCCATCCGCCGTCCAGATAGCGTCGAACATTTACGCTCATCGCTTGTTACTCCTTAAGCGAGAGCGCGCTCTTCTGGTCGAGCCAGTGTAGCAGTTCGCCCGATCGTACGAGCAGCCGGCGGCCGATACGAGTAACGCCAGGCAGCTGCGCGCGTTGGGCCATCGTATAGACGGCCTTGCGACCTCTGCGAGATCGCCTGGCCGATACGTCAGTGGCACAAAGACCTCACGACGCTGCCGCTTCCACTCGGCGACTGCCTCTTTGACCAGCGCCACGCCGACCGCGTGTCCTTCCGCGACGAGCAGCTCGTGGAGCCGTGTCGCCGTCAGCCGCTGTTTGCCGCCGGTCCACTGCACGGACTCCGCGAGGAGCGTCTCGACGCGCTCCCGGACCCTGGCCCACACCGGCCGCCGCCGGGGCTGCCTCTCTTTGCGAATGGGGATCGATTCGGTGAGGTATTTCCGAAC
>Ga0075418_10006549_pt1 | contig 13134 bp, 12 predicted proteins | sample SoiMetdeltSBSDD2_FD_81776 | JGI IMG/M metagenome (GOLD analysis project Ga0075418, IMG submission 81776) | Bulk soil microbial communities from a Populus tree surrounding site in Tennessee, USA - Soil MetaG P. deltoides SBSDD2 | ecosystem: Environmental > Terrestrial > Soil > Tree plantation...
ACGAGCAGGGGAACTGCGTCACGTCTCTGCCTCCGACGGACGTGTGTCCGAACATCGGCGGCAACCAGGCAGATGTCCCCGAGGGCATGGTCAAAGACGAGCAGGGGAACTGCGTCACGTCTCCGCCTCCGACGGACGTGTGTCCGAACATCGACGGCAATCAGGCCACGGTGCCGACCGGGCTGGTGAAGAACGGCCAGGGCAACTGCGTCACACCCCCGGGCACGCCGCACCAGGTGACCGGCACCGCCACCGTGACATGCGATCTCGGCGCGCAGCTGTACCGGCCGTCCGGGACCATCGACGGGCAGACCGCCAACTCTGTGAGTCCGGCCACGATCCCGGGAGCCACCAAGGGCGTCGTCGACGTGACGGTCACCCGCGGCGACACGTCGTTCCGCACATCGGTGACGGTGAATGGTGACTGTGCCCCCCCGGCCGTCACACCCCCGGCACCTCAGACGGTGCTTGTGCCGATCACGGTGACGAAGCCCCCGGCGGCCAAGCCCACGGCCAAGCCGGCGCCGGCTTCGAAGCCGGTTGCGAAGCCGAAGCCCGCGCCCGAGATGTGCCGCGTCCTCACCATCGCCACGAAGCTCGTGAGGGCGAACGGTGCTCGGCACGCGCTCGTCGCCAAGGTGACGCGCTCGCGGAACCCGGTCAAGGGCGTGAAGGTCCGGTTCACCGGCGTCGGGATCTCGCTGTCGGCGATGACGAACGGCAAGGGCGTCGCGACAGTCGGCATCAAGACGACGAAGGCCGGGATCATCCAGGTCCAGGTCACCAACGTGAAGGCGTGCAACACCGCTCGGATCGGTGTTGTCGGCGTCTTCCAGCCCCCGGTCACGGGCTAGCAGAATTCCCCGAGCCGGCACTCGATCGGTGCCCCCACTTGCGGCGGGGGGCACCGATGCCTCGGGGAAGCGTCGGCGGGGCCTTGCGGGCCCCGCCGACTGTATTTCACTTGCTCCTCGCCGGCCCGCAGTCCTGCGCGTAGGTGCGTCACCGATGTACAACGGCCGGAATACCGGGACGACGCTCGTGACGACCGCAACGAGGGTGAGCCTCGGCACCTGGGATCTTTCCCTGGTGCGATCCCAGGTGGCAATCCATCGCTTGGTCAGGCGGTTCGACGTCAGGCGGGCGGCGCGGCGACGCGGTGTCCCCCAACGCGAGCCACGCGGGGCGTAAGGTGACCAGCGCGATGACGGCCGGAGCCCGTCGCCTGATCCGCTCAGCGGGAATCCTCTCCCGAGACGGCCGCATTCCGAGGCCACTTCGCGGGCTCGCGGCCTTTGCTGTCCTGCCGATCCCCGGCCCCGTCGACGAGGCAGCCTTGCTGATCGTCGGGGTTCTCCTCTGGGTCTTCTATCGAGACAACCTCCGGGACGCCTGGAGCGTGGCCGGGCCACCTAGCCCTTGACCCCGAAGCCGGGGCTCGGTGGCAAGGGTGGAGCGGAACCGAGTCGTCACCCCCATTGGATGACGTGTCACGCGGTCCCACGTGGTTTGCTGGCCCCTGGTCGCGACGAACGGAGGCGGCACATGTGGTGGGGGATCGGCGTTGGCGCATTGATCTGGATCGTCCTGTTTGTCTGGCTCGGGATCAGGACGCTGCGCAACGGACATGGCTGGATGTTCTTCCTCGGGATCTTCTTCCCGCTCCTTTGGGTCATCGGGGCCTTCATGCAGCCCGCGAGGGGGCCGGCCTACTGATCTCTGGCGTAGGTTCGTAGCGGTTGACGCGGGACTGCCTTCCCTGTCCCGCTGGATTGCGTGCCCTGCGTCCACCTCCTGGTCAGAGGACTTCCGGGCCCGCGGCGGAACATTCAGCGGCACGTAATCCGCCAAGGAGTTGAGTCATGGAGACCAGTCACGAGCGGCGGTTCGCGATCGTGGGCGAGGGAAGCCTCTTCGACGGGGCCGCGTACTGGGCCAGCCTCATTGGGGTCTACCTCATGGTCGGCGGCCTCATGTTCTATTCGGGCAAGGAGAAGCTGTTCGACGACGATGGGAACGCACCCGCCGGGATCAAGGAGCAGTTCAAGGGGACGTTCATCGACACGTTCCCCGGCACCGACGCCGCCTGGGTGATCCTCGGGCTGCTCGAGTTCGGCGTCTTCCTGCTGCTCCTCGCGAGCGTCGTGTTCCTCGAGTTCCTGCCGCACCGCGACAAGCTGTTCCTGCAGCTGGGGCTCGCCGTCGCGATGCTGACGTTTGCCTGCCTCGCGTTCGGCCAGACGGCGACCAGCCAGTTCTCCGGCACCGCGTCGCTGTACATGTACTTCGCGTCGACGGTGGTGATCCTCATCCTCGTCAGCCTGATGCCGCCGAACCGGCCCGACCGCTGGCTCGGGGGGTCGCGGAGTCCGGACTGACGCGTCTCTAGCTCAGAACCCAGGCGTCGTCCTCGATGATCGGCACCTCGGCACCGCCCGCCTCGACGCCGAGCGCCGAGACTCCCGGCCCGCCGATCATGAAGTCCGTGTGGATGACCGAGTCGTTGTAGCCGCAGCGCTCCAGCTCGCCCTCAGTCATCTCTTCGCCGCCGTCGAGCGCGGTGGGGATCCCCTGACCCCAGGCGACGTGGCAGGCCGCGTTCTCGTCGAAGAGCGTGTCGAGGAAGACGACCCCGGTGCGGCGCACGCGTGAGTCCCGGTCGACGAGCGCGACCTCGCCGAGATACGAGGCGCCTTCGTCCATCGTCATCTCCGCGCGTACCGCCTCCGCGCCGCTCTCGGCCCGCACCTCGACCGCCTTCCCGGCTTCGAAGCGGAGCTCGAGTCCGCGTACGATCGTGCCCCCGAGGGCGAGGGGGAACGTCGAGCGCACCGTTCCCTCGGTCCGGGTGCGGTCGGGTGTCGTGTAGACCTCCTCGGTCGGGACGTTGACGACGTGCGGGACGCCCTCGACGCTGACCTCGGCAGCCGTGAGCCACCGGTGCCGATCGCAGAGGCCGACGAAGAGATCCGTGCCGGGACCGCGGAAGCGGATTGCGTCGAAGCGCCGCTCGTCCAGGAGCGCGGTGCGCTCTCGCAGCCGGTCGAGGTGCTCGTGCCAGGCCGCGACGGGGTCCGGCTCGTCGAGTCGCGTGGCGGTCGCGACCGCGTCCCAGAGGCGCTCGACGTCGGGCTCGCCGAACACCGCCGTCGCCCACCCCTCGTTGGGGTAGCCGACGATCGTCCACTGGATGAGGCGCCGATTCTCCGCATCCAGCAGCCGCTCCCGGGCGAGCCGGGCGCGGGTGCGCTGCGCGCGCTGCTGGTCGACGTCGGCTAGGAGCTCCGGCTCCGACTCGCCCGTGATCGTGATCGTCGCGCCACGTGTCTCGATCATGTGGTCGACCAGCGAGAGCGTCCACGGCGGGCTCCAGTCGAGCGAGTCCTCCGGCGCGTGCTCGATCCGTGCGCGACGCACGTGCATGTCGCGCAGGTCCGTCTCGACGTATCGCGCGCCACGCTCGTACGCGATCGTGGCGATCACCCGGACCAGCGGCAGGTGCTCCGGCTCCGCGGCGATGCGCAGGAACTGGCCGGGCTGAAGATTGACCGCTACCTCTACCGCAAGGCGCGCGTACCGTTCGAGCCGCTCGTCAGGAGTCACGCACCCCTCACACTATTCAGTTTGCGGGGAGAACGCTCCCCGCGGGGCCGCCGGAACGTCCGTGGTAGCGTCCTCGCGGTGCTCGTCGCGGCGCTGACAAGCCTGGGCAAGACCGTCACCCTGATCGTCGCGATCAGCTTCATCGCCTGGGCGATCGTGACCGCGATCTTCGTCCCGAAGCGAAGCCCCGGGTTCCCGCGCCGGCTCGACGCCTACATCGTCGTCTCGGCGCTCTTCTTCCTCGCGCAGATGACGACCGTCGTGTGGGCGGCGCAGACGCAGGAGGTCGAGGAAGAGCCTGCGGCGGAGGTGCAACCCCCACCGGGCGGTGGAGGGGAGACGCCGACAACCCCCGCCCCCGGGGGCGACGCCGCCGCCGGCAAGCAGGTCTTCGAGACCGCCGGCTGCACCTCGTGCCACACGCTCGCGGACGCGGGCGCGACCGGCACCGTGGGGCCGAACCTCGACGACGCGAAGCCCCCTGCCTCGCTCGTCGTCGACCGGGTCACGCACGGGAAGGGCGTAATGCCCTCGTTCTCGGGCCAGCTCTCGGAGCAGCAGATCCAGGACGTCGCCGCGTACGTCTCGTCGGCCGCCGGCGCCTCGTAAGGATTCCGTTCGGAGTGGTGGCGGCGCCGCCTCCGCCGGGGAAGGCTTCAGGCGCAGTCAGAGCCCGTGCGTTCGCGTGGGCGAGACGAGAGGTGGTTCCATGAGACGACCTATCACTCTGGTTTCTGTCGCCGCGGTCGCGGCGCTCTTGGCAACGGCGGCTCTCGCCGCCAACGGCACGCCGTTCGGCGGTGCCACGACGAGCAACGGTGTCCTGACGCTCGTCTCCGACACCGGCGACGCCGCGTCGGCGAACGACGCGTCCGGAGCGACCCTCACGGGCACGGGCGTGACGACCTTCGCGAGCATCGCCACGCTTTCCGCGGAGTTCAACGTGACCGACGACGACTGCTCGGGCGGCTCGCCGCGCTTCCAGATCCAGGTGCAGACGGCGTCGGGCGCGAAGAACGTCTTCGTGTACCTCGGGCCCGCACCGTCGTTCACGGGGTGCTCGCCGAACGTCTGGATCGCATCGGGCAACCTGATCGACCCGAACTCGACCGAGGGGCGCTTCGACACGAGCCAGGTGCAGGCGGGCACGCAGGTGTCGACCTACACCCAGGCGAAGGCGCTCGTCGGGAGCCTTCAGGTGACCGGCATCGCGCTCGTCGTCGACTCCGGCTGGGCGTTCGCCGACAAGGAGCAGACGGTGATGGTGCGGAACGTCAAGGTGAACGACTCGACGCTCTTCGTGCCGGGCGCGACGAACCCCAAGCCGGGTCACAAGGGGAACGGCCCTGCGAAGGCGTGCAAGCACCTTCGTGACGAGCTCGGCGGCGACGCGTTCCGCGCCGTGTTCGGCACCAATCACCACGGCAAGAACGCGTTCGGCAAGTGCGTGTCCAAGCTGGCGCGCACGAAGAACGAGGCCGAGCTGGCGGCCGCCGTCGCGCGGATCGAGCAGCTCGTCGATCGGTGCAAGACCGACGTCGCCGGCCACAAGGACAAGCGTGACAAGGGCGACAAGGGCGACAAGGTGAAGGGGCACGAGAAGCACGGCCGCCATACGTCCGAGGCTGCCAATGGCGGGCACCGCGGTGGCGACGACCACGGCGGACTCAAGCGGTTCGCCGGGAAGCGGTTCGCCGCGTGTCTGAGGGACGCCGTCTGACCCAGCACGGGAACCGACGTTCCGGAAGGCGAGAGGCCCCCGTCAGGGGGCCTCTCCGTACGGAGAGGGCGGGATTTGAACCCGCGACGCAGCTTTCACCACGTACGCGATTTCCAGTCGCGCTCCTTCGGCCGCTCGGACACCTCTCCGAGGCCGTCCAGGGTACCCGGCCGCCCAGCCGCGGAGCGTGGCGCTCAGCCGCCGCGTCGGAACGCGATGATGCCTGTCGGCACCTGGCGCTGGTAGTCCGGTCGGTTGAGGGACTCGCCGCGCCAGTTGACGTTCGCGCTGGAGTCGATGTCCATCCCCAGCGCCTCCACGAAGCCGAGCCGGATCAGCGCCTGTGCGAACTGACGGGCGGAGGTGCCCGCGCCGCCGATCACGACGAGAGCCGTCTGCCCGTTTCGCAGCCGCCCGACCGCCGTCCGATGGTAGGCGGGGTCGCGTTGATACTGATCGAGCGTCGTCAGGTCGCCGATGCGACCCCCGTCGACGTAGACGGGCTTGCCGGAGATCGCCTCGCGCACGCCCTCCTGGATGAGGGCGTTCGCGTTGACGTTCCCGGGGACGATGTCGACGCTCCCGTCGGCGCCGAACGCCGCTGCACCGCGGTTGGTGTTGCCGAGGAAGCTGCGGCCGTCGTGGACGAGGAGGTTCCCGGAGGGCACGTTGCGCGCGAGCAGGAAGAAGTCGCCGTTCAGGCCGGCCACGGCGCCGCGCCGGGCATTGGCGCTGATGTACCCGCCGACGGTCCCGGTGCGCCCCGGCCCGCCACCCAGCCAGACGGCCTGGAGTCGCACGCCCCGACCGGGCGTGATGCGGATCATGTGCAGGGGGCGCGGGCCGGCTCCGGTGTTGATCGTCGTCGAGCTACTGGTGACGGCAGGGCCGGCCGCGGACGTCGCGGACGTCCCGGCCACGCCGAGCGCCGGAGTCACCGCGGCGAGCGCCAAGACCCAGATCAGCCGTCTCGCCATTCGATCACCCCCGCCGTCTCCGGGCCCGCCGCGGGCCACGTGGGCGGAACACTATCGCCGGAACCGAGATGCTCAAAGCCCGCGTCCATGACGGCGCAGGCTGCGCCGAGGAACAGTTCGACGCGACACTGCAAGAGGAAGCGGAGGGGGAGGGATTTGAACCCTCGAAGAGCTTGCACCCTTAACGGTTTTCGAGACCGCCCCGTTCGACCGCTCCGGCACCCCTCCGAGCCGCGTAAGGGTACCCGCGCGAGGGGGCACGGGCTCTGCGGACGGAGAAGGAGGGATTCGAACCCTCGAGGCAGGGATTACCCCACCTAACGCCTTAGCAGGGCGCCGCCTTCAGCCACTCGGCCACTTCTCCGGAGTGGAGAGGATATCGGCCGCCTCAGGCAGCGAGGGCGGCTCGGGCTCAGGTGAGCGACGCGGACGGCACGAGCGAGTCGGCGGGGACGATGCCCGGACGCCCGTTGTGCGCACCGTTCGGCGCGGCGAGCAGCCCGCGCTCCTCGAGCGCGGCGAGCACACGCGCGACGCTCTGCGCCGGGTCCTCGACCTCCGTGTCCGCGACGAGCTCCGGTCGGGAGGGAGCCTCGTACGGATCGCTCACTCCCGTGAACTGCTCGATCTCGCCCGCGAGCGCCTTCGCATAGAGACCCTTGACGTCCCGCCGCGCGCACTCCTCGACCCCCGCCTTGACCCAGACCTCGACGAAGACTCCGTGCTCCTCGACCATGCCCCGGGCGGAGGCGCGGGTTCCTTCGTACGGCGAGATCGCGGCGACCACCACGGCCGCGCCCTGGCGGGTCAGGCGCGACGCGACCCAGCCGATCCGCTCGACGTTCGTGTCGCGATCCTCCCGCGAGAAGCCGAGACCGCGCGAAAGGTGGGTGCGGACCACGTCCCCGTCGAGCACCTCGACGCTCCGTCCACGACGCGCGAGCTCCTCGGCGAGCGCGTGGCCGATGGTCGACTTTCCCGATCCCGAGAGCCCGGTCAGCCAGACCGTAAACCCCGCGCCACTCTGGCCCATCTCTCCCCCAATTGTCGTGTTGCCACCCCCGACGCCCTCCCCGGGGCGCGCTCTCGCAGGATAGGCGCAATTCGTGGGGCGGGCAAGCCTGGGGGGCGGCGCCCGCAGCCCGGAGGCAAGCGGAGACGTCTTGACGCGGTGCCCACCTGCTGGTTACGTGAAGTTCGGGCAGCATCCGTGCGTCGCACGAGCTGTGAGGGGTTCGAGGAGGGGGCTTTCGAGGCGTGATGGGGAGGCACGGGAGCGACGAGTCGTGAGGCGGACGGTTGTGATCGGGCTGGACGGAACGTCGTGGAACGTTCTCGATCCGCTGCTCGCGACCGGGGAGCTGCCGAACCTCCAGGCGCTCCGGGACGAGGGCGCGCACGGCATCCTCGAGAGCACGATCCCCTTCTACACGGGCCCCGCCTGGGCGTCGTTCGCGACCGGCTCGTCACCGGCCGCACACGGGGTCTACGACTTCCGGATGATGCGCGAGGGCGACGCGATCACGCCCGCCTCGGCGGCCGATCTCCGGAAGAAGACGTACTACGAGATCCTGGCGGAGGAGGGCGTCCGCTCGGTCGTCGTGAACCTCCCGCTCGACCAGGGGGAGTCCCCGGACGCCGTGATCGTCAACAGCTGGCTCACGGTCGACGACGAGCGCCGCATCTACCCGCTCGACCGCCGGGAGCGGTACGCGCAGGCGCTCGGCGCATACCAGAGCTATCCCACGACGTTCTACGACAGCCTCGACACGCATCTCGAGGATCTCTGTGCGCTCGAGGAGTCGCGCTTCGCGCTGTGCCGCGAGCTGTTCCTGCACGAGGACTGGGGCCACTTCTTCGTGCTCTTCTCTTCCACCGACTGGCTCGGTCACAAAGCCACGGGCCTCTTTCTCGCCGGGGACGAGGAGGCGCGCGCCGCCTTCCTGCGCCTCTACCGCCAGCTCGACGGCTACATCGGCTGGCTTCGCGAGCACGCTCAGGACGCGACCCTGATCGTGCTTTCGGACCACGGCCAGTGCGCCGAGACGCACATCGTCCATGTGAACGGCTTTCTGCGCGAGCTCGGGCTCGTGAAGCTCGTCCGCGAGCGCTCCGACGCCGTGGCGGCCTCGGTCGGCGGAGCGGAGGTCCGGGCCACCGTCCGCGTCCCGATGGCGCTCAGGCGGTTTCGCTCGAACCGGCTCGCGCGCCGAGCGGCGCGGCTGACCCGCAGAGCGCTTCAGCGCGGGCTCGGAGTCAATCTCGTGACGCCGGAGCGGGGTCTCGAGGCAGATCGGGTGGTCTCCCGGGCGTTCACGCCGACGATCTCCTCGTACGCGATCTACACGAGGGACTGCGACGAGGCCGAGCTCGAGCGGGTTCGCGAGGGGATCCTCCAGCTTCGCCTCGACGACGGGCGCGCCGCGTTCGACGGGATGTGGACCTTGGAGGAGCTCTACGGCTCGTCGCCGGCCCCGCCTGCGCCGTCCTTCTTCTATGCACCGGCGGTCGGCGTGCGCCCGTCCGTGGACGTCCGGGCACCGTTCGTCGAGCGGGCGGCCGACCCGGGCCGGGGTGCGCATCAACGAGACGGGATCGTGATGATCGCCGGCCCCGACGTCGTCGGACGCGAGCTGAACCGTCCCTCGCTGATGGATCTGTGCCCGACGCTCCTTTGGGCGATGGATGCCCCGACGCCGGCGGGGGCCGACGGCCGCATCCTGTTCGAGGCGTTCGACCCCGAGGCGACCGCCGACAGGGAGATCCGCGAAGTCGACGCCGACGCGGACATGAGCGTGGAGCGACCCACCGCGTCTCCTGAGGTCGAGCAACGGCTCAGGGACCTCGGGTACCTGTAGCCCGACGCGCCCAAGCCTCTAGCGCAACCGACGCCCGAGGCGGCGCAGGCGCCGCCGCAGCCGGCGCGCGAGCATGCGCGCGTCGAACCCGAGCTCTGCCGGCTGCTCGAGCGCGGCGAGGTCGTCCGGCCCGAGCTCGATCAACGCGGCGCCGACGTTCTCCTCGAGGTGTTCCGGCGAGCGAGTACCAGGAATCGGCAGCAGCGCGGGTGACCGGTGGAGCAGCCAGGCGAGCGCCACCTGCGCGTGGGTGACGCCGAGCCTGGCCGCGATGTCGGCGACTGCTCCGCGAGACGCCGCGAGCCTGCCGCCGCCGAGCGGCGCCCACGGGACGAAGGCGATCCCCGACCGCTCACACAGGTCGAGCACCGGCTGCGACGAGCGGTCGACCGCGCTGAATCGATTCTGCACCGAGACGACGTCGGCGACGGCTCGAGCCCGTTCGAGCTCCTCCAGCGTGACGTTGCAGACGCCGACGTGCTCGATCTTCCCCTCCTCGCGGAGCAGCGCGAGCGCACCGACCGACTCCTCGATCGGAACGGCGGGATCGACCGTGTGCAGCTGGTACAGGCCGATGCGGTCGACGCCGAGCCGCCGCAGGCTCGAGTGGCACGCCTCGCGCAGATGCTCGGGGCGCCCGTCTCGCCTCCACTCGCTCGGCCCGAGCCGGGTCTGGCCGCCTTTCGTCGCGACGAGGATCTCGTCGTACGGGTGCAGGGCGTCGCGGATCAGCTCTTCGCTCGCCCCGGGCCCGTACGCGTCGGCGGTGTCGAAGAAGTCGACGCCCAGGTCGCGGGCATGACGGAGGAGCGAGCGCGCCTCGCCCGGGTCGCGAGGCGGGCCCCAGGTCCCGGGGCCGGTCAGCCCCATCGTCCCGAAGCCGATGCGTCGAACCGTCGTCGAGCGTCCGAGCGAGACGGTGCCCGCCTCGAAGGGGCCGTCCGTCACTGCCGGGGCTAGCCGGCGTGCGACCTGAACAGGATCGGCACCGTGCGCAGAATCAGCTTCACGTCGCCGAAGAGCGACCAGCTCGTGACGTAGAGGTAGTCGAGGGTCGTCATCTCCTCGAACGGGATGCCGTCCCTCCCGAGCACCTGCCAGAGCCCGGTGACGCCCGGCTTGAGGTCGAGGCGCCGGCGCCGCCAGTCGACGACGTACTGGTCCTCGGTGAGGATCAGCGGACGCGGACCGACGAGGCTCATCTCGCCGCGGAGCACGTTGAAGAGCTGTGGCAGCTCGTCGAGGGAGTGCCTCCGCACGAAGCTGCCGACCCGGGTGACGCGCGGGTCCTCCGGAATCTTGAACATTCGCGGGTCGCCGGACGGGCCGTTGTGCTTGTTCAACGAGGCGACCTCCTCCTTCCGGATCTCCGCGTCCTCGGTCATCGTGCGGAACTTCCAGATGCGGAAGATGGTGTCGCGATGCCCGCGACGTACCTGGCGGAAGAACACGGGGCCGGGGGAATCGAGCTTGATCGCGATCGCGATCGCGGCGAAGACCGGGGCCAGCAGCACGAGCCCGAACACGGACAGCGCGATGTCGAGCCAGCGCTTGAGCACGAGCGCGGACGGCTGGAGCCGGAGCTGCGGCAGCCCGATCAGCGGCAGGCCTTCGGCGGTGTGCATCTCGACACCCGGGCCGAGCGTCTCGAACAGGCGCGGCACGATGTCGATCTGAACGGACCGTCCCTGGAGCGAGCGGATCAGGTCGACGGTCTCTCCGTGAGAGACCTTGGAAAAGGCCACGACGATGCGGTCGACGCCGAGCGTGTCGACGATCTCGGGAAGCCGGTCAGGCGAGCCGAGGATGCTCGGCGCCGACCGCTGGTCGTGGTCGGGGGGATCCGCGTCGACGAAGCCCAGGACGTTCAGGCCGTACTCCGGATGGCTCGAGAGCTTCAGGGCGACGCTGCGGCCGACCTTGCCGGCGCCGACGATCACCGTGTTCTGGACGTATGCGTCACTCCGCCGGCACGCAGCCCGTGCGAACGCCCGACCCACCGTGATGAGCACGGTCGCGGTGAACCAGAAGCACACGAGGCGCGACACCGAGGGGTTGACCACACCGGCGACCTGGGTCAGGACGAAGAACAGCCAGGTGCCGATGGTGACCAGGTGGAACACGCGCACCACGTCGTCGACCGTCGAGTGGTCTGCCCGTTCTTCGTCCCTGCGGTACAGGTTGTAGAGGCTGGCGCCGACGATCCAGATCGGGATCGTCGCGAGGAAGAGCAGGACCTCGTTCGCGTCCGAGACCCGGTCAGCGGTCCTCGCCTCGCCGCCGTACAGCTCGAGCGACACGAGGAACGCGAGCATCAAACCGACCGCATCGGCGGCCATGAGCGCCCGGTGGACGAGCCACCCACGACCCCTTGCGGCGACGTAGCTCGTGCGCCGCCGTTCGATCAGCGCGACGCTGCGAGCGTCGAGCCCCTCCTCGAGCGGACGAAGAACGGCACCGTCTACAGCAGACACGATGCCCACCAGGCGACCCTAGGTCCCACGCAATCCCCCAAATCTCCCCCGGGCCAAAAGGCCCAACCTCACCCAACTCCCTCCCACACCCTACTCACCTGCGCGAGGAAATACAACGGTTCGTCCCTCGCGAATCGAGAGACGGCCCGACGGGACTCGTCAGGGCTGGATCAGCCGGGTGTGGAGGCGTTGCCGCGGCTCGTCGCGAGCCGCATCCGGCGGGCAACGTACTCCAGCGGGTTGCCGAGCCGGTGCCTGTTCACGAAGAACGCACGCCCCACCGCGAACGGCACTTTCGCCCAGAGCCAGGCGACGCTCAGCGGCGATGCCGTCGTCTGCACGCGCTCGTAGCCGACCGAGCGCATCAGCGACCCGCAGCAGCGCTGGACGACGCTCAGCTCGTCGGGAGGGAGCTTCGTGCCCCAGCGGTCGACGGCCTCCGTCATGACGCCACGATCGCCGGGGAGGACGAACGAGCTGTTCGTCACGGCGACGTCGAGCAGCGACGGGTCGTAGTCCAGGCCCAGCCAGTCGGTGAGCTCGCGAATCTCCGTCTCCGGGGAACCGACCACGTCCTCGTAGCGCTGGAGCCGCACCCGCTCCGGCCCATGGCGCTTGCTCGCCTCGAGCGACGCCCGCATCGCGGCCCGCCAGAGCATGCTGATCACGAAGACGTTGTAGGACTTCTCGGCCCGGCGGTCGTCCAATGCCCACGTCTCGTCCTTGGCCGGCTGTGCCTGCATCTTGGCGCTCTCGCGCTTCCACCACCGGTAGGAGGAGACGACCGCACGAGGGTCGCGAACCATGCAGATCACCTTCGCGTCGGGCCACATGGTGAGGATCTCGTCGATCCGGAAGACGTGGCGCGGCGTCTTCTCGCCCCAGCGGGACTTGCCCTGCTTGGCGGCCATCAGCTCGGAGTACGCCACGAAGTACGCGTCGGCACCGGGCCCGATCTCGGCGGCCCCCGCCCGGAGCTCCTCCCGGCTGAGCTTGCCCGAGCGATCCGGGTCGCCGCCCCTCCCATACGGGCGGTCGAGGAGCGACAGGAGGTAGTTCTCGCACATGGTCTGCTGCTCCGGTGAGAGCGGTGCGCGCTCGAAGCCGCGCAGCCGCACGCGGAGGTCGTCGAAGTAGTGGGTCTCGCCTCCGATCCACAGGTCCTGGTGCCCCGCGAGGATGTCGCGCATCATCGAGGTGCCGGAGCGCGACGGGCCGACGACGAAGATCGGCGCCGTGCTGGTGCCGAGGGTCGTCGGCGTCGTCTCCCCGGGGCCGGTCACGCGACCATCCGCTCGTACCCGTCGAGGTGCGCCTGCGCGGCCTTCCGCCAGGTGAAGCCGGCCGCGCGCTCGAGCCCCAGGACGCGGAGCTCCTCGGCGTGCGCGGGATCGTCCAGCACCCGCCTCAGGCCTGCGGCGATGGAGTCGACGTCGTACGGATCCACGTACTCGGCTGCGTCGCCGCAGACCTCGGGCAGCGAGTAGAGGTTCGCGGTGACG
>Ga0075418_10006551_pt1 | contig 13133 bp, 11 predicted proteins | sample SoiMetdeltSBSDD2_FD_81776 | JGI IMG/M metagenome (GOLD analysis project Ga0075418, IMG submission 81776) | Bulk soil microbial communities from a Populus tree surrounding site in Tennessee, USA - Soil MetaG P. deltoides SBSDD2 | ecosystem: Environmental > Terrestrial > Soil > Tree plantation...
CGCGATGCGTGGCTGGCGCCGCCGGATGATCCCGCGCGTCGGAGCGGTCCGTGGCCCTCGGGTCGTACGTGGTACCTCGCGTCACGATTGCTCGCCGCGATCGAAGCCGTGTCACCGGGCAATCGCCTGCTTCAGAATGCGGCGCTTGCCGGTCTCGTCGGTGACCAGGCCCTGCCATTCCTCGAATACCGCGAGACATTGAACCTGCCGGATCCCGAGGACATCCTGAAGGACCCGCGCAGCCTTGTGCTGCCGGACCGGATCGATCGCGCCTATGCGGTGTGCTCCTCGCTCGTCGGCGCTGTTCTGAATAACAAGACGCCCGAGCGATGGCAGTCAGCGCTGATCGCGCTCGGCGTCGCGTGCAGGAAGAACGCCGACATTCCCACGGCCGCCGCGCGCACACTCTGCGACAAGCGGAACCGGCCCGACGGGGCGATCAAGCTGCCCGAAGAGTGCCGACCCTTTTATGAGCTGATGCAACTGGCGAAGGTGATACCGAGGGACTAACACGTGCTCAGCCGTCTCGCTGGATTGATTCGCGGTCTGGAACGTCGTGGCGACGGGTACTCGCGCGCACTTCAGGCCGCGCGAGTGCGGGCGTCGTATCAGCGCGCCTACTTCGCACCGGCGCTCTTCAATCTGATCCCGGTCAAGACCGATCAAATCGCCAGCATGGCGGTCGACACGCGTTGGCGCCTCTATTACAACGACGAATGGGTGGCGGGGCATACCGTGGAAGAGAACGCCGCCGTGCTGATACATGAGGTCAGCCATCTGCTGCGCGAGCACGAGGCACGCAAGCAGGCATCGGCGGTCAAAGACGAGATGCTGTGGAACACCGCCACCGATTGTGAGATCAACGACGATCTCTCCGCCGAGGGACTGCCACTCCCCGACGATCCACCGCAGCCAGGCAAGTATGGATTGACGACGGGCGAAAACGCCGAAACCTACTATCGCCAACTGATGAAGCCCGCACAATCGAACGGAGCGGCCCAGCATACCGAAGGGTCTCTGCCGTCAACCCACGACTGCGGTTCCGGCGCTCACGGCGGATGGCGACCGTGGGAGTTGCCCGATGACGATGGGAGTCCGGGCGGTGTGCCGGGTGTGGATCCAGTGAAAGCGGAGCTCGTACGCCGTGACGTCGCCCAACGTATCCTCGATCGCTCGGGCGACGCCGGTGATGCGCCGCTCGGCTGGCGCCGATGGGCAAATACGGTACTGGCGCCGAAGGTGGACTACATGGCCACCATCCGCCATGCCGTGCGCAAGGCCCTGCGCGATAGCACGCTCGGCAGGTACGACCGCACCTACAGATGGCCGCATCGTCGGCAGACAGCCTACGGCGAGTTCCTCATGCCGTCTTTCCACCAACCCCGGCCCAGGCCTGGGTTTCTGATCGACACCTCCGGCTCGATGCAGGATACGCAACTGGCACGAGCTGTCGCCGAGCTCGGCGGACTGACGCGTCAACTCGGTTACCACACTGATGTCGTCGTCGCCTGCTGTGATGCGGTCGTGCACGACGTGAGAAAGGTGTTCAGAGCCGCGCAGTTGGAGTTGTACGGTGGCGGTGGCACGGACATCGGCGCCGGCCTGCGTTGGTTCACCGAGCAGAAGAGCACGCCGATCGACCTTCTGGTCGTCGTCACCGATTGTCAAACCCCGTGGCCCCAGGAGGTCCCACCGTTTCCGGTGATCACGATCCGCGTCGGCGATGGCGAACCGCCGCCGTGGGGCGATCAGGGCGCTAACAAGGTGATTACAATCGAGGAGCCAGACGATAGACGTAGTGTCCGGCTTCAGCCGGACCGACACGGAAGGACGTAGACATGGCGCGTGCGACGATGCCCGACATGCGACCGTGGGGCCGGGGCTCGCTGACGATTCCCCCGAACTCCAGGGATGCATGGCTGAGGCTCGCGATTTGGGAGCTCTGGATGGGCACGCTCGTGTGCATCATCCTCGGCCTCGGTGTCCTCCTCATCTCGACATCTCCCAGCCACATCGTCGCTGTATCAGATCTCAGTAACTGTTATGGGACACCTCCTGTCGCGCTCCCCTGCGAACGGATCGTGTATCGCGGCGGCATGCTGAACGCGGCATTTACGGCGCTCTGCGGGCTGATGCTGATTGGCGTCGCCGCCTGGTTCCTGTGGGAGTTGTGGAGCGCGGTCGAGCCGAAGCCCATCACCGACGACTTCTTGAAACTGCTCAACGAATCGTTCGGCCGCGATTGGCGCAACCCGCTCAAATGGCCGTGGGCGCGAGTACTGTGGGCGTACGGCTTCACGTTGGTCGGCGCAACCCTGACGGCCGGTGCCGGCATGGTCATCTGGACGCTCGTCGCTTCGGAGCCGGCCAAGGCGCCGAAGGTCCGAATCGACACGTCACAGAGCTTCACGCTGGGCCAGTAGTTTCTTGCAGGAAAGAAGGCGCCTACACCAGAGATGACGAGTTGATGGACCAAGCCGCCAGCAGCGAGCGGCTACCGCGCGGAAGCCTGCTGAGGGTGCTGGGCCTCGCGTTCGGCCTGGCGGTCCTGGTTGGAAACACCATTGGCATGGGCATCTTGCGCACGCCAGGTGAGGTCGCGGCGCAGCTTCCCTCGGTACCGCTCTTTATGGCGGTATGGATCGCAGGTGCGGTCTATGCCCTGCTGGGTGCGCTGACGGTGGCAGAACTGGCGGCAATGCGCCCGCGCTCCGGCGGGCTATACCCGTTGGTGCATGACGCGCTCGGCGAGTATCCCGGCTTCATCGTCGGCTGGACGGACTGGCTGGCGACATGCGGAAGCATGGCGGCGATCGCGATGGTCCTGGGACAATACGCCGGCCCGCTCATCCCCGGTGCCAGTGGCCGCGAGGTCGGTACAGCCTCCGCCGTCGTCGTGGCCTTCGCGGTGCTGCAGTGGCGCGGCATCCGGATCGGCGACGCCGCTCAACAGCTCACCAGCCTGGTGAAGTCCCTCGCCCTCATTGGCCTGGCTGCGGTCGCACTTGTAATGCGCATTGATTCCACGCCATCGGCACCGGTCACGATCTTCGCCTTGCCAGCCGCCTTCACATTTGTGGCGGCCGTCATCGTCGCTCTGCAGTCTGCGATCTACACCTACGATGGGTGGACCGGTCCAATCTACTTTGGTGAAGAACTGCGAGATCCGGCTCGTGACATCCCGCGCACGATGATCGGTGGTGTATTGCTCGTGTTGGTGATCTATCTGTCGCTCAACGCGGCATTTCTCCGGGTGGTACCGATACACGACATGGCCGGGGACCCATTTGTGGCCGCGACGGCGGCGGCGCGTCTCTTTGGACCGACCGGCGACACGGTGATCCGGACCGTTATGCTCTTGTCGCTGATTGCGGCTGTGAACGCCCTCCAATTGATGGCCTCGCGAGTGCCATTCGCGATGAGTCGTGACCAGCTGCTACCGGCCATTTTGCAGCGCGTGAATCGCGGAGGCACTCCGGTGCCGGCGCTCGTCGCCAGCACGCTGGTCACGCTCGCGTGCATCTCAACGAACACCTTCAACACCATCCTTGCGATGCTGGCGTTTCTCTTCGTCGCCAACTACGGGCTGGTGTTTACGGCGCTCTTCGTGTCGCGGCACCGCGCGCCTGATGCCGCGCGGCCGTTCCGAGTGCCGGGCTATCCGTTCGTTCCGGGAGTCGCGCTGGCCGGCTCGCTGGCGTTCATGGTCGCTGCCGTGCTCAGCGATCGCACCAACAGCATGCTGGCCGTGGCTTTGCTCGGAATCTCCTGGCCTGTTTATCGGCTTATCAGACGGCGCACGCCCCAGAAGCGCTGAGCGTCCTCAGCTCTGAACCCACAGCTTGGGCTTTCCCGTTCCGTCGTCAGTGCCCTTGATGTACCAGTTCTTGCCCAGAGGATCGTGGTCCATCGTGGTGACAAAGTCGAAGGGCGCCTGGAATTCGATGTAATCAAACCCGGTCTCGGACGCGATCAGCTGATGCCATTCGCCAGACGGGATGAAGACCAGACTGCCGGGACCCACGGGAAGGCTGCCGGTGTCGTGCTTCACTTCGCCAGTTCCTTTCTCGATGAAATAGAAATGCTCCGGCGTGATGGAACTGGTTTTGGAAGCGTGGTGCACGTGTCGCGGAGAGTGCGCATGGGGGGCATAGCGCATCCTCCCGAGCTGCAGGTCCCACGAGCCGGAAAGGCCCGTTTCCTTGTTGACCCAGAAGGTCCGCTCACGGAACCCTTTCTCGTCAATCAGCGATCTGAGCTGTTCCTCGACGAAGAAGTAACCAATCGGTGACTCGGTGCCTGTGGGCTTGCCGGTATGCTTCGGTACGCTGACGAGGAGCAGTACTAGCGGAGTTCGAGCCGCGGTGATGGTCGCTTCCTCGCCGGGTTCCAGATAGATGCCCGAGCGTCCTGAGCTGGTGTATTCAGCAGTTTTCCCTGCCGTCGTGTAGACGACTTTGGCGTCTTGCCCTTCCAGGATGTACGCGACCTGTGTCCTGTCGCCAGACGTAAGGCTCCGTGTCTTACCCGGATCAACTTCCTCGACCGACACGTGAACTCTGGTCCGGTCGTCAGATGGGAGGAGGACGTTCCGCACGCGCCCTTCGGCAACCGCGGTCCTGGGCTTGGTCTCGACGTCGATCACTGTGATCATTTCGTTTCTCTCCCGATCCTACTTCTTCGCGGCCGTGGCTGGCACTTCGCCCACCTTGACGGTGGTGGCCATGATCATCTCTTTCTCCTCCGGACCCTCCGCAACGACACGGTCGCCGACCTTCAGCGACGAGGCCTCCACCTTGTTCTTCCCCTGCGTGATCTTGGTCTTGGCGTCCAGCATGACCATGACGGTCTTGCCATCAGTCGTTTTCACCATGAGGTTCTTGCCGTCAACGCTCGAGACCGTCCCCATGACCTTGTGAGCGTGTCCCGTGTGGGCGCGGGCGACGCCCGGGACGGCGAATGCAAGTGCCAACATCATCAGGCCGATCATCCACTTCTTCATTTGTGTGCTCCTGCATGTTCGTGTGTAGGTGATGGCTGCGGCGGCACGCCGTCGCCTTCGCCTCGTAGAAACTTCTCTTCCTCGATTTCCTGCTGAATCTCCGCCGGTGAGCGCGGATTGAGTCGTTTCATCTCATCGATCGTTTCCGCACTCAGACGCGGCAACTCGCGAATGAAATGCACCAGATGCCAGGTCGACTCCTCTCCGTCAGGCCGACCTGTTGACCAGGCTGGCATTCCGGTCAGTCTCACACCGTTCTCAATGATGTAGAACAACTCGCCATCCGTCAGCGACTGCGTTGCCGGGAGCCGCATGTCGGGCGCCTTCGGATACAGGCCACGACCGATTTCCGTTTCACCACTGCCGTCATTCGCATGACAGGAGGCGCAGTGATCCGCGTAGTGGCCCATACCTTCAGCGATCGCTTCCGGCGACAGCGCCACCGGGTTCTTCCGATCGCGAGCGTCTCCAGGGATCGCTAACCGTCGCATCGTACGAGCCACGGCCGTTTCGAGCCGTCCTGGCTCCGCCTTGGCACTGATGCCGCGCGAATCAACCCAGATGAAGACGGCCACGATGAGAATAGTGGCGACTACCAAGAGGAGCCCGAAGGCCTTCAGGACAGCTTTCATAGTTACTGTCCTTGCGCCACGTTCATTATCGCTGCTGGGCGTAGCGTCAGGTACACCGTAAACCCGGTATTCACTCTACTCCCGTACGAGGGCTGCAGAGTGCCGGGGACAATCCCCGCAGACACACCGCCGCCGAGCCCAAGCTGGAACCCACGCCATACGGGCAAATAGCGCGTGTAACCGCCTTGAAGTTTCGAGACCGTGAACGATTCCGGAGGTTCAGGCACGACGAGGTCGTGTGCGCTCTTTCCAGCGACCTCGAACCGCCCGTAGAAACTGTCGCGCTGATCGAAGGTCAGGTTCGTTTCTACGAGCAGCGCGTTCGAGGCGTGCTCGGCTTCGTCGTTGCGGCCCCACGCCACGGTTGTGGCCCAGATACTGTTATCGCGGAACTCGAGGTGATAGGTCGCCGACGCGGTGACACGATCTACATCAGTGCGGGGGCCGCCCACGTCTCCAGGCTCCGCTTCATTCAGGTGTCCCGCCGAGACTTGTAGCGCGATAGCCGGCGTAGGGAGGAACCACAGCCGCCCAGACACGGAGTCGAGCGCCGCGAAATCAAAGCCCGTTCGCTCTTCATCCGGCTCTCGGCCGTTGAACACCGACATCTCCGCCTTCCAGCGCTTCCCATACACCCCGCCCGTCACGACGCCGTAGGTGATGTGAGTCGAATCCAGCCAGTGATGCGAGATCGGGGCGAGTGGGTTCGGCATCGCGGAGATGCGATGGGGATAGCTGACGGGACCAAGCGCAGGTTCTCCGGCTGGAGCCACGTAGACCTGCCATCGCACATCTCCAGCAATCGGTGCGGTGTAGTCCACCGCAAGCTCCATGAAGAGATCGTGGGGATGCTGGCGGTCATGAATCTTCTGGCCTTCACATTCTTCGCCCGTCGCCAGTAGATCCGGATATCCGCAGCCTGCGATCGACCACGGTTCTGCGCTGAACATGCTACGGAAACGGACGCGCCCGGGGCCCGCGTTTCGCTGGGCCATACCCATGACCCAGTTGATGCTGCCCATCTGATCGTCGCCCCTCGTGCCTGATTCGTGCAGATACTGCAGGAACACGTTCTCGTGAAACATCAAGGTCCACGGTCCCTTCATTCCGTGAAGCGCGTACATCGGCGACTCATCAGGTAGCCACGCGGTACCCGATCCATCGCGCGACATCTCCGCTATGTCATGGCCGGCGTGCTCGTCGTGAGAGGTCGCCTGACCTTCACGCTGGTGCTCGTGCCCCTGCCCTGCTGGCGCCTGAGCGCACACGCCCGGCACGAACGCGGTCAAGACGAATAGGACTGCAGCGGCGCCTACGAGGCGCCGAATGAGCGACACAATGTACATGGACCCTCTCGGCCGAAAGACGTACGACGAGCGTGGAGAGAGGTCGAACTAGACGCGGAGTTGTGTGGAGAGACCGAGGCTGCCGGGTGGACTGTGCTCGACGTCGAGCACGCGCCGAGTGAGCGCCACGTCGGGGATCAGGGGAAGCGAAAAGACCGGCACGGCAGCCAGCGCTGGTGCGGTCAACAGTTGAAGGGTCTGTTGTACGCCGACTGTCTCATCGGGTTGATGGCGACAGGTGTGCGTACCCGCATTCACCGCCGCGTCCACAATCGGCCCCGAAGGGGATGAATGGTGATGAGCGTGGCCCGCCTTCGCGTGCATGTCATGAGATGCACACGTCACCTGACAGACCCGCGCGGCGACAGGAGCGCCGGCAATCACCACGATCAGGACGAACGTCCAGAGGCGCCGAGCCATCACATCGCGAGTATAGCGATTCTCCGTGGCCCCGATTCTGAAGAGTTCCTGAACAGTTCGTAATCGTTGGGGGCGCAGGTTAAGAACGCCGCGCCGGCTCGAAGAGCTCGATCGGATTTTCATCTGGATCCAGCAGTTGGATCTGCTTGCCGCCTGGACCAGTGATAATGTCACTTCGAAATCGAACACCACGCGTGCGAAGATCGGCGACGACGGCTGGGAGATCGTCGACGGCTAACACGAGCCGATTCCAGCCACCAGGTTGTTGCTGTTGCCCGTCGGGCATGGGCCTCGCACCTGAACTCTCCGCTCCACTGAGCAGGAGATCGATCCCGGCGCACGACACCGCTGCGAAGGCGGCCCCCTGTTGATGCTTCAGCTCACAGCCGAGCACCTCGGTGTAGAACTTCACGGCGCGATTCACGTCCCGGCTCTGATAGCGCAGACCGTGAACTCGAAACACCAGCTTACGATCACCGTCGTTGAGGGCCATGAGAACTCCGCGCATTAGAGCCGGCTGTACGGCGTTCACCGTCAGCCCCGCAGAACGTCCACACTGACGCGCAGCGAGTGCTGTCCGCCGCCAAGGATAACACCGCGGACGGGGCTGACGTCGGCGTAGTCGCGCCCCCACGCCAGCGTCACGTGTGTGTTTGAGGGAAACATGTCGTTGGTCGGATCGACGTCAACCCAGCCGAGGCCTGGGCAGTAGACGGCCAGCCATGCATGCGACGCGTCCACGCCGGCCAGGCGTGGCTCGCCCGGAGGCGACAGTGTCTCCAGATAGCCGCTGACGTAACGAGCCGCGAGACCGCGCGAACGAAGGCACGCGATGCCCAGCCGAGCGAAGTCCTGACAGACACCGCGCCGGAGTGACAGCACGTCGCGCAACGGCGTCGCGACCGTGGTCGCCTGCGGATCGAACGTGAAGTCCGCGTGGATGCGATGGATCAGATCCGCGACCGCCTCGAGTAGCGGCCGCCCCGGCGGAAACGACGGGTGTGCGTACCCGGCGACAGCGTCGCTCACCGCGATCGACGCCGAGTCGAACAGGCACTCGATCGCTTCGAGCGGCAGCGCGTCGTAGTCGCACGCTTCCTCCCACGGCGGGGTACCCGCGAACACCGGCAGGCTCCGGCGCCGAACCTTCACTGTGCTCGTCGCACGCACGGTCAACTCGGTGTGCGCGCGTTCCACGATGAAGAACGTGACGGCATTGCCAAAGTAGTCATGATGAGGCCGCACCACGGCCGGCGCGGGATCAATCTGCAGGTCGTGCCGTATGCACTCCTGCTCGGAAAAAGCCCGCGGCATCACGCGCGCTACGTGATGCGATACCGACACCGCATCGCTGTAGGTGTAGCGGGTCGTGTGCACGACCTGGTAGGTGACGCCCGGCATCGGCTCAGCTGACACGCGGTTCTGCATGACTGAAATAGTGGAAGGTGACCGCATCGGACATGCCACGCAGATCCTCGTCGAGGAGGTCGAGCAGATCCGTCAGTCGATCGAAGGCGACGTCGGCGCCCGGCTGGCTGAGCGCGTCGAAGTCGGCGGACGCAAGCGCGTCGATGGCGTGCGCGATCATCCGTTCTTCACGCGTTGGCGACGGTGCCCTCGGATCCCGCGGCAATTGATTCAAGAGGTTGGCCATGGCCGCGAGCTGAAAGGCGAGCGCCCGCGGATTGGTGGTGTCCGCGAGCAGGAGGTCCAGTACCGGTGGCAACTGCGGCTCGGCGAAGTAGCGCCGACGATAGGTCATCGAGCTGTCGGCCACCTCGAGAAGTGGTTCGAGCATCGCGATGTGGGACGGGCTGGCGCTCACTGAGCTGCGAACGAGACGCGTCATCGCCAGCGATCGCTCGAGACGGCGGCCGATGTCGAGGAACAGCCACCCGTGGCCGCGCGTCATACTCTCCATCTCCATTCCGCTGAAGGCGGCGAGATCGGTAATCATCTGGTTCAGGTACACGAGGACGTCATCGAACTGGATACGTCCGTGCCGGAGACGGAAGTCTTGATGCAGTTGATTGAGAATGCGCCATGTATCGATCGAGAGACGATCGCGCACCGCAGCAGCGACGCGTCGCACCTCGCCGAGGGTCGTGCGCAGGACGGTCTGATGAGCGTCGAGCTTGAAAAGGAGCGACAGCTGTTTCTCGAGCTCCGGCAGCGGCATCGGCTCGCGCAACCGCGGCGGAATCAGATTCATGTCGGCGAGAACGTGCAGCAGCGCGATCAGCTCCGGCTGGCCCTCCGAAACGTCCTCGCGAGTCACGTACGTCACCAGGCTCCGCAGCGGTCGCGCCGTCTGCTCGGCTCGTTCGATGTTGCGGCCAAGCCAGAAAAGATTGTCAGCGACTCGGCTCGGCAGCTCCGCATCGAGACGTTCGGGCCGGACGCTGAGGCGCGTCGGGGCCAGCAGCGATACGGCTGTCACGGGGCCTTCCGAGACGACCCATGTGTCCTTGCTGCCGCCCCCCCGCTGTAGCGTCACGATCGGCACATCGCTTGCCGCGCCGACACGTGTCAGTCCACCCGGCATGACGGCGATTGAATCTCCGGCCGACGCCACGTACACGCGGAGCACGAGCTGCCGGGGCTCGGAGGCATGTCCATTCCACACCGGGGCTGTCGACAGAGCCACCTCACTCTGGGCGACGTAATCCTCCGGTCGTGCCAGCAGCGCGCTCCTCAGAGCGCCCTTCTGCTCGGCGCTCAGCGCGCGTCCGAACACTGGCTGCCGCGTTGCCGGCGGAAACGACGGCTTGATCACGAGCTCGTCGAGATGCGCGAGTACGTACTGCAGATCGTCAGGTTGTCCGCACCACCACGACCGCGCCGGGGATAAGAGCAGCTCCTCGCCGAGGAGCAACCGGCACAACTCCGGCAGCAACGCTCCTATCGCTGCTCCCTCGACGAGCCCCGCTCCCAGCGCATTCGCCACGGTGACATGGCCCGCGCGAACGGCCTCCGTCAGGCCAGCGACGCCCAGCGTGGAATCGGGTCGCAGCTCCAACGGATCGCAGAAGCTGTCATCCAGTCGCCGGAGGATCACGTCCACCTGGCGCAGCCCTTCAAGCGTCTTGATGAAGACGCGGCTGTCGCGCACAGTCAGGTCTGCCCCTTCAACCAGAGTGAAACCGAGGTAGCGCGCGAGATACGCATGCTCGAAGTAAGTTTCGTTGAGCGGTCCGGGAGTGAGTAGTACCACGCGGGGATGGTCGCGCCGGTCCGGGGGCGCCAGGGCCATCAGGCCGTCGCGATGTGCGCGAAAGAACGCGCCGAGGCGCTGCACGTGACAGTCGCGGAAGGCCTCAGGCAGGCTCCTCGACAGTACGATTCGATTCTCCAGCGCGTAGCCAGCTCCAGACGGCGCCTGTGCCCGATCGGCAAGCACTCGCCACTGACCGTCCGGCGACCGCGCAAGGTCCACGGCGAGCAGGTGCACGTACACGTCGTTCGGCACGCGCACGCCGTGACACGCCCGCAGAAACGCCGGGTTCGCGAGCACCAGTGACGGAGGTATCGGGCCTTCGCGAAGCAGCCGCTGAGGGCCATACAGATCCGCCAGGATCAGGTTGAGCAGCCGTGAGCGCTGCAGCAGCGCACCTTCGATGCGGCTCCACTCTTCTGGTTCGATGAGCAGCGGCATCATGTCCAGCGCCCACGGCCGATCCACTCCCTGGGGATCGCCGTAGACGTTGTAGGTCACGCCGTTGTCGCGAATTGCGCGCTTGGCGCCCTCCCAGCGCGACGACAGCTCGTTACGGCCCAGGCCCTCGAGCGATCGAACCAGCATCTCGCAGTGCCGGCGCGGCCGACCCGCCGACGCCAACACTTCGTCGTAGACGCCGGCGGGCGGACGATAGTCCTGGAGCAGGCGCCACGGCACAACCGGGTCGCGGAACTCCGGCGCTATCGGTGTGGTCATGCCGTTCGCGGAGTGTCCTCCGTCGTCAGGCGGTGCGACGGTGGACGACGGAGGTCGAGCGTCAGAGGGAAGTCGGGGTTACGCTCTTCGGGCGGCACATGGACCGTGCCGGGCGTGTGACCGATGCTGAAGAAGCGCGCCAACCGTCGGCCTTCTGCTTCGAAGCTGTTCACCGGGAACGTCTCGAAGTGCCGTCCGCCCGGATGGGTCACGTGGTACACGCAGCCTCCCAGCGGCCGATGATTCCATGTATCCACGACATCGAAGACCAGCGGCGCTTGTACCGGGATCGTCGGATGGAGACCGCTTGGCGGTTGCCATGCGCGATACCGCACGCCGGCCACGTACTCTCCTGGCCTTCCCGTTGGATGGAGCGGCACGCGCCGACCATTGCACGCCATGATATGCCGCGACCCGGTCATTCCGCTCACCTTGATCTGGAGGCGCTCCACCGACGAGTCCACGTAGCGTACCGTGCCCCCCGCTGCCTGCTCTTCTCCCATCACGTGCCAGGGCTCGAGCGCCTGCCGCAACTCCACGTGCAGGCCCCGTCGTGCGATAGAGCCGTACTGTGGAAATCGGAATTCCAGATGCGGCGCGAACCACTCCGGGCGCAGCGAATAGCCGGCGCGATTCAGGTCGTCCAGTACGTCATCGAAATCCTGCGCGACGAAGTGGGGCAACATGAATCGATCGTGCAGCTCGGTGCCCCACCGCGCGAGCGGCCGGTCGTAGGGCGTGGTCCAGAACGACGCGATCATCGCGCGCAGGAGAAGTTGCTGCGTCAGGCTCATCCGCGCATGCGGTGGCATCTCGAAGGCACGGAGCTCAACGAGTCCGCGCCGGTCGCTGCTGGTCTCCGGGGCGTACAGCTTGTCGATGCAGAACTCGGCGCGATGTGTGTTGCCCGTTGCGTCAATCAGCACGTTCCGGTAGATCCGGTCAACCATCCACGGCGGGCAGCCGAGATCGGGGATGAGTGCGTTGGCGATCTCGAGCTCGTGCAGCGAGTCGCTGCGCGCCTCGTCAACTCGCGGATGCTGACTGGTCGGGCCGATGAACAGACCCGAGAACAGGTACGACAACGACGGGTGATTGTGCCAATAGCCCAGGAGGCTGCGAAGCAGGTCCGGCCGGCGCAGGAACGGGCTGTCGGCGGGCGTGGGACCGCCGACGACGATGTGGTTGCCGCCGCCAGTGCCGGTGTGGCGCCCGTCCAGCATGAATTTTTCGGTGCCGAGTCTCGACAGACGCGCCTCTTCGTACAGGGTTGTCGTGTGATCGACGAGCTCCGTCCAGTTCTTCGCTGGGTGCAGGTTGACTTCGATGACACCCGGATCGGGCGTCACCGTGAAGTGGTTCAGCCTGGGATCGTGCGGCGGCGGCGTGCCTTCGACGATCACAGGTGTGCCGAGCGATGCAGCCGTCTCCTCGATCGCGGCAATCAAGTCGAGATAGTCTTCTGTGGAGCTCACTGGTGGCATGAAGACGTGCAGCCGTCCGTGACGCGGCTCGACGCAAATCGCTGTGCGAACGATCCCGGTCGCCGAGTCGCCAGGGCGCGGCGCGATCTGCTCGAGCGCAATGGGACCTCCGTGCTGCAGGCGGGTGTCACCGGTGCGCGCGTCGCCGGAATGGCCGCGAGCGAGGTACGGCTGACGCGGCGGCAGCGGCGGGCGATCGACGTGCAGGTCGGGCTCGAAGACGTGCGGATAGTCACCGGGCTTCACCCAGGGCAGTGAGTCGAGCGGTAAGCGGTACCCGATCGCCGAATCGCCAGGGATCAGGAACAGGTGCTC
>Ga0075418_10006563_pt1 | contig 13126 bp, 7 predicted proteins | sample SoiMetdeltSBSDD2_FD_81776 | JGI IMG/M metagenome (GOLD analysis project Ga0075418, IMG submission 81776) | Bulk soil microbial communities from a Populus tree surrounding site in Tennessee, USA - Soil MetaG P. deltoides SBSDD2 | ecosystem: Environmental > Terrestrial > Soil > Tree plantation...
CGTCGGCAACTCGGTGCTCATCACCGAGCCGCAGCAGCTGAAGTTCTATCCCGACATCAACTCCGTGCTCCTCGGGAAGGACCTCGACGCCTACATCGCGTCGGGCGCCGCCCGGGCGCTGTACCTGATCGGCAACGATTCCCAGTTGCCGCGGCAGACGACGCTGTCGGGCGGCGTGGCGTGGCAGATCAACAGCAAGACCTCGATCGAAGCCGACGGCGTGCACGCGTTCGGGTGGAAACAGCTGGGATCGGGCGACATGAACCTGCCGGCAAGCGGGCGCATCACCGCGGCGAACCCGCGACCGGTGCCGCAGTTCAGCCAGGTCGGCGTGATGCAGAACTTCACCGACAGCTGGTACGACGCGCTCGAAGTGCAGGCGCGCCGGCGTGTCGGCGGCGGCAACAGCCTGCAGGTGTCCTACACGTGGTCGCGTTCGATGATCGACGGCGTCGACTTCTACAGCACCTACCGCGGCACGCAGCGGACGCCGCAGGAATACGGCTACAACAGCACCGATCGGACGCACAACCTGTCGGTATCCCTCTCGCAGACGCTGCCCTGGACGATTCAGTTCAGCCTGATCGCCCGCTACCTGAGCGGTCAGCCGATCGGCGCGTCCGCCGGCGTGGATCTCGACGGCGACGGCGTGACCACCGGCGATCGGCCGGCCGGCCTCGCCCCGCGCGTCGGACGCGGCGACGTCGCGCTGCAGCTCGCGCAAATGAACCAGTACCGCGCCTCGATCGGGCTGCCGCCGGCGACGCTCGAGATGCTGGAACTCGCCCCGCGCAAGGAGATCGACGCGCGGTTCAACAAGACGTTCAATCTACGAGGGGCGCAGCGGATGCAGATCTTCCTGGAGGCGTTCAACATCACGAACATGGTCAACTGGTCGAACGGCACGGGTAACATGCGGTCCAACACGTTCCTGGTCAGCAGACCTGGAGGCACCGCCCGCCAGATTCAGTGGGGCGGCCGGTACGCGTTCTGATCGAGGCCGTCAGCTGACTGCCGCGACGATCGCCGGCGGCGGCAGGCCGCCGGCGGTTCGTCACTCCACCGGCTCCAGGAGGTCGTACAGGATGCTCTTCACGCCGGCGAGGTAGTTGCCGAGGCGCAGGTTCTCGTTCGCCGCGTGCTGATTGTCGTCGCCGTTGGCCAGCGGCGCGATGACGAACGGCACGTTCAGCGCCTGGATCGCCGCGTCGATCGGCAGGCTGGCGCCGAGCATCGGCGCGACGTTCGCGTCCGCCCCAAAGGCTTTGCGCGACGCGCGGCGCAGCCAGGCGCCGAGCGGATCCGATGGTCCGCCGCTCCGGACGCCCGGATTGCCCGACACGGCCAGCGCCGCCAGGTGGCGGAACCGGCGCCGCTCGTCATCGGTCGGCTGACCCGCGACCAGTTGGTAGCCCTGTGATGCGATGTACTTCGTGAACACGTCGCGCAGGTACACCGCCGGCGTCTCGGGCACCGTGCGAATCGCGATGGTCGCCACCGCGACGGCCGGAATCACCGCACCCGCGAACGGCACCACCGTGCCGTCCTTGTCGAGGCTCCCGCCGACCATGCGCGTGAGCGTCAGCGTCGGATACATCAGCGCTTCGCGGAGATTGCGTCCCACCTTCTCGCGCGCCGCGATGCCGAGCCGCTCGTTCAGCGCCGCTTCCTCGTCCGGAGCGGCCGCGAGCAGCCGGCTCGTGTCCGCGTCGATCGTCACCGCATCGTAAAAGCCCGGGATCGTCACCCGGCCGTCATCGTCTTTCATGCTGCCGACGAGCCGCGCCAGCCGCTGCATCGGATTGGGCGCGTAGTTCCCGTAGTTGCCGCTGTGGACCTCGCTCCTGGGACCGAAGACGGTCAGCTGCACCGTCGCGCCGCCACGAAAGCCGAAGCTGAACAGCGGACGGTTGTCCTCGCCTTGCGGGCCGTCGAAGACCACGAGGCCGTCGCTCGCGAGCAGCGCCTGCCGCTCGGCGATGAACGAGCGGAACCCGCGCGCGCCGCCCGATTCTTCCTCGGGATCGAGGATGACCTTCACGTTGATCGCGGGCTCGCGGCCGATCGCGCGCATGGCGTCGACGGCGGCGAGGAACATCACGATCGGGCCCTTGTCGTCGCCGGCCGAGCGCGCGAAGATGCGCCACTCGGGATCGACGTCCGGGCCGAACAGCCGGTCGAGCGGCAGCGTCTGCCAGTCGCCGTCGGCGGTCTTGCGCTTCAGCGCCGGCTCGAAGGGGCCGTGCTGATCCCATTCCGACGCGACGACCGGCTGACCGTCCATGTGCATGTAGAACAGAACGGTCTTCCGCGCCGGGTTCGCGTTCGGCAGTTCGGCGAAGATCACGGGCCGGCCGTTGTTCGGCCACAGCGTCGTCTTGAAGCCGCGCTTCTGGAAGGCCGCGTCGAGGAAGGCGGCGTTCCGCTGCATGTCGGGCGCGGACATGACCGAGACGTTCGGAATGGACAGGAGATCGATCAGCTCGCGATAGGTCGCGGCCGCGGCGTTGGCGGCCGCCGCGTCGAGCGCAGCGCCTTCGCCGCCCGATCGAGAGACCTGCGCGCTCGAGACGGCGAGCGTCGACACGGCGATCGCCGCGATCCGGAGCAGCCGCGCCGCACGTGTAACTCGTTCGCGCATCGTGTCCACTACCCCCAAAAGAAAATGGCGCGGGGCTTCGGGCCCCGCGCCACCAGTGAAAACGAGCCGCCGCGGTTTAGAACGCGAACCGCGCGCCGAGCTGCGTCTGGCGCGCCGCGCGCGCGCTGGTCGGGATGAATGCGGTGCGGCTCGTGAGCGTGCCGCTGCCGTTGTTCAGAGTCACCCTGTTCGTCGCGTTGAACGACTCGAGGAACAGTTCCAGCCGCTTCCTGGGGCTGAGCGTGATCACCTTGGTGAGCCGCAGGTCGAGGTTCACGAAGGTCTTCAGCTCGAGCTGGTCCGCCGTGATGGCCGGCAGGTTCCTGGACGCGCGGAACGCGTTGATGATCGCCAGGTCTTGTTCGAGATTGCTGCGTCCGACGGTGATGCCGAGGCCCGCCGGACGATCGTTCTGGTTCTGCGCGTCGCCGTCGAGGTCCGCGCCAGCGGAGACAGGGATCGGGGTTCCGCTGATCGCGCGCGCAATCGCGCTGAACTGAATATCCCAGGGCAGCCTGGTCGAGCCGGCGAACGAGAAGTTGTGGCGCGTATCGGTCTCGCCGTAGCCCAGCTCGTTGGGCGTACGCATGGTCCCGCGGTACGTCTGGTAGTGGTTCACGCCGTCGCGATACGTCTTGGAAAGCGTGTACGACACCTGCAGGTTCTCGGTGCCGCGGACGCGTGTGCGGATCTGCGTCTCGAGCGCATCGTACCAGCTCTTGGTGAAATTCCGCATCACTTTGACTTCGGTATAGCGCGGATCGAGACGCGGATTGGTGGCGCTGATCGGGCCCGAAGCCGGGAGGTTGAGGTCCTGTGCACCGAGCTGATCGGCGCCGTACTGGTGGACGTAGTCGACGTCGAGCGACGTGACGCGGTTGAGCTGCATGCCGAAGCCGGCGGTCGAGTTGAGCGCCCACGGCAGGACATTGTCGCTGCCGATCATGAAGACCGACTTCGCGCCGCCCTTGGCGAGGTACGACTCGAGGCTCTGACCGCCCAGCACGCCTTCGACGCTCGGGTAGTTCCTGAGGAGGTTGGGATCCTCGATTCGCACCGCAGTGCCCGAGGTCCGATCCTTCGTGGTCATCTCGAAGTACGGCCGGTTGCGCGTCACGTAGAGGCCCGTCGCAGCGCGGAGCACAAACGTGCCGTTGCCCTTGAGGTCATACGTGGCGCCGAAGCGCGGCTGGAAGTTGTCGTAGTCGTTGCCACGGCCGCTCGCCGCCGTGAACCGGTCGAGGCCCGCCCAGAACGGGTCCTTCAGCAGGTCCTCGAAGTAGTCGTTCAACCGCAGGTCCGTCTCCAGGTCGTACCGCAGGCCCATATTGAGGCGGAGGCGGTCGAGGACGCGCCAGTCGTCCTGGACGTACGCGGAAATCTGATGCGGGTTGTAGTTGGTGATCGTCGGGCGCTGCAGCGTGAACGCCAGCGGATAGGTCCGCGGGTCGTTGATGTTGAACGGGTTGTCGGTGTTGAACTCGAACGCGCCGTGCTCGAAGAAGTGCAGCTCCGAGGTGTGGTGCGCGAACGTGAAGTCCCCGCCCACCTTGAAGTCGTGCCGCGGCGTGTTGATGTAGAAGGTGTCGTAGAACGACGTGAGCAGGCGCGGGAAGTACTGCGGCGACGTCGTGTTCTGCCCGACCGTGCCCGACGGACGGCTGACGTTCAGGTCGTAGTTGGTCGGCACGGTCGCGATCCGGTGTTTCAGCACATGCACACGGAAGACGTTCACCATCGAGTTCGAGACGACCCAGTTCTCCTCGGCCGCGATGCTGTGCGAGCGGCTGAGGTCGTAGTTCGAGTTCTGCTGGGGAGCCGACCCGCTCTTCGCCTCCTGGTTGTCGTAGGCGTAGCGCACGAACATCGAGTGCTTGTCGCCGAACCGGTGATCGAGCTTCCCGTCCACCATCTGGTTGTCGCTGCCCGACGGCCATTGGCCGTTGAAGAGCGGCGCGAAGGGGTTGGCGGCCGGCAGGGAGACGATGTTCGTCGAGTCGACGTGGTTGATCTCGAAGGCCCCGAAGAAGTGGGTCCGGTTCTGCTTGATCGGTCCGCCGAGCGATCCGCCGCCGCGCATCTGCGAATAGGGCGGCTTGGGGCCCGTCGGCGCGAAGAAGTTGCGGGAGTTGAGGTCCTGGTTGCGGCCGAAGTAGAAGGCGGAGCCGCTCAGGTTGTTGGTGCCCGACTTCGTGACGACGCTCATCACGGCGCTGAGCGCCGCGCCGTACTGCGCGTCGAACGTGTTGCGGTACACCTTGAATTCCTGCACCGCGTCCTGGGTCATGTTGATCGTGGGGCTGCCCCAGATCGCGTCGTCGACGCCGCCGCCGTCGATGATCGTCGTGAAGCCGTTGCGCTGATCGGCGACGCCGCCGAACTTCGTCACCGCGAACTTGTAGCCGCTGTAGGGCGCCGCGCCCGGCAGGAGCTGCGCCAGCACGAGAAAGTTCCGCGAGAGTACCGGCAGCGACTGCACCTGGTCGGCGGTCACGACCGACGACGGGGCCGCCTTGGCGACTTCGACGAGCGGCGAATCGCCGGTAACCGTCAGCGTTTCCTCGAGCTGCGCGACACCCAGCTTGAGGTCGAGGGTGAGCTCGGCGCCGACCGTCAACGTGATCTCCCGCTTCGCGGTCCCGAACCCCGAGAGCTCGGCGGCGATGGTATACGGCGCCGGCTGGAGGGCGATCGCGCGGAAGTTGCCTTCGGTGCCGGTGACGACGACCTGCGTCGCGCCGTTGTTCTTGTTGGTGATCGTGATGGTCACGCCGGGCAGGGCGCCGCCCGTTTGATCCGTCACCACGCCGCCGATGTTGGCGCTCTGCGCGAACGCCGTACTGACCCCCAGCCACGTCAGGCATGCCGTCAGCAACGAGGCGCGGATGACCCTGCGTAGCATGTGCTTCCGCCTGTCCATAGGTCCGTCTCCTGTCTCTGCCGTTTACGAATCGATGATGTCGATAGCGACGCGTGGATATCGGCGGTCTATTTCGCGCTCGCGGTGCTGCGCGGCTTCGCGTCCGTCGCCGGACCGCCCTTGTATACCACGCCGTCCTTCACCACGCCGACGACCCGCGAAAGGGCCACGATGTCGAACAGCGGGTTCCCGTTGACGACGATGACGTCCGCAGTCTTGCCGACCTCGATCGAACCCAGGTCGCGCCGCCCGATGATCGACGCGTTCACGCGCGTCGCCGCGGCGATGGCGCGCGCCGGCGTCATGCCCATATCCACGTGCATTTTGATCTCGCGCCAGAGCGCCTCGCTGTGGAAGTTCATCGGTGTGCCCGAATCGGTCCCCATGCCGACGACGGCGTTCGACTCGAGGAACTGCTTCACGCCGCGCTCGCGGAAGCGCATCTGGCGATCGACGGTCGAGAAGTACCCGATCGAGCGCCAGTTCGTGAACGAGTTCTGCACCTCGGCGTAGATCTCCGGCCCGAACGCCTCTTTCAACCCCGGGTCGGTCAGCCGCGCCGGAAAATCCACGGTCTGTTCGTACAGCCAGCTGCGATGCACGCCGGTGATCACGACCGGGCGGCCGCGCCTGACGATGTCTGAGATCAGCTCCGGGCTGTACGCCGCCCGTCCCGCCGAGCCGACGTGCGTGAGCACGTCGATGCCGGCGTCGAGCGCGTTGCGGACCTCGTCTTCGTCGTACACGTGCGCGTAGACCTTGAGACGATGACGGTGGGCCGTATCGGCGATCGCCTTGTACTCGGCCGGACTCAGACCCGAGTGCGCCTTGATCAGGTCGACGCCCGCCTTCGCGAGCCGCTCGACTTCGGCCACCGCCTGTTCGGGCGTGGTGACATTGAGCCCGCCGAATCCAACCTGCATCGCGCCCGGCGCGCCGCCGCCGCGGCTGTGCGCGAGCCACGGCCCGCTGACCAGCGCACGCGTGCCCGGGATCTCGCCCTTGTTGATGCGGTCGCGCACGCTGAGGCTCGGCCCGAGCGGCGCGCCAAGATCGATCGTGGTGGTGACGCCGGCCATCAGCAGCTGCCTGGCCGAGACCTCCATGACCTTGGTCAGCATCTTCTCGCCGCCGTGCGCGTCGATCCACGGGAACCACGTCTCGTATGAACCGTGTCCGAGGACCACGAGATGCCCGTGCGTCTCGATCAGGCCCGGCATCATCGTCCGGCCGCTCGTATCGAACACCGTCGCGTCCGGCGGCACCGGGATTTCGGAGCTCGGACCGGCGGCGACGATCTTGTTGCCCTCGATCAGCACCGTCGCGTGATGAACAGGCGGAACCTCTGCTCCGGTGAGGAGCATGCCGCCGACGAGCGCGAGCTTCCTGGAAGTCTGGCGCGGCGCCTGCGCCACGGGCACCGCGGCGGTGACCAGCACGCCAACCAGAGCGGCGCCGAGCGCGAGCGATCGAGCGACGGTCCAGGATTTCGCCAACATCAAACCCCTCCATTCGAACGATGATCCGCGCGTTCTGCCGAAGGACGATGGTGAAACTATAGGTGACGCCTCAGCTGTCTGTGTCGCAAGTTGTCGCGGATACATGTCTTGTCGCGGATATGTCCAAGAATCCGAACGTGGCCATGGAGGGCCAGCTCAGGCCGTTCGGGGCATCGGAGTGTGGGCGTGGTCCATCATGGTAGGCTTCACCCGCGGACGATCGATGCGTCGCTGGACCATTCCTCGTGGCGCCCGAGCTGCGAGCGGGCAAGAGCGGCCGTCCTTCGGTCTCTGGATTGGTGCGATCTGCGGCCTTGGCGTCCTGTTGGCGACGAGCAGCTGCAGCACAGGCGAAGGGGCGCCCCCAACCCCGCCGTCGCCGCGCGTGCTTCGCCTCACCACGGGCAGTCCTGGCGCCGGCTTTCACCCGCTCGGGGAGGCGCTGGCCCGCACCTACCGGAACGCATTCCCGCAGCTGACGCTGCAGGTCATCGAAAGCCCGGGGTCGGTGAGGAACGTGGAGGCGATCCAAAACGGCGAGGCGGACCTGGGATTTGCGTTCGCTGACGTCGCGTACGTGGCCTTCGTCGGGCGCCTCAATGACCAGCCGTTCGCCCGTCTGCGCGGCATCGCCGTCCTTCAACTCAACCCGCTCCACGTGGTCGTGCGCGTCCAGTCGCCGATCCGGGATGTCTCGGGCCTGCGTGGCAAGCGCGTGGGGGTCGGCCCGCCGGGCAGCGGCACGGCGCTGACGGCGGAGCTCATGCTGCATGCGTTCGGGATCGATCCCGAGTCGGTCCATGCCGAGTATCTGCAGTTCAACCAGGCGTCCACGCAGTTGATCGACGGTCGGCTCGACGCGATCTTCGTCAACGCGAGCTATCCGTCCGAGTCGGTGACCATGGCCACCAGGAAGGGCGCCCGGCTGCTGGCGATCGAGGGCGCGGCGGTCGATCGACTCCGCCACGACTATCCGTTCCTTCGGCTGACCGCGATTCCGGCCGGGACGTATCCGGGACATCCCCAGCCGGTGCACACGATCGGCGTGGACAACCTGCTCGTGTGCCGCAGCGATCTCGACGAGGATCTCGTGTACGAGCTGACGAAGAGCTTCTTCGGCGGCCTGCCGGCGCTCGCGTCGGAGCAAACTTCGCTGCGGCTGATGGACTTCTCGCAAGGGCCGGCAACGCCGATTCCACTGCATGACGGCGCCGCGCGCTACTACCGCGAGCGGGAGCTCTTCCGATGACCCGCACGCCCATCGGGTTGAGCCAACCAACCGGCGTGCGATCCTTCGCCGGCTGGCTGGCCGCCGGCGTCTGCCTGTCGGTCGCACTGCTCTCGTGGTTCGGCTACCGGGCGGTCCGCGATTCCCAGCGCAGCTCGAGGCTGCTGCTCGAGCGGCAAACGAGCGACGCCGCCGATCTCCTCACGATGGCGCTGTCGCGGGACATGCGCGGCGTCGAGGATTCGGTGCTGCGGTCGTCGCAGTGGAACGAGGCGATGCTCGAACCGCCGTACGACATCGGGAGCCTCGTCGCCAGCGCGTTCGCGCGCTATCCGTATCCGGAGTCGTTCTTCGGTTGGCGCGGCAGCCTGAAGACCGCGTCGCTCGTGTTCTTCGATCGCGCCGATCGCCCGTCGGCGTGGACGGCCAGCTCCGCCAGATCCGGCCGCTTTCCGGTGACCATCAACAAGTACGCGTCGATCAACGGTGATCTCGTCGAGCGGATTCTCAAGGATCGAGTGAAGGGCGGCGAGTTCTCCGTCTTCGAGTTCGAGCTTCACGGCGTGCCGTATCAGTTCGTCACTCGCCTGCTCTATCGGGATCCGTTTCACGAGCACCTCGCCGGCGGTCTCGGGTTCACCGTCAACCTCGCGTGGGTGCGGGAGTCGTATTTTCCGGAGCTGACGAAACAGGTCGGCCGCATCGGCGGCACGCGCGAAGGGCTGCGGCTCTCCATCCTGGACGAAGCGGGCCGGCGAGTGGCCGACGGCGGAGGCGCGACCGCCCACGGTCCGCTCAGCCGCCGCGCGTTTCCGCTGCTGTTCTTCGATCCGCTGATGGTCGCGCTCGATCTGCCCGCCGATCTGCCGCGGCGGAACTGGGCGGTTGAAGTCGAGGCCGCCAGCACCGTTTCTGGACTCGGCGCGACCGGCATCGACGGCGTCCGGACGCTCATCGTCGTCGCCGCGGCGGCAGGCGTGCTCGCGCTCGGCCTGGCGCTCACCTCGCGGGCGGTCCGCGCGACGGCGCGGCTGGCCGAGCTGCGCTCCGATTTCGTCTCGACGGTTACGCACGAGCTGAAAACGCCGCTCGCGACGATCCGCGCGATCGGAGATTCGGTCGCCTCTGGCCGCGTGGCCAGCGGTGATACATTGCGGGACTACGCGCATCTGGTCGTCCAGGAGTCCAAGCGGCTGACGCGCCTCATCGATAACCTGCTGGCCTATTCGCGGATCACGGACGTCACCGAGGCGTATCATTTCGAGCCGCTCGACGTGGGCCACCTGGTCGAGGAGGCGTTGCGCGGGTTCGCTCCGCAGCTCTCGACCAACGGCTTCCGGGTGGATCTGGACGTTCCGGCCGACGTGCCGTTGGTCAGAGCCGATCGGACGGCGATGGGGCTCCTGCTCGACAACGTCATCGACAACGCGGTCCGGTATTCTGGTGCGGAGCATTGGCTTGGGATTCGGGCGACGCGTACCAACGGCGTCGTGCGCGTCGCGATCAGCGATAAAGGCATCGGGATCCCGTCGGACGAGATCGATCACGTCGTGCGGAAGTTCTATCGCGGCCGCCAGGCCGGTTCGGGAGGGAGCGGGTTGGGACTGGCCATCGCCAATCGCATCGTCAGCGATCACGGCGGCCATTTCGTCATCGACAGCGTGGTCGGCACCGGCACCACGGTGAGCCTCACGCTGCACGTCGCCGAACAGCATGATGAAGAAACGCATCCTCATCGTTGAGGACGACGCGGCCCTCGCACGGGTGCTGCGCGACAATCTGACGTTCGAAGGGTTCGATGCCGAGTGCGCCTCCGATGCGCCAGCGGCGATCGAGCGGTTCAAGGAGTTTTCGCCCGACCTCGTGGTGCTCGACATCATGCTGCCGGGCGGCGACGGCTTCGAGCTCTGCGGCTTCATGCGGCAGCGCCGACAGGCCGCCGTGATCATTCTCACGGCGCGCTCGCAGAAGGTGGACAAGCTGCGCGGTCTCGCCCTCGGCGCCGACGACTACGTCACCAAGCCGTTCGATCTGGAGGAGCTCCTGGCGCGAATCAAGGTCGTGCTGGCCCGTGCGCGTCCAAGCATCGAGCAGTTGTCGCTCGGCACGGTGACGATCGACTTCCAGACGCTGCGCGCCGTGCAAGGCAACCGCGTCATGCACTTGAGCTACCGCGAGTTCGACGTCCTTCGCTATCTGGCCGAACGGCGAGGTCACGTCGTGTCCCGCAAGGAGCTGCTCAGTCAAATCTGGTCGTATCCAGACACGCCAATCACGCGATCGGTCGATCATGCGATTGCGCGACTGAGGAAGAAGATCGAGCCCGACCCGCACCATCCGCGTTTCATTCACACCGTTCACGGCGACGGCTATTGCCTGACGCCGGAGGGTCACGTCGCCTTCGAACCCTCGCGGTCATCGTCGGAGTGACGCGGCGGCAGGCCAGGTCGGCCCGCCGCTACTGAGACGACGTGCGCCCGGCGACGGCCAGCGCCACGAATTCCGGCGCGTAGTCGAGGCCGGCGATCGCGACGACGATGTACTGCGTGCGATTGTGGACGTAGGTCATCGGCGCGCCGGTGGTGCCGGCCGGCAGATCGATCTCGGCGACGACCTTCCCCGTCTTCTTGTCGAAGGCGCGGAATGTGTTCCCGCCGCCGCCCGGCGGCACGCTGAGCCCGGCGGGACTGCCTTCGCCCATGAACAAGAGCGTCTTGGTCAGGAGCGCCGCGGCCCGGCCCGGATTGCCGAGCGGCGGAAGATTCAGCGCCTTCAGCAAGGGGTGACTGCGCGGGCCATCGCCGTTGGGCACCATCCAGAGGTGATCGCCGGTGTTCAGGTCGATCGCGGTGATCCGCCCGTAGGGCGGCTTGGTCAACGGAAGGCCCTGCGGGCCGAGTTTTTCGGCGAGCCGCTCGCTCATGTTCCGGTAGGCGAAGCGGTCATTCCCCTTGATGAGTCCGCCGACCCAGGGGAACGTCACTGACGGTACGTACAGCACGCCGGTTTCCGGATCGAACGCCGCGCCGCCCCAGTTGGCGCCGCCGACCCAGCCCGGGAGGTACGCGGTTCCCCGCGTCCCGCCGGGTTCCTTGCTGTTGAGCGTCGGCGGTGTGAACATCGATCCCAGGACCAGCGTCTTCGAGATTTCGACCGCCTCGGCGCGCAGCGCCGGCGTGAAATCGATCAGATCGTCGACGGTGAAGGTTTGCCGGTCGAATGGCGCGGGTTTGGTCGGATGCGGCTGTGTCTTCGCGCTGCGCTCGCCGGGCACGGTCGATTGCGGCACGGGACGCTCTTCGATCGGCCATACCGGTTTCCCCGTCACGCGGTCGAAGACGAACGTGAACGCCTGCTTGGTGACCTGGATGACGGCCTTGATCCGGCGTCCGTTCACCGTGATGTCGCCGAGAATCGGCGCGGTCGGATTGTCGTAGTCCCACAGGTCGTGATGGACCATCTGATAGTGCCAGACCCGCTTGCCGGTCCTGGCGTCGATGCAGAGGAGGCTGTCGGAGAACAAGTTGTCGCCCGGCCGCTCGCCGCCGTACCAGTCGTTGGCGGCGCTGCTGGTCGGCACGTAGACATACCCGAGTTCCTCGTCCACGCTGATCGCGGACCACGCCTTGCCGCTGCCCGTGTACTTCCACGAGTCGTTCTCCCACGTCTCGACACCGAACTCGCCCCCGCGAGGCACGACGTGAAATTGCCATCGAAGCTGACCGGTACGCACGTCGTATGCGCGAATGTCGCCCGGCGGAATCGTGGCTTCGCCGGGCGTCGCGGTTCGCCCTTGGCCGCCGACGATCACGACGTCCTTCACGATGATCGGTGACGGCGCGACCCAGTTGAAGGTTGTCGTCTGGGGACCCAGACCGGGCCGGAGATCGACGCGGCCGCCGGCACCGAAATCCGTGACCGGCGTCCCTGATTTGGCGTGCAGTGCGTAGAGGTAGCTGCCTCTGACGCTGAGAATCCGCTCGTGGCCGCTCTCGGGCCAATAGGCGACGCCGCGCGCGGACTGGACGCCTTTGAGGCCGTCGAGCCCCGGGTCGACCGGCTGCTGCGTCCACACCGTCTTGCCGTTCGAGGGATCGATCGCCTCGACGAAGCCCAGGCCGTTGGACGCGTACAACACACCGTCGGCCAGCACGGGCGTCGATCGGAAATTCCTCGGAACGTTGAGGTCCGGGTATTTCTGCAGGAGCTCCGGCGCGACGGCCGGATGGCGCCACGCGATGCGGAGCGTTCCGACGTTCTTCTGGTCGATTTGATCGAAAGCTTCGTACTTGGTGTTGCCGGGGTCGCCCTTGAAGGGCGTCCGGCGCTGCGCGCCGTTCTGCGCGCGCACGTCCGAGATGGCGAGCGACGCGGTCGCCAACGCAGCCAGGCAAACGACGAAAGAACGGAGGCGGCTTCTACGCATGCATCTGCTCGCGCGCCCTTACCAGGCGAACCGGAACCCGAGCTGACCCTGCCGCGAGACGCTCGCCGCCGACGGCAGGCCGAAGCGGGCGGTCGTCGCCGCGTTGGTTGGGTTCAACTGGTTGAAGTACCCCGTGTAGTTGCGGTGGTTGAACAGGTTGAACACCTCGGCCATCAATGAGATCTTGGACGTCCCGCCAAACTTGATGTCCTTCGTGAGGCGCACGTCAACCTTGTGGATCGGCAACCCTTCGAGCGCATTGCGGGGAATGACCGCGCCCGATGCGACGACGGCGGGTCCGGTCCACCGATCCAGGACGCCAGCGGGAACGGTGATCGCCGGGCTGGCCCCGCCGGCCGCGGTCAGATTCAAGCGGTTCTGACCGGGCTTGCCGTATGGCGCTGTCGGGATC
>Ga0075418_10006564_pt1 | contig 13125 bp, 13 predicted proteins | sample SoiMetdeltSBSDD2_FD_81776 | JGI IMG/M metagenome (GOLD analysis project Ga0075418, IMG submission 81776) | Bulk soil microbial communities from a Populus tree surrounding site in Tennessee, USA - Soil MetaG P. deltoides SBSDD2 | ecosystem: Environmental > Terrestrial > Soil > Tree plantation...
CTCATCGCCGACTCCTCAGGTGGTTAGCCAGCTCTAACGCTAAATCCTGCCCAGGCCCACCGCAGCAAAACCGCACTCACACAACATCGGCCACCGCATCACGCAAATTGACCTGCGAACCACCCACCCGATCAACAACGCGGGCCACTGCCGAAACATCGGCGCCCGCAACCACGCCACCCCCATCGACAGAAACCACACTGACACGCGTCGACGTGGAACGCAGCGGCTCGAGCGCCGCCTGTAGGCGCCGACGCGCTCGACCGTCCGTTTCAGACACCAAGGCAATCAGCGAACGTCCCGAAGCCGTCGCCGCCCGAACCGCGACCAACACCGCACGAGCGCCATTGGCCGCTCCGTCGTCACGCACATAGACCGCGTCGTCCGCCACACCCACTGCCGCCTCATTGGTGGCCGCCAGCCATACGGTCGGCAGCTCGGCCGGAACAACCAGTACGGTTACCGCGTCGAGGGCGTCGTATGCCTGCGGATGCTTGTGCGCCCAAACGTCGCTCACCACAACGACTTCCGCCCCGGACGTTTCCACCTGACGTATCACGTCCTGACCGGACGCGGAACCGAACCGACACAAAACCCGCAGCGTGGCAGCGGTCGTCGTGGTCTGCGTCGCGAACTGCTCCAGTGATTCCACTGCCTCAGCCATACCCGCGAGATCTGGCAGCGGGCCGGATCCGAGCTCGAGAGGTGGGGCGTCCTCGGGCGTTTCCAGAAATCGTGACAGCATGATCTCACCAGGTCTGCGGTCTGCGAGTGCCGCATCCGCCACCCGTAGCATGCGCTCCGTCGCCGCGTTGGGGACCGCGTCGACAACGACGAGCACGCGGTAGGTTTGCTCGGATCCAAGTGCGGCCTTCGTCGCGGCGTCGATGTCGCGCTGCACCGCCTTGGCCGGGTAGACGATCCTCAACAGTGGTTCAGTCATCACCGTTGTGACCAGCGCCATCACGACCATCATCGTGAACATCGCGGTGTCAAGGACGCCGACCTGTTTGCCGATCAGCAGGATCACCAGCTCGGTCAGGCCACGGGTGTTCATCAGCACCGCAATGGCGGCGCTTTGCTGGAAAGACATGTGCTGGATGCGCGCACCGACGAAAGCCCCGACGAACTTGCCGCCGATGGCCACCGCCAGAATCAGCAGGAGCTGCCACCACAGCCCCGGATCCTTGAACGCGCGCAGATTTACTCCGAAGCCGGCGATCACAAAGAAGATCGGCAAGAGCAGAAGCACACTGATCTGTTCAAGTCGTTCCAAGATCTCGCGCCTGAATTCCACAGCACCCTGCCGCGGCATGATCGCACCGAAAAGGAACGCGCCGAAAATCTCGTGGATACCGATTCTTTCGGTGATCAACGCGGACAGCAATACACCGACGAGAACAACGGCCAGCATGTCGGGAGTGACCCGACCTGCCCGCTCGTACCAGGAAAGCATCCGGGCCAGCAGCGGCCGCACGACCGCGAACATCACCGTGACAAACACCGCGGACAACGCGACGATGCGCACCACCGACATAGGACTGTCGCCCTTTACGACCGCGTAGACGAAGGCCAGCAAGGTCCACGCCAAGATGTCGTCCACCGCTGCGGCCGAAAGCGCCAGCACTCCAACGCTTGTGCGGTTCATTCTGCGTTCGGCAAGGATCCGTGCCAACACGGGAAATGCGGTGATGGACATCGCTACACCCAGAAAGAGCACAAACCCCAACAACGGAACTGGCTTGCCGTCGACCACGTCGTGGAGCGGATGCAAGCTCAATGCCAACAACGCACCCAGCGCGAAAGGCAGAACGATGGACAGCAACGAGATCGTGCCGGCGCGACGCTGGCGGCCGCGAATCAGTGTGACGTCGAGTTCGAGGCCCACGATGAACATGAACAGCACCAGCCCGAGCTGCGCGAGGATCTTCAGGTAAGGCAGCACGTCGGGAGGAAAAAGGAGCTTGTCAACGTGCCCGGGCAGAAGGCCGAGCAGGCTCGGGCCGAGCGCGATCCCCGCGACGATTTCGCCTATCACGGCCGGTTGCCGAAACATCCGTGCGATTCGCCCGAAGAGTCTCGCGACCACGATGATCACAGCGACATCGAGCATCACATAGGCGAATGTGGCACCCATGGCAAACAGTGCACCATAATTAGCCTGCTACGGAGCAAAGGACCGTGAAATGCACGTCGACGCAGAATCGATACCCGCCGCGATCGCCGACTACCGGATCCTCGGCCTGCTCGGTGAGGGCAACAACGGCCGGTTTTACCTGGCTGAAGCTCCCGAGCGTCTTGGTTTGTCGACCGATCGAGTGGCGCTGAAGGTTTTCACCGCTCCTGCCGGCAAAGATGCATATCGACGGGGCGTTCGTGAGCTGCGGGCGTTCGCCGCGGTGGGGTCGCCCAGGCTCGTGCGCATCTATGACGTTGTCCTGGAGGACAACTTCTTGTACGCAACGGAGTACTTTCCGCTCGGCTCGCTCGCATCACCCGCGCGAACCTTGACGCGCACCGAAATTCTGTGCGCGCTCGAAGACGCGGCACGCGCCGTTCATGAGTTGCACGAGCATGGTCTGGTTCACGCTGACATCAAACCCGCGAACGTGATGGTCGCAGACGACGGCGGTCGGCTGTCCGACCTGGGGCTTGCCCGGGTGCTGACTTCAGAGGGCAGCGTGACAAGTTTCGCCCCGGCAACCTCGGCGGAGTTCGTCGACCCTGACCTCTTGCAAGGCGAAATGCCCTCACGTGCAACCGATGTCTGGTCGCTGGGCGCGACGATCAACCGGACACTCTCCGGCGAGGGGCTGTATGGCGAACTTCCGATAGATCAGCCGATGCTAGCCATTCGTGCCGCGGTATCCGGGAAGACACGGGTGTCGGCGAAGCTGGATCGAGCTGAGTCCGGATTGGTTCACCATTGCATTGCTCCGGTGGCAAGCCGTCTTGCGACCGCGGCTGAGGTGGCCGACGGCATCGCCGCTCTGCGTTAACTCGCCATCTTGACTTCGGATTACGACTAAGCCTTCGCGATCGCCACCCGGACGCCGTCGCCGATCTCGGTGCCGTCGACCGGCTCGCCGAATTCGAAACTGGTGGCCAGGATCTCGCGGGCGATCAGCTCGCTGTGCGTCTGCGCCCACTGCGCCTTGTCCTCGGGCACCGCGATGGTCACCCGGATCCGGTCGGACACATCGAGGCCGGTGGACTTGCGCAGTTCCTGCAGTTCGCGGATGCGGTCCTTGGCCCAGCCCTCGGCCTCCAGCTCGGGGGTAACGGTGCCGTCGAGCACGACCAGTCCCGCTCCGTCGGGCAGCGCGACGGTGTATTCGGGGTCGGCGGCCACCAGCCGCGAGCTGTACTCCTCGGGTTGCAGCAGGGCAGGTCCTGCGGTCAGCGTGCCGTCGTCATTGACGACCGCGTCCCCGGCCTTCACGGCCTTGATCGCCGCCTGCACGTCCTTACCCAGCCGCGGCCCGGCGACCTTGGCGTTGACGGTCAGCTCGAACCGGCCATAGGTGTCGATATCGTCGGTGAGCTCGACCGTTTTCACGTTGAGCTCGTCGGCGATCAAATCCTTGAACGCCTCGAGCCGTTGCGGATTCTCCACCGCGACAGTCAGTTTTGGCAGCGGCAGCCGCACCCGCAGCTGCTTCGCCTTTCGCAGCGACGACGCCGCCGACGTCACCTCACGCACCTGATCCATCGCCGTGACCAGTTCCGGATCCGCCGGCACCACGCCGGCTTCCGGCCAGTCCGTGAGATGCACCGACCGCTCGCCGGTTACACCGCGCCAGATCACCTCCGTGATCAGCGGCAGCAGTGGCGCCGCCAGCCGGGCCGTCACTTCCAGCACCGTGTGCAGCGTATCGATGGCGTCGGGGTCCTCCTCCCAGAACCGCTGACGCGAGCGCCGCACATACCAGTTCGTCAACGCTTCCGTGAACTGACGCAGGTGGTCGCAGGCACCGTAGATGTCGCAGACGTCCAACGACTCGGTCAAGTCGTCGCGCAGCTCGGCCAGCTTGGCCAGGATGTAGCGATCGAGCACGTGCGACGAATCGGTGTGCCAGGTGCCCTTCTTCGGCGCATACAGCGCGAGGAACGTGTACGCATTCCACAACGGCAACAGCACCTGCCGGACGCCTTCGCGGATGCTCTGTTCGGTGACGATCAGGTTGCCGCCCCGCAGGATCGGCGAGGCCATCAGGAACCAGCGCATGGCGTCGGAGCCGTCGCGGTCGAACACCTCGGTCACGTCCGGATAGTTGCGCAGCGACTTGCTCATCTTCTGCCCGTCGTTGCCGAGCACAATGCCGTGCGCCACACAGGTTTTGAACGCGGGCTTGTCGAACAGCGCAGTGGCCAGGATGTGCAGGGTGTAGAACCAGCCGCGAGTCTGACCGATGTACTCGACGATGAAGTCGCCGGGAAAGTGCGCGTCGACGCCGGTTTGCCCGTCCTCGCCACTCACGCCGTCGAACCACTTCTGGTTCTCGAACGGGTAGTGCACCTGTGCATACGGCATCGAACCCGAGTCGAACCACACGTCGAAGACGTCCTCGATGCGACGCATCGTGGACTTACCGGTCGGGTCGTCGGGGTTGGGCCGCGTCAGCTCGTCGATGTACGGCCGGTGCAGATCCGCGGGCCGGACGCCGAAGTCGCGCTCCAGCTCGTCGAGGCCGCCGTACACGTCGATGCGCGGATACGCCGGATCGTCAGACTTCCATACCGGAATTGGTGTGCCCCAGTACCGGTTTCGCGAGATCGACCAATCCCGGGCGCCGGACAGCCACTTGCCGAACTGGCCGTCCTTGACGTGTTCGGGATACCAGGTGATGTCCTTGTTCAGTTCGACCATGCGGTCGCGGAAGTCGGCGACCTTGATGAACCACGACGATACGGCCCGGTAGATCAACGGGTTTCGGCACCGCCAGCAATGCGGGTAGGAGTGCTCGTAGGTCTCGTGGCGCAGCAACACCGCACCGTTGACGGCCGCCGACCGGCCCTGGTTCTTCAGGTCTCGAATGATTTGCGGATTCGCGTCGAACACATGCTGACCGGCATAGTCCGGCACGGTCTCGTCGAAGCGACCCTTGGCGTCCACCGGCGTGACCGCGGGGATGCCGGCCGCCTGCGTCGTCGCCATGTCGTCCTCGCCGTACGCCGGCGACATATGCACGATGCCGGTGCCGTCTTCGGTGCTGACGAAGTCGGCGGGCAGCACCCGAAACGAGTTCGGCACGTCCATGAAGTACGGGAACGGCGGCAGGTAGTGCGTCTCCAGCAGGTCCTGGCCTGTGTAGGTGGCCAGGACTTCGGGCTCCTCGCCGAGCTCGCGGGCGTACGCGGACAGCCGCGCCTGCGCCAGCACGTAGCGCCTGTCGTCGGGGCCCTGAACCAGGACGTAGGTGACCTCCGGGTTGACCGCGACGGCTTGGTTCGACGGCAGGGTCCACGGCGTCGTCGTCCAGACTAAGAGGAAAGCACCGACTAGTCCCTTGTCGTCGCCGCCGTCAACGCGGAAGCCGACAGTGATCGCCGGGTCCTGGCGGCTTTGGTAGACGTCGTCGTCCATCCGCAGTTCGTGGCTGGACAGCGGGGTTTCGTCGTTCCAGCAGTACGGCAGCACCCGATTGCCTTCGTAGGCGAGCCCTTTGTCCCACAGCTGCTTGAACGCCCAGATCACCGATTCCATGAACGTCGGATCCAGTGTCTTGTAGTCGTTTTCGAAGTCCACCCAGCGGGCCTGCCGGGTCACGTAGGCCTGCCATTCGTTGGTGTACTTGAGCACCGACGCGCGGCACGCATCGTTGAACTTCTCGATGCCCAGCTCTTCGATCTGCGCCTTGTCGGTGATGCCGAGCTGGCGCTGGACCTCGAGTTCGGCAGGCAGGCCGTGGGTGTCCCAGCCGAACCGGCGCTCCACCTTGTAGCCGCGCATGGTGCGGTACCGCGGAACGATGTCCTTGACATAGCCGGTCAGCAGATGCCCGTAGTGCGGCAGGCCGTTGGCGAAGGGCGGGCCGTCGTAGAACACGTATTCCGGTGCGCCGTCGCGACGCTCGATGCTGGCGCGGAACGTGTCGTCCTTTTCCCAGTAGTCGAGGACGTCGAGTTCGAGCGCCGGGAACTTCGGAGCTCCGGCGGCCGGCTTGGGATAGGCGGTCACTGTGGTGCGTTGTCTCCTGTGCCGAAACCTCAGGCACGGGGACGACGTCGCGCCGGTGCGCGAGCGCCGCGGTACCACCCCGCTTGCACACACAAACGTGTGCGCCGCTCAACTGCGGGCGATGACGGGCCCACCCGTTCGGTTCTACTGGGCTGCATCAGCCGTTCTTCCGAAGGCTCCCCGGTGATGGCCGGATCGGTGCCGTTCACTGATGAGTCTAATGGCCGTCGCAAATCAGTAGGCGACCAGGCGGCGGGCCGCTTCCGCCGCGGCGGCTCGCCGCTCGGCCAGCGTGTCCCTGCCCCGCGCTTCGCCCACGATGCTGCTGACGACGGAAGCACCGGCGGCCATCGACTGCACGATCTCGGTCAGCAGCGTCAGCAGGTCCATGGGGTGCCAGCTCGGGTCGATCAGGCCGGCCTGCTGGCCCCTGCGCACCTCCGCGAGCTTTGCCCGAAACAGCCGTCGAAGCAGGTGATCGTCGGACAACCCCGAGGGGGCCTCCAGTTCGATCCAGCGCTGCAGCCGGGCCCCGCGCGGATCGGCGACGAAGTTGTCGAACAGTCCCTCGACGTAGCCCGGGACGTCTTCGGCGGTCAACGGCACCCGATAGGGCGCGTCCTCGATCCATTGCGCGACGACGGCCTCGAACAGCTGCTCCTTACTCGCGAAGTAGCTGTACAGCCGTTCCTTACTCGCGCGCGCATCAGACGCGATCCGGTTCAGCCGCGCGCCTGCGAAACCGTATTCGGTGAATTCGTCCTTGGCCGCGGCCAGGATGCGATCTCGTGTTGCCCGTCCTGCTGCTCGCATCGCAGTCACCAGACCAGCACTGGCTTGATTGCCTCGCCGGACAGGGAATCGGCGACGGCCGTTTCGATGTCGCGTGCGTCGTAGCGCCGCACGATCGCGTCCATCGGAAACTTGCCCTGAGCGTGGAGGGTGAGAAGTTCCGGGATGAACTCACACGGATTTGCGTCACCCTCGATGCACCCGCGAATCATCTTGCCGTTCATCAATAGATCGGTGATATCGATTGTCACGTGCCGCGCACCTAGACCGACCACCGCCAATATTCCTCGTGATTCAAGCGCGCTCAGTGCCGCTGCGACGACGTCTCCAAGCCCGGTCGTATCGAGCGCGTGCGTGGCTCCCTGGACCGCCGCCGCGACGTCCTCGGACGACGGGTCCACAACTTGACTCGCACCGAGTTCGACGGCCTTGGCCCGTCGCGACGCAACCGGATCGACCACAGTGACGGCTTCGACGCCGACCGCCTTGGCTGCCATCACCGCGGCCAGGCCGACACCACCTGCACCGAACACCGCCAGCCGCGAATTCGGCTCGGGGCTGAGAACATTCAGGACCGCCCCGGCGCCCGTCTGGAACCCGCACCCGAGCGGAGCCGCGACGGTGAGATCAACAGATGGGTCAACGACGACGACATTGTCCGCGGCGGCAAGCGCGTATTGTGCGAAGCTCGATTGGCCGAAGAACGACCCGAACAGGCGAGTCCCGTTCTGGGACAAGGTCGCCGTGCCGTCCGCACGGCCACCCGAGTAGTTCAGCAGCGCGCCTCGCGAACAGTAGGACCGATGACCGCCTCTGCACTGTGCGCACTCACCGCAGCTGCGATAACTCAACAGAACATGGTCGCCCGGTGTAATCCCGGACACCCGCGCACCCACCGCCTCGACCACGCCGGCGCCCTCGTGCCCGAGGACAGCGGGACCTGGCATCAGGGACTTGGAGCTCAAGTCGGTGTGGCACAGCCCGGTCGCGGATATCCGGACAAGCACCTCGTCCGGTCGCGGCTCGTCGAGGTCGACCGATTCGAGCGTGAACGGCGAATCCGGCGACCGACTCACCGCGGCGGTGATCTTCATCAGGCTCGTTCGAGCAGGAAGTACAAATAATTGCCGCTGGCCCGCTGCCGCTTGCCGTTCATGATGCCCATCAGCGTGTCGTCGTCGACCTTCTTGAAGTGGTCGAAGACGGGCTGGCCGTCGTACACCATCGTGGCCGTGACGTCGCCACGGAATTCGATGTCCCACAGGCTGGCGCCGCCGCGGCTCAACTCGTTGTTGGAGAACAGGTTTCCGTCATCGTCTTAGCAGACAATCGGCTCGACGTCGTCGACGGAGTGGAAGATCTTTCCGAACCAGCGCGCGGCCTTCAACTGCCCGTTCATCTTGTGCCCGGTGTGGAATTCGTCGCCCCTCCAGGTGCCGACGATGTCAGCGGATCGGACGGTGTCGAGCGCCGTCCAGACCTCGTCGAGATCGGCGGGGCTCACGTCGCGCTCGCCGCGCAGTTCGGCGAAGCGCGTCCGAGCCTTCTCTATGTCCATGGCCGTCCTCCCATTGCCAAACCATCTGGTTCGGAAACGAGATGCTACTCCCGAACCAGTTGGTTCGGCAACACCGCGTCAGTAACGTGCTCGCGTATGGGCGAGTCACTGACCGAGGAGCAGCAGCAACGACGGAGGCAGGCAGTGGTCGAGCTGATGCCGTCCACGCCTTACATGAGCTGGCTGGGCATCGTGTTCGACCGCTACGAACCCGACGAGGTCACCATTCGGCTGCCCTTCCGCGAGGAGCTCACCAACGACGGCATCTACTACCACGGCGGCGTCATCGCCTCGGTCCTCGACACGGCAGGCGCAGCGGCGGCGTGGTCGAATCACGACTTCGAGAAGGGGACGCGCGCCTCCACCATTTCGATGACGGTCAACTATGTCGGTGCAGCCAAGCGGTCCGACCTGATCTGCCACGCCCGCACCGTGCGCAGGCGCAAGGAACTCACGTTCACCGAGATCACCGCGACCGACGCCGACGGCAATGTCGTCGCGCATGCGGTGCAGACTTACCGACTCGGCGGCTGACCATCCGGCGGCCAGCTGTCGACACCCTCCTCCAACGGCACCCCGAGGCTGAGCAGAATCGACGCGATCATCCGCCACGCCCCGATCGCGGTGACCAACTCGATCAACACGGCCGAATCCGCGTCGAGTTCGCGTTCGCAGGCCGCCCACGTTTGCGCGCTCACCGCACCGTCGCGCAGGACGTCGTCCGTCGCCGCGAGTACGGCACGCTCCGCCGCTCCGAATCCGTGATGGGTTGACCAGTCCCGCACACCAAGGAGGTCATCGGCGAGCACGCCAAGCCCGCAGGCGACCCGCCAGTGCTGCGTCCATTCGTAGTCACAGGCGGTCAGCCAGCCGATCCGCATGATCACCAACTCGCGCAGACGCCGGTCGAGCTTGCCGTGCCACAACATCGTCGCTAACAGATCGTTGATGGCCCGCGCGAGCGCGGGGTGATTCAGCAGCACCTGGAAGATGGACAATTCAGCCATGTAGTCGGGGACGCCCGCTTGGTCGGCGGCGGCCTTGGCCTCCTCGATCGGTAGCCGCGGGACACGAGCCTCGGTCACGGTGTCACCACCCCGTGCACGGGCGGGATGTCGTCACGGTCGCCGGCCATCGTGGCGAGCAGATCAGCCGCTCCGTCGAGCCCCACGCACCGCCGCGGGAGGTCCGCGAACGGGTATCGCCCGGACGCCAGCAGATCGAGCGCCGCACGGTATGCCGTCGTGTCGACACCGAGCGCGCCGAGGATGCGGATCTCCTTCATCACCACCATGTCCGGAAAGAACCCGGGCGCGCCGACCCCCCAACCCCGCGTCCCGGCGACGACGACAGTGCCGGCGGTGCGAACTAGCTTGATCGCCTGCGCGAACGCGGCGGGCGCCTTGGCGGTGACGTCGACGACGACATCGGCCAGCCGGCCTGCGGCGTGGCGCAGCGCGGCCACGGGATCTTCGACCGCGACGTCGATGGCGAGGTCGGCGCCGAAGTCCGATGCGAGTGCAAGCCGTTCGGCGTCCCGCGGGCCAAATCCGGTCACCATCACAAACCCCGCACCTGCTTCCCTCGCTGCGGCGGCGACACAAAGCCCGCGCACGCCCGGCCCGAGTACGGCGACGACATCGCCGTCACCGGTGCCCGGCAACGTTGCACCCCAACGGATTCCGGCCCCCAACGGGTTGAATAACGTCGCGAGAACCGGATCGAGATTGTCCGGCAAAGACAGGACCATCGAATCCGGTGCCAGGTACTGATATTCGGCATAACCGCCCCACAAGCCGGGTGCGCGGTCGACATCGATGAACCCGTACATGTCGGCGACCCCGTGCCGCTTGCAGCGGGTGTACTCCCCCGCCAGACAGGCATCGCAGGCGCGGCAGGATTGAAGCACTTCGACCGCGATGCGATCGCCTTCGGCTACCTGCCATCGCTGTGCAGCCCTCGGTCCGATCGTTTCGATGATCCCGATCGTCTCGTGGCCGGGAACGAACGCGAATCCGCCCGCGAGCTCGCCGGTGTACTGCTCGTGGTCGGTTCCGCACAGTCCGCACGCCTCCACGCGAACCAGCGCGTCGTCGTCGCCGAGTGCCGGCAGTGGGATGTCGTGGATCACGAGGTGACGAGGCCGTTCCAACACCAACGCACGCGCGCTCGCGGAGTCGGGCATAGCCGCACCCTAAACCGCGTAGCGTCGCGTCATGAGCGATCACACGTACCGAATCATTGAGATCGTCGGGAGCTCGCCCGACAGCATCGACGCAGCGATCCGCAACGGCATATCTCGGGCATCGGAGACGATGCGCGGCCTCGACTGGTTCGAGGTGGAGTCAGTCCGGGGGCACCTTCAGGACGGCGCCATCGGGCATTTCCAGGTCACGCTGAAAGTGGGGTTCCGCCTGGAAGATGCCCGATGACGTCATACCGGAGCGGCGGCGTCTGAGGTCATTTCGAAGAGCGCAAGCGGGAACTGCTCCGTGAGCTCTTCCACCGTGTAGCGGTCGAAGCGGGTCGTGTCGTACCACCAATCGAGGTGCAGCAGTCCGTCGGTGCGGTACACCCGCAGCTCAAGGGCGTACCCCAAGCCGGGCGGCGTCTCGTACATCGGTGAGGTGCCGTCAGGCAGCGTGCCGATGTAGTTGAGGAAGATCTCCGATGGCAGGGACGTGCCATGCGCCGGCGCCGCACCGAGCGAGCGGTGCACATTGCCCAGCATCTCGGTCGGGCCAAGTTGCTGTGCGGTCGCGCAGAGCAGCGGGATCGCGTGCAGCAGCCAACGGCGCTCGCCGGTAACATCGACGGCAACCACACCATCACCGATGGTTCGCGCGACCGCCCGCCCGAGCGCGGCAAGCAAGATCTCGTCGGCCGCAACCCCGAGCCATTCGGTTGCTCCGTCAACTTCCGCGGTCACCTCTTCGGACGGGGCCGCGGCGATTTTGTGCAGGACCGGCGAGGTCCCGCTGGCAATGTCGTGGTCGACGACCCGCAACGTGGGCATGGCCAGGTTGTCGGCCGGATACGTCAAATCGCTGGACTGATCAGCTAAATACGGAGCCACCATGCAGCTAACCCTACACCTCATTCCCAGAAATGGGAGACTCCTCCCAAAACTGTGACGCCAGTGTCAATAATGGCTAATTCATCCGATTTGCGAAGCGTGCTGCCCAAAGCCGGGATCAGGAGCTATCGTAGGTGGATGCCACGGACCGACGAGAACGGCAGACAGCTCAAGGCATTGCTCGACTACCTCCTCGACGGAGAGATCGACGCCAAGGACATCTACGATGCGCTCGGTACCTCCAGCAGTACCTATTACCGGCGCATCAAAGAGGACGACTATCCCAACGCCGAGGAGCTTCGGCGAGTAGCCGACAGGTTCGCGCTCAGCTACCCCGATCTGCAAATTCAGTTCGGTTTGATGAGTCGCCAAGAGGTGTGGAGCTATATCGAATCGGCCCGATTCACGATGACGGCAGTGCAGGAAGCCGTGCAGACCAAGACGACGACCCGCCCGCCGAAGCTATCCGAACTGAAGCCGCGAGCGGACGCTCCTCCTCTTTAGGATCGGAAGGCCGTACAATTTGCTGACACGTTCTGTACGAAGGCAACTCTGATGGCTCTGGCAACTCTCATAGCGATCACCCTCGGGTGTATCGGCTGGAGTTTGTGGATCCGCCGCGTCACGTGGTCGTGCCGGTGGGAGGTCGCCGCGACCCTGAACATCGCTTTGCAGGGTCTTGCCGTCATACTCATGTCCCCGTTGGCCTCGGAAACGCTCGGCCATTGGCTGCATGCGCTGACCGGCATGTGGAATCTCGAGGACTACATCGGACACGACGCCTACATCGTCGCCGCCTCCGCAGTCGTCTACAACGCGCTCGGGCGCCTCGCCGACGACCACGCCATGCAGACCTCGTTCAAGCAGTATGTGGAGCGTCCTGCGACGCTCTGCATCCCACTGTTGCTGGTGACGTTCTCGATCGGCAACGGCGCAAGCGTGTACCGGTCCGACTTCTTCGAGGTGCCCACCGACTTCTGGCTCAACATGTACTGGCTGCTGCTCTGCGGCATGCTGATCTACCTGCTGACCTACGGTATGCGGGCGCTGATGATCCTCCGACAGGATCCCCGGTCGCGGAAGATCGCCAACATCTACCTCGTCGCATCAGCCAGCGGGATCATGGCGTGCACCGTGCGGATCATCACCGCCTACGTGCCCGCGCTGCAGACGGTCGAGGGCGGCACGCTGGTGTGGATTTTCGCCTGTGGCTGTGGCGCCGGATTCGCGCTGACGTCCGCGCAGTCCTGGCGCATCAAGACCAAGTGGTTCACCCGCGCCAGTAGGTAGTTAGCCCGCGACGGGCCTGGGCACGTCGTATGGCGCGCCGAACGCCGGCATCGTCTCGTAGCCCCGCTTGCGGGCCTGCGCCGAGTCGCGGCGGATCAGGGCATGCAGACCGGCAAACGTTGCCTGGTCGAGCAGCATGCGGGTGAGCAACCGGTTGTGCACGAACCCGAACGACAGCCCCGTCGACGGGTCGGCCCAGCCCACGGAGCCGGCCAGCCCCGCGTGACC
>Ga0075418_10006565_pt1 | contig 13125 bp, 9 predicted proteins | sample SoiMetdeltSBSDD2_FD_81776 | JGI IMG/M metagenome (GOLD analysis project Ga0075418, IMG submission 81776) | Bulk soil microbial communities from a Populus tree surrounding site in Tennessee, USA - Soil MetaG P. deltoides SBSDD2 | ecosystem: Environmental > Terrestrial > Soil > Tree plantation...
AAAAATCTTACTCCATGCGGAGCTTTCTTTTGTCAATAGTATTGCTGGCAATTTTCATTTCATCTTGCCAAAAAGAAGACGATACACCACAAGATGACTCAGTAAATATGATGAACGTTTCCTATGGAACCAATGCCCAGCAAAAAATGGATGTATACCTGCCGGCAAACGGGAGTACCACTTCAACAAAAGTTATAATAATGATCCATGGCGGCGGATGGAATACTGGTGATAAATCAGATTTTGATCAATATGTTGATAGCCTGAAAAAAAGAGAACCAACATATGCCATTTTTAATATTAACTATCGTTTGGCCATTTCACCGGATCTGTTTCCCTCACAGGAAAATGATGTAAAAGCAGCTGTTGAATTTATTTATGACAAAAGAACTGAATATCGCATTTCGGATAAGTTTGTTTTAATTGGCGCAAGCGCCGGCGCCCATCTTGCTTTACTGCAAGGATATAAACAGACGTTTCCGGTCAAAGTAAAAGCGATCATCGATTTTTTTGGACCAACAGATCTTACGGAGATGTATAATAATCCTACCTACCCGCTTGTACCAATTTTATTGTCAAACGTCATCGGTGGAACGCCAACCACTCAACCCATGATCTATCAAATATCTTCGCCATTAAATTATGTAGCGAATCAAAGTCCGCCAACTTTAATCCTGCATGGCGGTGTGGATAATGTCGTTTCTCCATCACAATCAGTTTTATTAAATAATAAGTTGACACTCGCAGGTGTCACTCATCAGTATTTATTGTATCCAACTGAAGGGCATGGATGGGTTGGCGCTAATCTCATTGATTCATTTAATAAGATTCAGGCATTTCTTGCGGCCAATGTGAATTAATTATGTATGAAAGTGACCATTTATATCAGGGTAAAGCTTAAGAGGTATGTTGCAAATCCAGCGTAATGATTGTCTCTTTGTTTTCGTTACTTTGAAAAGTGAAACAAATTCCACTAGCAGAACGAATTCGTCCTGTAACATTAGATGAATTAATCGGTCAGGATCATTTGACCGGCAAAAAAAGTATTCTGCGTACTGCGATTGAAAATGGCAAAATACCTTCAATGATCCTGTGGGGGGCGCCCGGCACGGGTAAAACAACAATAGCAAATATTATTGCAAATACACTAAAGGTTCCCTACTTCCAGCTTAGTGCAATAAGCTCTGGTGTAAAAGATGTACGAGAAGTCATTGAAGAATCAAAAGCCAAACCCGGCGCAGTATTATTTATAGATGAGATCCATCGCTTCAACAAAGGACAACAGGATGCTTTGCTCGGAGCAGTTGAAAAAGGCATTATCACTTTAATCGGTGCTACCACAGAAAATCCATCGTTCGAAGTAAACGCAGCGCTGCTCAGCCGCTGCCAGGTTTATGTTTTAAAACCCCTCAACGAAGATGATCTGAAGAAATTAATTGACCAGGCAATTGAAAAAGATGATTGGCTAAAAAAGAAAAATATTCAAATCAAGGAGTTTGAGGCTTTGTTCACTATTGCAGGTGGTGATGCAAGAAAACTCTTGAATCTCATTGAACTTTGCGCTGATGTAATGCAGGAGAATGAAGAATTGACTGACAAAAAAGTAATGAATATTGCACAACAACGAATTGCTTTGTATGATAAAAGTGGTGAGCAGCATTATGATATTATTTCGGCATTTATAAAATCTATCCGTGGCAGCGATCCAAACGCAGCAGTTTATTGGCTGGCAAGAATGATAGAAGGCGGTGAAGATGTAAAATTCATTGCAAGAAGATTGGTGATATTAGCAAGTGAAGACATCGGGAATGCAAATCCTACCGCGCTGGTTTTAGCCAATGCAACTTTTGAAGCCGTGAATAAGATCGGTTACCCTGAATCAACTCTTATTCTTTCCCAATGCGCCATTTATCTTGCATCAAGTGCAAAAAGCAATACTGCGACAACGGCAATTGGCGAAGCATTAAGTGCTGTAAAAAAACATGGTGATCTTTCAGTACCGCTACATATTCGCAATGCACCAACAAGACTGATGAAGAACCTTGGCTATGGAAAAGACTATGAATATTCTCATAGCTATGACAACAATTTTTCACCACAGGAGTATCTGCCTAAAGAATTATCCGGAACAAAATTTTATGATCCTGGCAAAAATGCAAGAGAAGAAGAATTGAGGAAGTTTCTCAAGAGCCTTTGGAAGGATAAATACAACTATTAGAAGAATTTAATAATCAATAATTATTGCTTATTGAGGATTATATAACAATGGAAAAAACTGCCCCTGCATCTTCTCTCCTTTTGGCACAACAGGAACTCCTTCCAGCAATGGCTCATTTGAATCTGAAGTTACTCCATCAGCAAAAGCATTTATAACAAAGGCTCTTCTTGGTTTATCACTTTTATTTTCTCCGGAACCATGTAATGTAAGTGAATGATGAAAGATAGCTTCGCCGGCTTTTACCTCGGCAAACTTTGGATTTTCAAATTGTCTTTTCTGCTCATCGTTTAAAAAATCCTTTATTCCCTGTATATCACCGGCAAGTACCGGCTTTGGTAATAAGCCCCATTTATGACTGCCTGCTATGTATTGAAGACAACCGTTTTCTTTTGTTGAATTATCCAAACCACACCAGCAAGTAAGATGAGCAACTGGTTTTGTTCTTGTCCAGTAAGAATAATCCTGGTGCCATGCAACAACGCCGCCCTTTTTTGCAGGTTTCCAAAAAAGTTGATCATGCCAAAAACGAACAGGCACATTCCCCAGCAACTGACTTGCTGCAACAAGAAATCTTGGATTCCATAAAACATCATGAAAACCCACACCAATCCGCCAGGCTCCTAATGCATGAAATAAAATTGTAGAAGGATCTGAGGATTCAATGGAATGAAACTCATAATATAACTTATGGGCCGGATGATTGACATCAGCGATCTCGGCAAGTTCATTTCGCAAAAAATCTATCTGTTCTTCATCAAGCATTTTTACCCCAGCAAGAAAACCATTCTCCTTAAAAAATGAAATTTGTTCATCTGTAAGCTTGTATTTTTCCCAATCACTTTTGCTGGTAGGCCATTGAAACAGATTACTTACAAGATTGTGTGCCTGACTTAGGTCTTTCACTGCCATAAAATGTTTTTTTTAAAATTACTGTTTTTGGACCCTATTTCGGTAAGATTAATAACTTCATAGTAGAAATATTTGTGAAGGATGAACTGGTCATTAAAAAAATTTCATGAGCTTACTCTTGACGAACTCTATGCAATTCTCCAGCTCAGAAGCAAGGTGTTTATTGTAGAGCAAAACTGTATTTATAATGATGTTGATGGCAAGGATCAGTTGGCATGGCACCTTACAGGAACAGAAGATGGTAATTTAATTGCTTACACAAGAATACTGCCTCCGGGAATCGTATATCAAGAGCCTGCAATTGGCCGTGTCGTAACCTCACCATCACAAAGAAACTCTGGTTTAGGAAGGCAATTAATGACCCGCTCAATAGAGCATTGCGAAAATCTTTTTGGATATACTTCTATTACATTAAGTGCACAGACATACCTAAAAAAGTTTTACGAATCACTTGGATTTTTTGCCACTGGCGATGAGTATTTAGATGACGGAATACCGCATATTGAGATGACAAGAAAAGCTTCACGTAGAAACACAGCGTAAAAAAACTTCTTCTATGGGTTGCAATAAAAAAACCCTGTATTCGTCATTGATTGGTAGGAATTTATTTTCTACTTTAGTCACCAGTCCAAATCCTGATTTCGGAATTTTAAAGTTCCGGCGAAAAACACAAATCTGGTATCTATGAGAGCAATTGTACACTTTAGCCGTACATTAGTTACGGTTCTTTTACTGTCTTTGTCACTTTGGTCCAATTCACAATCCATTTCTTTTGCCGATGGAAAAATTGAACTGGGTCTCGGGCTCGGTCCATCATTCTTTTTAGGAGATCTTGGCGGTGCCCGGGGTGTGGGTAAACCATTTGTTCGTGACCTTGATTTTCCTCTTACAAAATTTTCAAAAGGCCTCTATGTAAATATATATCCGTCTGAATGGCTTGGCTTCAGGCTGGCATATAATCAATCATTTCTCGAAGGAAGCGATGACGAGGTGGATCTCGCCGGTGGTCGTGAATTCTCAAGATGGCGTCGTAATCAGTATTTCCAGTCAAAGGTCAGTGAATTGTATTTTGGTATTGAATTATATCCAACGGTTTGGTTGGAGCAATATGACGATCTGCAGGGTAAATTAAGACCTTATGGTATTACCGGTATTGGTATGTTCCATTTTAATCCTAAAGGTTATTACTACCCGGATCCAAATAATTTGAATTCAAAGCAACTCGTCGAATTAAAACCACTTCGTTTGGAAGGACAAGGAATGTCTCAGTATCCTGACAGAAAGGAATACAAGCTTACACAGCTTGAGATACCAATGGGTGGTGGTTTCAAATATTATATCAAAGAAAATATGTATGTCGGTTTAGAAATACTGCATCGTAAAACATTCACAGATTATATTGATGATGTAAGTACAAAATACATCGATCCAATTTATTTCTCACAATACCTGGATCCGGCAGACGTACCCATTGCCTATCAACTACACAACAGGGAGCCGTTCCGTAACATTACAAGAGCTACAATTGGCAGACAACGTGGAGACCCCAAAGAAATGGATTCTTACTTTTCAACTATACTCCGTTTCGGGTGGAGGTTAAATGGAAGTAATTCGCCAAACCGGAAAGCCTTGCGACAGTTGCGATGTCCGCTTTACTTTTAATTCCGTCACCAATCCGAACCTATATGAAAACAAACTCTACTCTAACCTACTTTAAAAAATTATCTCTGTTTTCAAGCCTGGCATTGTTACTGGGTTCAGCCCAGTCATGCTCAGTAACTGAAAACGTGAATACCGCGGAAGCGAAAAAAACCAAAACATCAAAGAAGGAAAAAGAAATTAAGATCTATCCTGACATGCTGAAACGTGTAATGCATGTAAAAAATGTGGAGAATACACAGGTTGATTTTTTTGTATTCGATACACAGGGAACGATCATCGTGCATTATAAGATGAATGAAAAAGACCATAAAAAAATAAATGGCCTGGAAAAAGGAACATATACTTACCAGGTATTTAAAAATGATGAGATGAGTGAGTCGGGAAAGATCATTATCAAATAGTTCTTTACAATATTTAAGGCAGTTCCAATAAGGGCAGCGGGCTCATTAAAATGCAATACCTGGTTGACTAAAACCTAATCCGTTCTCTATTGTTACTCTCATGTATGTAGATTTTATTGAACACCTGCTGCCACACTTATTGGACAGTCTTTCACCTTGCTCTTTTATTTACCCAAAAAATTCCCGCAGTCCAGGAATCGTTTAATCTGTAGCCCTGAATGAAGGCCGTTGGTAAAACAACAATTCATTTTGAAAATGATTAACCCTTATCCCTCCTGAAAAAAACTGCGGGTTTTTTGTTTCTATTTTTTACCCTCAGGATAATGTTAATTACTTAAAGACCCGGTTTGCAAAGTATTTTTTACATTTAGTAGAACTAAAACCAACTGTTATGAATTTAATTGACAGAGCAAAAAACATTTTGCTTACCCCGCAAAAAGAATGGCATGTTATAAATAGCGAGCCGGGAAATGTAGCCAATATCACCACTACATACATTTTGCCACTAACATTAATTGGTGTTCTTGCTGCTTTTATCGGATTCGGCTTTTTTGGTGTCGGCGTAGGGTTCTTCAAAATAGCAGGCGTAGGCTGGGGAATTAAAATGGCGCTTGGCTATGCTTTAAGAAGCATTGCCGGGGTATTTATCATGGCATTTATTATCGATGCAATTGCTACAAATTTTGACTCAGAAAAGAACTTTGAAAAATCATTTCAGGTGGCGGCCTATGCTGCAACTGCCGGCCTTGTTGGCGGTATATTTCTGATCATTCCTATGCTATCGATTCTTTCAATTCTTGCCGGTTTGTATGGATTGTACTTATTATACCTTGGCCTTCCTATTCTAAAAAAGACCCCAGCTGATAAAGCGGTAAATTATTTTGTTGTAGTTCTCGTGATAGCGATCGTCGTGAACGGCATACTTTATTTTATACAAAACTTACTATTTTATCCAAGAATTGGGATAAGGATATAAAACCTAATTACCTTATTTATAAATGCCGGATCAGTCCGGCATTTATTTTAATTCCTTTGAAAGATATTCAGCGGTATAGCTTCCTCTGCATCTTATCATGTCTTCAGGTGTGCCTTCAAATAGGATCTTACCTCCGCCATCACCTCCTTCGGGTCCAAGATCAATGATATGATCGGCAACTTTTATAACATCCATGTTATGTTCAATAACAAGCACACTGTTGCCCCGGTCTACCAGTTTATTTAGGACTGAAAGTAAATGCTGGATGTCTTCAAAATGCAGGCCTGTTGTAGGCTCATCAAGTATGTAAAATGTTTTACCCGTATCTTTTTTTCCAAGCTCAGTTGAAAGTTTTACCCGTTGCGCCTCCCCTCCACTTAGGGTAACTGCACTTTGTCCAAGTGTGATATACCCAAGACCAACTTCACCAAGCACTTTTATTTTTCTGTAGATATAAGGAATATGCTGGAAAAATTCTACCGCTTCCTCCACTGTCATGTCAAGCACATCGGCGATCGATTTTCCTTTATATCTTATTTCAAGCGTCTCACGATTGTATCGTTTACCATTACATTTTTCACAATGAACATACACGTCAGGTAAAAAATTCATTTCAATTACTCTCATGCCACCGCCTTCACATACATCACATCTTCCGCTCTTTACATTAAATGAAAACCGGCCGGCATTATAACCGCGGATCTTTGCCTCAGGAATAGCCGCAAATAAAGTTCTTATATCGGTAAAAAATCCACAATATGTTGCTGGATTACTCCTTGGTGTACGACCAATTGGTGATTGATCTATCTCGATCACTTTATCAATATGCTCAAGGCCTTTTACATTTTTATAGTCTAGCGGCGTCACTCTTGATCCATAAGCATGTGTCGACAAAATCGGGTAAAGCGTTTCATTGATCAACGTTGATTTACCGCTGCCGCTAACACCCGTAACAACGATAAATTTTCCCAATGGAAATTTAACATCGAGATTTTGAAGATTATTTCCCTTAGCGCCTTTTAGCTCAATAAATTTTCCATTTCCTTTTCTTCTTTCCCCCGGCACAGAAATGCGATGATGCCCATTGAGATAACTGGCAGTGAGTGTATCAAGCCCCAACATTTGATCGGGCACACCCTGGGCAACGATCCTTCCACCATGAAAACCCGCTTTGGGACCAATATCAATTAAATGATCGGCTGACAACATAATGTCCTTATCATGCTCGACAACAAGTACACTATTACCGATATCACGAAGATTTTTCAACGCATCGATTAACCGGTGATTATCTCTCTGATGAAGACCGATCGATGGTTCATCAAGAATATAGGTGATGCCCTGTAATTGTGATCCTATTTGTGTTGCCAAACGGATCCTTTGAGATTCACCTCCACTTAATGTTTTTGACGGCCTGTTAAGCGTTAAATAAGTTAATCCCACATCCAAAAGAAACTGGAGACGCTCTCTTATTTCTTTGAGGACATCTTTTGCAATACTTTTTTGCTTATCAGTAATTCTTAATTCAATTCCATCAAACCATGCTGCAAGATTATCAAGATTCATTTCTCCGAGCTGTGAAATATTTCGTCCGAGTATTTTAAACCATAAGCTTTCTTTTTTCAATCTTGCACCGCCGCAACTTTCACAAGGTTTCATTTTCATATATCCTTCCGTCCAGTCACGCAAAGTTTCACTATATCCATTATTGAACCAGCGTTTAAGCATATTTATCACTCCTTCAAATGGAGCGGCCGGATCAAACTTCATATTTTCAAAATCTATTTCAGATTCTACCCCTTCTTCATTCCCATATAAAAGAATATTAAGAGATTTTTTAGGTAAACTTTTAACCGGCGTAGTCAATGATATTTTGTTTCTTTTAGCGACATCCTGCACTTGCCTGAAAACCCAGGCATCTCTTTCTTCACCAAGCGGTGCAATTCCACCCTCGCTAATGTTTAACGAAGGATCAGGAATAATTGATTCCATGTTTACATGATACATTGTTCCCAATCCGCGGCAAACTGGGCAAGCACCATAAGGCGAGTTGAATGAAAACGCATTGGGTGAAGGCTCTTCATAGCTAATACCGGTATCTTCACACATCAATTGTTTACTGAATTGAACAAGATTTTTTTCATCTACTAATAAAAACATCAGGTCCTTCCCCAGCTTGAGTGTTTGTTGTACGCTTTGGCTTAATCTTGATTTTAAATCATCTGTCACCTGCAAACGATCTACCACCAATTCTATATCATGGATCTTATAACGGTCAACCTGCATTTTCGGAACCAGGTCTTTCACTTCTCCATCAACTCTTACTTTTAAAAAGCCTTTTTTGCGAACGTCTTCAAACAATTCACGATAGTGACCTTTTCTACCCCGGACAAGGGGGGCCAGCAAAGAAATTTTTTTATTCTTATACTTTTTAAAAATATTTTCTACGATCTCTTCTTCACTCCATTTTACCATTGGCTTGCCTGTATTGTAAGAATAAGCCTCGCCTATTCTTGCAAACAATAACCGCAGAAAATCATATATCTCAGTGACAGTTCCAACAGTTGAGCGAGGGTTTTTGTTTGTAGTTTTTTGTTCTATAGAAATAACAGGCGATAAACCGGTGATCTTATCCACATCAGGTCTTTCCATATCACCGATGAACTGGCGGGCATAGGCGCCAAATGTTTCCATGTAGCGTCGCTGACCTTCGGCATAGATCGTATCAAATGCAAGTGATGATTTTCCGCTACCGCTGATGCCAGTTATTACTACCAATTTATTTTTAGGAATAGAAATATCAATATTCTTGAGATTATGCACTCTTGCCCCATGCACCTCGATGGCTTCATGATTTATTTCTTCAACCGGCGTTCCGTTATTTTTTGATTTTGACATAGGTAAAAAGGGGAACGAAGATAGTAACAATAATGGGTCTGTGTCTTTTAAAATCAAACAACTGGTAGTTTAACCTCTATTAGGAAATTTGAGATTTGTTTTTTGGATTATTTCATTTTCACCAGTTATCTTTGTGTTAGCTCTTAAAAATTCAAACAGGATGCTTATCAAGAAAGGCTGAGGGATATGGCCCGATGAAGCCTTGACAACCTACCAAAATTGTGTCGCCGCAATTCTGCGAAAGGTGCCAATTCCAGCCATGCGGAAAGCGTGGATAGATAAGTCAGCGTTCAAGCTTACAAATAGTTTTCAAAATATTCAAAGCTCACCTGATTTATCGGGTGAGCTTTTTTGTTTGGGCTGATTCAAGAGCCAAAATAGTAAACAGAAAAAAATAAAAATGAGCTATCACAAGAATCTTACAGTCGGGTTATTCGGCTTTGGTGTAGTAGGTGAAGGACTTTATCATATTTTAAACCAAACTCCTTCATTAAAAGCTACAATAAAGAAAATCTGCATTAAACATCCGGATAAAAAAAGAAATGCGCCGGCTGAATTATTTACGACAAATAAGAATGAATTACTTTTCGATCCTGAGATCAATGTGATCGTCGAGGTGATCAATGAAACAGAAGCAGCGTTTGAAATTGTGGCTACTGCATTAAAAAACGGGAAAGATGTGGTGAGCTCTAGTAAAAAAATGCTGGCGGAAAATATGCCCGAACTCTTGGGACTTCAGAAAACGACGAATCTCTCATTATTATATGAGGCCGCTGCCTGCGCATCTATTCCTATCATTCGGAATTTGGAAGAATATTATGACAATGACCTTGTACAATCAGTAAAAGCGATTGCAAACGGCACAACCAATTTTATTCTTACCAAAATGTTTGAAGATAAGCTGGAATTTAAACAGGCATTATTACTGGCCCAGCAATCTGGCTTTGCCGAAACCGATCCTACGCTTGATATCGAAGGTTATGATGCATTAAATAAATGGACAATTCTGTTAAATCACTCTTATGGAATTGTAGAAAGACCAGAGAATATTATTTTCACAGGAATTCAAAATATCAATCAAAATGATGCAGCTGTAGCGAGGGAAAAACATTATGAGATAAAACTGGTTGCGCAGGCAAAAAAACTTAATAATGGCGGAGTGGCCGCCTTTGTTTTGCCGCAATTTGTGAATCAAAATGACCAGCTCGCTTTTGTAAAAAATGAATATAATGGCGTAGTGATCGAAAGCGGTTTCTCTGATAAGCAGTTCTTTTACGGAAAAGGTGCAGGAAGCTTCCCTACCGGGTCTGCTGTGTTAAGTGATATATCCGCCTTGCGTTATGATTATCATTACGAGTATAAAAAGCTTTACCACCATCAGCCAAACCAGCTTACTGATAATTTTTATTTGAAAGTCTATATCAGCTTTGACAATGGGGCTTATATTCCTAAAGAAAAATTTGAATGGATTGAAGAATGGCATGCTGATCTCAATCGAAATTATCTTGTCGGTGTTCTGTCATTTGCCGAATTAAAAAATTCTAAATGGTGGAAAGAAAATAATGTGTCATTGATCCTTACACCCGAGCCAATAATCGAAGATGTTGAAGTAAGGAAGCTGAAGAAGAAAAGTCTTGAGCTGGCGGGTATCACATTATGATAGCTGCCGAACTCGTATTACTTTTGTAAAAATCTCTATCCTTGCAGCAAGAAAGACCGGCAAACAATTTCGGTATTGCTTTTATTTTATCAGTCATCATTGCTATCGGCACCGGTGTATTGATCCTCATTCTGGGGAAAAATGGATCTTTCCAACTCATCAATAGCCATCATAACCCTGTCACTGACAATTTTTTCAAATACTTTACTCACTATGGTGATGGGCTAATGTGGGCTCCGTTAGGTCTTTACTGTTTTTTTTACAAAAGAAAATATTTCATTGCTGTGGTGGCAGGAGTTGTGATTTCAACGATCCTGGCGCAATTCCTTAAACGGATTGTCTATCCGGATGAATTAAGACCTATAAGTTATTTATCGGAAACATTTCCTGTTCATCAAATCGCCGGTGTTGAGATGAGACGTGTCCATAGTTTCCCGTCAGGACATACAACAACGGCATTTGCGATGGCTCTTATTATGGCTCACATCATAAATAGGAAATTTTGGTCGGTGTTGCTTCCCCTTCTGGCCTTGTTGGCAGGTTATTCAAGAATATATCTTGCTCAGCATTTTCCTACAGATATATTGGCGGGAATGTGTATCGGAATTTTTTCGGCGATCATATCTTTACTTATTTTCCGAAAATTTGTAAAATACCTAAATAAAAAAGCTGCTTCAAAAACTGAAACAGCTGCACTGCGGTGAGGGAGGGATTCGAACCCTCGGTACAACTTTAAGGTCGTACGACGGTTTAGCAAACCGTTGATTTCAGCCACTCATCCACCTCACCTTGAGAAAATGACTGAATTTATTTTTTTAGTCAGGAACGCCCCGATAAAATCGAGGCGATCCTGTTAAGTCTGGGAGAACCCGATTGAATCGGTCAACCCTGATGTCGGGAAGACAGGATTCGAACCTGCGACCCCCTGGTCCCAAACCAGGTGCGCTACCGGCCTGCGCTACTTCCCGGTTCCTTTAAATACAGTTAGTTTTTTAAAGGGGTGGCAAAAATAAAGATTAATTCCTTCATGAAAGGCTTTATTCTATTTTTTAATACAATAAAAATCCCCGGCGTTTTGAGCCGGGGTAATGTTTTTGAAATCCTTTTGTGATCACATTGCTGCCAACTGTACTTTTTGCTGAAGTTCTAACACATTCTCCCTGAATACTCCGTCAGTATCCATCAAATCTTTTACGGTTTGACATGAATGAATTACAGTAGTATGGTCGCGACCCCCGAAATGTTCTCCGATAGTTTTTAATGAATTTTTTGTGAACGCTTTGGCAAGATACATCGTGATCTGCCGCGCCTGTACGATTTCTCTTTTTCTTGTTTTTTGTAAAAGTTTATCATAAGGCACATCGAAATAATCGCAAACCATTTTTTGTATGGTTTCGATCGTTATTTCTTTACTGGATGATTTGACGAAGTTTCTAAGCACTTTTTTAGCAAGATCGAGGTCGATCTCTCTCCTGTTCAGCGAAGATTGTGCCAGCAATGATATGAGTGCCCCTTCAAGCTCCCTTACATTATTACTTATGTTATAAGCTATATATTTTACCACCTCTTTCGGCATTTCAAGGCCGTCATGCTTCATTTTTCTTTCCAGTATTTCGATCCTCGTTTCATAATCGGGCACCTGGAGATCAGCGCTAAGCCCCCAACGAAAGCGGCTCAATAATCTTTCCTGCACACCTTCCAAATCCTTTGGAGGCTTATCACTTGTTAGCACCAACTGTTTACCTGATTGATGGAGATGATTGAAAATTGCGAATAGAGCATCCTGGCTTTTTTCAGCTTTGGCGAAAAACTGCACGTCATCTACTATTAATATATCGATCAGCTGATAAAAATGAATAAAATCATTGATCGCATTGTTGCGACTATGATCCATGAACTGGTTTATGAATTTTTCCGAGCTGACGTACAGCACTACTTTGTTTGGATGGGTTCTTTTTACTTCATTACCGATTGCCTGGGCCAGGTGTGTTTTACCTAAACCTACACCACCATAAATAACCAACGGGTTAAACGAATTAGCACCCGGTTTTTCTGCAACTGTTTTTCCAGCCCTCCTTGCCACACGATTGCAATCGCCTTCAATGAATGAATCAAAAAGATAAACGGGATTCAGCTGCGGATCGATCTGCATTTTTTTCAATCCCGGTATTACGAATGGATTCTTAACAGGATTGTTTATGATGAGGGGGAAATCCATTTCGTTATTTGGATACATTTTAAAACCTTGCCCCAGAACATCCATCATTAACGGTTGTTTATTCTTGCTGCCACTATCAACCATGATACGATATTCAAGGCGGGCTTCTTTGCCTAACTCACGTTTCAATGTCTTCGCCAATAAATTTACATAATGTTCTTCGAGATATTCGAAAAAAAATTG
>Ga0075418_10006567_pt1 | contig 13124 bp, 10 predicted proteins | sample SoiMetdeltSBSDD2_FD_81776 | JGI IMG/M metagenome (GOLD analysis project Ga0075418, IMG submission 81776) | Bulk soil microbial communities from a Populus tree surrounding site in Tennessee, USA - Soil MetaG P. deltoides SBSDD2 | ecosystem: Environmental > Terrestrial > Soil > Tree plantation...
GCCGAGCCGGAGGCCCGCAGGCACCTTGACGCGGCGCGCATCCTCGCCTCGGACGTACTCGAGACCCTCAATGTCGACGACCTGGCGCATGCTGCCCTTGTGGCTGCGCTGCGTCAGATTGCCGACCTTGAACGCCCAGAAACAGTCCCTCATTGGTTGCGACTGCTTCGGGCCATCCCGCTGCCCGTGCCGCTCTCGGACCCCCCGGCGGAGGCGTTTCGGGGCGCGAGCCAACCGCCAACCAACGAGCCGAAGCCGATCGCCGTGGCGCTGTTCTCTCTTGACGGCGAACTTGCTCCAGATGCAACCGTGATTGAAGCCAACCGCTTCTATGACCTCCGCCTCGATCTTCGTCTGACGCACTGGCCAGCGTCCACCCCCCACCTTGAAGCGAGAACCATCTCGGTCGCGGGGGAAAACGCGAATCTGCCTACGTTTCGATTCAGTCGGCCGCAGGCACCGGACGGAGATGGCCTCTGGACAGTGAGCGCCGAAGGGAAGCTCGTCCTTAAGGCGATCCAGCCCCTCGACGCCGACCCCATTTCCTTCACGATCCTGGTCGAGCTAGCAGGCGATGGGGTGACTCGTCGGCAAGCCGTTCGCGCAGTTGGACAGCGGGAGCTACGGCTTTGGGCCGCCACCAACGCCAAGGACGTGTACTTTGGCCAGTCGCACCAGCTTGATCACCGCCTGGCGAAGATCCTCGCGCTGCTTCTAAAAAACGACGCCCTTGCGCCAGAGGCAGAGAGACGAGCCTTCATGCGCTTCCTCATCGCCCTCCTTCGAGTCACGACCAGCATGCAGAGGCGTGGGATGTACCCCACAGCACAAGTGAGCGAAAGGCAGTTCCAAGCCGACCTTCTGCCGCTCCTCGATCAGCGCGATGAACTTGGCGGGCGTATCCAGGTAGGTGCAGAGTTGGGCGGCGGCGAGACAGACCTCGTCCATGACAAGATCGTGGCCGAGTTGAAGGTGGAGAAGAACAGCGCGGTGACAGAAGTCCGCGCTCACGAATACTTGGGACAGACCACCAGCTACAGTTCGGGCCTTGGTTCTCAACTTGGGATTGCCGTAGTGCTGGATCTTTCCCGCAAGCAAGACCCGCTCGGCATACCGGCCAACTACGTGTACTGGCTCCAGCCGCGGCTGCATGGGACGGTCGATCCGCCGTATCCGTCACATGTGGCAGTAATCGTGGTGAATGGAAACTTGCCGAGGCCCTCAAGGATGCCGGGAGGAGTAGCCGAACACGCTCCGCCCTAGGCCGTGGACCCTGATGCGGCGCGATAGCCCGGCAGCTAGAGGTCCGTCTGGCAACTAAGCCATCCTGGGAGCGGGAGTCTTGACTTGCTGCTGCATCGGGCGGACTGCTTCGAACGTATTAGCAGCTCATGGACGAGATGGCGGTGACACTGGGATTCGAGCGTCGGGAAGCGCGATCGTCGAGAGGTTGAATGCGCAATCCCGAGCATTCGGGGGCTACAAGGTGAACACGCTGACCCCTAAGAAGAACCGTTCAAGAACCAGGTCCTTGCGGGACGCCCACGGAGTGGGCCCAACTCGTTACCCCTTCCACCTCGGAGACGACCGGAGTCAAGGACCCTTTGGGCACGGGGGTTGAATCCCCGACGACGGCCTCAGCTTACAAGCCGGAAGGCCTTGGCAGAACTGGCGGCCAGCGAATGATCGAGTCTATGCAAGCGGCTATTCATCGGGAGCAGTTGCTCGCCCTGGGACCCGAGAAGAGGTCCACCGAGGCTCGGGCGCATACCTTATTGTAAGCGCCACAGTTCTGGCGCGACGTCATGAACGTTTCCCCTTCCTTCGTCGTGCCTTCAGTTCGTCACGCGATGCTTGCTCTATATCCTTCTTGGGCCCCGGCGCCTTCCGAACCTTGGTAAGGGCATCATGTGCGGATGCGATTGCGCGTTTCGCGAGGTCCCCGAACGCCGGCTTCATGACTGTACTGGCAACCACACCGATACCGATGCCCAGCAACCAGAAAAGCCAAACGCCGAAGTCCCAGAGGGAGAGGAAGGGTGTCACAAGCGACCGCACAGCGTTAGCCGGTGGGCGCAGCAGAGCGATTGTGACTCCGGCGGAGGGATCGATCGACGCGAGTTGGACGGTCTCACGGTCGAAATAGGGCGACCGCTTCCGAACGATCGCGTTCCGCGCCGAGAAGAACGCACCACGTGGAATATCGCTCAGTGTCCATTCCACCGTGGAACGAGTTCGGGGGTACCAGAAGATAAGGGGACGCCCAGTCGAGCCGTCAGGGAATCGTTCGACCGCGTTTCCGCTCCGGTCTTCCTCGGGCGGAGCGAGTGTCACGATCAGAAGAAATGGCCCCCGTGACTCCGTAGTCAACCGGCGACGCGGTTGTCGAATCACGGCCGCGCGACCCGCGAGATAATGATCAGCGTACTTCGGATCGACCTCGACTTCCTCGTCGACGGTAAGGGTTCGTAGGGAGCTCGACAGTGGGTCAAGCCGCATGGAACAGCGGTTGATGAGGAGCAAGGCCGGAGGGCCTAAGGGATGGATAGGTGCACAGCCGCGAGTGCGGAGGAATAAAAGTGAAGCCGTCAGAGAGGAAGAGAGCAGGGCCAGGAACCACACGGCCTTCCAGAACTGCTCTTTATCTGATTGCCAGAGTCTGGTGAGGCGGCGTATCCCCGAAAGAACCAGGAACGAAGCAGTGGCTCCGGCAAGAAAGGGACCAGTTGATCGGACGCCGATCGGCGCGAGAATCAACAGAACGAGAAGCGAGAACAGGATGAAGCGGTAGGCACGCGTAGCGAACATCGGCGGCGACCTGGTTAGCCAGTTCGTGGTTCTGGGGCCCACTACCCCGCGACGTGGACGCGAAGCACCGAATGCTCCCCAGCGTCAAACTTGACCGGGGCACTCTGGATGATAGACTTCTCTGCAAACGCGACCATTGGCCGTGGGGCAGGCTTCGTCTCCCGTAGCCCCGTTTGGACCAATGAAATCGGGGCCGTGCCACACGAAACCGGGCTGAAGTCTATAACTCGGTCACTTTCGGGGACTGCAGACGGCCGCACAAGCGGTGGCGGGAAGCGGGCCTGCCACCGAAATGCTACCGAATCTGCGCCCTTTCCTGTCCGCGTTTGCCCGCGCACGTCCAAGTTTCGGAAGAGGCCCGCGGGGTGACAACTCCGCGGGGCTCAGCGACTTCAGTTTGTCACGCAATGCCTTGGACGGGTCCGGCATCTTGGGTCGATCTCCCGACGCCACTGTTTTCGAGACCGCCGATCCCTTCCGCTGTGGCCCACCGCACGGTGAGCCACGGCGAAGCGCTTCCCGCGGGCGCCGAAAGTGAGGGGTTGATCTCCCGCGGTGCGGCAGGGATTTGACACGTCGAGCGCACAACTCCAATCGGTGGTCGACATTTGCGCGCGCCGTATCGCACTCACCAAGAGCCGTCCACACGGTGCGGCCTCTCCCGAGGCTGCAACCAAGAGAAGAGCGTCCTGCCACACGCACGGCGCCCCCTTACTTCGCCAGCAGCACCATCTTCTTCTGGTCGCGGAACGATCCCGCCTGGATCCGGTAGAGGTACACGCCGGCGCCGAGGGCTTTCCCGCCGTCAGTCCGGTGGTCCCACTCAAGGGCGTGGAAGCCCGCCGGATATCCACGGTCTGCCAGGGTTCGAACAAGCCGCCCCTGGGCATCGAAGATCTCAAGACGAACCTCGGTCTCACTCGGGAGCTCGAACCGAATGCTTGTCGTGCGATCGAACGGATTCGGCTGGTTTTGACGCAAGGCGAACGCCGAAGGGATTTGTTGCGCGTCGCCAGTGCCGATTCGGCGACGACCTCCAGGACCCGTCGACGTGCTCGAGGCGCCGACCAGCAGGAACCAGTCCTGTACCGCCTCTGTGGAATCTGGAGCACGGCCATAGGCCAGGACCAGCGTATCACCCGGAGTGAATCCCAGGTCATAGGACCCGGCGGCATCCATCGCGCCCTTGACATCACCCAGACGCGAGTGGCGTGCGCTCGTCACGTTGAGAACCGCGTTCTCCCCCGCTGCTGGGTATCCGACCGCGGTCCAAGCCTGCATCAGACTAAAGCTTCCAAGGAACACAGCACGTCCCGGCCGATTCCAGCCGCGCACGGCGAAGCGCCAATTCCGTTCTGTGGGACGCACTCTCAGTCGACTTCTCCATCCCCCACCTTCTCCGGCGTACTGAAGCACGATCACCGTCGTATCCGTGCCCCTAAGCTCAGCCGTCTCCGTGGAGTCGACGTAGTACAGCGTCCACGCCGGCCCGGCGATTCCAGGCGTCATCTCAGCTGACAAAGCCACTTCCCCGGTGCGTCCCAGCCTCGGCCGGACCAGATCCATCGCCGACGCCAATCGCTCAAGGATCTTGGCGCTCGCGTTCCTGGCCCGTGCATTCGTCCCTGACGAGCCAGTTCCCGTCGAAATGTCCCCACTTCCCTCGTTCTGCTCGACATGATTAAGCGGGACTTTCGTTGCGCCGAAGCAACCCCAACACCCCGTGTCATCGTCAAGGGTCGTCGCCGAACATACGTTACTGATCGGTGACCAATGCCCTGCAGCGTCCTTGGTCTTGATGGCGAACCAATAGGTCCTGTTGGGGGTCAGTCCAGCCACACCATATCCCTCGTAGGTTCCGGTCGGCCCTGGCGCTGGGGCGCCTAGTACTCTCGTAGCTGCAGCAAAGTTATTTGCGTTGATCGCACTCGAGGAACGTCGCAGGTCATACTCTTCTGGCGATCCCGTCAGGACACTTGGCGACGTCCAGTTGAGCCAGACTTCGGTCTCCGTGATGAGGTCCGGGTACAGGTCCGTAACCGCACATTGAGTCGCTGCAACCGCCTTTGTGACTGAGGCCACGAGGAGGGTGGTGACACTGGTAGCCTCGAGCTTCAGCTCGAGCCCCCCACTCTCAACCTGCCGCGAATAGGATGGTGAGGTGGACACGATCCCGGACCACTCGCCTCCAACTGGGCGCCAGCGCCATGCGTAGGTGTACTGCCCGCAAGATCTCCCGCCCGACATGGACGCCACCGACCATGTTGGAGACTCACCGATACACGCCGCCGCTGGGCCCCCCATGGTCACCACGGGGGTTGCAGGCTCGCCCGTGTTGCCGACGCAGATGTCCGTGGAGTCTGCCATACCGGCGGATTCAACCCTTACGCGCAACCAGAAATCCCAGAACTTGGTCGCCTGATACACCGGACCAGTTCCCAGCACGCCCGTCCACGTCGAAGAGCCCGTGGCCCGCTCACGCCACTGATTGGAATACGTACAGTCCCCGCCTGAGCCATTTGCGACCCAAGTACCCAAGCTTCCGGGCCCTACTAGGCGCGGGCCGCCGATGGAGGCGGACAGCGGCCCGGGATTCGGGGAGGGCATTCCGACCAAGGGGTCCCCAATGAACACGAACGACTGGGCGTTCGGTCTAAACCACGGCAGTCTCTGCGCGATTTCGTGGACCGCCTCCTTCGCGGCCATCCCGGCCGATATTGTGGGAGACCCGTACAGGCGCGCCATGAACTCTCGACCAATCTGAAATCCGCCTCCCGTCCACGTCCCACGCGTCGGCCCAAACGCACCCCACGGACCTCTATCGGGAGTCACCAGCCCGCGCTCCAGCAGGGGACTCAGGAGCGCTGGGTCTTCCGTCCGGTCGATATCCCCCAAGTCGCAAGTAAGACCCAAGAGAAACGGACAGGCCGCCGGGTTCGCGATCGTGTGTCCCCACTGGAATACACCGCCCGCTTGGCTAAGGAAGCCAGACCAGCTATAGCGGTCTGACCCGGTCGAGGTAGTTACGATGATTGATCGGCCCTCATTCAGCGCACCAATTGCAAGGGTACGCTTCTCATTGTTCCACAACGGCGCCGCATCGGTGTCATATATCTTCCGGGCGGCGACCCCCTGCGGTAGCAGCTCCGCGAGCTCGTCGCCGTACTCAATCGGTCTCAACCCGCTCTTTGTTCCGGAACTTCTTCCACCCACCCATATCCCGGCATTCTTTGCCGCTGTACACCCAGGGGGAGTGTTGGCGGCATTGATGGTCTTCTGCACAAAGGTGGTCACCTCGCTTGCGCTCACAACCGGTGCACGGCCCAGGGCCAGCTCCGGGAGTGAATCACCGTCGAAGTCGACATATCCCCAATCGCTCGAATAGTAGGGTGTGAACGCGGTCATCCCATCATCTTGCGGCCGTAGGTCCGGCACGTAGTATGACATGGGTATGATGTTCCTACCCGGCTGGGCAGGCCACGCTGGTCGATATCCGGTCCACGGCCCACTCCACTTCGCGTTGTCGACCCACCAGGTCGCATCGCTCGCGTCACCGAGCAGGAGGACGTATGATAGTGTGCCTGCCTGCCACAACGGGCGGAGGTACTCCCTGATGTTCTGTGCCCCGCCCACCGAGGAAAGGGACACCACCGCTGCATCATGTCCGCGGCCGGTCCAAAAAGCCGCGAGGGGCTGGACCTCATCCGTCCAGTCGTCAGGGGCGATGCAGAGCCACTTCGCCGTCGCCGGTGTCACTTCATTGGACACCTCTCCCCCGTACGTCTCGACCTGGCTGAGGTAGAGGCTCTCCGCATTCGTTGCGACCCAGACCACTGCCGTGTCCGGCGGCACCCCACCTACGCTGTCAGCCGCGACCAGGAGCGTGTCGCCATCCAACTCCACCTCAAGTAGCTTGTAGATACCACTCGTGGTGCCAGGGTCGAGGACGCTGTATCTCCCTTCGCTGCCCCTCGGCACTTCCTGCACGACCGCAAACGGCCCAGCCCGGCCCGTACCGCGCAGCACCAGGTACTTGGCAGTCAAATCCTCCGCGCTGGCCCGCCAGAACAGATCCACGCCCGCTGGTGTACTCCATGCGCGGAAGTCCTGCACGACGGCATCCGGGCGCGGAAGTTTAATCAGCGCTTGAAGGCACGCAGCATCCGAAGGGGCCAAATCACGTTTCTGGCGCTCGCCCCACGTTACCGCCTCATGCCACATCGTAACGGTGTCCACGAAACACTCATTGCCGGCCCCGTTGTCGTTGTACCGCTGAGGCCCGAGGTCGGCGAGAGCCCACCAGTGGCCCATCTCGTGGGTCAGGATGTTCAGTAGGTCATGTTCTAGGATCGTACAAGGGGTAACGCCCGGCCCCGGCGTCGGACAATCCCGCCAAGTGAACGTCAGGGGGTCGTCTAACAGAATAGTCTTGCACCACACAATATGAACTTCGTCCCAAGGGTCAGACGTTTCCGTCGTTACGGTGGCCGCAGGACCGTTGGACGGAAAGTGCGCCGGATCGGCGTTGCGGTAACTTGTCCATGTCGTGCGGTCTGCAAACTCAATTATGTTCTCACTAGCAATCGGCGGATCATACAGTACATTAAATACCGGGAAGCCGTCATTGGCGCTCCGCCACGTGGCATACGCCTCCTTGAGAATCGCTACCATGTACGTGATATCGAAGGCGGGGTTGGAAGGCAGCGAGTTGAAAGCGATGGGCTGAACTCCAACAGTGAGGTCAGTGACCCACCGATTGCACACCTGGTGCGTTCCGGCAATCGAAAGCCAGTCCTTCTGGACCCAGCGGCAACATGGTTCTGGCTCCGGCGGACAGTAGTCAGTGGCATTAGCCTCAAGGCAGAGTACGTCGAGTAGCAGAGCACAAAGGAGAATGGCGCGCATGAGTACTACTCCCTGATCTCTGGACCTCGCACAGCGCTCGAGCGAATTCGCGCGTAGAGGTCAGTGAGATCGGCTCGGAGGGGCCTCCCAAGACGGTCGTGGGTCGGGATAATCCCCGCGTGGGAACCAACGAGCGCATACTTCCCGCCTTCTACCTGCCTCAGGAAGAGCACCGCCTTCCCGAATGAGAGCTCCGGCAAGACTGGGCAGTATACGCGTATGTCGCTAGGAACGCCCGCTCCCTTGATCGTAGCGTCCACGCGGAACAAGAGACAGTCAGCTTCCCCTGGCGGCTTAGTACACGAGGTTCTCCCATGCAGCTCTCCTATCACAACTGCCATTGCCTCGCTCGCCAGGATCTCCAACGACTGGCTCGCGGCAAGCGATCGAATGCGAGATCCAACTGCCTTCGCTTCTGCACCTCGCAGGGCGATAACACCCGCAGAGGGGGCAGTCTCGCTCGCAATTACCCAGGCGGACCCCCTTCGCTGCAGAAAGAAGATCCCCCGCCGGTCGGAGCCGCGGCCAAGGAACGCAAGATCTTTGCGGCTCGGCCCGAAACTGGGAACTGTCACCATCAGATCGGTGCCTAGCGAGTCACCCTTCAACACTTCGGAGACCCTGATATCCACAAAGGTGCGCAATGTACGAGCCTTTCCACCACCCAGACCGATCGATTGCGTCACGGCTGAATCGCGAATCCCCTCAACCTCTGCTGTCACCACCGCATCGGCTGAGCTCACCCCTATCGCGATCCACTCGTCATCTGTGAGATCGGGTCTGATCGAGGCAGTTCCCCCGAGTGCTGGGATACTCAGGGGTAGCACAGCGATCCACATGCTCCCTAGTAACGCAACTGTAGCATTCCCAATCACACCGCGGGGCCAAGCGCCACGCTCGCGGCACACCGCCGTGGTCCAGCCATGTTCCCGCACGTCCCCGACCCCTCCGCAACCAAGCGCCACTCCAGTCCCTGCGATGTGTGGTATTTGGACACACCTATCGGCTGTAATCCGTCTCATTCCGGCCTCCTCCCGGCGGTGTCTCGCGAGATCGCCCGTATTGATCAGTGCAGTGTCCTGATCCGCCAAACTCCGGCTGCCCAGCAGAACCACCTTTTGCTCGGGGCACGAACCATTCACGGTGGAAACAGAAAGCGCAACATGTCGGGAAAGCGATGCTCCCACGAGGCCGCGGAATGCTCTCCGCCGATGGCCCTCAGCGACATGAAATCAGCACCAAGCACAAAGCCTTGCGAAATGGCGATCTCTTCCATCCCACCAATTGGGTTGTCATCCGGAAATCCGGTGTCTTGGTAGAATCGCGTGAGAAGCGGTGGACGTCCGCGACCGGAGGCGAAGGTGAGGATCGCCCCTCCAGCGTATCCGTAGCTCGGAGAGAAGCCTGCTACCTTGCCGAAGGTGCTGTCATAGGCATAGGCGGCGTATACGGAAATGAGCCCGCCCAGGGATGATCCCGCAATGGCGGTATTTCGCGGATCCTGGAGCGTTCGAAATCTCCCGTCGACCTCGGGCTTTAGGGTATCGCGAATGGCTCTCAGGTAGAGATCCCCGCCTCCGTTAGGCTGCCAATAGGAAGCGGGCCAGGGCGTGTAGTCCAAAGTCCGTTGACCGGCACTCTCGATCGCCACGACGATGATGGACTCAATCTCGCCCCGTCGGATGAGATCCTCGCAAATGCGGCCTACGTGCATCCCGTACTCCGCGTCAAACGCAGTCTCGCCGTCATTCAAGTAGAGAACTGGGTATCTGCGATCACTCTGGGCGTAGGAAGGTGGGAGGTAGATCCAGCATTGGCGGCCAGCCCGAAAAGCCGGGTACGAGAACGACACGACGGTTCCTGGGAGGAAACGCCAGGGATCCCCTTTAGGCCCGGTCGGGCCTTGAGCGCAACACAGGCACGACAGGCCAATAGAGGTGCCCACGAGGCCCTGGACGAACCTGGTCCGGAAGATGGGCACGGCCTACCTCAAAGCTGCCTGATCGCGGTCGCGGCTGGTGATAGGGTTGGGGCCAGGTGAGCACGAGCTGTCCCGTCGGCAGAACCGTCGACCCGGAGGTGCCGGATGTCAAGAAGGATTTCGGTTGTTCTCTTGTCCCTTCCGCTTATCGGTGCCAGTCAGGTGGCGTACGGTGCATCTTTGAGCCTCGGATCACACGTGGGCATTACCATGATCCGGAGCGAGAGGCCCGGCAGCGGTAGCAGCACCGTCATCGCTTGGCCGTCCAGTCCCTTCACTTACCAGCCAGCTTTGCGGATAGGTCTGGGCGACGAAGACCGCACTCACGAAATGCTCCTGGATTCGGGGCTCTTCTTCCTTGACCAGGCTGGGTCAACGCTGAGTCTATTCACGCTGACGGGGAGCTACCAACATACGTTCTCTTCGAAGTCTCGAACCGCTGCGTTTGCGAATCTAGGTGCAGGGGTTTATCGCGAAGGTGGAGCGGCCCAATCATCCACGACCTCCACGTTCGGAGGGGGCGTCGGCGTCCGGCGAGTCGTCGGTGACAGAAATGGTGCCGTTCGCGCGGAGTTGCGTGTCGATCGCCTCCATTCCGACAATACGTTCGGCCGGCCGGCCCTGAACTTTGTTGGCCTCCGGCTGGGCTTCGACCTGTGGCTCTAAACGCAGGGTAGAAGTCGCGACCGGCACTCGGTCGCGCTGATGCCAGAGCCGTGCACGAGAATGAAGCCCGCGAGCCCGCTTCCGCGGAGGGCTAGGCTCCCCCGCAGCAGGGTGTGCCAGTCGTCGCTGGCGATCTCGTGGCCCACCGTCCGGTGAGCCACACCGCCTGCTTCCTCCGACTCCCGGGGATAACACGGCCCCCGGCTTGGATGCCAAATGGATGCCGCTCTGGGGTCACCTGGTGACCCCTCCCGTCCCTTCCCGTCCACTCGAAAACAGGAACGCCCATCGAGCGTGAACCCGATGGGCGGCTTGCAGCCTCCTGCGGCGAAACGTGTTCCCAGCGCTCTCGACTCAGATATGCGGTGAATGCTTCAAAGACTTTCGAGACCGCCCGATTCAGCCGCTCTCGCACCTCTCCAAGGCGAGGGTTCTTAGCAGGTTGGGGGCGGTCGGCGCAACCTGCTCAACGGCGGTGATTCCCGTTGAACGTCGGCCAAAGAACGTTGAGGAGCCTACTCTTCCCTGGGTTCTTCTTGAATCTCGTCCACCATCCCGGCGATCAAGGCTGCGATGTCCATGGGCGCCCTGTTCGCGGTCAAGGGGCGTTCAAACAGTCTCAAGATCTGTTCAAGCACCAGGTCGCGGCTTATTCCAAACGCTGCAAGAATGTTGGCCGCGTCTCCATCACCCTCGCCAATCAGCCCAAGAAGAAGATGCTCTGTGCCGGCGTAGCTGTGTCCGGTCAAAGCTCGGCTTTCGGCGGCCAGTCGCACGGCCTGCAAGGCATGAGAGGTAAGTGGCCCCGGCGTCTCGGTCTCACCGGGTTCCCGCAGCGTGGCTGTTCGGACCGCCAGACTGAGTTGTTCCAGGTCAGCGCCAAGATTCTTCATCACACTCACGGCAAAGCCATGGCCTTCACGAAGAATGCCCAGAAGGACATGCGCCGTGCCGATCTTCTTCTGGCCAAGTGCTTCGGCCTCCTCACCAGCTAGGCTGAGGCAATACCTGGAGCGATGAGTGAGTACGCTGAACGTTTCCACCGTCGTCCGTAGCCCTGCTCTCTCTTCATCGAGGTCGTCGAAGGAACTACATATGGTTTAGCGCATCCAACTCGTCGTTTACACGAACTTACGCCAATTCCGCAAGTCCGCCGCACCCCGGATGGCTATAGACACAGCTACAGACTGCGCTTCTTCGATCGCCAGACGACCCCGGGAACGAAGATGCGCCACTGCTTCGTCCCGAGCTTCACGTTGAGGCGGAGCTTTGGCGTCTTGTTCGGTTTCGGAGACGACCTCACCGCCTGCAGGCGACTAGCCCCGCCCGCGAGGATCCTCTGCAAGCGCTCAACCTGCCCCAGCGTCAGATACAGGATCGCGGTCGTGTTCCTCCGCGTGAGGTCGAGGGAGGCCGCTTTGGTGCCCAACTCCACGTTCACTCCACTCACGGTCTTCTTCTCTTTCGACATCGCTATGCCCCCCTTCCCGCGACCATCTCCATCCCTTTCGCCTCCCGCCGAACCATGTCGTCGGCAATCCGCGCAAGTCGCTGCTTCGTCACACGTGGTCCGCTACGGGACCGGGAGGGGAAAGTCGCTCAGCGAGTGCGCAACCAGGTGGCCTCCTACGGCGCTTGCGGCGATTCTACGCCCGCCGCGCCGGGAAGGCGCCATCCTATCTACGCTGAGGCCCTCGCGAGGGCGCGTGAGAGCGGCATGGGGAGCAGCCTGACCGAGGCGCAAGTCGAGCCGTCGCGTGCCTTACAGCGCCAGGTGATAGCTCGCCTTGACCAGGAACACGTTGTCGGCTCGCTGGTCCATGAGGTGCGACAGACTGCGGCGAAAGTCGAAATCGCCCACGGACTCCGAGCCGACGCGCTGCTGGGTCCACACGAGGAAGAGCGCCGAGCCCGGGGAGTACTCCCACCGGAGGACAGCGTTCCCGCGCAACGAGGCGAAGCGGAAATCGCGGTTCCCACCGAATGCGTACGGATCGAACGCATACGTGTCCGGCACCGCGAGCGACTTGTACCCCGTGAACTTCCCACTGGAGATGAATGGCTGCAGGTACGTCTCGAAGCTCAGGTTGGGCGTGAACGTCCAGTTGACTCGCATGTCGGTAGCGAACGTGGTCTGGTCCAGCCGGGCGAACACGTAGCGGTTGCCATAGGTCTGCGTCGCAGCGGAATCGGGGGCGGTCGTCACGTATTGCGCGTCCAGGCGATTGACGCTCCACGAAGGCCCGGTCGAGACGAGCAGGTTCGACCGTGGCTTCCACTCGACGTAGAAGCCGGCGCTCTTCGAGAATCCGCCGACGTCATTCGCTTCGAGGTTGAACCAGGGGGACAGGAACGTCTTCTTGTAGGAATCCGTATTGAAACCAGCGCCGACGTAGATGTCGCGTGGCGACTCCATCTTCGGCCCGCCCCGCGTGGAGCGCACGTCCGTGTAGCGCGGGTTCGCGCCGATGTTCCACCATGAGCTCCAGTTGTTGCGGTAGTTCATGTTGCCGCCCGCGGCGAGCGTCGCGTAGGTGAGATCGCCGTCGAAGTTCCGATTCGCCGCGAGGGCGCCCCAAACGTTGGCGTAGCGCGTGAACCGCCCGTCCTTGGTCCACTGGTAACCGAGCATGGTGTGGCCGTTCAGCACGTCGCTGCGCGACTGGATCCCGAGATCGTTGACCTCGAACCCCGGCGAGAGCAGGCCGAGCCCGGTGTTCGACATCACGCTGCCACTCTGCTTGTTCAGCCACAGGCGCGCACC
>Ga0075418_10006568_pt1 | contig 13122 bp, 28 predicted proteins | sample SoiMetdeltSBSDD2_FD_81776 | JGI IMG/M metagenome (GOLD analysis project Ga0075418, IMG submission 81776) | Bulk soil microbial communities from a Populus tree surrounding site in Tennessee, USA - Soil MetaG P. deltoides SBSDD2 | ecosystem: Environmental > Terrestrial > Soil > Tree plantation...
CCTTGGTGATCTCCACGCCGGTCTCGCGCTTGACGCGTTCGGCGACGGCAAGGGTGTGCGGCAGTAGCTCCACCCCCGTCGCGGGCATGGAGTGAATCTCTGGAATGTCGTACCAAGGCAGAAAGACCGGCCTGAAGATGCCCTTGCCCTCCGCTGCCTGCTCGTACATGCGCTGGTAGATGATGCCGGCGCCGCCCTCAGACTTGCCGGTGCCTTCAAGGAGGAAGAAACTCGTCGGCACGTTGCTGCTCAGGAAGGCGGGCATGATGTCTTCGGTGATGGTCGTGATGTACAACCACGTCGGCACCTCGGTGAGGTGCACGAAATCTTGGCGGACACCTTGGATCGGCGTCTTGGCATCTCCAAACGTGTAGGTCAACTCGCTGTCCAGCGCGGGGAAGCGCAGGTGCTCGCCCTTGACCTTGCCGTCCATTCGCGGGCGCATCCACGCGGGGAGGTTATCGTAGATGCGGTTTTGGACGTGGTTGAGTTCGAGGGTGCCTTTGGGGGTGTCCGACCCTACCAGTGCCTTCGCCTGTGGGCGGAGTAGATACCCGTGCGCCGCCGCGGCCTGCCCGAACGCCGTGGCCCCCGCGCGTCGCGTCTTCACCACGATGACCGCGATCTTGCCCGCCTTGAGCGGGAACTCCGCCCCCTCAAGCTCGGCGAACTTTGCGAGGAGGGCCAGTTGCGCCTTACGGAAACGGAAGGGGCTTAGGCGCCCGGCATCGTGCGAGATGGTGCAGTAGCGTTCTGCCCAATAACGGAAGTCGATCGGGCAGAGGAGAAGCTCGTTCGTGACGTACTGCGCGAGGTCTTTAGGCGCCGCTCGCAAGGCCGCCTCCACACCCCCACTCCAGTCAATGCGCTCTACCCTCTCGCGCATTTCCGCGACTTCCGCGAAGGTGTAGTCACGTAGCGTGCCGAACTTCCGCTCCAGCGCCTCGCGCTTGGCGGCTACGACTTTGCGGGAGTAGATGGCACCACCTCGGCGTCGATGACGTCGGGGCGGGTCAGGACGTCGTGGGCGGCCTTCGAAAGGCGCTCCATGAAGTCCGCCGCCCCCGCGCCGGCCTTCACCGCGACGTTCTGTTGCATGTTCACGGTCATACCAGCCTTGTCCTCGGGGAGGGAGGCGATGCGGCCGAGCGTGGTGGCCGCCCATTGCTTGTGTGCCGACGATTGCATCGTCAGCCCGGTGCCGTCGCAGCGGGGGCAAATCTCAACGGACGTGCCGAGCTTCACCACCGTCTTGCCGTTCATCCCGTCGCCCTTGACGCCGAAGCACTGCGGACACTTGCCGGGCCGGTCAATCGCGTGCTTCTTGAGGTCTTCGATGACGTCGGGCATGGCACCGACCGCCTCCGCGCGCGCAACCTCGCGTTCGAAGGCCATCTTGGCATCAGCGACGCTCTTGGCGAGCGATGCTGGCGTGAGCCCGCACTCGCGCAATAGCGCGACCAACGGTCGCGCGTCGCCGTCTTCCAACAGCCCAAGCAAGCGCGCTTCGCCCTCGCTTGGCGCGTCTAGAAAGAGCAAGAGCCGCGACAAGCCGTCGCGGCCCCCCGCGGCAGACTCCAGCGCCCGGAGGGCGCTGGAGTCTGCCCTAGTGCCCCTTCTTGCGAGTGCCGAGGAACTGCGAGAGGATGTTGTCAGGGCTCGATTGGAAGTTGTCAGGGATTTCTTCTCCGTCATAAAGCGGGCGCCCGACGTGCTGAGAATAGGCCACGCGCCTCGCCTCCTCCTCGTCAGGGTCGACGAGGAACACAAGCGTCTCGACGGGGATCGCCGGACGAACGGGGATCGCGCGATCGAGGGCCGCGCGAATGCCCGCTAGCTCTTCATGGCAGCCTTTGAGGCCACGGGCGAGGAAGAGGAGGAGGAGGCGGAACACGCGGACGCGCCCCTACTTGACGAAGACGTCGACCAACGCCTTGAGGGCCTCGCCAAGGCCCAGACTGTGCGCGGCATACCCACTGACGATACCACCGGCAGCGGCAATCTTCGCCTTGTGGGTCTTCACCCACGCGAGAACGCCACCAAGCTTCAAGCCCATGGAAGGCTCCTTTCGAGGACGTCACGGACCGTGCGGCACGCCCGGTCCGTGACCGCCTAAACCGTATCAGCGCAGGAGAACACGACGCCGTCGTTGGGGCACCGCGCTTTGCAGGAGCCCAAGGGCAAGAGGGCTCGACCGCAAGCGGGGCAGAGAGAATCGGTGCGCACTACCGGTTCGCGGGGATCAGCCGCGCGCTGGGGCGAGGGGGAGGAGGTGCCGACGCCGAGCGAGGAGGGGGGAGTAGTGCGCACCACACGTGATGCTACCATAGGTAGCATCACGTGTCAAGACCTTTCGCCCTCTACCGCCTCGTTGGTGAGAACGTGGAGGGCTCCGGCGGCGTCAACCTCTACAATCACCGGGCCGTCGAGGAGGAGTGGACCGTGGAAGTGGTGTTCCATGCGGCCCTCGGCTTTCACGACGATGGAGCCGCGACGAGGGTGTGGCCCGTCGATGCTGATGACTTTCCAAGGGCCGGGGCGGAAGATCACGGATCAGACGCCATCGGCGCCTGCGCCGGTCACCCACTCCAGCGCCGCAATCGCCGCCTCAACGTCACGGAGGTCGGAGCCGCAGTCCTCAACCCCGTGCCAGTCACGCTCGCGGATTTTGAGGTCGAGGTATTCCAGATACTTGAAGCGGTCGGCTTTGAGGGCGTTGATGCGGGCGATGATGACGGAGCGAGGGGGGGCGGGGGCGGTGGAGCCGTCGGAGCGTTTCGCAACACGACCCACACACGTGCAATCCAACGAGCCGAAGTCCGCAGCTTCGCAGCCGTAGGCATGCGGCTTCGTGGTAATCAAGCTTGGGTCGGCCTGCGCTTGGAAGACCTTGTTGTCGCGGATGAACGGCCCTCTGTCGCCCTGATCGTCGCAGCCCACTCAGTCCTCCCAACCAAGGCGCCGACGCTTGCGCGCTCCACGTCGGGCAAGTTTCCCGCCAAGTGAGGCCAGTCCTGCGATAGCAGCCATCGCCGCAAAGACAGGCAGTGCGATCGGCCACGTGAAGATGCAAACGGCCGCAGCCGCCACCGTCAAGTCTTCAACGCCGTACCGTTCGCTAAACCAGCCGTACAGCACGGCGAACACGACAGAGCCGGCCAGATAGACGCCGAGGAACCACCACTCTACAACCACGTGTATTCTCCCTCCACCAACGTCTCGACGGCGGCCTCAGGTTCGGGCAGGGGCAGGATCACGGCCTTCTGCGTCATCACGCCCGTCACATCCACGCCGTCCTTCGCCATATCCACGACGATGTCCATGCGGATGCCCTGGGAGGGCAGTCGCCCAAGTACCTCCCGCGCATAGTCGAGGGGGGTGGTGATGCGCTTCATGACGTCCGCCTTTCGAACCGAATGCTATCCCTCACGACGCTCGTGCCGCGGCGCTCGACCTTGCTGCACGCCGGGCACACCGTGTGCCACGCGCCGTCGGTGTACAAGCACGCGCCGTGGAGGAACACGAAGCCGCAGCCGGAGCAGGTGTCGACGCTCACGGGAGGCGCCTTGCCCCGAGGGCGGCGTATTCTAGAAGCATCAGTATGTCAGTCACTTGCGCCGTCATCGTTCTCCGCGCAAGTGCCCTCTCCTTCGCCAGAACCCTCTGCCACAACTTCGTCATAAACGGCCACCTCCTCTGAGACGTCGGAGAGATCGTATGCCCGGCTGAAGCCAGGCGCCTGGACGATGATGCGTGGCGGCGCAGGGGAGGGATGCGTCTGCACGATCAAGTCGCCCTCCCTCCCCTGCAAGCGGCAGGAAACGAGGCTTTTACCTCGGCGAGGACGGAGACGGAGGCGGCGGCGGTGGCTGCCGTTCAACTGATGATCTCCCCGGCTGGAACTTGCCCGAAGGCGCGTCGCAGCAGCCGTCGCACGTAGTTGTTTGGACAGCGCATACCACCCGCGTCGATGTACTCCGGGAAGACACCCAGCAGGATGGTAGGCCTCATTGAGGGGAAGCTACGCCTTCCCGCGTGCGGTGTCAACAAGAAGTTGGGCCTTCGCCCACTTTCGGCGGGTGTCCGCGGAGGCGGAGACCTCACTGGAGGCGAGGAGATCCTCTACACGGACATCCCCGTCTCTGATCGCAACTCGGAAGCTGCCCTCGGCGTAGAAGCGTTGGGTGTTACCTTTTGACACACCGCCGCCGAAGAGGGAGCGACCGTTCGCCATCGCGGCGTCGATTCGGGCCTTGAGCAGGGACTCCCAGGCGGGGGAAATCCGATGCTTCTTCCGGCGGCGAGGTCTGGACCGTGGCACTAGGCGTTACCTCCATTTTCCTTATCAGTGATAGAGGCTTTTCGCACGGAGCGGGCCTTCTGGAGGGCCGCGGTATTCCCCCCTGGCTTGCCCTTGCGCCGCGGGCGAGGCAGGAAGTTCCACGTCGGCGGCAGGAGTAACGTCCAGCCGACGACTTTCCCCTTCAAAGTGCTTATGCTCCCTAGTTTTGCGCCCTTACGTTGAAGCGCACGAGCCCACGCCTCCTTGCTTGTAAAGAAGGTGGGCACGTCTTCGGCGTCTTCGCTCCATCTAAGGATATGTTCTTTCTCTGCCTTACTTAGCACCATAGAGGGGAGAGCATCGCATAGAGGGGACGGGAAGTCAAGGGGGATTTGGAATTTTTGAAAATTGAAAAATTGGGGCTGCCGCTCCTCGCTCGCGCTCGTGCGGGCGCGCCCGCACCCCCGCAGACAACTGGCGCCAAAGGCGCCAGTTGTCTGCGCTATGCTTCCTCCGCGCCGCGACCCTGCCGCCGGTCGTGCGCGCGCCCTGAGGCGTTCTAGCGTACGCGCAGCGCACGTGCGCTGCGCGCACGTGCGCTGCGCTCGAGCTTGGCGTACGTACTGGGAGCGCGCGCCGTCATCGCCGCCGCTTTTGTCATCCCTGCCCTTGACATGACAAGGCGCGTGGCCTAGATTGGATGACCAGGAGGTCAGTATGGAATTGGTCAGACCAATCAACCGCGCGACGCTGGCCGCGATGGACGAGGGGCGCGCGTGAGCGGCGCCACGGCCGGCCGCTCCTTCGTCTGCACCGCGTGCAATCAGACCGCGCATATGGACGCGGACGGGCGCGCGGTCCACAACAGCCCGACACTGTACGGTCCCGCGCATGATCCCGTCGCAATGGCGGCGCAATGGGGCGCCGTCGGGGCCGTCTAACTCATCCCGCCACGCGGGAGAAAGGCAGAGAGCAATGAGGATTCAGACCGTCGCCCGGCCGTACACTCTGACGTTCCTTGCGACCGGCACGAGCTACCCTCTCACGAGCGAGGACGCACAGCGCGTGCTGGACGCGTATCCCGCCGTCAAGGCAACCCGAAACCGCGTGGTGCTGGTCGGACACAACACCGCGGACCCCAAGCAGCGCGCGGTGTTGACCCCGGCCACGAACGGAGGCGGACCGGCATTCTTGGTCACGCGCTAAGAGAGGCAAGAGAGTATGCGCGACATCAGCTACACCGACGGCCGCATCGTTCCCAGCGTTATCGTCGTCTGGGAAGACAATCACACCGAGCGTTCTGGCTACTTCCGCGCGTTCTGGACCGATAGTCCGGACGGCACCGTTGGCTCCCCGATCATCGGCTACTGCTCGCCGGGCGGTAGCCATCGCACGGTGCGCGCCTGCGCGGCGGAAGCGCGGCGCCTGTATCCCGGCGAGACGGTGTACCGCAACGGTCGTCCACTCGCAGCGATGGAGCAGGGGCGGTGAGCGCGGCGCGACCGGATCTCGCCCGACAGCGCGAGAATCTCGGTGGTGAAGGGCCCAAGATCGGCGTCTACGCGGACGGGGAAGCGCCGTACATGTACGAGCCGCACAGTGAGGGGGTGAACGTCGAACGGGAGGAGCTGAGCGACGGAAGCCACGTCTACAACGTCCAGTACAGCCAACCGGACGGCTTGCGGCTCCGGATCGGCGCCTACAGCGAAGAGCACGCGTGGGCTCTCGCCGAGGAGCTGGCCAACGTGGCGCACGTGACCGTCTTGGAAGACGTTACGGCGCGTCTCTCGGAAACGGTCCGCCCGCAGTGAGGCGGTACTGGAGGGCGGCCCTACTCGGGGCCGCCCTCGGTCTGCTGGCGGGGAATGGCGTCCCGGCCCTGGGGTGCTGGTTGATCTACGGCGACCCCTGGCCGTGGCGAGATACGATCCGTTCCATCCGCCAGTACCGCGCGGACCACCCCTAAGGAGACCCCGATGGCCCCTGGCACGATCAGCACGTTCGAGCTGTTCCAGCGCTTTCCGGACGCCGAGTCGGCCCGGCTCTACCTCGAAGGCCGGCTCTGGCCGTCCGGCCCGATCTGCCCCGAGTGCAAGGGCGGCCAGCGGATCACGGCCCGCAAGAGCGGCTTCTATCGATGCAACGTGTGCGACCTGGACTTCACCGTGCGGACCGGGACGATCTTCGAGCGCTCGCACGTACCGCTCCACAAGTGGGTCTATGCCATGTACTTGCTCGTGACCGCGCGCAAGGGCGTGTCGTCCCTCCAGATGTCGAAGGAGATCGGCGTCACCCAGAAGACGGCGTGGTTCATGCTCCAGCGGCTCCGCGAGGCGTGTGGGTCCGATCCCCTCCCGGGCGGCGGCAAGCTCGGCGGGGATGTCGAGGTGGACGAGTGCTTCGTCGGCGGCAAGGAAGCGAACAAGCACGAGTGGAAGCGGCTCCACGGTGCTCGCGGTGGTGTCGGCAAGATCGCCGTCCTGGGCGTGCGCGGCGCGGTGGCGGAGCGCGCTCGCCTTCCCGATCCCCGACCGGATGGTCAACACGCTCCAGAGCGTCATCCACGCCGCTGTGGAAGTCGGGGCCAACCTGTACACCGACGAGCACGCTGGCTACTCGGACCTGGACGGCCTGTTCTTCCGTGCTAGTGCGCTTTGGCCCGCAGACGCTGACAGTCGCAGAGCTACTTGACCGATTGCGCCGCAGGGCGCAGCAGAGAGGGAGAGTGTAATGCCACAAGACGACGCGGCGGACGCGGCAGGGTTTCTGACCGTGCTGAACGACTACGTACGGAAGCGACTGCTGGCGGCGGAGGAGCTAGCGAATGTAGTCGAAGATATGCTCAACGGCTACGCCAATCGCGGAAGTCTCCAGGCGGCACTGGCCGCGTACAAGGAGGCGAGCAAATGACACTGCACAGAATGCAAGGGAGAAAGCCGTGACCTTCGAGCGCTCCGACCCCGACTGGACCTTTGACGACTCGTGGCAGGATGCAGAGTCCGAGCCGCCCTCGGCGGTGCCTTGCCCCTGCTGCAACGGCAACGGGCACGAGGGTACGTGCGGCACCGCCATCGACATTGTCCACGCGCGCTTGGCGTTTCTGCTTCACCGCGAACCTCCCGAGGGCTGGACGGAGAGCGCAGCCGCCTCGCACGTGCCCGACCCTCGCAGCGAAGAACCGACGCTTTCGTGCCTGCGCTGCGGCGATGCAGGCGTCGTGGGGGTGGAGGAGTGAGCCGACAACACGCACGCTGGCGAGAGAAGGCAGGCGGCAGCCACGACGAGAGCCCGTTGGAGACGGCCTTTACCCTCGTCGCGGTGATCCTCGGCGCGGTGTTCCTGGGCCTCCTCGTGGGTGCGCTGAGTCTCTGGGTGAAGACGGGAAGGTGGCTGCCATGACGCGGCACGCGGAGCGTGCCGCGTGAAAGCGCGTAGCCTCACTCTCCGCTTCAGCATCAGGGGGCGGGATGGTGAAAGCGCCCACCACGTCCGCGTCCTCATGCGGCGACGGCGTGAGGGCGGATGGGGCACGGTCGCCCTCTGGGCGCCAGTGACGGTGGAGGTGGTGCGCGGGGAGAGGTCGCGCTTCATCCCGTTGCATCGCCTGAACCTCACGCAGCTAGATGAACTCTCCGTGGCGGCAGAGCGGAAGGCCCGCGTCGCGCGTGGGCTAAAGGTGCTTGGTGACTGAGAAGCAGGCGAGGCTCGCGTCGGCGAGGTTTTACATGACGCCTGAAGGCAAGGTGCTGGAAATCGCGGGCGCTGCACACCTCGAAGACGAGCGAGGGCGCATCGTGGTGGAATGCGACGGTGGAGAAGTGATACTTGAACGCGTGGAATTCACGCGATAGGAGAAGACGACATGAAGACTCGGAAGGCCAAGAAGCTCGATGGTCGTACCAGGGCCGGGCGCGTGCTCGCGCAGCAGCGCGCACGAGCGGCCTATGCGCGGAAGGTGCTGGCGCAGAAGCGCGCCAAGGCGAAGCGACAACTGCGGGAGGTGCAGCAGAGCGCGCAGTATCTCCAAGGCCGCCGTCTCACCCAGGCCGAAGCCACAGCGGTTGTGGTGGCGGAAGGTGGCGCGCCTCAGATCACGGAAGAGGCTACGATCACCCTCGACCTCGGCAAGATGGTCCCCACCCGCATGCCCGACACGGGCACCGTCATGTTCACCAACTACAGCCCGCCGTCGGCTTGGGGCGCGTACACACGGGAGGTCGCGCGTGGGCTGGGGGTGTTGCTGCTCGGCGTCATCCTTGCCTCGTGTGGATTGGGCGCCACTGAGGCCCTGCCAAGTGATGCCACGCCCCTCCACGCGTCGAAGCCCGTCGGTTTCTGCGTGCCGTCGCTCGCGGTGGGCACGTTGCCGGTGAGGGGCTGCTGGCTCTTTGCGAAGTACGGCCAGCCCGACTGCGAGGGCTATCCGACATGGCACGTCGCTCCGCGACGTGCCATGTCGTTCTGGACGTTGCATCCGCTCACCTCCATCCCTGGCCCCTCCGCGCCGGTGATGAACCCAGGCGTGGCGGCCGGGCGCTTCGACGTCACCACGCAAGGCCCAGACGGCAGCGTCACCAAGACCTTCGAGATCGCGGAGCTTGGCGGCGCCTGCACGGAGGTGTGGTGACGGCAGAGTTGCCGCCATGGCAGGTGGTACGGAGCGTGGTCTTGTGGCGGTGTCTACGCTGTGACACCGCTTGGCTCCCCGGGCGGTGGTGGGCGGACGGGGCCGCGCTGCGGTCCCGTCCGCGGGAGTGCCCGGGCTGCGGCTCTGGCGCGTGGTGGCGCCTCCGCAGCGAGCGAGACGGCCCTAGCAAGCACGACATCCTCATGGCCGAGGTGGCCGCTAGAAAGGCACGTGAATGAACAAGTGGGTGAGTCTCGTCAAGCACCTCTCCGTCCTGCCCCTTGACGACCAGTGGCGGCGCCTCGGACGTTTCTCTCCCAAGCCAGCGAACCTCCTCGGCCCGTTGAAGGCCGCGTTGGGCGATCACTTCGTCTTCGCGAGTCGAAAGGGCGTGATCTACGCGAAGAGGAGGGTGCCGTGACCCTGCACTTCAACGGCAAGGACTGCACCATCTGCGGGCGTCGGAGTCCGAGCAACTGCTTCTCGTGGACCTACAGCCCGTGTGGGCACTGGGAGGTGTGCAAGCAGTACGTGTGCGGCACCTGCCTCGTCTGGGCACTCACCCTCTTCGAGCGGGCCGAGGAGGATGCAGAACGTAGAACTTACAATTTGCCGCCGTTCCCGCCGCGCTGACCACCTCCGTTTGGGTCAGGGCCACTTGGGCCACGATCTCTCTTTCTTAAGAGATGGCCCAAGAGCATTTGGCCCAAGGGTAAACGTCACTGATTCAACGCTTTAGACTCAGTTGCTCCTTGGGCCACGGTTTTTAGCCTTCCAACTTGGAAGCATTGCGCCGAGAGGAGTCGACTCTACGACGGGACATTCAAGCCTTCACGCCGACGACGTGCTGTGCGTTCGGACACACCCAACGCCTCGGCCACCGCCGCGTCCAGCGCCCGGCCCTTGAGTCCCGAGCCCTCAAGGCGCGCGATGATGTCCACCTCCGCGGTGGCGAAGTTGCCGACCATGACCAAGGGCAAGTCGTCCCTTGTCGGGCCGGCCTGCGACTTCGAATGGTAGATCGTCACCTCCTGCGTGTCGGCGGTGCGTTTGATTTTCACCGAGATGGTGGCGTGGTTCGCCCAGGCCTGAGATCCGGAGAAGCTCTCGCGTGCACGATCGTCGCTGTCGTCGATCTGCGCTTTGCGATCGTGGTGGATCAGCAGCACGCTCGCCCCGGGGAAGGTCTGCTGTACGGCGCGGTAGACCATCGGCGGCACGTCGCTGTCGGAGTCCTGCCGCGTATGCAAGGGCCTCAGGCTGTCGATGATGACGAGATCGTAGGCGTGACGCGCGTGTAGATCCTTCAGCTTCCGGTGCATGAGCTTATCGGATGCCGTGCCCTCGCCGAGGTGGGCTTTGAGGAGGTCGAGGCCGGGGTAGCCGAGGAAGAGGTCGTAGACGGCGCCGCCGGAGGCGGCGCCGTCGTGCACGCCGTAAAGGTCAGCAAGGTCGCGTGCACGTTCGAAGAAGACGCGGCGCGGCGTGTCCACCTGCACGAACAGCACGCGGCCCTGCGTCACGGGCAGGCCCCAAAGGGGTCTGCCCGTTGCGACGGCGGCCCCCACCGCATACGCGAGCGGCGTCTTGAAGCTCCCCCACCGCCCGTGCCAGAGGGTGATGCCCTCCCCAGCGATGACGAACGGGTCGAGCAGCCATTTCAAGGGCGGGAGTTCGACGGTGAGGAGATCGGCGGAGCGGACAAACTCTGGCACCGCCGACGAAGCCGGCGGTGCGGCGGTGTCTTCGGGCAGGATGGCCTCCAAGGGGGCGAGGATAACACACTCGGCGGTAGCCCCACAAGGGGGTGGCGCCATATTTTGGGGTTGACGCGGGCGCGACGCCCGCGTATTATCTGTCGTAGAAAGAGATACATCACATGGCCCAACCCATTGAAATGGAGACTTGAAATGCAGCAACTGACTGTTGAAGCCCTGGAGGCCCTGACGTTGACGGTCGGCTCTCATTCCAGCCGGACGGATGGTGTCTGCGCGATGGAGGCCGTGGCGTGGCTGGCCGGTGAACCTCACAGCGACCATCCCAAGTGCGTGTCTCCATGCATCGGCGCCTTTCTACGAAAGTGGAACGACGTCACAGACGAGGCGGGTCGTCAAATCCTGAAGCCGTACTTACCGAAGGTGGTCGGCACGGTAGGCAAGCAGTCAGATGAGACGCGCCGAGCCTGGATGCTGACGGACTGGCTGGTCCGGGTCCACGCGCCGACATGGCTGGATTTGGCTGGTCTGACTGAGCCAACGCAGTCGTTGCGGTCGCTTCCGGAAATCACGTCCGCGTCGCTGGCGAAGGCGGCACAACCGACGATCAACGAGGCTCGCACCAATTCGGCCGCCGCCGCTCGCGTCGCTCGGGCTGCTGCTCTCGCCGCCTCCGGCGTCGCCGGCGCCGCGGCCGCTTGGGCCGCCGCGGCCGACGCCTCCTGCTACGCCGCTCGCGCCGCGCGGGACGCCGCTTGGGACGCCGAAGCTGCTGCTCGGGCGGCCGCTTGGGCCGCCGAAGCTGCTGCTCGGGACGCCGCTGCTATCGTCGCCTCCTGCTACGCCGCTTGGGACGCCACTGGACGAAAGAGCTATGGCCGGGGTTATCAAGCTGCCTACGCAGTGGCCCAGGAGAAGTTGAAGCCGACCGAGGTGAGCCTCCAGGCTTCGGCTCTGGAGTTGCTGGATCGGTTGATCACTGTCACGTCCGGAGCGTGAAGCCAGTTAAGGAGGGGAAGTGAGCGACAAGATCGAAAACGCAGTAGTCAAAGCCACACAGTTCGGAGTAGAGGATCACGGGATTCTCAGCGCGTGGCTACACGTCGGCGCCGCCGGCTGGGGCCAGGGCTTCGGCGGCTATGCCCTCGACGCTTGGGACGAGAAAAAGAAGCGTCGTGTCGGTAGCGAGCGTGCCGGAATCTTCGTTCGTCGCATTCTGGAGACGCTCGGTGTCGATGAGTGGGAGAAGCTCAAGGGAACACCTTGCAGGGTTCGCCGCGTCGGCGGTCTGATCGTCGCCCTTGGCCACTTCACGGATGACAAGTGGTTCGAGCCCAAGGTCGAGTTCGGACTGTGAGCGGCGAAACGAAGCAGCCCCGTAAGGGGGAGAGCCGCGCCTACGTCGTCTCGGAGGAACCCGGCTTTTGGGAGGCCGACTTCTACTCCTGCTCGGAGGACGACGAGACGCTGACGCATTCCGACCCCGAGGACGCAGTGCATGAAGCCTTGGACAATTGGCTCTCGCCAAAGGTGAGCGTGCTGGAGCACCTCCGGTCGATGGTGGGCGAGACGATCAAGGTCTACGCGTTCAAGCGCCGCGCTCTGGACGACGGCGATCCTTCCGTGGACGCCATCCTTGAGCGGATCTACGAAGACCTGGACGAAGAGTACGGCGGTGGCGATGGCCCGCAGTGCGACCCGACCGCGAAGGTCATCAACGCGGCCAAGGATCTCGTAGCGGCCATCCGGGCGGATTACGTAGTCTGGCAGTGCGAGAAATCGGCCGAAGCTGTGTTCAGCGTTGACGCCTGGGTCCGCGAGTGTGAGCCCGGTTGGCAGGAGCCTCCCCGATGAGCGGCGAGGGGGGAGTCACGGTCTTCGTCTGCGGCGGCGATGTCTGCCCCGAAGGCGGCCAGCACGACGACAAGGGCCACGAGGTGCTCTACGGCCCCGGTGGGAAGGCGTGTGGTGAGAGCGTCGCCTGCTCCAAGTGCGGCTCGACCGCGTTCGAGCGCGACATGCTGAGGCTCCCGTGAGCGGCGAGGGGGGAGAGCGGCAGAAAAGCGGCCCGACGTTCGAGGCACAGGGGGAGGAGCGGTTGAGGGAGGCGGTCGCCCGAGCAATTGAGCTACTCGACTGCTGGGGCCTTCAACCGTGGACTTCGTTCTACCGCGATTGCGTCGAAGGGCATCGCTGCCCAACGTGCCTCGTTGTGGCTGATCTACGCGCCCTGCTCGCCCAGGAGCCGCGCGCGGAGGGGGAGGGGCGGACCGGAAGCGTATGCGGCTGCTGCGGAGAGAACGTTTGCCGGCACGTCGAGCCACGCGGGGAGGCGCCGGACGAGGACGACACCAAGTCCATCCTGAAGCGGTTGGGCTATCCGCGTCCCGAGGCGGTGCGCGCGGAGGGGGAGAAGCCGGCGCTGCCGCTGGACGACAGCGAAGACGCGTGCCACGACTGCTGTCCTGCCGCCCACCGTGCCGCAGAAGAAGCGCAGA
>Ga0075418_10006570_pt1:0-7500 | contig 13121 bp, 7 predicted proteins | sample SoiMetdeltSBSDD2_FD_81776 | JGI IMG/M metagenome (GOLD analysis project Ga0075418, IMG submission 81776) | Bulk soil microbial communities from a Populus tree surrounding site in Tennessee, USA - Soil MetaG P. deltoides SBSDD2 | ecosystem: Environmental > Terrestrial > Soil > Tree...
GAAAGTAAAGTCGGTGTGAACTGCCACTGACGAGCAGCATTGACCGCGGCATCCTTCAGCAGCGGATGACCAGAGATTGCTCGCGCCTCGATTACCACGCCCGCTTCGTCCAGCGTAACTTCGACGACAACCGAACCGCTTATTCGAGCTGCCCGAGCGAGCGGCGGAGAGTCTGGCACGATTCGGCGCGTAGCGGAGGCTGCAAACACCTCTCGTGATTTTCGAATTAGTTTTGGTCCTTCTGCCGGACTCACAACCGGAGGTGCTGGCGGGGGCGGCGGAGGCGGTGGAAAGACGCCCCAAATTTCGCCGTCCTCGAATTTGATGCCGATCACCCGGGCTTCATTGTCACTGGGATTGCCCGGCAGGAGAAAAGCTCCGTAGCCTGGAGCATCGGGCGGAGGCAATTCGAGGTTGTAGGTTGCGAACGGTTCGATTTTGACGGACGTAAACGTCCGAATTCCGTCTTTCGAGTCCGGGTGAGCGAACTCGAACGCCAACCCGCTGATTCGGCGCCCGCTATTGTTCGACAGCTGGACATTGAGCTTGATCATGTATCTCTCTTGGCTACTCGCTTGAGTGCCAACGCGCCGAGCGCGTTCTACTCGAGCGGTTCTTAGCGTTGCACCTGTGATCGTCAGGGCTGCGCCATTGCTGTTGTTGAATCGCGCCGAGGTTTCGGGAGCCGCCTCAAGCATTCTAAGTTCCTCAGGCGGTGGCGGCGGAGGCGGAGGCGGGGGAGGCGCGGCGCCCCAAACCTCGCCATCATCGAACACAACGCCGCTTACTCTTACAGATACGTTTTCAGGACGTCCCACCAGGAACACCGGGGGTCTTCGACTGCGCGATGTGTATGTGGCCTGCGGCTCGATAGGGGACGAGGCTCTCTCGTAATAGTCGATTCTTTGCGCGGCGTTCCTTAACTCAATGACTACGCCTCTTATTCGGCGATCGCTTTTGTTAATGAAGGTGATAACCGCGGACAGGGCGAACTCGTCGCCAGGGCCGTCTTCACGCGGGACCGCTTTAACTTTCGCTTCGCTAATCGCGACCGGCGCCTTCGTGGAGTTACGGAACTCAACTGTGATTTCTCGGGCCTGATCGAGTCTCTCGATCCACATATCCTGATCATCGCCCACGCCTCCTGGAAGTCCACCAGGAACTCCTCCCGGAACCCCGCCCGGGATGTCGCTGCTGGCGTTCTGCCGCGGTTTTGCGCTTTGCGCAACAACCCCTTCGCTGGTCAGGAGACCGGCGCCAATTGATAGGATTACTACGAGAGCGGCGGTTGAACCAATAGCCACGCGATGCCACACCGAGAGTTTGACTTGAACAGTTGTGGACATGATTCGCTCAATCCTCCTTCCAAGATTTGAGCCGGTCGCATTCGACGCACCGGCTACGTTCCACCCAAGGCAAAATCGTAAGACTTTCAAAAGACTCGAGGCATAGACGTCTGCTTTCCCGCCTAGCCGGATTACCTCGTCGTCGCAAGCGCGCTCGCGCTCAGCGAGGAGAGAACGATCCAGAAACCAAATAAACGGATGAAACCAGATGACACAACAGAGGACCCGATGAAGGTTTGCGATCAGATTGTCCCAACGAGCGATGTGAATCATCTCGTGCATTATCACCGCCTCAAGCTCAGCATCATCAAGCTCGTTGGCCATGCTTTGCGGGAGGAACACGCGAGGCCTCCAAACACCCCAGACCCCGGGCTCGACCGTTCCCGGAAGAATCGACAGGCGTACATCACGCTTGATACCCATCCACGATCTGACCCGCTCGAGAGCCAGAAGCTCTCGTGAAGGATCAGCCAAGGCGGTCGCGCGGAGCACGCGCCGGAACCTCAAACGCCGGCGAAACCACATTGCCAGCAACACGACAGATCCGGTTAACCAAACGACTGTAAGTGCGCAAAAAAGTTCATTGTGGCGTGCCGCACTGTTGGCAGCACCCCGATAATCATTGATTTGAAGAATAGGTGCGGTGAGTTGAAAAAAAACAGTTTCCCCGTCACTAGGTCCTTCATTCAGAGCTAAGAGAAAAGAGAAATCGATTCCGAGCGCGTGAGCTAGCTGGACCGCCAGCGTCGACGGCAGGATAAACGTCGCAGATGCGATAAGCCAGACCGCGTAGCGGACACGGCCCGGGCCGTTTCTCAGCAACCATGCGGCCGCAAGTGCAATCAGCGAGATCACTGTTGCTTGCCACAGATGGTTAGCGAACAACGGCCAACCCCAGCTTGACCACTCGGCCAGCCACCGGTGAATAGTCATACTTTGTTATGCCTTTCTACGGCGTTCTATTACTTGCGCGAACGGTTTTCGGGAAGACCTAGTTGTCTTGGTTCGGATTTGGAGCGGTCATCAGCGGCCTTCTGAGCCACCAGGCCTTCCAGTTCCTTAAGATCCTCCAAGCTCAACTTGCCGGTTTCGGCTAGATGAGCCATCAGAGGAAGGGCGGATCCGCCGAATGCTTCCAGAAGTTCGTTTATCAATCTATGATGAGCAGATTTCCTGGTGACTACAGGTTCAAAGATGAACGCGTTGCCGATCTTCTTGAGCCGCCTGACGGCGTCTTTTTCTTCGAGCCTTCTAACAATGGTCTGAACCGTAGTATAAGCCGGGCGGCGTTTCTCGGGCAGCAGCTCCTGGATCTCGCGTACCGACCCGCTGCCAAGTTCCCACAACACGTCCATGATTTCGAGCTCGAACCTCGTCAGGCGTATCGATTTCTTCCGTGTCACGATTTCCTTCTAAACAAATCATCTACTACAAGTGAGGCCGACTCTACTACAACTGTCGTAGGCTGTCAAGAACAATTTTTGGATTTGCTATTGGCTTTCAGTTGGTCGAGGGTTCCTCTGATCGATTTGTAAGATATCACACATACGATGGGGTCGGGTCTTATAAGAGCGCCAACCGCTGTCTCGCGCGGTCATTCTGATGGAATGGAACCCGGGTAACCGGTGATTATTATTGACTTCAATTTTGGCCGATGTTAAAAGGTAGCGTTCGTGAATTCAGAGCTTCCCGCAGCGGGTACCCGATCGCCGGACTTCGCTGCAACCTGCCCCTTCTACAGACGATTAATTTTGACGCCCCAGGTTCTCTCAGACCGTTGTTTCCGTCCCTGAGAACGCAGAGCAAGCCCTGCTGCTGCTTTTCGGCAGAGGTCTGGTTGATTGCGAATCGATCGACCGGTTTAGCTCAGCCCCTCGTAGCTGATTGCTTATCGAAAGAGCGGAGTAGAAGTGCTAGTGACTATGTCGGCGAAACTGGGCGAATCGCTACTCAAAGATAACCTCATCACTCCCCAACAGCTCAAGGAAGCTCTCGACTATCAGAGAGTGAACGGGGGGCGGTTAGCCTCAACGCTGGTTAAGCTCTGTATGCTATCGGATGAGGAAGTGACTGCGGTGCTCAGCCGACAGTACGGCGTACCCTCGGTAAACCTCGATCTCTTTGAAGTAGATCCCGCAGCCGTCGCCCTGGTTCCTCAGGAAACATCCGAACGATATTCAGTGTTGCCGCTCTCACGAGTGGGAGCGACGCTGACGCTGGCAATGGTCGATCCTACGAACGTCTTTGCCGTCGACGACATAAAGTTCATGACCGGCCTATCGGTGGAACCGGTAGTGGTAAGTGAAACCGCGTTGAACGCAGCCGTGAGAAAATATTACGGCAGCTCGCGCGAGTTGGAACTCGCAAAGGTCATGGAAGACCTTGTCGCAGAGACCACCAGCTTGCCCGATTTCGGCGAGGACGTAGATCAGCTCGAGGTTGAGAATCTTGAAGAAGAGATCGACCTCGAGAATCTCGAGAAGATGTCCGAAGACGCGCCAGTCGTAAAGCTGGTCAACGTCATTCTGGTTGACGCGCTGCGTCGCGGAGCATCGGATATTCACATCGAGCCGTACGAAAAAGAATTTCGCGTTCGGTTCCGCATGGACGGCGTGCTTTACAACATAATGACTCCGCCGATGAAGATGCGCGATGCGCTCACGTCCCGGCTCAAGATCATGGCAAGGCTCGACATTGCGGAAAAGCGATTACCTCAGGACGGGCGTATTAAAATTCGAGTGCGGCTTGAAAACCGCTCGCGCGAGCTCGACTTCCGAGTGTCTACATTGCCGACCATCTTTGGGGAAAAGATGGTGCTTCGGTTGTTGGACAAGGAAAACTTGCGGCTCGACATGACCCAGCTTGGGTTTGAGCCCGAGAGCCTGGAGAAGTTCAAGAGAAACATTGCAAAGCCGTACGGGATGGTGTTGGTGACCGGGCCGACGGGATCGGGAAAGACCTCGACTCTTTACTCCGCGCTGCAAAGCCTTAATACGCCAGAGACCAACATTATGACCGCCGAGGACCCGGTTGAGTTCAATTTGCCTGGGATCAATCAGGTACAAATGAAGGAATCGATCGGCTTGAACTTTGCCGCCGCACTCAGATCATTTCTTCGTCAAGACCCGAACATTATCCTGGTCGGTGAAATTCGCGATTTTGAGACAGCGGAAATCGGCGTCAAAGCTGCGTTAACCGGGCACCTGGTGCTATCCACTTTGCACACCAACGACGCACCCTCGACGATCAGCCGGTTGATGAATATGGGTATCGAACCATTTCTCGTTGCGACTTCTGTGAATCTGATCCAGGCGCAGCGGCTCGTTCGCCGAATCTGCAAGGAATGCAAGACCGAGGTAAAAAGCCCGGAGGAGGCTCTTATTGATGTGGGGTTTCCTGGCAGCGACGTGAAGGAAATAAAGACATTCAAGGGCGCCGGTTGCAGCAACTGCAACGGCACCGGGTACAAGGGCCGGGTCGGTCTTTACGAAGTTATGGAAATCACTGAGGAGCTTCGCGAGTTGATCCTGGTCGGCGCGTCTGGGCTTGAGCTTCGCCGGAAGGCTATTGAGGACGGAATGCTAACGCTCAGACACAGTGGGCTGGAAAAAATAAGGCAGGGAATGACCAGTCTCGAAGAGGTAGTCAGAGAAACTGTGAAATAGGGAGTGGAGGGAACATGCCGGAGATTGCGTTGAGCGAGTTGCTTCGAAAAATGATCGAGAACGGCGGGTCTGATTTGCACATTACGACCAACTCGGCTCCGATGGTGCGGGTGCACGGAGTGCTGAGGCCTCTCGAATACTCTGAGCTTACGCCGGCTGAGACCAAACAGCTCGCGTATTCGGTTTTGACTGACGCTCAAAAGCATCGATTCGAGGAGACTCTCGAACTGGACTTCTCCTTTGGTATAAAAGGTCTCTCGCGTTTCCGTGCCAACATCTTTAACCAGCGAGGCGCGGTGGGTGCTGTTTTTCGTTCGATTCCCTACGAGATCAGATCATTTGAAGAGCTTGGATTGCCGACTGTCATAGAAAAGCTCTGCGAGAAGCCGCGCGGTCTTATCCTTGTTACGGGACCAACTGGTTCCGGCAAATCGACGACTCTGGCGGCGATGGTCGACAAGGTAAATCGAGATCGGCACGAGCATATTATTACGGTGGAGGATCCGATCGAGTATCTTCATGGACACAAGGGCTGCATCGTTAATCAACGCGAGGTTCACGCCGACACTCACAACTTTGCGAACGCATTGCGCGCCGCCTTGCGTCAGGATCCGGACATCGTCCTGATCGGTGAAATGCGAGACCTGGAGACGACCGAAACGGCGCTCAGGATTGCCGAGACCGGCCACTTAACCTTCGCGACGCTTCACACTAATTCGGCTGCGTCTTCGATAAACAGAATCATCGACATCTTCCCGTCAGGCCAGCAGGCGCAAATCAGAACCCAGCTTTCGATGGTTCTCGAGGGAATCGTGACACAGGCCCTTTTACCAAAAGCGAACGGGCAGGGCAGGGCACTGGCAATGGAAGTCCTGGTCCCGAATTCCGCTATTCGGAATTTGATCCGGGAAGACAAGATTCATCAGGTCTATTCGATGATGCAAACGGGGCAGGACAAATTCGGGATGCAAACATTCAATCAGTCTTTGGCCAGCCTTTACTTCAAGAAACAAATCACGCTCGAAATGGCGACCGCCCGTTCATCCAACGCCGACGAGCTTCAGGATCTAATTAATCGGGGCGCTGCCGCGCTTCAGACCGCGCCGCCACGACCGCCGGGTTATCCGGCGCAGGGAGCCAAACCTCAGGCGCCTCTGGGCAGGGTTGGGAGATAACTTTGGACTCTTCGCATCACGAAAGTTATGCGTTTGCCCCTAGAATTGGAAGCTACAGACTGGAAGATTGGAGACAGAGATGCCGACTTATGTTTTTAAAGGCCGCAATCGCGTAAACGAGATTGTTGTCGGGGAGCGAGTGGCTGCCGACCGTGCATCGCTTGAAGCCATGCTGCGGCGAGAGCAGGTCATTCTCACCAACGCGCGAGAAAAGGGACGCGAGATTAGCCTGCCAAAGCTGGGCCGGGAAAAGGTGAAGCACAAAGATCTGGCGCTATTTACACGCCAATTCTCGGTGATGTTGGATGCCGGGCTTCCGCTGGTCCAGTGCCTTGAGATTCTCGCTCAGCAACAGGACAACAAATTCTTTCAGAAGGTGATCTTCCAGACACGCGCCGATGTAGAAGCCGGTATGACGCTGGCGGACGCGATGGCGAAACATCCGCGGGTTTTTGAGCCGCTTTACACAAACATGGTAGCGGCTGGTGAAACCGGCGGTATTCTCGATGTGATCCTCCAGCGGCTGTCAACTTACCTCGAAAAGATGGTCAAGTTGAAGAGCGACGTCAAGAGTGCGCTGATTTACCCGATTGCGGTAATAGTGATCTCAATCATAGTTATTTCGATAATCATGATTGTGGTGATACCTGCGTTTAAGAACATCTTTGAGGGGTTGCTTGGACCCGGCGAACGTCTGCCCTGGTTGACCGAGTTGGTTGTGTCGATATCACAGTTCATGGCGAGTTATTGGTGGCTGATGGCACTTGTGATCGGCTTATTGGTCTTTGCCGCAAAGACCTGGTACAAGACAGAAAAGGGGCAGTATTTCATCGACAGCATGATTCTGAAACTACCGATTCTGGGTCCGATCATGCGAAAGATTGCTGTCGCCCGGTTTAGCCGAACGTTGTCGACGCTCCTTAGCTCGGGTGTGCCGATCCTTGAGTCACTGGAAATAACCGCACGCACCGCCGGAAACGTCGTGGTGTCTGAGGCGATACAAAAGGTTCGTACGGGGATCGAGCAAGGTCAGACGTTTGTTGAGCCGCTCAAGGCGAGCGGCGTGTTTCCTATAATGGTGTCCCAGATGATTGGCGTCGGCGAGCAGACCGGAGCTCTCGATGCGATGTTATCGAAGATAGCGGACTTCTACGAGCAAGAGGTGGACGCCGCTATCGCGAACCTGCTTAGCCTGATGGAACCCGCGATGATTCTCTTCCTGGGCGTTACGATAGGCACGATCGTGATCGCGATGTACATGCCGCTGTTTACGCTCATTGGGAAACTGGCGGGTGGACATTGATGTATAAACTG